>Ga0187852_1001320_pt1 | contig 23641 bp, 18 predicted proteins | sample June2016WEW_6_40_FD_134511 | JGI IMG/M metagenome (GOLD analysis project Ga0187852, IMG submission 134511) | Peatland microbial communities from SPRUCE experiment site at the Marcell Experimental Forest, Minnesota, USA - June2016WEW_6_40 | ecosystem: Environmental > Terrestrial > Soil > Wetlands...
GCCAGCTTTCAGACGGACCAGTTCATCCAGGAGTCGAACGTTCGCAACCACCATCCCCCCGTAGTATTCTCCCTCCGTAACCTCCGTCGAGTGCGCATTCAGGCGGCCGCCCAGTAGGCGCCCCGTCCTTGCGTCCACACGAAAAGGCCAAGGTGTGTGGTCGGCGTCGCCGGGCTTCACGTGTTTGGCCAGTGCCTCGGCACACTTGATGCCGGCATCCAGGTATTTGCGCTCACCGGTCATTTCATAAAAGAGGACGTAGCCGACGCCAAGCTCTCCCAGCTTGTCGGTTTCAATGCCACCGATGAAGTCGCGCGGCACGTCCTGCAGGCAACCACCATACTCGGGCTCGTTCTTGCAATTGGTCGCATAGGGAACGCTCGCCCAATCCCAGTCCGCCGGCGTGGTGCCGTGGGCGAGTTGGTAGTCAAGCATGGAGCGCACCACCTCGATAGCTTGATCGTCTCCGGAGTATGGATACCATCCCATCAGCGAGTCCACGAATTGCCCATATAAGCTCGCGGGATTGCCTTGCCAGTTCCAACCCTGTAACGTCTTGTCGTCGTAGACTGCGTTGAGCAGGTAAACCTTGAGTCCTGTGGCCGGGTCGTTGGGCACCTTGTGCTCCATGAAGTCCCAGACAAGCCGCAGGACTTTGTCGTAGCCTTGGCTCTTCTCAGGGTGATACCAAGCCAGCAGCCGGCCATTGGCATCAACCACGGCTTTCTGCCATGGCAGTTGCGCGTTAACCCAGCCCGGAAGCTGTTGCTGGCCATAAGCTGCAAAAGAGATGAGTATGATCACCGCTAGACAATTCACGATTGCCAGACAAAGACTGCGGATCATAGTGGGGATCCCTCCGAAACGTATTGCGGTGGCACAGGCACCGCCCCGACCGCGCGCTACTTGCCCGCCACCTCAACTTCAGAAGACTGGACATGCCGGATGCGAACTACATAATCGCCGCCGGGAAGCGACTCGAGCGTGTATCCCTCGCCTGCCAAGTCGTCGCGTTGCGCCAAAGTCTGGGAACCGGCGGTGACCCTTGACGGCCTGTAAGCCAGCCGCAGAACCTCGGTGGCGTCCTTATCGAAAGTCCTGTAGCGCAAGCTGCGTTCCCCGTACTGCACATGTTGCACCGCTGTCGACGCGTGCAGCAGGTGGTCTTGCTTCATAGGCGCCAGTTCCGGCATGGCGCCCATGGCCCAATTAAAATGACGCAGGTAATCCGAGTAGCCGTCGCTGAACCAGTACTGGCCACCAAATCCGATACCACAGCAGGAAATCTTACCGTCTGCGGCGGCAAAATAGGTCGCATAGTTTAGGGAGCGAAAGGCGTCTTCTCGTGCCTGGCTGTCGTGGGTCTTCTCGTAATAGAGGGCGTTAATCGCGGCCCAGCGGGAAGTATCGCTGCCCAGGCCGGAGCGTGAGCAGCAGCCGTGAAACGTCGGCGGTTCGCCCTGTTCATCAACTCCCCATGCGCCTAAGAACGGCCCTCTTCCCAGCGAGCGTCGTACCCAGTCGATGAGATGACCGACGTGGTTGATCCAGTCAGGATCGACGGCGAGCGGGTCCGGCCGGCTGAGAATGTAATAAGCTGTGTAAGTCGGGGCCGCCTGGTTCACATTCTTCGGATTTTTCGGAACGTCCTCAAAATAGCCGCTCCACTTGTCATAGGCGTTGGCGTCGGGATTGAGGGGATGATCGCGAAGCCAGGTCCACGCCGCATCGCGAGCTTTCAGGTAGTTCTCAGTATCGCCTTCCTTCAGCCGGATTAGCTCATCGAACAAACGCAGCGAGGAAGCAACGATGCCGCCGTATTCCTCGCCCGCCAGGACTTCTCCTGTCTTCCCATCCACGCGGAACGGCCAGGGAGTGCGGTCGTCATCCCCGGGACGAACGTGCTTGGCCAGAGCGTCCGCACAGTGGATCGCGGCCTCCAGGTATCTGCGCTCGCCGGTCATTTCATAAAAGAGCGCATAGCCGATTCCCAATTCGCCCACCTTGTCGGTTTCGATCCCGCCGTAAAATTCCTTCGGCATATCCTGGATGCAACGGCCGTAGTCGGGTTGATCGTCGCAGTTGGTGGGGAACGGCACGCTTGCCCAGTTCCAGTCAGCGGCGGTTGTGCCGTGCGCCAGCATATGGTCGAGCATTCCGCGGACCGCTTGGATAGCCTCTTCGTCGCCCGAATAGGGATACCAAGCGACCAAAGAATCCACGAAAGAACCAAAAACCATCGCGGGGTCGTGCTGCCAGTTCATTCCCTGCAGCGTCTTGTCATCGAAGACTGCGTTAATCAGATAGATCTTCAGCCCGGTGCCACTGCGCTGGTCGTTGGGAACCTTGTGCTCGATGAAGTCCCAACCGAGGTGGAGCACCTGGTCATAGCCGAGATTCTTTTCGGGGTGATACCAGGCAAGCAGCTTGCCCTCGGAATCAATCACTCGATCATGCCATGGCAACTGGGCATTCACGTAATTCTGCGCGTTAAGCAGCGCCGCCGTTGACAGCAGCAGCGCGGAACCACAAACAATTCCCCGCAAACAACGAATGGCTCTGAGCATTTTCCAGCTCTCCTTTGAGCTTTTTAAGCCAGCTCCCACTTCACCGGCCACGCGCCCTGAATCGCGCGGACTTTACCCAACTGTCGCAGCCGGTCCATGTGACCATTCACCGAAAACATGGCGAGCGACCAAGTCTCTTTTGGCCAGTCACCCACGGCATTCGACACCGCATCAATGAGCTCTTTCATAGTGAGTCCCGAGGTACGCTTCCCGAGACTGGATAGAATGGTATGATCGAAGATTTCCACGGTTTGACGCGAGTCGCTGATGAAGTCGCGGATTTCATCGCCGGTCATAATGGGCCAATGCCCGGAATATAGCGTTTCGATCTCGAGACTCTCGAGGTAGCGGAGGGTGCTGAGATATGTGTCGACGTAGTAGTACGTGACGGGAATCGCCAACCCGCCCGTTGCTTTCGGACAACCGCGCCCGTGGACGGCATCGCCTACAAAGGCGCTCTTGTGCTTGCTGTCATACAAGGCGAGATGCCCATGCGAGTGGCCCGGCACGTGCAATACGTCGAGTGCCCAATCATCGTCCAAATGGATCTTCTCTCCCCCTGAGAAGGTCACGTCCATGTGGCGGAACCGTCCCGCGTCAGGCCCCGGGTCCGGATCGAAGCCCACGTCATGCTCCTTCCGGAGAAAGTTGTAGCGGCGATCATATAATTGCCGGGGGGCTTCAACTAATTCGCGGTCGGCCTCGCCACAGCTCAAGAGGGTTCGCGGCGATGCAACCTTGATGGCGTCATTTCCACCTTGATGGTCAAGGTCCGAATGGGTGGTCACAGCGAATGTAAGTTTGTCAGGAGCCAGCCCCAGCCGCTCCATGTACGGGAAAATCACTTTTTCAGGCGTCTCGGCAATGCCCGTATCGATCAAGACAGTATTCCGGCCGGCGAGCAGATACTGGAACAGATTACGTCCGTCAAACAACGATTGAATCTGATATGCGCGATCGTACAGTTCCATGGAGTGCTCCTTTCAGCGGGTTTATTACATCTATAACGAATCCCACAAAATCGTCAAGCGATTGTTGAATAATGTCCTGGGTAGCACGGACCGCAGGTGTCTGCCGTGGGCCAAAGAGTTGAGAGATTAGTGGCGGGTGTGATATTTTGTGATTTCGGTATTCACGATGAGGGTACGTCACATCTTAGATGCTTTCAGGATTCAATGCGACTGAGCTGCCTTCCGGTATCTTATTTTGGGGCCATCTCGCAAGGGCAGATGACCCTGGCCGAGTGGATGGATTTCGCCGTCGAACTTGGTTTGGACGGTATTGAGTGTGGGCCGCTCCTCGTCAAGCCCTTGGGGCCCGCCACACCAACTGAATTTCTGCGCCTGGCCGAAGCGCGCGGCTTGGCCGTCAGCAACTATACCGGCTACTCGGATTTCGCCCATCCCGATCCGGAGGCGCGCCAACGCGAACTCGCAAACCTGCTCAAGAGCCTCGAGGTCGCACGCGAGTTGGGAGCCCCCTCCGTACGCGCGCTCACGGGCCAGCAATGGCCCGGGGTGAAAGTTGAGGACGGTATTCAATGGGTGGTCGAGGGCATCCGCCAGGCGGCCGGGGAGGCGGATAGCATGGGGTTGCGGCTGAACGTCGAGAACCATACCAAGGCAGCCATCTGGACGCACTTCGACTTCGCCATGCAGGGCGAGGTTTTCCTTCGAGTCATGGAGGGATTGCGTGACGTACCCGTAGGCGTACAATTCGATATCGCTAATCCGCTGGTGGCGGGCGAAGACACGCTAGCCCTATTCGAAAAGGTCCGTTCACGAATTGGTTACGTCCACGTCAACGACGTGCGGCGTGTGGGAGTATTTGAGTTCGTACCGGTGGGATCGGGTCTTGCCCCCATCCGGGAGGTGCTGTCGCGATTGCGCGAACAAGGTTACGCCGGCTGGGTAGGCATCGAAGAGGCCAGCCGGACCGGCAAAGAAGGTTTCCAGCAAGCCGTGCGGTATACCCGCCAAGCCCTTCAGTCCTGACTCCCCAAACCGCTTCACGCCGCGGCAGCCAACTCCTTCTTTACCTCTATACCGGCCATGCGCTCAATGAATTGCGCGATCGCGGAGTGATCCAGTTGGCCCTTGCCCTCGTTCATCAGCGCCATAAGCATCTGCTGCACGAGACTGGTTAGAGGGAGAGAAACCTTCAGCGACTCGGCAGCCAGAAGCGCGTTGCGCAGGTCTTTCTGGTGCAACTCGATCCTAAACCCGGGTTTGAAATTGCGCGCGATCAGCATGGGGGCCTTGACGTTGAGTACCGTGCTGCCCGCCAAGCCACCCTTGACAGCATTGAAGACAATTTCCGGATCGAGGCCGGCGCGCGTCGCCAACACCAGGGCTTCCCCCATGGCGGCAATGTTGCATGCCACCATGATCTGATTTGCCAACTTTGTGGTGTTGCCGGCGCCCACGGGTCCGGTCAGCGTCACCGCGGAGCCCATCCTCTCGAGAATCGGGCGGGCTTTCTCGAAGGCTGTAGGTGCGCCGCCCACCATGATCGCCAGCGTCCCGTCAACCGCCTTAGGCTCTCCGCCGCTCACGGGAGCGTCCAAAAACTCCACGCCCTGCGCAGCGCACGCCGCAGCAACCTTCTGCGACACGGTGGGACTGATGGAGCTCATATCCACTATCAAGGCGCCTTTGCGTGCGCCCGCGAGAACGCCGTCGGGGCCTAAAATCGCAATCTCAACGTCGCGCCCATCCGGAAGCATGGTGATGATAATCTCGGATTGAGCTGCGGCGTCACGGCATGAAGCCGCCGGGGTTGCGCCCGCTTCCCGCAATTCCATGAGCGGGCCGGGCCGCAAGTCATACACAATAAGTGAATGGCCCGCTTTGAGAAGATTTCGGGCCATAGGCTTTCCCATGATGCCCAGTCCGATGAATCCAATCTGTGACATGAGTCCTCCTATTTTTGACTCGCGCCGTACTTCCTTCTGCGGCGTGAAATGACGGATCGTATGTTACTATATCGCGTCGGAAAAGAAAGCGGGATTGCGTGCTGTCCTAATTTGGCCGTAGCGCCGCCATCTTGGCGGCTCCAGTGCCGGCTGGAAGCCGGCGTTACCGCCCAAATTAAGACAGTACCCGGGATTGATCCTTGTAGCGACGGTCGCTGACCGCCGGCGGCGGTTCTCTGACCGGGGTGTTAAATTCGCAGGAGTTCCGGCGCTCAGATAGCGCCGCCACAGCAAGGAGGCAAATGGCACACGGTACATACCTCGATTGGGTGATAGGAGAGACGCGCACGAAATGGTGGCACGACTCTGCGGACCCTGCAGAATTGGAGATTGGCTTGAAACGCGGCGCCATCGGCGTCACCACCAATCCTTTTCTGGCGAATCTGGCGTTGACGCGCAACCGGGGATTGTGGGCGGCCGACATCGAACCTGTGCTTGCCCAGCGTCTTCCGGCCGAGTCAAAGGCAGAGGCGCTCATGCAGATTGTGGTAACGCGGACAGCGGAGAAGTTACTGCCGCACTACCAGGCGAGCCAGGGCGCCAGGGGGTACGTGTGCGCTCAGGTCAACCCTTCGCGCGCGGGCGACCGCGATGCGATGCACGCAATGGCCAAGCGCTTCCACAAATGGGCTCCGAATATCGCCGTCAAGTTGCCAGCCACCGGCGCCGGCTTGGATGTGTTGGAAGATTGTGCGGCAGAGGGAATCACGGTTACGCTGACAGTCAGCTTCACAGTGCCGCAGGCCGTGGCCATCGCGGAGCGGTACCGCGCGGGAATCCGTCGAGCTCGCGAGGGGGCCATCGAGCCGGGAAAGTGTTTCGCGGTGATCATGATCGGTCGCCTGGACGACTACCTGCGAGAAGTCGCGCACGATAACCAGGTAGCAGTCAGCGAGTGTGATATCCGCCAGGCCGGTTTGGCCGTCACCAAACGCGCCTACGGGCTCTATCGTGAGCGCGGTTACGAGGCCGTGCTCCTGATAGCGGCTCTCCGCGGAGACTATCATTTGACGGAGCTGGCAGGCGCCGACCTCTTGATGTCTATTGCCCCGCCTTACCAGGAGATCTTCGTTACGCAGGATTTACCGCGGGAAGAACGGATCGAAATGCCGATCCCCACTGACGTCATCGAGCGCTTGTGCCAGATGCCCGAGTTCGCGCGTTCCTACGAACAAAACGGAATGGCGCCAAGCGAATTCGTCAGCTTTGGAGTCACGCAACGAACGCTCAGCCAGTTCGTCGAGTCTGGATGGAGGCTGCTGGAAACGTTTAGTTAAGCAGCTTGTACGGCTTCAGCCTTTAGCATTTGCCCGTTGCCAATTGAGTTTCGTTTCTGCTCCTCGGCGCTCAGACGGCCGCACCCTTTCGGCTACCCACCGCTTCCAGCGCCTGCTGCAACGAGCGTTCAATCAGGCTGCACATCTCATCGATCTCCGGCTTGCTGGCGATAAGCGCCGGAGCCACGGCAAACCAGGTTGGATCGATGCGCATGATCAGGCCATTCTCGAGCGCGGTGCGCTTCATAGCCTTTCCTAACTCGGGGAAGGGTTCCATCGTCTCGGTGTTCTTGACGAGCTCGACACCCCTCAGAATGCCCTTTCCGCGAACTTCCCGCACCACGCCGTACTTCGTCAGTTCTTGCAGCTTGCCGGCCAGGTACTCGCCCATCTCCCTGGCCTTCTCGGCCAACTTATTCTCGACTATCTCATCCACCACGGCTATTCCCACCGCACAGGCCATGGGGTTTCCGGCAAAAGTGTGGCCGTGCGCAAAGTGCAAGTCGTCCTCAGCGTTGCCCCAGAAAGCATCGGCCAAATCTTCCCGGGCGATCATGGCGCCGATAGGCATCATCCCGCTCGACAAGCCCTTGCCACAACAAATCAAGTCCGGCGTGACGCCAAAGGTCTGGGCGGCGAACATGGAACCAGTCTTCCCGATTCCCGTTATAATCTCGTCGTAGATGAGCATGACGTTGTAGCGAGTGCAGATCTCCCGCAGGATTTGGAAGTACTCTTCCGTGGGAGTGATGATGCCGCCGGTGTTGCCGATCGGCTCCACGATGAAGCCCGCGACCGTCTCAGGATCCTCATTGACGATGACATCCTCGACCATCCGGGCACAGAAGCGATTGCATTCTTGCCACGACTCGAAACGATCACGATAGTATGTCGGCGGGAAAACTTTCAGGAACCCCGGCATTTGCGGTTCGAACTTGGTTTTGCGTGCTCCCGTGCCGCTGGCGGACATCGCCCCGGCGGTGCCCCCGTGGTACCCGAGGTACCGGCTTATGAACTTGTACTTCCCGGGGTGGCCGGTCTGCTTGAAGTACTGCCGCACAAACTTGATGGCGGACTCGACTGCCTCCGAGCCTCCGCTGAAAGGCTTCACGTACTTGAGGTTTCCTGGCGTGACGGTTCCAATCTTCTCGACAAAGTCCAGAGCAATATCGGCGATCCCATGCAGGGGTGGCGCGAAGGTCATTTTCGCCATCTGCCGCTCCAGGGCAGCGACCAATCGCGGGTGGCGATGTCCGAGCGTTGCCACAAAGATCCCACCGATAGCGTCGAAATAGCGCTTGCCCTCCGAGTCCCAATAGTAAAGGCCGTCTGCGCGGTCCAAGATCAAGGGGTGACGCAAGAACTCTGCCGACGATTGATAATCCAGGAATGTGCGTCTGAGCAGCTTCTCACGCCGGGCATCAAGTTTCATAGTTATATACCGTCCATCGTAGATTATTTCCCGCAGGCGAAGCACACTACTTCCCGCGGAGATCGCGCAGACAGAATATAACGTGACGGAATGCTTTTCAACCTTGGTGTCGCCGAGGGGCACTGACAAGTGACGAGTGAGGAGTTGTGACCGTCCGCACCTGCTCGTGTCTCAGCATTCATCGCTCGCCCTTGTAACCGGGCGGAATTGCCCGTCATTTCTCCAGGGGATCGGACTTGCTTGTCACTTGTCACTCGTCACTTCCCCGGGGCCTCGCACTTGCTGGTCACTCGTCACTCATCACTCGTCACTTCTTAAAGCCCGCCTTGGCGTTTCTTACCGCTGACCGTATAATGGGCAGTGACAAGCGACGACTGTCGAGTTGCGACGATCCGCACCCGCTCGTCACTCGTCACTCGTCACTTGTTACACGAGGGCAGTGACACCTGGCGACCGGCGAGTAACGACGATCCGCTCTTGCTCGTCACTCGTCACTCGTCACTGCTTTGAAGATACCCGGGAGCGCGGGCATCCTGCCCGCCCATCGCGCCGCAATCGCATGCACGCTGCGGGCAGGATGCCCGCGCTCCCGGGTGCTTCATGGTTTCTGGGTGCCCGTCAGCCGACGGGCATGAGCGACTGCTCTGAAAATCGTAGGGCGGGCGTCTCGCCCGCCGTGGCACGGGCATCCTGCCCGTGCGCGGGAGCGGGACGCTCCCGCCGACCGCGGGCGGGACGCCCGCGCCACGTCCGTCGGCGGGCTATTTTCATGGTTTCTGGGTGCCCGTCAGCCGACGGGCATGAGCGACTGCTCTGAGGTCTCCGACTTGCTCGTCACTCGCCACTCGTCACTCGTCATCGCCTTTTGTCTGCTGGCTCTCAATTGGCTCGTCGCCCCTTCGTCCGCAACGCCCCAGGAGAAAACCGGCGCCAATCCGGCGAGCACGGCTGCCGCGCACCTGGGAAAGGGATACGAGCTTGTGAAAGACGAGAGGTATCGCGAGGCCGCCGCCGAATTCCAAGCTGCACTCGCGCTTGAGCCGAGCCACGTCCGGGCCCGCTATCAACTGGCGGTTTGTTGGTTTGCCTTGTTGAAGCTCCCGGAAGCACGCACCGAGTTCGAACGGGTGCGGCAGGAGGCGGGCGAAGATGCGCAGGTGGTTTATTACCTGGGCAGAATTGATCTGCTGGAAGGTGACACGGAATCCGCCATCCGCAAACTGCGGAGCATCGCCGCGCGTCCTCCTTTCACGGACACTGCCTACTACCTCGGATCTGCCTACCTGCAGAAGGGGAATTTTCAGGAAGCCGAGAAATGGTTGCGCACCGCCGCGGCGGCGAATCCGCGCGATTACCGCGTGCACGACCACTTGGCGCGCGTGTATCAAAAACAGGGGCATCGCGCCAAGGCGGAAAGCGAGTACAATCTAGCTTCGCAATTACGCACGAGCGTCGATGCGGCTTCGCAAGTGGCCGTGGTCTGCGGCCGGGAATTGGAAACGCACGGCCTCAGCGAGGCGAGCGAGACGTGCCGGCAACTGCTCGACTCACGAGATCCGGACAAACTCGCGACGTTGGGATTGCTGTACGGCAGGCATGGGTTTTTCGCGGAAGCCGTCGAGCCGCTGGAACAGGCAGCGCGCCTCGACCCGGACTCCTCCGAGATCCAGCACGACCTTGGGCTTACTTATTTCCGGCTTCGCCGCTACAGGGAGGCTCGCGCGCCCCTGGAGAAGGCGGTGGCGATACGTCCTGACTTCTTTGGCTCCTGCGCTCTGCTGGGCGCAACCCTTTACAGTCTGGGCGAACATGAGCTCTCGTACGCCGCACTCCGCCACGCGCATCAACTGAATCCTCAGGACGAGGACACTGCGAGCCTCCTTTTCAGCGATGCAGTCGTTCTCGCCCAGAGCGAGTTCAAGGATAAAGAGTACGAGAAGTGCCTGGCCCATCTCCAAGTTGCCGCCGAGTTGCGTTCCGCCGACCCGCAAGTTCACTGGAGATTGGCGGATGTTTACGGCTTGCTTGGGCGGCGGGCGGAGGCCGACCGTGAGAGGGCCGATGCTGAACGGTTGGGCAAAGCCACCGCTCCGTAGCTTGTGGAGCGCCCGCGTCTCGCCCGCTGCAGGGGCGACCCTTGCGGTTACCCCGTATGCGCTAAGATAATTGCCCACGGGCATAGCGGCCGCAGGAGTCCTTTCTGAGAGGTAATCTAATGCCGACGAACTTGAACCTGCAAGCGAAGATTAACGATGTCCCGGCCGTGGTGCTGGAGAGTGATTCGCTCCGAGCCAGCGTACTTCCCACTGTCGGGGCTAAGATCTATGACCTGGTATGGAAAGCCGCGGGCCGCAATATCCTCTGGCACAACCCGCGGATTCTTCCCCAAACGTATCCGATCGACGCGAACTTCGACAACTACTGGTGCGGGGGTTGGGACGACGGATTTCCAACCTGTGACGGGTGTGATTACCGCGGCGAGCAATATCCGGCCCTGGGAGAACTGCGGTCGCTCAAGTGGCAACTGAAGGCGGCCGCTGAGGACGCTGAGAAGGTTTTTGTTACACTCACTGCTTATGGGCCGATCAGCCCCGTGAGAGCGGAGAAGACCGTGACCCTGATGGCAAAATCGCCTGTCCTTCGCATGCGGTACGAGATCACGAATCTGGGGCCACTGCCGCTGGATTTTATTTGGGGAACGCACCCGGCTCTGGAAGCCCACGAAAATCTGATATTGAGGATCCCAGCCAAAACGGGAATGGTGGGTCAAGCCACCGACCCGCGACTGGGAACGCCCGAACAGCGTTATGCCTGGCCTCTGCTGGAAACGCCGACAGGTGTTGTTGACATGAGCCGCGTACAGAGCATCGAGGCCAAGGTCGCCTGCGGGCACTATGCGCTTGACCTCCAGGCGGGCTGGTACGCCGTCGAGGACAGTCGCACTGGAGAGGGGTTTCTATTGAAGTTCCCCCACGCAGAATGCCCTTACCTCTGGATGTGGCTCGTCTATGGCGGATGGCGTGGCTACCACCACATCATTCTCGAGCCGTGGACGAGCTACCCCAATAAGCTAGCCGACGCAGTTCGCCAGAACACACATCGTACCCTTCCCCCGGGCGAACGATTCTCGGTGGAAGTTGCCGCCACCGTATATCGGGGTGAGGAGGGGTACGAGGGAGCCTTGCGAAAACTGGATGGGTTACAGGAGGAACTATGAAGCTCAAAGATCGGGTTGCGGTGGTAACTGGGGCGGGTTCTGGGATTGGTCGCGCCTGCGCGCTCGAGTTCGCGCGAGAAGGCGCCCGCGTCGTGATAGCCGACATTAACGCTGGTGGCGCCGAGGAAACGGCAAAGCAGATCGCCGCGGCGGGTGGCCAGGCGATGGCTGTTCCGACCGACGTTGCGGACCCCGCCTCGGTCCAGCGCCTGCTCCAAACCACGCTGGAGGCTTACACGCAAGTCCACGTCCTTTGCAGCAACGCCGCGATCCAGGTGAACAAGACCGTGGAAGATACTACGGTAGAGGAGTGGAACCGCGAGATGGCCGTAAACGTGGGCGGCATTTTTCTCTGCGCCAAATACTTCCTGCCTTCTCTGCGGCGCGTGAAGGGCTGCATCATCAACATGGCTTCGGTGAATGGATTCTTTGTAGAACCGCAATGCGCAGGCTATTGCGCCACGAAAGGGGCGATCATCGCTCTCACCAAGGCCATGGCCATTGACCACGGCAAAGAAGGCATTCGCGTCAATTGCATCTGTCCGGGATACATCGATGCGGGTCTCGCCTGGGGATACTTCGAGGTGCAGCCTGACCCGGCGGCAGCGCGCGTCGCGGCGGGGAAACTCCACGCCCTGTGGAGGATTGGCAAACCCGAGGACGTCGCGCGGGTGGCCGCCTTCCTTGCCAGTGACGACGCTTCTTTCATGACCGGATCAGCCGTGGTGGTGGACGGCGGATTCGGCTCAGGTCTTCCTCCGCAGAGTTGAGCGTCACTTGCCGGGTATCGTCTCCGCGGTTTGCTGCGCCTGCTGCTCCTCGTACACGGTCACCAAAAGGGTGCTGGCAAGGACCAGGACGCCGCCGACTATCATGAATTTAGTGAGTCGCTCGTGAAGCACTATGGCCGCAATGACTACGCCGAAAAAGGGAATCAAGTAGTTTGAAACTGCGGCTTGCGTGGCGTCGAGGCGGGTAAGCACATTGAGGAATATGATCATCGAGAGAAAGTACTGGAAGAGCGCAAGCATCACCAAGCCCAGCCACACCACTTTGTTGTAATGCGGCAGATTGGTGAACCCCCCGGGCTCCGAGTATGCCGTGATGGGGCAAAGAAGGGCGAAGACGGCGTAATAGCTGTAGAGCAGTACCTGCAAGGGCGAATACTTGCGCAAGAGTTTCTTGCTGTAAACGTTGTAAAATGCGCTGCCGTTCACACTTAGAAAGATCATGAGATTGCCCAGCAGGAACCGGACGCTAACCAGGTTTAGCTCTTTCCAGTCCACCCCCGAACATTCCAGCACGCCGGCCAGAGCCAGCGCGAAGCTGAACCAACGGACCTTCGTCATACGCTCTCCGAGGAAGAAGTACGCCATGACGGCCGTCGATATGGGAAGTGCGAGCATGAGGAGCGCCGCGTTGGAAGCCAGCGACCAGCGGACGCCCCAGGTGATAAACAGTTGCGCCACGACTTGTCCGAAAACACCAATGAGAATGAACTGGAGTATGTCGCGGGTGGGAATGCGCCCACCTCCTCCCGGAGTGTTACTCCGTTCTCGTCGCACCACGGGGATGAGAAGGAGCATGGCAAGCGCAATGGGGAAGAAAGTGGCAAATAGCGGACCCATCTGCTGCTGCACGAGTTTAACCATCACAAACTGGCTGGCCCAAATCAGGTTGCAGACCAGCAGAAGATTCCAGTCGCGAAGACGGGTGGCAGAGAACATTTAAACTCCTTGTGAGCCGTTCGTCTATATTACACGGTTGGTGCCTGAATTAAAAAGGCATGTGTAGGGGGCAGCGCTGGTGGTCGCCATGGACAACCGCAAGGGTTGCTCCAACACCCGGGAACAAAGCGGAAACGTAGGAGTTAGAGCCATGAGAAGTGAGGCCCAACTACAAGAAACAATTCAGCGCTTCCAGGACTGCTTCTGGGACCGGAAAACTTCACGCCGTCCCGTTGTAGGCATTTATAGCGATGCCGTTTTCCTGCCCATCAATTTCCTGCGTCGGCCCTTTCCACGCACTCTGGTGAAACCGGAGGACGTCACTCCGGATTTGACTGTGACCGAATATGACTATTGGTTCCGGAATCGCGACCGGGAGGTTTCCTGTGACGACCAGATTGCGTTTTCTGCGGCTTGGCGGGGGATCCCCTGGCTTGAAGCTTTGTGTGGTTGCCCAGTGCGATACGCAGAAGGGTCACTTGCGCCCGTCCACTTTGTTGATTCAGCGGAAGGATTAGAAGCGGTTCCCATTCCCGGGGAGAACGGGTGGTTCGACTGTCTCCGATGCCAGACCGAGCGGCTCGAAAACCAGGTGCCGCCCGACTGCTGGATCAGCCCCACGATTCTTCGCGGCTGTTCCGACGTGCTGGCGGCTATGCGGGGATTGCCCAATTTCTTGATGGATCTCCACGATAACCCTGGCGTCATAAAGAAGGCGGCACAACGGGTGAATCGCCTCCTCCTCCAAGCGCTCGACTTGCACTATTCCATCGTGAAGCCAAAGCTGGGTGGGTACGGCCACAAGTATGGCTATTGGGCGCCCGGCAAGACTCAGGTGATCCAGGAAGACGCTATGGGCATGTGCTCCCCTGCGATGTACCGCGATATCTTTATGGAAGGCAACGCTGAAGTGGTCAAGCACCTTGGTCCGTACGTGCTCTTCCACCTGCATAGCACAGGATACAAGCACTACCGGGACGTGCTGAGCGTGCCGAATATCGCGGGCTTGGAGATCTATATGGAGCAGGGCGGCCCGACACTCCTTGACGCATTACCTGTGTTAAAGGAGACACTGGAGAAGTCCCGTCTCATCCTGCACGTCGACTACTGCTTTGAACAATTACCGGAGGTCCTTCGGAAGTTGCCGCGGGAGGGGCTGTTCCTGGCTGTTTCTAACTTGCGGATCCGTTCCGATCGAGAGTTTCGGGATTTCATCGCCGCCCAGTGGAATTCCTGACTGCACTTGGGCATCTGCGACCCTCCACGATTGAGAGGTCAGGCCGGGTTGCCGGTCTGTTTTTCCGCCAAGGCCACAATGTGACTCAACTCAGCCACGACGTGCGGTTCCAGGCGTACTTCGGGCGCGCCACTCAGTATCGCCTTCACGCGCCCGGCGGCCACCTCAGCGGAGTCTTTCGCGCCGGCTTCCATCCAGGCCTCAGGATTGAGGCGAGTGGCCAGCTTGGACGGGAAGAATTCCTGCCGCAGGTATTTAAGCGTATGTGGCTCCGCAAGGAATTGGCGGCTGGGGCCGACCGCCGCTATAACTTCCAACCCAAGCGTATCGGGGTTGACGTCAATCCCCTCGCACATGCGCAGGATCCGCTCGTAGATGTCATCATCTATGATCAGTTGCTCCAGGCTCGCCGTGCCCACGGCGGCCAGGCTTCCCGCTCCTCCATTCAACGCCGCACCGCTCAAAACCGCGAGATAGCCAGTAATCAGCTTCTCCAGAGCCGCCTGTTCGTCACAAGCATGCGAGTCCGTCGTTAGCCCATTGCTAGCCGTGGGAATCCCGTAGCTTTTGCCCAAATCCACCAGCGCGGCGGCCAACAGGCCAACGTCAGTATTCCCCATGGAAGCGATGCTGGTGTGCATGTCGAGTATGACGGGATGACCGGCATAGATCACTTTCGTTCCCGGCTTGGCAAGTTGCGCCACCACGATGCCCGCCAGTATTTCCGCATTCATAATCGTCAAGGTTCCCGCCCGCGTAATGGGCGCCGTGACACCCGTTACCGCGGAGGAATTGACCATCACGGGCAAGTCATGATCAGCCGCCGCGAGCAGCCCATCCATCTGGCTTTTCGAGTAAATGAGCGGGCTGTTACAAGAGGAGAAGATTACGGCCTTAGGCGCTCTTTGGTCCGGAAGCACGCTCAGCATGCGTGCCACCCATTCGACGGTTCGGCCTGAATACGGAGCCATGAGGATGGGCTTAGAGGAAAGCCGGAGCATTGCTTCGGCAGCCCAAACGTCGCGCGTCTCGAGCGGCACATCCCAGGGATAGATTCCCGTAACCAGGGCAAGATTCGGCAACGCATCGACTACGCGAACCCAGAGGTCAAGGTCTTTCCTGGTCACTTCGCGGCGCCTCTTCACACCGTAATCCACGATCCAATCAAGCGACATCACCGGCCGCCCGAGCGGCGGGCTCTGAACACTGAGGACCATATCCTTTGACGGATGTTGGCCGGTGAGGAGAAATTCAGACGGGACTGTGCGCAGAGATTTCTCCACCAGCGACGCCGGGATTTTCACATGGTGAGAATTAGGGTTTACCGTTGCGCCCGCCTCCGCCAGCAGCGCCAATGCCCTCGGGTGCTCGATCAGAATTCCCACTTCTTCCAGGACAACCAACGAACTTTGCCGCACTGACCTGGTTTGGTCCTCGTCCAACACTTGACGACGGATCAGCTTGCCGAGTCGTTCTGTCTTCATCAACGTCTCCAGGCACTATTCACTGAATGATACCGCACCGATTCCTCGACTTCCGCCGGGGTTTCCCAATTGCCGGATGAGCGGTCAGAGGGCGCGGTAATGACACACTGAGTACGCGAGGCAGAGCCAAAAGAACCTTGTCCTTATGAAAGTCGCCGCAGCCAATCATAACTGACTTTCCCCAGATTTTGGGATACTCCTTTTAGACCCGGGGGGGGGGTTGACGCCCGTACATCACTGGCAAGCAAGTAGCGCGGACCGCCGCATTTGCGGTCCGCGTCTTTTCTCTGGCCAGCATCGCCACCGTGCCGTATTCTGTCGCGGTGTCAAAGCTCCGGCGTCCCTTCCTTTCCGATCGGTATTTCTTCATCGCTGTGCGCCTCCTCAAACGGCGAGAGTGACTCACCGAGCCTGACGTCGCCCTGCTGGCGCGTGTCTTCAACCGGGCCCGGGGGCTGCATCCTTTCTACCTGCCGGCTTGGGTCTTCCTCCGTGACCAATGGCCGCACAGGAATCCGCCGGCTGGCGGATACCTCTGCATTGCAAGTTCGTAAATTCTTGTTTTTCTGGCAAGCTCTTTTCGTGCTTGTCCGCGACAGCCTCGTAAATAAAGGGTCTGGCCACATCGACATTCTAGGTGAGCAGGGTAGCGCGGAGGTATCCGTCAGCCGACGGATTCCTCCGCGGTTCTTAACATGGCAACAACGACCGTGTTATTAACATCCAGTCGTAAAAACACATGAACGGGCAAAGGGCTGCAGAGGAGCGCACACTACGCGCACCTCTGCGCTACCACCGTATCGGCCCTGTTGGGTTCCGGCTCGGCCGCACTGCGCTACGGCATTTGCGCGCCGGTGCATCCGACCACGATCTCGCTGGCCATGAAGAAAAAGCCGCGGACCACAGAAGCGGTGGTCCGCGCTACTCGCTCAGGGCGAGATTCTTCGCTGCGCTCAGAATGACAGCTCGGAAGAGATCCGACCATGGTGATGTTCGGCTGAGCTCCTCAAGTAGTCAGCCCCCGAGGTTGATTTCGCCGGAATTCACGTGGCGAACGCGGACGATCCAGTCGCCACCGGGTAAGGGTTGGATGGTGTAGCCCGTCTCGCGAGTATCGCCCCGCTGATTTAATGCAGCTCCTCCAGCGGTCACGCGCAGAGGCTTGAAACTCAGGCGGAGAACTTCGGTAGCGGCCGTGTCGAAGGTGCGGTATTGCACGCTGCGTTCACCATACTTCACCATCTGTACGACAGAACTGGAACGGAGGATGTGATCCTGGCCGGCAGGTGCAAAATCGGGAATCGCTCCCATGGCCCACTGAAAATGGCGCAGGTAGTCCGAATACCCGTCGCTGAACCAGTAGGGATCCGAGTAATCACCGCCGCAGCAGGCGATGAGGCCATCCGAGCGGGCAAAATAAGTGGCATAGTTGAGAGATCGGAACGCGTTCTCACGCGCCTGTCCGTCGTGCGCTTTTTCGAAATACATGGCATTAATGGCGGCCCAGCGCGCGGTATGGTCTCCTTGGCCGGCCCGCGAGCAGCAGGCGAACTTGCCATCCGGAGTGGTCTGCTCGTCGATCGCCTGCGCGGCGAAAAATGGGCCGCGACCGAGGCGAGCCTTCACCAGATCCAGAAGATCACCCACGTGGGTCATCCACTGCGGGTCAGTGTCCGCCGGGTTCTCGTGGGCCAGAATATAGTAAGATGCCGCCATGGGAGTGAGCTGGTTGAAGTCGTCCGGGTGACGCGGCACGTCTTCGAAGTAACCCGTCCACTTGTTCCACGCCGCGCTGTCCCGGTTGAACAGGTTTTCTACCATCCATCGCCACGCCATGTCACGTGCCTTTCGGTAAAGCTGGGTATCACCCGCGTTGATCTGCAGCAATGCTTCGAAGAGCCGCAAAGAACCCGCCACGTCCCCTCCGTACTCTTCGAGCGCCAACGTCACACCGGTGCGCGCGTCCACGCGGAAAGGCCAGGGCGTGTGCTCCGCATCTCCCGGGCGCACATGTTTCGCCAAGGCGTTGGCGCAGCGAATCGCGGCTTCCAGGTACTTGCGGTCACCCGTCAGCTTGTAGAAGAGCGCGTAGCCTGTGCCCAACTCGCCGATCTTGTCGGTCTCGATGCCGCCAAAGAACTCCTGCGGCATGTCCTGAATGCAGTGCCCGTAATCCGGCTGGTCGTCGCAATTGGTGGCGAAGGGAACGCCGGGCCACTCCCAATCCGAAGGTGTGGTTCCGTGCGCGAGTTGGTGGTCGAGCATCTCCCGCACCACTTGTACCGCTTCCTGATCCCCGGAATAGGGATACCAGCCGACAAGTGAGTCCACGAAGGAGGCAAAAACCATGGCCGGGTTATGCTGCCAGTTTGCCCCCTGCAACGTCCGCCCGTCCATGACGGCGTTGATCAAATAAATCTTCAGTCCTGTACCGGAGCGCGTGTCATTCGGCACTTTGTGTTCGATGAAATCCCAACCCAGCCGGAGCACCTTATCGTAGCCGAGGTTCTTTTCCGGTTGATACCAGGCCAGCAGCCGCCCCTGGGCATCCAGCACGGCTGGGTGCCAAGGCACCTGGGCATTTACGTAGACGTCTTCAGCGGCAACCGCCGCCGACAGAGCCAGACACGCCCACACCGTCGCTAAGCAGCAATTTCGCATCCCGCACAATTTTGAGCTTCGCGTATGAAGTTCCATTCTGAATCCCTTTTGGTAAGGACCTCGCCTCCGGTAGAACTGGAAGCGTCGTCTGTCAGTAGATATGATATATGCTGCACGAACAAGATTTCATTGTATTACAATCTCAATCGGCCCTTGTACAACTGCTGGGCGAGCGGCTGAGCACGGTGGCGATGGTCGGCTCCGGAATAGTCCTTGCCGCCACCGTTCTGATTGTGAAATGTAACACCGTCCTGTCCTTACCCGGCATAGCCGGAACCCAAAGGAATGAACATGAAACCAGCTATCAGGTTCGCCGTTGTTCTGCTGCTCTTCACAACCGCCGTGGCAGTGGCGCAGGAGCCCTTCCGGGTTATTTCGAAGGTGGATGCCGCCACGATCGCGGGCCGGCCCGTTCAGCTCGACGCCGACGGAAAACTGTTACCCTGGCCCATGCCCGATAACCCCGGCTATTCCTACAGTTCCCACTTCCTCACGCAGTGGAGCATCCTCTGGGATCTCTACAACCGTTACCGCTATCAATACTTCTTCTGCTGCTTCGATTTCGATCGCGCATCTTTCGAGATGCAGCCGGAATGGCACTGGGTGAACTCCACGGCCTACCTTCGCGCGATGATGCAGGGCTTCATCGAGCGGCTCTATCCCTACACCGGCGACCCGAACACGATTACTTTCCTACAGGACTTTATAGATTACGAGCTGGAAAACGGCCTGACCCCGAAGAACTATGTGTGGGGCGGCGTGCCGTACACGTCGGCCAATCCCGGCGACCGCCGCTACACGGGATGGAGTCGCCACGGGGAGGATTACCTCGAACCGCCCATCGTCGGCGAGGATGGTTACGCTTACCTCCGCTTTTACGAGATGACCGGCAACTCGAAGTACCTTCAGGCCGCCATCCGTTGCGCCGCCGCGCTTGCAAAGAACTACAAAACCGGGGACGCGCAAAACTCGCCCTGGCCGGTGCGCTGCTACGCCCGCGATGGAAAGGTCGAGGGCCCCGGAATGGGTCCCTACTCCGCGAATGTCGTCGAGCCCATCATGCTCTTTGACGAGTTGATCCGGCTCGACCAGGGCGATGTCGTCCGGTACCGGCAGGTCCGCCAGGCGGCCTGGGAGTGGTTGCACAAGTATCCGATGAAGAACAACGTCTGGGTCGGGTATTTCGAGGATGTCACACCCAGCATGCAGAACATGAACCAGGTCATTCCGCTGGAGTACGCGCGTTATGTGCTTCTCAACCCGGAGAAGGATCCGGAATGGCGCGACAACGTCCGCAAGCTTATCGAATGGGTCAAAACCACTCCCAAGTGGCCCAAGTACATCGTCCACGGCGCTACGGTGACCACAGAGCAAGGCGACGGCAAACACTTCTGCTGCAATGAGCCTAACGAGTGCTGCGACAGCCATACCTCCCGCCTGGCTGCCGTCGAGGCCCTCTACTATGCGAAGACCGGTGATGCAACCTATAAAGAAGAAGCTTTCCGATCCTATAACTGGGTAACTTACTTTCAGGGCATGCCTCCCAACGCGCATAGTCCCTGGGGCAATCAATGGTGGTTTACCGACGAATTTGCGGATGGTCCGCGCCGCCTGATGGACGCCTTCTGGGCGGTTCCCGAATGGGCCCCGGCGGACGAACCGCACTTGGTGGGTTCGCAATCGGTCGTCACCAAGATCGCCTACGGAAAGGGCTCGGTCACTTATTCAACCTTCGATCCGGCCTCGGTTGACGTCTTGCGCCTGAACTTCGTGCCGGAATCGGTGTGGTCGGGAGGCCGCAAGCTGGACCGCCGGGGAGACTTGGAGCAGGAAGGCTACACGTTCGACGACACCACAAGGGTGCTCCGCCTCCGGCATGATCATGCGCGAGATGTTGACATTCAGGGGACCGCCGCCGAGCCCGTGCCGCTGATCGTCGATTTCGACAATCCCCACGTCGGGGCCAACGTCGAGCTGCGCGGACAGTATCCTTCGGGCGTGATCGATTGGGGTGACGGGCAATGGAAGGTTTGCCCTCCGGGCGGCCGCATGAGCACGTTCTCGCTGGGCACCGCCGAGACGGACATACAGGAGGCGCAATTCCGCTTTTTCTACCCGCGGGTGTTGGTGCACCTGGACGTGTACAATCCTCTCCCTAAAGAAGTGAAGCTCACATTGCGGGCCCCCGAGATGCGGGAGGTCACTTTCACGCTGAAGCCGGGCCACCTCGAGCGCCTCAGGACCGGATGGGTCAACCGCGAATCCATGGTTTCATTCGAATCCGATAACCTGGCGGCTTTGCGTTTCGATAACCTGGCGTATTCGCTTTATCTCTCGGCCAAGATCGATGGGTCGGAATGATTGTTCCATGAGTTAGAGTCTTGCTGGATCGCGAGATCGTGCGCGGAGAGACTCCTGCCACACGGATTTGGGGCGGGGTCCCCGAGACGCTTACTCAAACTCCCTTCCTGAATCGGGAGTCGTCGTTTCGGCGCAGGCTTACCGTCAACGAGCCATCGGGATTGACGGCCTCCCGGCATGCCCAACGAACCGGGTGGCGTACTCCTTTCACTTCTATTTCTGCACGCAGGCGCAGTTCCCTGCCGTCCAATCCCTTGGGGAAGACCAACGAGGCTTGACGAACCTTCCCAGCGTAGGGTTGACCGGCATCCAGGTTTCCACCGACCCTGACTTTTCCATCCGGGGTTTCCGCGTACACACCCAGGATGCCCGGTACGCCCGCGGCGCCATCGTTCGCGATGGCCAGCACGAGTTCTGCCGTGTCATATCGCTTCCTCTGCCAGATCCAAGAGGGGCGAACGCGATACCCCATTCTGCGCTGCATCAATTCGAGCGAACGAGGATATCTCTCGTAATAGCGTTTTAGGTTGTCCGCTTCCGTCCACAACGCGAAATAGTTGGCCCCGATATCGAGGGCATGCAATCCCGCGACTTCACGATAGCGCTCGTCGATCCTATAACCCATGTCGTCTTCGTCCCGCTTCAGTTCGCCGCTGAGGAGGTAATCCCGATTTGCGCCGTCCTCGATAATGGCAGCGAGCCAGGGAGGCCGATTGCCCAGTTCTTCGATCTGAATGGGTTCGTCTACGATGATACTGTCGGACCTCAACCAGCCGCCGGCCCGGACCACCCTGTCCTGCACTTCGCGATTACCGACGCCGCTGATATCCGGCTGCGTATTAACCGCGATTGGAATTCGCTTGAAGGCTTCGGGCTGCAGTTCGGTCATCCCGACGAAGGTCCGCTCCGCAGTCAGATAGTCGCGAAAGGGTGTCGGGTGGTGGTCGCTCGTGTGACCCTCTCCCCAGAAGCCGTACATCATGAGGTCCATGAACTCCAGCAGCGGATGGTTATCGAACTCTGCGGCTAAGAGCTCCGTAAGGCCACGGAACGCCTTCTGGAATTCCGGGTGGTCATACTGCGGTTCGTAAAAGTCAAAGTCGCTGTCGCCCTCCTTCGATTTTCTTCCAATGTTGAAAAGCGGCACCTTTTCCCTGACGAAGTCCGGCATCGAGACCAGTTTGGGCTGGATATTGGGGCTGGAGAGCTGCACCCGAAATCCAACTCGAAGGTTGTAAGCTCTGGCGGCGTCAAACACCAGCTTCCAGATCGGCATCGGGTCAAGCCTGCCGGGCCGGTTCTGCACGTCCCGCCAATCGCAGCGGATGTAAAGCAGATCGACAAAAGGCAGCGTCGCCAGCTTCTCAACGTGCTGCTCCAGGGTTTCTTTCCCCTGCCGGGCGGCAACGGAGGGGCCGCTTTCTTCCCACGCGTAGCCCACTAGCCCCAACCCGAAGTTCTTGACTTGCTGGTCTGAAGGGGTTGTGGTCGCGAGGGTCAACCAGCCTTCGTCCTGGTCGATTCCAAATGGCCCCTGGTTGAGCCGATTTCGCACCGGAGGTCCCGACCCAAAATCGTACCGATCCCAATTGTGGTCAGGTACGTCGGCGCGAGTGAGGCTTGACCTGGCAACTGTCAACGCGCCGGCCAAGCCGGCTCCACCTTTGATGAAGCTTCGTCTTTGCATTTCGGCTCTCCTTCCCTTGCAGCTACTTACGTTCATGCGAACGCCTCATCGAGGCGTTTCGCCGAAGAGCGACACCGGCGTTTGTGGCGGGCGGCTGAGCAGGCCCCCCACGATCAAGCTGCCGAGCAGAAGGACATGCTGCGAGATAAGAGTCGCGAGCGAGTCCAAATAGCGGGCGTCCTCGAGGGCATCGAACGCCAGCCTGATGAGTCCCGGAAAGTCGAAGGGCAACCAGGGTTCGAGATTAAAGAAGACGAGAGTCGCCGCAAAGGCGAACACACCCGGGAGCGGCGCCGCGCGGTGCACTCGACCGATGGCCCATCCGGTTGCCGCAAGCTTCAGGCAGTCAAGCGTCAGGCCGACTGTCTCCACCCAGTGCGCGCCCACAACGGGCCCCGCCAAGAAAAGTAGGGGGCGCTCGGCGAGATAGGTTAACACCACTAGCACCGCCCAACCCACCGCGATCGACCGCGCCACCACCCATAGCCAGCGCCGTAGCATTAGAAGGAATCTCCCTCACCGGACCCTCAGTCGATGACTAACATAGCGTTGCCTTACGCCCAATTCAAATATCTCGAGAGCGAGCCCTGTTGAAGGCGAATAAACCGCAGGAAGGGCGGGGCTGTAAATTCCGTGTGGGCACCCCGTTGGGCGTGTCATTCCGAGGAACCGCAGGCGACGAGGAATCTCGCACTGCCCTGAAAACAGTCAGAGCGCGATTCCTCGCGGAGTATACCCTGAGTACCCCAGAGCGAGATCCTTCGCTGCGCTCAGGATGACAGCGACGGGCTCGGAATGACACTCCAAAGGAGGTTTTCACACAGACTCTAAAGCCCCGCCCTTCCAAAGCGCCCCGACATGACGGCCATTTCCATCATTCGGTCGTAGACTCTTTCATTTCGAGTGGCACAAAAACTCGGACGGGTCAGGCTGGGCTGATGGTATCATCGCGGGTCTATTGGACGAAACAGTTGGAAGGCATGGGCCACCCGCCCGGGAGGGTAACGAGTGGAAGAA
>Ga0187852_1001322_pt1 | contig 23618 bp, 18 predicted proteins | sample June2016WEW_6_40_FD_134511 | JGI IMG/M metagenome (GOLD analysis project Ga0187852, IMG submission 134511) | Peatland microbial communities from SPRUCE experiment site at the Marcell Experimental Forest, Minnesota, USA - June2016WEW_6_40 | ecosystem: Environmental > Terrestrial > Soil > Wetlands...
GGCGCCAACGCCAAACCCGGCAGTTGGGGCGGCCACTGCGTCTTCGTGCCGGCATACGACCAGAACGGCTTCACCTGCATCACCTGGGGCGCGCCTAAGACCATGACCTTGGCCTTCTGGAACAAGTACTGCGACGAGGCGCACACCCTGCTCTCGCAGGACTGGCTCTCGGCCAAAGGTTCGCCCAGCGGCTTCGATCAGGCGCAACTGCTGGCCGACCTGAAGGCGATCGTGTAACGTCGCGGTGCCACTTCCTGCCTCCACGCGTCAAAACAGAGCAAGCCCGCGAAGATGACTCGGCACAAGCCTCCCCCCAAGATGGTTTAATACCAATTGGGGGGAGCGTGCCGGCCGTTTGGGTGCGCTCTCGTACTCCCGTGGAGGAATCCCGATACCGATGCCATCCTTTCGCCGTCTCGCTTTTTTGCTGGCGTTCACCTGCGCGGCCATGACAGCCGCATTCGCACAGAGCTCATCGAGTTCCACCCCGGACCCGAGCCAAACCGGAGACCAGGCCAGCCCGGCCCAGCAGTCCAATGGAGAGTCCCAGGGTCAGTTGACTGTCCAGGCGCGTATCCGCCAGCGCCGCCTGCAACGCCGCGCCACGGCCATTCACGACGCCTACGACCACAGGTGGGAGATCTACGAGGGCATGGGCTACCTGCGCTTCACGCCCGGTCCATCGTTGCAGCGCCTCACCTGGTACTCGTGGGATACGGGATTGACGCGCTACTCCTCGGAGCGCCTGGGCTACACCCTCGACGCCCGTGGCTACTTCGGCCATGCTTTTGTGGGCCTGAACCCCTCTAGCCAAGACAACTTGACCCGGCCCGAGATCAGCATGTACGACGTGCTCGTCGGCCCAGTCTACCGCTTCTATCTCCAGCCCAAGTATTCGATCTCCGGCCGCCTCCTGGCCGGCCCCGCCTTTGGCAACTTTGAAGGCGACACGAACGGCGAAAAGAATCTCTGCTACTCGGAACAAGGCAATACCGTCTGCTCTCTTTATCCCGATGGGCTCTCCTATGGCGCCAGCGCCAGTATCATCGGCGAGTACAACTTGACCCCCAGCGTCGCCTTCAAGCTCGCGCCCGAGTATTTCTTTACTGGTTTTGGATCTACCGTTCAGGAAAGCCGAGGCTTTACCGCCGGCATCGTCTACCGCTTCGGCAAGCAGTAAAGGCAGAGATCGGGAAACAGAGATCGGAGCTGGTGCGCCCGATGGACCCGGACGCCGGACGCGCGACCCATGTTAGCCCAGCACTTTAGCGGGATCCCCAAGAAACGTTCTTAGTTTCCTGGGGTGGTAGTGCTGGGTTGGATTTGATGCCACGGCCCGGAGTCCTGTAGGGACGGCGCAAACTCCTCTCGCCATCCATTGCAAAACCCGGAAGACCGCCCGGAACCACCGCCGCGGCGTGACATTTTTCTCAACCCGGCCCCCCGCAGACAGGTCTTCGTCAGTGTGGCGGAACAGAACGCCACTATTCGGCATCCCCAAAAAGTCACGTGTATTCAGGAACCACCGTAATGTCGCTCGACCGCTGACTTGCCCTTTTTATCGCCTCTCATTCATATAATGTTCCCTACAATGAGAAATCGCTTTACCCGCCGCAACCTCTTGCAATCGTTCACACTTTTCGCGGCCGGCGCCGCTTCAGGCGCCGGTTCGGCCCTCGTGAGCGGCACGCCCGCGCGGGCCCAGGCTCTTGCCGCTTCGGGCAAGCCCTCGCCCATCCGCCTTGGCCTCACCAGCTACACCTTTCGCAACTTCACGCGCGCTCAGCTCATCGCCTACATGCAGATGTTCAACGTCAACTACCTGAGCTGCAAGGATGTGCAGGACCATCTCCCCGTGGACCCCATGCTCGAAGGCCTGGCGCTTGAGGACTACGCCTCCGCGGGCATCACGCTGCACGCCGCGGGCGCCATCGCATTCCCCAGGGACGACGAGACCGACATCCGCGGCAAATTCGAATACGCCAAGCGTGCGGGCATCAACCTCATCGTGGCCGACCCCGCTCCCGTCACGCTGCCGCACATCCAAGCCTTCGTCCGCGAGTACGACATCCGCGTAGCCATCCGCAACCGCGGCCCCGAGGACAAATCCTTCTCCTCGCCCTCGGATGTTCTGAATGCCATCAAAGATCTGGATCCGCGCATCGGCTGCTGCATCGACGTAGGCCAGGCCGCTCGCACCAACGCCAATCCGGTCGATGCCATTCACGCCGCCGGCCCGCGCCTCTACAACATGCATGTGAACGATCTGGCGACGATTGCAGGCAAGGAGAGACAGGTTGCGGTGGGCCGCGGCGCCCTTCCCTTCCGCGAGATCTTTGCGACGCTGATTGAGATTAACTATCCCGGCTTCGTCGATCTCGCCTACGAGGTCGATCCCGACAACCCGATCACCGGCGTCGCCGAAAGCTTCGCTTACATGCGCGGCCTCCTCGACGGAATGGGCTACCTGACCAGGACGGCAACCTAGCGGCTCAGCGGGCGAGGGATCAAGGGTCGGCAGTCGAGACCGGGCCATTCGACCACAAAGCTTAGGTGGGGAGCGGCCGCCGGACAGTCGACAGATGCGAAGCCGTCCTACCGGCTCGCCAGCTCTTGCACCGTGACGGTGTACGGCGGCAAAATCCCGCATTCGGCCGCCATGCGGAAGAATCCCCTCATTCCCTCCACGCACTCCTCATCGAGCACGTAGTGAATGTTGCCGGTCAGATAGCTACGGATGGTGCTCTCAGAAATCGGCAACCGTGTAGCCCACTCGGCTACCAGAGCGTCTATATTGGCCAGGCCGTGGTCGCGCGACCGAATAAAATCTTCGGCGATACTCTCCTCCAAAGGTCTGCTCCATGCAATGGCCCAGACAGCCGACACGAAGGGCAACCCGGTCAGCGTCTTCCATTCCGCGGCAAGATCGCGATAGACAAGCTCTTCGCCGGTTCGCTCCATGCGGTTGTGCTGCTCCTCGAGCGCCAGCAGAGCGGGATCGCCGATCAGGATGGCGGCGTCGGCGCGCTCCAGCATCGCATCCAGATCGGCAGCCAGAGGCAGGAACCGTATCCCCGCATTGCCCCACTTTTGAAAGAGAATGCGTGCGTAAGCAATCGTGGTGCGGCTGGCCGTATCGGCGGCGACCGATTGCAACGCGCTGAGCGGCTGGCTGGCCCGGTGCACAAGCAGTAGCGAGCGCACCCGGCCTTTTGAAGCGATGGTGCAGCCGGGCAAAATGCGCAACTCGGGCGACACTGCCAGCGCGGCAATCGGAACCAGGCCGATCTCCGCCTGCCCTGACGCCAGTCGCGTCGCGCACTCCGCCGGCGTCATGCGGTCGATTCGGTAACGCCTGGCCAACTCGTCGGCAAGCGGAGGGTGCTCAAAATCCCACATCAGCGGCGCGGGATTTAAGAACGCGATCGCCGCAATCCGCAGCCGTGCGTCTTGCGCTTGGTTCACATCGTTTAGACTACCAATCCCCGCCCCGGGATTCACCGCGAAATCCGCGCCCGGAAACGCATTGGTCAACTCCGCCTGGGGTCCCGCCTGACGCCCGGAGGCCCGCAATCTCCAATCCTCGAGGCCAAGCTCTCCATCGCGCTCGTCGTGTCTTTGCGCGTTGGCCTGAGGTCCGCTCGGCCTGTGGCGTCATCGCAGCGCGCTCAGCGATGGCCGCCGCCGTGCGAGCCTCCTCCTCCGCCGCCGCCTCCACCACCGCCGCTGTGCGAGCCTCCGCCGCCGCTGGAGTGCGATGCGCTGCTGCTCGAAGAGTGGCTCGATGAACCACCGCTTGAAGAGCTGCGAGGAGGAGTATTCGAAGGAGCAGCGCTATGGCTCACTGGCGCGGGCCGCAGCTCGATGATCGGCCTTGTTACCGTTTCGCCTGCAGGGCGGCTGCTGACGTAGGTGGCGCGCGGAGCGGCCGGCAACCCGCTTGTTCCAGCTCCGGCAGCGCCGGGGACCGTGCGATTCCTTTCAGGAGCAAACGCCTCATGCGTATACACCGGACGCGATGGCAGAGGCTGAAACGCGTGCACCGTGCTTCCCGCAATCGTCACCTGCGCGTTCTTGTCTCGCGTCGGAAAGCTCGTGTTTGCAAGCACCACGTGCCTGTTCACCGGGATCACCGGTACCGGCCGATGACCGATCGGTCCATGCGGCGGCAACGGCCTCGGAATCGGCCGGTAGCCAATCGGTGCAATCCCGATGTTGGGACCGCCATAAAGGCCCACTCCCCACCACGGCGCGCAGCCGCTCATTCCCGGCGCCCAGCCCCAGCCGAAGTTGTCGTAGAAGTTCCACGCTCCACATTGGAAAGGCATGTATCCCCACGGGTAGCCTGACGCCCACAGGTAGCCGTAAGCCGGCGTCCACGTCCATGCGCCGTTCCCGTAGGGATCGAAGCCGGCGTTCGCCGCATCGTATGGCGACCACACGTAGCCTTGCCCCGGCACGTCGTACCAGCTGCCGTTGGCGTCCAGATCGTTCCAGGCCGGGTTCCCTGTCTCACCCAGATTCGCCGGCGCTTCGGTCTGCGCCGCCGCGGCCGTCAACGCCTCGTCGCGGTCGGAGTTCCACGCGTCCCACGAGATCGGCTCGATCGATTCGGCCAGAGAGTATTGACTCGGGTCGGCGGGATTGAGCGCGATGCTTTCGCCGCCGTGGAGATCGGCTGCAACGGGTGCGGCAGCATTCGCAGCGGCGATCTCGATGTGCACGTTGCCGGAGAAGACCGCAAGGCTGCCGGGCGGCGCGTCCATGGCAACGCGCAGGGCGGTAAAGCCGCTGGTGGCGGCCACACTGGAGCCAAAGCGCACGCGCATCTGGCCGGCCAAGCCTCCGCCCTGGAACTCGAAGTAAGCCAGGCCGGTGGTCAATGCCATCTCCGCGTCGGCCGAGGCGCCTGCCCCGCGCAAGACCGCGAGCGTCAGCGAGCTGTCAGGCGCCAGGCGGACCACACTGCCGTCCTCAAACTGGATTTCGGCCTTCCCATTGTCCGCGGTCGTCAGTTGCATGCCCTCAAACAGCGGAGTATTCGCCATAGCCTGACCGGCCAGCACCTGATCGCCCTGCGCCAGCTTCACTTGGCCGTCAACATAGCTCAGCCGCACCGCGCGAGCGGGCTGGTCTGAGCCTGATTGGGTTTCCTGGCCCCGCGCCCCGATTCCAGCCAAAAGCACACCAGCGGCCAGCAGTGCCAGCCCCGCAACTCCCTTGCGCCTCCCCATGAGATTCATGGCGCCCCGCCTTTCCGTGCCCCGCGGCGACCTCCATCTCCGCTCATTGGCATCCCCCACATAGGTTTGACACTCTTTGCCGAGAAATAGTCGCCTAACGTCAAAGATTTATGTTGGACCCTGCACCAGCAGTATCCGGGCCCGCTTTCTCACTCTCTCCAGAACCGTCTCATCCTGCGCCAGCCGCTCCAGAATCCCTCGAATCACGCCAATCTGCTGCGCGCGTCCATCGGCGGCGGCTTCGGTCAGGAACTCCATCTCCGCATCCAGACCCAGACGATCGTGTTCCAGCAGCAACTCCAGGCGCGCCCCCTCCAGAATCGTCACCGCGACCGCCTCCAGCGAGTCTCCCAGTTCCTCAATCTCCTTGTCCTTTGAATAATTAAAGGTGCAGGAGCCTTGTCCCCGCGGCCCCGAATAGCTGAGAGTCAACCAGCCCTGGAAGGCCACCTTCAGATGGCTCTCGCATCGCTCGTTGAACCACTTGTGCTGCTGGGCTGCTGTAAAGACGTAGTCGGCATAGTACGCACTCACCTGGATCTCCCGGTCCACGGGGGGCGTCGCGATCTCTTGCATGGCGTCGCCAGGCGCTTTGTCGGCCTGCGACCGGAAATGGCCGGTTCCATCGGGCCGGAGCGTGAGCGTCCATTGCGCAGGCGAACGGTTGGGATTGGAAAAATCCACCTGGACCGTGGGATCGGCCGGGGCCTGGCCATTTGCGGAAGGGGGCGCGGCGAGCGCCAGCAGTGCTGCGGCGAGCCCAGAGACCTTCATGGCGCCCTTGATCGCAGCCTTCACCGCAGCCCTCATCTTGCCACCCCTTGCAAGGCCAGCGTTTGCGCGGTATGGATGTGGCAGATGGCGATGGCCAACGCATCGGCGGCATCGGCCGGTTTGGGCAATTCGGCCAGGCCCAGCAGCCGCGCCACCATGAACTGCACCTGCTCTTTCTGGGCTAATCCGTAACCCACCACGCTCGACTTAATTTTCAAAGGTGCATATTCCGCCACCGGAATTCCCTGGCGCGCCGCCGCCAACAGCGCCACACCGCGCACCTGCCCCAGCTTGAGCGCCGACTTGGCGTTCACCGAGTAAAAAACCTCTTCCACCGCAACCGTATCCGGCCTCGAACGCTCGATTTCCGCGGTCAGCTCTCGAAAAACCTGCTCCAGCCGCTCCGGCAGTGGCCGAGTCTTGGCCAATCGGATGGCGCCCATGGTCACGCACCTTAGCTGAGCGATCCCTGCGCCTTCACCGGACTCCACAACGCCGAAGCCCGTTACTTCGGTGCCGCAATCGATGCCAAACACTCTCATCGGCTCCAAGTTTACCGCAGATAAGAACAAGGACGGGGAGCCAGGAATGGCGACGGCAAGAGCGCCGGTCCGCCTGACGCCGATCGAACGCCGAAACCAAAGACGCAGCAGGCGCATCCAAACGCTAACCAGTGTGGTTCCCCGGCGAGAGTTTCATCGCACGGCAACAAAACGCGATTCCGGCCTCGATACCTTGAAGAGGAAGTTTGGGCATGCGCCTTCGGGAGAAAATGGGCAGATTTCCGTCAAATGCGCAGCGCAACACGATTCTCTGGCTGAGCCAGGGCGTTTCGCCGCGCCGCCTGGCGCTCACCCTGGCGCTGGGATTCGCCGTGGGCTGCATTCCCCTGGTGGGCATTCCCACGGTGCTCTGCGCCGCTCTGGCTCTCGCCTTTCGCCTCAACCTTCCCGCCATCCAGGCCGCCAACTACGCCGTCATGCCGCTGCAACTCGCGCTCATCGTGCCCTTTGTGCGGCTGGGCCGGTGGCTCGTGCCCGCGCATTCCGCTCCCGTCGTCGAGTACCGCACCCTTCTGCATCTGCCCGTCTTTCATCTCGCCGCATGGATGGGCGGTCTGGCCGGCCAGGCCCTGCTGGCATGGCTGCTGGTTGCCGTCCCAGCGGTGGCGCTTATGACCCTGGTGCTCACGCGCATGCTTAAGCGCATTCCCGCACTCGACCCCTCCGGAGACTGAAAAGCCGGAACCGAGTCATCCGCGATTCCGGGCGCCGCATAACGTGGCCTTTGCCATCGAGCGCCGGCGGGACGAACTCACTTCCCCGCGTACGGGTCCGGAACCGGCTGTGCGCTGTCGATCCATGCCGTGTAGATCATGTCGCGCAACATGCTGGCCCCGTCAGCCAGGCGCGCGGCGGTAAAGTCGCGCGATTCGGGCGTGCCCGCGCCAGCGAAACCTCCCGCCTTGTCGAGCTGGTAGACCTCTTCAACGTAGCTTGCCGTGTGCCGCAGGTAGGCGACGTAAGCGTCGAAGATATCGCCCTCAATGAGCTTCACCGGCGTCATCCTGGCCTGCACTTCGGGCGCGTGGATGTTGGCGGCGACAAATGGACTCTCGAACTGGTAGTGAATCTGGTGCTCGGTCGTGTAGCCGTTGGGATTGGGTCCAATCCATCCGTTGTACTTCACGGTCACGTGCAACGGCTGCGACCCGTCGCCTACGTAATGGCCGAGCCAGCCGGCGTAGAAGACGATCACCGCTTCGACCGGCTTGGTATCTTCCTTCGCCGCCGCCATCGCGCGGTACTGGCGCATCGCCGCCTTCAACCGTTCCCAGACCTCCTCGGTCTCCCACGGCTGCAAACCGATGGCCTCAGGCCGCTGGTGGGCGGCAAAAGCCTCGGCCTCAAAGTCCAGGCGCTTGTGCGGCAGCGGACCGAGGGCGTCGGCCAGCTCCAGGTCGATGAAGTGCTCCGGGGCCTGGGCCGCGCTCAACTCCGGTTCGGCTTTGGAGCGCCAGCGGTCCGGCTCGGGGCCCAGGTACTCAATCTCGTCGATGGCCGCCTGCGACCGCAAGAATTGAGGAGCATCGGCAGGCAGGTTACTGACCGCGAGCCTGTTAATGATGCGGTGTCCCTCGTTGCCCCAGGCGTGCGCGGCCGGCGAAGAAAGCACCAGGCAAAGCAGCCCTGCGGCGGGCAGGACAACGCGGCGAGCGACGGTCCTTGCGAAACCTCGCGACATGCTGCCAGTATAAGACGCGCCAGGCTCGCGGGTTAGCGAGCCGGTGCCGGTGGACCCGGTTACTGGCTAGCGACCTCGAATGCGGTTCGGTGCTGTTTTGTGTGATGCGCAAGCATTCGAACGCTTATACTACCTGCAAATTGCAGTGCCGCATCCTGGCTACGGTTTTCGGAGTAAAATCGGGCTATCAGCCCACAGTGAAAGTCGGTTTTGAACGGGCACGGCGGGGTACCAACGGAGTCCTGCGCCGGGAAGGCCCGCAAAACCCACGCGGATTTATCCCCTGCGAGGGGATCTCATAACGAATCCGGCTTTCATCGTATGGGGCTGAGCACGGGCGGCGTAGCATTGATTTCGGCAAGGGGAAGAAGTAAGAACCCATGTTCGATCTGCTGAATAGTCCGGAAAAAAGTCGAGATGTCCCCGATGATGAACCCGCGGAAGGTAAGCGAGCCGGCAAATCCCGGACTTGGGTTTTTTTCCGGGTTTTTGTCATGGCGCTTGCGTGGGGCGCCGCACTAGCCCGCCTTCTCTACGTTTACCAATGGCAATCGCTCCCTGTCACAGTAGCCGCAGTTGGCACGTTGCTATTTGCCTACATCGTGATCCGGATCATCGTCCACGCCTCCCATGGGAATCCCCTGGAAGAAGAAGACACCGGAGAAGGATTGCGCCGGCTGCTCGACTCGGCAGCGGCTGCGGTGCTGGCCCTGGACCTCCAAGGCGAACTCATCTACTCGAATCCTGCAGCCGAGCGCTTGCTGGGCTACAGCGCCGCTGAACTGGAGTTGCAGTGGAGCCAGGCCGACCTTCTAGGGCCCGGAGAGTGCGAGCGCCTGGTCGAGGAGATCCAGAAGCTCTGTCATGTGATCAAGCCGCCGGAGTTCACGCGCGCTGGTTATATCTCCGCGTATCTGGCCTGTGTGCGCATGTTGCCGCCCAACATGGTGCCCGCCTTCAGCGCTCAAGTCCGCCACAAGGACGGCAACTACATCCAGGTTGTGCTCCATGTCTCGGCCTTGCGCGATGCCGAGGCCGACTTGGCCGGCATGGTGGTCGTGGCCATGGATCAGGGCTCGATCCCACAGTACGAGCAGCTGCAGCACGAACTCGAACAAACGCAGCGCGAGCGCGAGAAAGCGCTGCTCGAATCCCAACGAGCGCAACGCGAACTCGAGCAAGCGCAGCGCGAACTGGCGCAACGTGAGCGCGAGAAAGCGCAACGCGAGTCGCAGGAGAGATACCGGGATCTCTTCGAAAGCTCCAGCGAGATGCTGGCCACCCTGAGCCCGGAGGGTCAGTTTCTTTACGCCAATCCCGCATGGCAACAGTACTTCGCGCTGGACCGCACGGCGATGCTGGCCCTGCCTTCGTTCGAGGAGCTGTTCTCCTCGAGCACCCGGGCCGATCTGGTCGCGCTCTTCCGCCGCGCATTGGACGGCGAGCCGGTGGAGCGGGCGCCTTTTCGCCACCACACCGCCGATGGCCGCCTGCTGGACCTGGAAATCAGCCTGAGCCGGCGTCAGAAGGCGGGCAATCCGCTGGCAGTTCGCTGCCTGCTGCGCGATGTGACCGAGCAGAAGCAACGTGAGAACCGGCTGGCGCTGCAACTGGCCGTCAGCCAGATCGTAGGCGATAATCCGCCCGGCGAGCAAGCCGGCAAGCGCATCCTGGAAACTCTTTGCAACGCCCAGGGATGGGATCTGGGCTTCGAGTGGATCGTCGACGCCGGGCAGGCGCAACTGGAATTCGGCGCGTCATGGGGAGTGCCCGAGCAACTCGTCGACGACTTCATCCAGCGCAGCACGGGCCTGACTCTCAGGAAGGGCTCCGAATTGCCCGAACGCGCTTCGCACGAGGGCCGCGCCGTGTGGTTCGCCGATCTCGATACGCTCCCTCCCAGCCCGCGCATTTCCGATGCCCTCCATCACAAAATGGTCTCCGGCTGGGCGGTCCCTGTGCGCGCCGGCAACAGGGTGCTCGCGGTTCTGGAGTTTTACTCCAGCTTCCGTCTGCGCGAGGACCGCGAGGCCATCTCCGGTGTGGAGATTGCCGCCGCGTCGCTGGGCCAGATGCTGGCGCGAACTCAGGAACGCGGCCGCGCCGACGACCTGAGGCGGCAACAGGAGATTCTCCTCGATGCCGTCTCCGACGGCATTTGCGGGCTGGATCGCGAGGGCAAGGTGCGCTTCGCCAATCCTGCGGCGGGACGCCTGCTGGGCGCTAAAGCCGAAACGCTTACCGGCAGGCCGTTGCACGACTTGCTGCATGGATACGCTCCTCACGAACGCGCCTGCGGCCCGGACTGCCCTTTGCGCAAGACCGTCGCGCAGCCGGCTTCCACCGCCGACGAGGAGAACTTCTTCCGCGCCAACGGCAGCTCGTTCCCGGCCGAGTATGTGCTCACGCCCATCCATGGGAACGGCAGCCTCTCCGGCTGGGTGCTCAGCTTTCGCGATATCACCCAGCGCTACGCCCTCGACCGCATGAAGGATGAGTTCATCTCCACGGTCAGCCACGAACTGCGCACGCCATTGACCTCGATCCGCGGCGCGCTGGGCCTGCTGAATTCGGGAATGCTCGGCGAGGTGGGCGAGAAGGCATCCAGTCTGTTGCGCATTGCCCTCACCAACTCCGACCGGCTGGTCCGGCTCATCAACGACATTCTCGACCTCGAGCGCATCCAGAGCGGGCGCGAGCCGCTGGCCTTTCGCACCGTGCAACTGGCCGACATCGTCAAGCAGGCCATCGAGGATCTGCAGCCCATGGCCGATGCTGCCGGCGTCAAGCTCATCCACGACGCCACGCGCGTGGAGATTACGGCCGATCCAGATCGCCTCCTCCAGGTCATCACCAACCTGCTTGCCAACGCGGTCAAATTCTCTCCTCCCAATTCGCCGGTCAGCGTCATGCTGCGGCCCGGCGTCACCGGCGTGATCTTCTCCGTGATCGATCAGGGACGCGGCATTCCCGCCGACAAGCTGGAGACCATCTTCGGCCGCTTCCAGCAGGTGGACGCATCCGACTCCCGGCAGAAGGGCGGCTCGGGACTGGGCCTGGCCATTTGCCGCACCATTGTGTTGCAACACTCCGGGCGCATCTGGGCGGAACGGAATCCCGTGCGCGGATCCACCTTCCGCATCTTTTTGCCCTATCACCCCGCGCCTGTCTCCGAGCTGGGCGCTGAGCCCGAGCCTGAAGCCGTGCACGGCAAGGTCGTGCTGGCCGACGCCAACACGGAAACCCGCCTGAAGATTGCTGCGCAACTGGCCCGCCATGGCTACTCCGTGGTGCAGGCCGCCACCGTCGAGCAGACGCTTACGGCGGCGCGCCAGGGCGCCCACGCCATCCTCGTCGATACCTCCCTCGACGGCATGAACGGATGGTCCATCTTGCCGCTGCTGCGGCGTCAGGATCCGGCCTCCAGAACTCCCGTGGTCCTGTTGAGCGTGGAAGATCCCAGGAGCTTGGCGCCTTTGCCCGGTGGAGTCGAAGGTCTGATCGCCAAGCAGGCCCAGGAAGGTCCGCTGCTCCACGAGCTGGCGCGCGTGCTCTGTGGTACCGGAGACAAGGCGCGCATCCTCATCGTCGAGGACGATCTCGACCTGGCGCAGGTGATCGGTGAGCTCTTTGCCCGCGCCGGCATCTCGGTCGAAACCGCACACTCCCTCGAGGAGACCATCGAAGCCTGCCTGGCCTTCCAGCCGCATCTGCTGGTGCTCGATATCGGCTTGCCCGACGGCGACGGCTTCAACGTGGTGGACTGGTTGCGCCAGCACGAAAACCTGGCTCACCTGCCCATGGTGGTCTACTCGGGCCGCGAGCTCTCGCCCGTCGAGCGCCGCCATCTCACCCTCGGCCCCACCCATTTCCTGGCCAAGACGCGCGTACAGCCCCAACAGCTCGAGGCTCTGGTGCTTACCATGCTGCGCACTCTCAGGCAAACCCAGGAGCCCACGGCGGTACTTCCGGCCGCGCCGAATCTATAACCTTAGACTTCGCGGCGTCCATCGACAACATCGCGCCGGCGTCCGACAATAAGAATCAAGGAGCCTTTCGCAGTGGTCCGCAGAATCCTGATTATCGACGATGAAGACGACATCCGCGAGGTTGCCGCACTGAGCTTGGAGAGCGTGGCGGGGTGGGAGGTGATTAGGGCCAGCTCCGGCATGGAGGGTCTGACGCGAGCGGCCGAATACCAACCCGACGCCATCCTGCTCGACGTGATGATGCCCGGCATGGATGGGCCTACAACCTTCCGTGAACTGCGCAAAAATGAGGCCACCTGGCGCATTCCCGTACTGCTCTTGACCGCCAAGGTGCAGAGCTCCGACCAGCGGCGGTTCGCCGACCTCGGCGTCGAGGCGGTTCTCTTCAAGCCCTTCGATCCGCTCACGCTCTCGGCGCAAATCGCCTCGGCGCTGGGCTGGAACTGAGAACCCATTCGCATGAATACCACCGGCCAATCCGGCGTCCCTCAAGAAGCAGCTCTGGCGCAGGCGCTCGACGGCTTGTGGCAGCGCTTTCTGCCGCAGATCAGAGAGCGGGTCACCATCCTTGAGTCGGCCGCCGCTGCCCTCGGTGCATGCACGCTGACCGAAGAGCAACGCGAAGCGGCGCTCGCCGCCGCGCACAAGCTGGCCGGCGCGCTCGGCACCTTCGGCCTCATGCAGGGCACCGTCCTGGCGCGCGAACTGGAACTCGCCTTCGCCCGCGAATCCTCTCCCGGCTCCGAAATAAGCGCAAATCCCTCCGAAAAAATAGCGGAATTGCGCGAGATGATCGAAAACCGCAGGCCCTCGGCCTGACGCGCAGGCCAGCTACAAACGATTGCCGGCAAGAGTAGACTGATCGCTGTGGGGCGGGATGGTGCGAGTTAGCCCGTGTCCATTGCCAGTCACGGAGCGGCCGATGAAAGGTTGCGTCGCAAGCGCGATCATCGCGATTCTTGCCATCACCGGCGCAATGCCGGCTCAAACTCCCAAAGCAAAGGCGCTTACAGCAATCGGTGGAATCTCGGCCGAAAACGGAGAATTCGCATACGTTGGCAACCGAGTTACCGCTTACTCCGACAAAGACATCTTTCTTTGGCAGGGCGCAAACGGTAAACCTGATCTCGTGACTGCTCGTGGAGGAGCCATTCCCTTTGAGGTCAGAGAAACGGGCCTGGTGAATGTAACAGGAAATGTCTCATCCGCCTTGGCGCACGAATTTCAACTCTGCGATTCATTCGATCAGATTTCGAGATGGATCGACGAGGATATTCGCGCGGCTCTACCATCAGACGCAAAAGTGAAGGCACGAGAGGAACTGATTGACGGGAGGATTCTCGTTGCCTTTTCGAAGCCGGGGACCGACCACTATCTTCTGATGCTTTCCTTATTCGAAAACGCACCCAACAACCATTACAAACTGGTGGGAACAGAAACCGTATCGGAATACGGGGACTACTGCGGGATGCAGGTCCTTACCGCGATGACTTGGGCTGTGTTGGTCGACGAGCCCGGTGGAAGCAGCGATTTCAGTGCTGTCTATTTCTTTGCGATTCAACCGAAAAAGACCTCCACGAAAAATCGGTGAATGACTCATGTGCGGAACCGTCCCGGTCATTGATGCGTCGTTGGGCCTCGTCCCTGCGGGACTACGATTGCTGGTTTGGGTTCGAAGTCCCCCTGCTGAGGCACGGTGCTGACAACTGCTGCGCCTCCGGCGCGAGGCCGCCCGGCCTCCTAACTCCGCTAGCACCGCGAACTCCGCGAACACCGCTGCGACCAATTAAACTCATCCTCAGTGACACCTCACGATCCATTCGCGCAACACAGCGACCCTGACGACCAGCTTGGCCTGCATTTCGGCGAACCGCGCCAGCGGCGCCGCATCTGGGCCGTCTGCGACCTCGTAGCCCAGGTGCGCGAGATGGTCGAGCAGGAGTATGGCGACATCTGGGTCGAAGGCGAAATCTCCAACTTCCGCCCCGCGCCCTCCGGCCACCTCTATTTCACGCTCAAGGACGCCGGCGCACAGCTTCCCATCGTGCTCTTCCGCCACCAGGCCATGCTGCTCCGCTTCCGCCCCGAGGATGGACTGCACGTTCTGGTGCGCGGCCGCGTCAGTGTCTACGAACAGCGCGGCCAGCTTCAATTAGTCGCCGAAACCATGGAGCCGGTCGGCGCCGGATCCCTGCAGCTTGCCTTCGAGCAGCTCAAGCAGCGCCTCAAGGCTGAAGGCCTCTTCGACGCCGATCGCAAAAAGCCGCTGCCTTTGTTTCCGCACACCGTGGGCATTGTCACTTCGCCCACCGGCGCCGTTGTCCGCGATTTCCTCAACATTGTCGGCCGCCGCCACTCGGGATTGAACGTCCTCCTCTGTCCGGTCTCCGTGCAGGGCGAATCGGCGCCCGCCGAGATTGAGGCCGCACTGGCCGAGCTCAACGCCTCCGATCTCGTCGACCTCATCGTACTGGCCCGCGGCGGCGGTTCCCTCGAAGACCTGGCCGCCTTCAACAGTGAGCGCGTAGCGCGCGCCATTGCATGGAGCAGACTTCCGGTGGTTTCCGCCGTCGGGCACGAAACCGACTTCACCATCGCCGACTTCGTCGCCGACCTGCGCGCGCCCACGCCCTCGGCTGCAGCCGAGCTCATCACCGAAGCCCAGCACAAAATCGCCGAGCATCTGGCCACCGAATCGCATCGGCTGGAGCGGGCCGAGCGTTTTCAACTGCTCCAGGCGCGCCAGCGGCTCACACGCCTGCCCCCCAGCCGCGCCGAATCGCGCGTGACCAGTCTGCTGCACCGTCTTGGCCAGCGCCTCGATGACCTGACCCAGCGTCTCGACCTTGCCCTCGCCGCACTCCTGCGCTTGCGCCGCAATCGCACTGCCGATCTGGCTGCCGTGGTACTGCGCCACGATCCCCGCCAGCACCTAGCCCGCGCGCGCGAGCGCCTCGCCGACGTGCGCGCCCGCCTCGATCGCTCTCTCGAACGCCTGCTTGAATCTTCCGCGGCCTCACTCAACGCCCTCGAAGCGCGCCTGCATTCGCTATCTCCGCTGGCCGTGCTCGACCGCGGTTACGCTCTGGTTCTTTCCGGCGGAGGCGAGCTGATTCGCTCCACGGCGCAACTCGCCACGGGCGACCAGGTGACCACGCGCCTGGCCGATGGCTCCTTTGTGAGCCGCGTGGAATCGACCGCGGCTGCCGCGCCCGAAACCCGCGCGAACCACGCTCCCGCTGCGCACACTCCCGGAAAACGAGGCAAGAAATCGACATCATGACCGCATCTTCCGCACGCAAGCTCTTCGGAACCGACGGCATTCGCGCCGTCGCGGGCCAGGCTCCGCTCGACCCCACGACGATCTACAGCGTCGGTCTCGCGCTCGCGCATTCCCTGCGCAAGACCGGGGCCCCTTCGGACAGGTCTTCGTCCGCGGGGGGGGAGACGGTGGCCGAACCCAGAGTGCTTCTTGGCCGCGACACGCGCGAGTCGGGCCCGTGGATCGCCGCGACGCTGGCCGCGGGCCTGCGCGAGGCGGGCGCGCAGGTTGAAAGCGCCGGAATCGTCACCACCCCCGCGGTCGCTTTTCTCGCGCGCACGCATGGCTTCCACGCCGGCGTCGTCATCTCCGCCTCGCACAATCCTTGGGCTGATAACGGCATCAAGCTCTTCGGCGCCGACGGCTTCAAACTCGCCGACGCAGTCGAACTGGCCATGGAAGACGATATCTTCCACCACGCCGCGCAGGTCGAGGTCTCCGATCCGCATCGCTTTCCAGCCGTCGATGACAATCCGGCGCTCCAGGCCGATTACATCCAGTTCCTCATCGGCTGCGTGCCCTCGCTTTCGCTCTCCCACTTGAAGATCGTCGCCGATTGCGCTAACGGCGCCGCGGCGGCTATCGCTCCGGAGCTCTTTCAACGCCTCGACCACGAGGGACGCGGCAACATCACCCTGCTCAACATCGCACCCGACGGCCGCAACATTAACGACAATTGCGGGGCGCTGCATCCCACGCACGTCGCGCAAGAGGTGACGGCCCGCGGCGCCGATCTGGGCGTAACCTTCGACGGCGATGCTGACCGCTGCATGTTAGCCGGCCCTAAAGGCAACGTGATCAACGGCGACGCCATCCTGCTCATGGCCGCGCGCGACCTGAAGGCCCGCGGCATGTTGACCGGCGACCTAGTCGTCGCCACAACCATGTCCAACATGGGCCTCGAAGCCGCGCTCAAGCGCAGCGGCATTCGCATGTTGCGCGCGCCCGTGGGCGACCGTTACGTGCTCGAAGAGATGCAAAAGCATAATGCCGCCCTCGGGGGCGAGCAGTCCGGCCACATTCTCTTCCCTCACCTGGCGACCACCGGCGACGGCCTGCTCACGGCGCTTGTGGTGCTCGATCTCGTGGCGCGCACGGGCAAATCCCTCGACGAGCTCACCGCCGATCTCAAGGTTTTCCCGCAGGTGATTGTCAATGTGAAGGTGCGCGAGAAGAAGCCTCTTGATTCGATTCCGCCGGTGGCCGCGGCCATCCGCGCCGCCGAAGAAGAACTCAGGGAATCGGGCCGCGTCGTCATCCGCTACAGCGGCACGGAGGCCCTGGCCCGCGTCATGATCGAAGCCGAGAGCGAAGAGGCGATGCGCCGCCACGCCGAAGCCATCGCCGCCGCCATCCGCGCGGAACTGGGCGTCTGAACACAATCAGCCGGGAACGAACCGTCGCGCCGCGCAGCCTTTACCATCGATCTATGCCCCGCTTCCCTCAAGGCCAGACCCTGCTCATCGATGCGGACGATACGCTCTGGGAGAACAACATCTACTTCGAGCGCGCCATCGCCGCGTTCATCGGCTTTCTCGATCACAAGGAGTACTCGCCCGCCCAGGTCCGTCATGCCCTGAACGCCGTCGAGCGCGAGAACATCCTCGCTCACGGCTACGGGCTTTCGAGCTTCACGCGTTCGCTCGTCGATTGCTTCGAGCGGCTCAGCCCCGCGCCGGCGACGGAAGAAAAACGCGAGCGCATCCGCGGCTTTGCGCGCGCCATCGCCGAGCAGGAGATCGAACTGCTTCCCGGCGTAGCGGAGACCCTTACCGAACTCGCCGGCCGTCACCATCTCATCCTGATGACCAAGGGCGTCCACGCCGAACAGGCCGACAAACTGGCGCGATCGGGGCTCTTCGAGCTTTTCTCTTCGGTCGAGATTGTGGCGGAGAAAGATCCGCCAACTTACCGTGACGTAGTCGTTCGCCACAACATCGCCGCGGGCAGCGCCTGGATGATCGGCAACAGCCCCAGGAGCGACATTAATCCCGCACTCGACGCGGGCCTGCACGCCGTCTTTCTCTTCCACCCGGACACCTGGGTCCTGGAACACGCCTCGCTCGACGCCGCGCCCGAAGGCCAGCAACTTATCGAGCTTGATGCCTTCTCTAAACTCGTTGATCTCTTTTGAGCCTTCTTCATTCATGCTGAAAGAAGCCACATGACCGCTCGTGAAGGGAGCGTTGGATCAAGAGGTGAACGGGATGTTCGGAGCTTCCGAGGATCAGGTCCGCAGCGCGAGAGAACCGAGCATTCGCGAGATTAATGCCACAATACCGAGAAGGGTTCGCTTGGACCCAGATGGCGGGTATGCACCACTCGCGTTCGTCCTTATTTTCCTCTGTGTCGGCGCGATCTGGTTCGGCGGAGCTTTCTACTACTACATTCAGCAAGCGCGCCACCGGGACGCCCTGAATAGGATGGGCCGCGAGGCGATTGCCACGATTACCGAAATATATAGCGGCCGTGGCTCAACTTCTGTCTATTACACTTTTCGTTTCAGCGATGCGGTTTACCAAGGTCACGCTAGATTTCCGGAGGATCGATACCTCGACATCCATGTAGGCGAGCAAATTCCGATCCTATTCCTTCCCGCAGATCCGTCCGTAAGCCACCCCAGCAACTGGGCGTGGTGGTCGTGGTGGGATTTGGGCCCCCATGTCTTTATGCTGATGTTCCCCATTTTCGGAGTTGTAGGACTTGGGTACCTGTATCGAGAAAGAAGATTGGCGCGGTTTGGGTGGGTTACCGAGGGGAAGGTCATCGCTTGTGCCCCGAAGGGGAGCCGGTTCAGAGTCGACTATGAGTTTTTGAGCGAGGACGGTACGGAATTCGATGGCGCCGATGAATGTTCCGACGAATATGAAACCGAGTCGAGCATCCGCGTGATTTATTCGCGGAAGAATCCCAAGAAGAATGACACGTACCCGATGTCCACCTATGGCACTCTTGAGTAAACGGGCGAGCTGACGAGCAACCAGCGCCCGACCGAGCTCGATGCCTTCGCCAAGCTGCGGGAGATTTTCTGATTGCATGGTGCGGTCGCGCTTCTTCCCACTTAGCGTCCGATCCTCCAGTGCAACACGCCCGCGACTCCAACGGGATGGGCACCATAAAGCTGCAGAAGCCGGGGAGGCGTCGTATAGAGCGTCGCCTGAGCGCCAAGTTCGACAGCGCTCCAATCGTCATGCCAGATGCGGTGCGCGTAACCGCTACTGTAAGCTTGCACGCGACCCACCACGCTCTCTTCCGGCGGAGCCGCAGCGCCTAGTAGGTCCGTGGTTCGGTCGTCGTTCTCGATCCGCGTCCAGAGCGACTGCCTCGCGCGCAGGCGAGCTTCAGCCTCAAGCAGGTAGCCGTTGGCGTTCACGCCGGTGCCGATGGTGTGATTGCGGCCCCAGATCGCCGTGGCATCGAACTCTGTTGCCGTCCAAGTGTGGTGCATGCCGATCGACGCCGTTTGACGCAAAACGTCTTCCTGCGGTGCAACATTTCGGGCGAATGCAGGTGTCCGGCCGAGTACTGTGCGATCCAGTCGCGCGCCGGAGCGACAGTGAGCCGCGCCGACCACGAGTCGACCGCGCCGGCTTCGATTGTCCACCGATTCTCGCCGGGCTCGCGGCCGTGAAATCCTGAAGCCTCAAGCCGCGCCGGGCCCCACGTCAGGCCGCCTGTCACTACGTCGTAGGCAATATGCGTCGCATCCTGCAAATGATGCGCCAGCGGCGCGAGCGAATCGCTCTCCGCGCTCATGCGATGCGGGAAGGCAACCGGACCCAGCGCCGGATCGCCCACCGGCGCTGCATAGAGCGAGGCCAGTCCATGCTTGCCGAGATCCTGATCGTAGATAGCGGCCAGCTCCATGAAGAGATCGTGCGGATGCTGGCCATCGACAATCGCTTTGCTAAACGCCGTCTCGCCCTGCTGAAAGAGCTCCGGATAATAGCGCCCGGTGATGGTCGCCGGCTCCAGGCTGAGCATGCTCACAAAAGTCCATTGGCCATGCGCGGTTGGCCGCTGCGCCATCAGCATCACCCAATTCACGCTGTAGAGCTTGTCGCGGCCGCGCGGGCCGGTTTGTTGTTGCTCGGCTACCATCGCTTCGCCATGCAACATCTCCATCCATTTACCGCTCATGCGCATCAGCATCGGCGGAGCGCTCGAATCCGGCTCCAGACTTGTGCCCGATGCACTGTGCCGCAGTACGTTTTCTTCCAGCGTCTTCGCCGGGCCGCCCATTTGCATCTGGCCGCGCAGATATGCGGGTACAACCAATAGGAGCGCAGCTGTCCACCGGAACTTCATCTCAACCTCCGTGAGGAAAGAACGATTTGCGCTGAAGCCGGAAAGTGTGATGCCCAATCGCACCCGCGCAGCCGGTAGTGCGCGGACCTTCAACGCGCGGTCACACACCAGCTCAGGCCGGTTTCAAAATACCGATGGAAGATGGGCTCAGCGATCAGATGCGCAACACAATTTGCGGCGGCGAACCCAGCGGCAGCAGAAGAGAGAATGCGGCAGTGGCGCGGCGGATGGTTTCTGGCGCTGCTTCGGCGGCAAGAAGCGGTCCATAGGCCGTAGATGCTCTGGCGATGGGCCCTTGGTTTCGGCCCGGCAGAGCTATTGCGATCACGGGCATGCAGCAGACGGGACGCACGGCGTCATGGTTCGGTGAACAGCACGAATGAGCAGAACCATCGGCCAGGGCCACGCAGCAAGTGGAGCGATGCGCCGGCGCGAGGCTCAGGGCCAACGCCGCGAACATCACGAAGAGCGCCACACGCCGCATAGCGACATTCTACCTTGCACATGGTTACGGCATACTTGCTATGAGAAAATGAAGTCGTAACCGTCTTCCGGCGCGGCCTGCTTCGGCGCGCTAGAATCCGCGCAGCAACTGAGACTTTCTGGCGGTTCGCCGTTAGGCGCGTAGCTGCGTCGCGCACTTCAACGAGTACGTAGTTGGAAAATCGTTCATCATGATCAGCGTCAGCAACGTCTCCATGCGCTACGGCTCGAAGATCCTCTTCGAAGACGTTACCACCACCTTCACGCCGGGCCGGCGCTATGGATTGACCGGGCCGAACGGAGCCGGCAAGACAACGTTCATGAAAATCCTCACCGGCGAACTCGATCCGCAAAAAGGCTCGGTGGTGCGCCCGCGCAAATTCGGCGTGCTGCGCCAGGATCAGTTCGCCTTCGACGCCTATCGCGTCATCGACACCGTAATCATGGGCAACAAGCCGTTGTGGGCGGCGCTCGAAGAGCGCGATCGCGTCTATGCCAAGCCCGAGATGACCGACGAGGACGGCATGCGGCTGGGCGAACTCGAAGGTACCATCGGCGACGAGGACGGCTACACCGCCGAAAGCGACGCCGCCGTCCTGCTCGACGGCCTGGACATTCGCGAAGCCCTGCACGAGCGCAAGATGGGCGAGTTGCAGGGCGGGCAAAAGGTGCGCGTGCTGCTGGCCCAGGCGCTCTTCGGCAAGCCCCAAGCCTTGCTGCTCGACGAGCCGACCAACTATCTCGATCTCGAGTCCATCCACTGGCTGCAGGATTTCCTCACCAGTTACGACGGCACGCTGATTGCCATCTCGCACGATCGGCACTTCCTGAACTCCGTCACCACCCACACCGCCGACATCGACTACCAGACCATCATCACCTACACCGGCGGCTACGACGAGATGGTGATGGCCAAGACGCAGATTCGCTCCACTCTCGAGGCGCAAATCTCGCAGCGCGAAAAGAAAATCGCGCAACTCAACGATTTCATCGCGCGGTTTTCGGCGGGCACGCGTTCGAGCCAGGTCACCAGCCGGCGCAAGGAAGTCGAGCGGCTGCAGACCAATGAGCTGGCGCGCTCCAACATCGCGCGCCCTTACATCCGCTTCGATCAGACTCGCCCCAGCGGGAAGCACGTTCTTGAGTTCAAGCACCTGACGAAGTATTACGGTGAACTCAAAGTCATCGAAGGCTTTACAGCCAACATCCTGCGCGGCGAGAAGATCTGTCTCATGGGCCGCAACGGCGCCGGAAAAACCACGCTCCTCAAGTGCCTGCTGGCCAACTACCCCGGCCTTGCCGACAAGAATTTCTCACTCGACTCCGGTTCGGTCTTCTGGGGTCACGAGGCGCAGGTGGGCTACTTTCCGCAGGATGTGGGCGCGACCATCGAGCCCGGCCTGACCGTTGCCGACTGGCTACACCAGTGGAACCCAGCCGCGCATGTCGAAGACATTCGCGGCATTCTCGGCCAGATGCTCTTCAGCGGCGAAGAAGGCGCTAAGCCAACCAAGGCGCTCTCCGGCGGCGAGCAGGCGCGGCTCGCCTTCTGCAAACTGATCCTCACCAAGCCCAACATTCTGATCTTCGACGAGCCCACCAACCATTTGGACTTGGAATCGATCAATGCGCTGAACATCGCCCTTCAGCGCTACGAGGGTACGGTGCTGCTGGTCACCCACGACCACGACCTGATCGACGAAGTCGCCACTCGGCTCTGGGTCTTCCATGAAAAAGAGATCGAAGACTTCCAGGGCCCTTACGAGGAGTGGAAAGGCAAGCACAGCTAAAAACAGCTTTCAGCCTGGCTGCGCTGAAGAAGGACTCGATCCCTCAAAAGCTGAACCGCCCCGTCAGTTCCAGGCTCCGCGGCCCCGCGCCTTCCGCCGTCTGCAGCGCCGTAATGGAGCCGAAGGCATTGTCGGGTGCGTCCAACTGCATGTTGGGCGGCTCGTAGTTGCGATGGTTCAAAACGTTGGCCGCCTCAACGCTGAAGCGGAAGCTGGTCTGATCCCGAAGGGTGACGGACTTCAGCAGCGACAGCGAGAAGTTTTGCGTACCGGGCCCGACAACGCTGCCCACGGACGCGTTGCCGAAGGCGCCGCCACTGTCCGCTGGAATGGAAAAGGCGGAGCTGTTGAGCCACTGGGTCGTGGTGCGATGGGTGGGATAGACCGTTGCGCCCGGCACGATGTTGGTGCGCGTGAAGCCCACGGTGGTCAGGATGTTGGTTCCGGCCGGATCGGTGGACTGCTCGAAGGGCGTGAGGAACGGGCCGGTTTGCAAAACCGTGACCCCGGCCAACTGCCAGCCGCCCGCCAGAGCATTGGCGAGGCCGCGCGTGGTGAGCCAGCGCTGGCCGTTGCCGAAGGGCAGGTTGTAGAGATACGTCGCCAGAAAGCGCTGCCGCCGGTCGTAGACGACGTTGCCGTAGTCAAGTCCCGGATTGAAGCGGTCGGTCGTGTAGCTGCCGCCGGCGATGGCAAAGGCGTTGGGCGCGATTCCTCCAGCGTTGGAGAGATCCCGCGTGAAGGTGTAGCTCAAGTCGTAAGTGAAGGAGTGCCCGCTGTGACGCGAGAGCTCCACGGTGGCGCTGTGATAGTTACTGATATCGGCGTTAGCGACGCTCTGGATCACGCTCCAGCACGGGTACGGCCGATGGTCGGAGACCAGTGTGCCGTCGTCCGTGATGCAACTGCCGCTCGCCGCCGGCGCCGGGCTCGGGTTCGAGTAGCCATATGGGTTGGCCGGCACCTGGTTGAGGTCTTCCATTGCGTCGAGGTTGCGGCCGTGGCTGCCGGAATAAGACAGGCGCAGTCCGTTGCTCAGGCCGATGTTCTGTTCGACGGTCAGGTTCCACTGCTGAACCGAGGGGTCCTTGTAGTGGAGAGGATAGGCGTAGTAAAAGCCGCCGGTCGCGGTGGTCGCGGAATTGAAGGGATTGGCAAACGAGAGCAGCGGAGTAACGCCATCGGAGCCGAAGTCCTGGTTGTAAGTCGGCACGTAACTTGAAGCCACGGCCCAGCCGGCCACCAGCGAGAAGCCCATCGGCGTCTCGATGAAGCGGCCCCAGCCGCCGCGAATCACGGTCTTGTCGTTGCCGCGCGGACGCCATGCAAAGCCCAGGCGTGGACCGATGTCGGTGCGGCTGGAAGTGTGTAGCGCCTCGGGCAGACCCACCTCGGCGGCAGTGAGGACCGGCGTGGGAGCGATGCCCGCCTTGAACTCTTGCGAAGCATTCTGAAGCGCCTGCAC
>Ga0187852_1001326_pt1 | contig 23599 bp, 15 predicted proteins | sample June2016WEW_6_40_FD_134511 | JGI IMG/M metagenome (GOLD analysis project Ga0187852, IMG submission 134511) | Peatland microbial communities from SPRUCE experiment site at the Marcell Experimental Forest, Minnesota, USA - June2016WEW_6_40 | ecosystem: Environmental > Terrestrial > Soil > Wetlands...
CACCCTACGACACAGCCGCCACCCGTCTCAACACACCCCCACTCCAGCGCCCAATTTCCCTCGTCTCGCCTCTCCTGCCTCCCGCCAGCCTCGCGCCCTCCCCCCACTGTCTGAATCACAGATAGGTTGTGCTTTAAGGCTTGACAAACGCCCCGCGCGGAGTTAAGTTCCCCTACGCCTTTTCCCGTGCCGGACAGAACCCCCTCACCCGGCTCCGTCAGCTGACGGACTGGAGAAAGCGCCGGCGACGGTCCGCCCTCTCCCCCAAGGGGAGAGAGGGGCATTGTCAAAGATTGTGTGGGCACGACGTTAATGACCAACGGCGCGGCTAACCCGAAGGAGAATTGAAATGTCAGAAGCGCAGGCCGTCTCCACGGCACCAGCATTTGGCCCTTCCGATATCGAGACGCAGGGAAAACACGGCTTGAGGTTCAAACGCCTTTTTACCAAACCCGGGCTTCATCCCTTCGATGAGATCGAGTGGGAGCTGCGGACCACCAGCATTCAGAACGAAAAAGGCAAGGTCATCTTCGAGCAGCGCAACGTCGAGGTGCCGAAGGACTGGTCGGAGACCGCTACGAATATCGTCGCCTCGAAGTATTTTCACGGCAAGCTGGGCACGGCCGAGCGCGAGTCGAGCGTCAAGCAGCTCATCAGCCGCGTGGCCGACACCATCGCCCAGTGGGGCGTCGAGGACGGATACTTTCGGAGCGAGGAAGACGCCCGGGCTTTTCACGACGAGTTGCTCCACCTGCTGGTTCGCCAGAAGGCCTCGTTCAATTCTCCGGTTTGGTTTAACTGCGGTTTGTGGCACAAGTACCACCGCAGCGCAGCGGGAGGAGCTTACTTTTGGGACCCCGCCGCGGGCGAAATCAAAAAGGAGACCGAGGCCTATCGCCACCCGCAGTGCTCAGCCTGTTTCATCAACTCCGTCGAGGACAATCTCGAAAGCATTCTGGAGCTCGCGAAAACGGAGGGAATGCTCTTCCGGTATGGCTCGGGCAGCGGCACGAATCTCTCGACACTCCGTTCCTCCTCCGAGTCGCTGTCGGGCGGCGGCATGGCCTCCGGTCCCCTTTCGTTTATGAAAGGCTACGACGCGTTTGCGGGGGTGATCAAGTCGGGCGGCAAGACGCGGCGCGCCGCCAAAATGGTGATCCTCAACATCGATCACCCCCACATCGAGGAGTTCATCCAGTGCAAGGTCAATGAAGAGCGCAAGGCCTGGGCGCTGGTGGACGCCGGCTATGACCCGTCGCTGGGCGGAGAGGCTTACAGCTCCATCTTTTTCCAGAATGCCAACAACAGCGTGCGCGTCACCGACGATTTCATGAAGGCTGTCGTCGAAGACAAGGACTGGGTCACGCACGGGATCACCACGGGCGAGCCCGCCAAGTCCTACCGCGCGCGCGACCTGATGAAAAAGATCGCGGTAGCCGCCTGGCAGTGCGGCGACCCGGGCATGCAATTCCATACCACGATCAACAAGTGGCATACCTCGAAAGCCACTGCGCCCATCAACGCCTCGAACCCCTGCAGCGAGTACATGTTCCTGGACGATTCGGCATGCAACCTGGCGTCGCTGAACCTGATGAAGTTCCTTACCCCGGACGGCAAATTCGACGTCGAGGCGTTCCGCCATGCCGTGGACGTCATGATCACGGCGCAGGAAATCCTGGTTGACAACGCGACCTACCCCACGGCGAGAATCGCGCGCAACTCCCACGATTTCCGCCCGCTGGGCTTGGGTTATGCCAACCTGGGCGCGGTGTTGATGGCCAGCGGACTTCCCTATGATTCTGACGCCGGTCGCGACGTGGCCGCTGCCATTACCGCCGTCATGCACGGCGAAGCCTATCTGCAATCGTCGCGCATAGCCGAGGAGATTGGTCCGTTTGCCGGCTATGCCATCAACCGAGATCCCTTCCTGGGCGTTATTTCCATGCACTGCCAGTCGCTCGAGCACATCAACCCGCGCCACGTGCCGGTAAGCCTCCGGGACGCAGCGAAGGAAACCTGGGACGATTGCCTGGCCAGCGGCATGAAGCATGGCTACCGCAACGCCCAGGTGACGGTGCTCGCACCCACCGGCACGATCGGCTTCATGATGGATTGCGATACGACGGGCATCGAGCCCGACTTGGCGCTCGTGAAATACAAGAAGCTGGTGGGCGGCGGGCTGATCAAGATCGTCAACAATGTGGTGCCCACGGCGCTCGTCAAGCTCGGCTACAGTGAGGAGCAGACCGCGGAGATGGTCAACTACATCGACCGGCAAAGCACCATCGAAGGCGCGCCTCACCTGAACCCCGAACACCTCCCGGTTTTCGATTGCTCGCTGAAGCCGGCTAACGGAAAGCGCTCCATCCATTACATGGGCCACGTGCGCATGATGGCGGCTGTGCAGCCGTTCCTCTCCGGCGCTATTTCCAAGACGGTTAATATGCCGGAAGAAGCGACCGCCGACGATATTGCTAATGTTTACGTCGAGGGCTGGCGCCTGGGCCTGAAGGCCATCGCGATCTACCGCGACGGGTCGAAGCGCACCCAGCCGCTGAACACGAAAAAACAGGATTCAGGATCCAGGATTCAGGATTCAGGAGCCTCAGCACCTGGGAGCGCGGCCATCTTGGCCGCTGGCGGGCCGGAAGCCCGCGCTCCCCAGCCCCTCGCCCCTGGCAGGCCTTATCGCCGGAAGCTGGCTGATGAGCGCCGCGCCATCACGCACAAGTTCTCGATCGGCGGCCACGAAGGCTATCTCACGGTGGGGTTGTACGAAGAGGGGCTGCCGGGCGAGATCTTCATCACCATGGCCAAGGAAGGCTCGACGGTTTCCGGTCTGATGGATTCCTTCGCCACCGCCATCTCACTGGCCCTTCAATACGGCGTGCCCCTCAAAGTGCTGTGCGACAAGTTCAGCCATTCGCGTTTCGAGCCCAGCGGCTGGACGCCCAATCCCGACATCCGCATGGCGAAGTCGGTGATGGACTACATCTTCCGTTGGCTGGCGATCAAGTTCCTTGCGGGCGGGGCTCGGCCGCCTGAGGAGGCCAATGGCTCTCCGCTGAACGGCATCAGTATGGAAAACGCCGCGGGGCCGGCCACGCAAGCCGCGCGCGCCAATGGGGAGCGCGCCACCGTATACCCTGATGGTTCCATACAGCCCAGCCTTGCGGGTATAGAGCAGTCCGACGACGCTCCCAGTTGCCCGGACTGCGGCCACATCAAGATGCGCAATGGCGCCTCGTATCAATGCATGAATTGCGGGTCAACCACCGGCAGTTCCTAAGTGCTTGGCTGAATTAGACCGAATGACGAAGTTGAATTGGCGCTCCCGGGCCAACTCGTTGAACCTGAATTGCCTGCCTCGATAACCTCGAGGACGGAACGGGTGTTTGGATTCTTCGGAAGTAACCCCTCACCCGTTCCGCACCGGCTGATGACTATGCCGGCTGCGGGCCACCCTCTCCCCAAGGGAGAGGGCGGTCAACGATGATTGATTTCGGGCCTATCGATCCGCGCCGTCAGGGACTGCGGGGTTAGGGCTCTTCGCCCGACTCATCAGATCGTTCAACAAACGCCGGACTCGCGGGAAGTCAGGTTTGATGCGCAGGGCCTCGGTGTACTGTCGAATGGCCTCGGCGATTCTACCTTGGCCGGCCAGAGCAGCCCCCAGATTGAGGTGTGCCTCGAGGTAGTCAGGTTTGATGCGCGCGGCCTCAGAGAACTCTCGAATGGCCTCGTCCATTCTTCCTCGGCGGGCCAGAGCAATCCCCAGATTGAGGCGCGCAACAGGCCAGTCCGGTTGGCTGCGCACGGCCTCAGAGAACTGTCGAAAGGCCTCGTCCGTTCTTCCTTGGCCGGCCAGAGCAAGCCCCAGGTTGAAGTGCGCATCGGCGAAGTCAGGATTGAGGCGCAGGGCCTCGGAGTACTGGGCAATGGCCTCGTCCACTCTTCCTTGGCGGGCCAGAGCTGCCCCCAGGTATAAGAAGACCTGGGGTTGCGGCTGGAACTTGAGAGTCTGAGTGTATAACACGATATCATTGTTCCAGTCGCGGTCGCGGACCACGATGCGAGCGGCATAAAGCATCCCCACCGTCACACCGAGGAGCGCCAGGGCCCAGCGCTGTGCGGAACGAGCGCCGGCGCGCGACCACAACTTCGTCGCGCCAAGACCGACGAGCCACGCCACACCCACGGAGGGCAAATAGAGGTAGCGCTCGGTGAAAACGTTCTCCCCCACCCAATGGGCGCTGAGCACGGGAGCCAGCGTGGCAAGAAACCACAAGACGGCGAAGGAAGCAAACCGGACGTTCCGCTCGCGGCTGCGCCAGCAAATCAGGAAAAGAGCCGCCAGCGCGAGGAGGACCGCCAGGCCCGCGACAACCCGAAGATCCAACGGGCTCGTGCTGGGGTGAAAGACGTAAAAGGCGATAAGCCTAACCGGCCAGACCAGCTTCCAGACGTACTGGCCGATCAGCGCAATGGCGGAGAGCACTATTTCGAACGGGGTGACTTGGCCAAACTTCCGTTCCGGAGCCAGCCCTCCGAGAAAGCGGACACGGAGGAGCATGTAGATCGCGCCGAGGAGCCACAGCGCCCCGTAGCGGGTCAGCTTCTGGGAGGTGCTTGTCTCGGAGCGGTCCTCACGGTAAAAGTGCTCATAGACGGTGGCCAGGACGGGCAGAGTCATGGCCTGCTCCTTCGAGAGCAGGGCCAGAAGAAACGCGCCCCCCATCACGGCCACCAGACGTCCCGAACGCCCACCCCCCGGCCTTGCCGGAGCGAGAAAGAGCCCGAAAGTGATGAGATAAAAGAAAGTGAGCTCGAGATCTGTAACCGCGGCAATCCAAGCCACCGGCTCACTGTGAATCGGATGCAGGGCGAACCAGGCGCCGGCAACGAATGCCCATACGCGGTCCCCGGTCAGACGTTGGGTAAGCGCAAAGACGAGGCATACGACGAGTGCATGGAGCATAAGACTAACGAGATGGAAGCCGTAAGGCCGCAAGCCAAAGATCTTGTAGGTGATGAGATAGCCCAGAGTCATCATCGGGCGGTAATAATTGCTGACGGCGGGGCCTAAGAAAGACCAGACGTTGGTGGTAAAGATCTCTTTCAGGTGCCGGAAACTCCGCACGTAGGGATTCCGCACGAGTTGGAAGTCATCGTCATGGACGAAACCGTTGAACAGAATATTCAGATAAGGGAGGGTGGCGCAGGCCAGCAGAGCCGCCACAAGGAGGACGGTGCAGCGGTCTAGCCAAAACGCGGCCCGCTTGGGCAGGGGCGGCGGGGCTCGGGTAGTCTTTCCGGCCTTGGCTGGCGGCGCGGAGGCAGCACGGCGGATTCCCGGGTGGGACCCGCGCCTTGTCGGACGCGCCAAACCGAACCCCCTTGACCGAGTTCTTCGTCCGTTGGCCTCCCGCAACGAGAACATGCCGATAATATACATCGAGTCGAAAGTGAAATGGGTGCGTAAGTGAGGCTTACGGAGCGGGGCCGGGAGTTTGCTGCCGTTCCATGGCATGTCTCGCGCGCCACCCGCTTGCAGTCCGGGCGATAAGACGCGACCCTCCGAAGTGCCGGAGCGTGACGGGTGAGCGGTCACTTGCAGGATCGTCAGAACCGCGACTGGCGCAGAGCGAAGGTCTGGGGTCTTGATGTGTCAGAGTTCGGCAATACGCACAGCTTCACTGTGCGCCAGCCGTGCGGTTCGCGAACGTCCTACGCGGCAAATGCCGGAGACGACCTGGTTAAATGGGCCAGATGCCCTGCCCATGTGATATGATTTGCAGCAGCTACTGGGAGGGCCATAATGTGCGGAATTTGTGGAATTTTCAACATGCGCAAGGACGCGCCTGTTCCTGAAGACGTCCTGCGGAGCATGAACGCGGAGATTTCCCATCGCGGCCCGGACGATTCCGGGACCTATATGGACGGTTGTATCGGCTTCGGGCATCGCAGGCTGTCCATCATCGATGTAGCTCACGGCAAGCAGCCGCTCGGCAACGAAGACGGAACGGTGTGGGTGACCTATAACGGCGAAATCTACAATTTCAAGGAGTTGAGAGAGGAGTTGCTGCGGGAAGGCCACGCGTTCCGGACGGAGTGCGACACTGAAGTCATCGTGCACGCGTACGAGGAGTACGGCCCGGACTGCGTTTCGAAATTCAACGGGATATTCGCCTTCGCGCTCTGGGACCGTAAGAAGGAACTCCTGTTCCTGGCGCGTGATCGCCTGGGCGTCAAGCCCCTGTATTTCGCAATCACAGGCTCTTGGTTCTTGTTTGCGTCGGAAGTTAAGGCCATACTGCGCCACCCGCAGGTCACTGCCGAGGCCGATATCCATGGGATTGCCGATTACCTGCTGTGCACGTCGCTGCTGGATTCGAAGACGATGTTCCGGAACATCCGTTCCCTCCCGCCGGCTACGACGATGGTGATTGAGAACGGCTCGCTCAAAGAGCGTCGATACTGGGCGCTCGAACATGACGGCGTGCCGCATAACGGCGAGTCCTTCGAAGATTGCCGGGACGAGGTCCGGCGGCTGCTCGATTCCGCGGTCGAAATGCAGATGGTGAGCGACGTTCCCCTGGGGACACTGCTGAGCGGAGGACTCGACTCGAGCCTGGTCTCCGCCCTCGCCGCCAAGCACTTCGGCGGGCGCCTCAAGACGTTTTCCATGGGCTACCACAAAAGTACGCTGCGGCCAGACGATACGGACCCCTATTACGCCGGCCTGGTTGCGGCCGCCTACGGCACCGATCATACCGAATTGCTGTTCCAACCTGAAGAATACTTCGACGTCATGAAGACCGTAACATGGCACGTTGAAAAGCCTGTCGAGTTAACCTCGCCGTCGCTCTATCTTCTATATCGGGGCGTGAAGCCGAAAGCCACCGTGGTGATGTCGGGAGAGGGGGCGGACGAGCTTTTCGGCGGCTACTATTTCTATCTGGAGCGCTGCCGGCCAGAGCAGCAAACGGAGTTCCCCTGGGCGCCTTATCTCGCCGAGGTTTCCGCGCTGCTCGATCCCTCCATCGAGAAAGAGGTCCAGGCGACGGAAAGGGTCCGAGCGACTTTGGCCGATGATTTGGCAGCCCTTGAGACGGAGGACTGGACCAACAAGTTGCTTTATCTGTTTATGAAGTACCACGTGGTGGAGCTGCTCGAGCGCCTGGACAAGACCAGTATGGCTTGGGGAGTCGAGTCGCGGGTCCCCATCCTCGATCACCGCCTGGTCGAGTTCGTAGTGAACATGCCGTCTTCCTATAAGTCGGCAGCAGGTTGCGAGAAACTTCTCCTCAAAAGCATCGGCGAAAATCTGCTGCCTGAGCCTGTCGTCAAGCGGAAGAAGCGGCCGGTTCCGATCCCTGTCGATCCGCAAACGGTTGTACGCGAGCGGAGCCGAGCCAACCAATTAGTTCAGGCCACAGGCTCCCGTATCGGCCGCTACTTCAACAAGCAGAAGGTCGATGATTTCTTACGGAAGCGGGGCCAGTTCGCCTCGCTCGACAGCCTCGCGATCTATAGGACATCGCACGCCCTGATTGCACTCGATGCCTGGCATGGCGCGTTCGGGATGGCGGCATGAGTGGACGAGTACTAGCCTACTGAGTAGACATTCATGAACTGCAGGCGCGTAGCATTGAGGCGGCCCGCGATCACTTCCGTCAGGGCTCGGTAGAGTTCGAATCCCAGTTGACAGTCCTTATGAGACTCGACGATGAGCAGTTCGCCGTTAATGCCAAAGGCCTCGATATCCTGAACTGCTCGTAGCGAGGCCGTCGCCCGGTGCGGCTCAACCAATGCAGACCAGGCGATCATCTCACCAGCTTCGCCGGTGCGGATCGTCATACGGCCCTTGGGCGGCATCTGCATCTCGACCGCCACGCGGCCGCTCTTGATGATGTATAGATACTTACTGAAGTCGCCCTCGACGATGAGGTCGTGCCCGGCCTTGAATCGAAAAGGCTCGGAAAGCGACAGAAGCTTCTCTCGTACCGGCGGTGAGAACTTGTCCAGAAAGCCGCCTTGCCACGTTTGTTCGGTCATCTTGGTTTCCTCTCCCAGTTAGTTTGTCCTTCGTCGAGCAATCCGTGAACCAAATTCCAGTCACCGGCATAGTCGATGAAGTCAACAAAACAAAGGGCTTCGGCTGAACAACCGGGATGGAAGCACCCGCCTGGCGCGGCGCTGGGGAATTGCGTCACTGCTTCAGCCCGGAGGTTGCGACAAATGACCCAGTTATTGACCTTTAGTCACCATCATGTCTTGACGCCGGGAAACTGATTGGAGTAAAACGCCTAACATGTGCTTCCGACTTGGCCGACACTGGCTTTACCGCTTTGTTCGGGCGGCAATTAGCGAACTCGCGCTCACGCTCGCGTCGGCGCTCCTTCTCCTCCTCACTGGGGTGGCCGCGACTGCGCAGACCAGACTCCAATACCAGTCCGCTTTCCTGCGCGTGGAAGTCGCTCCGGATCAACCCGGCTTGGTGGCGCTGGCAGTGGATTCCCTGGGCAAGAACAAGCTCAGTGTCAGTCCGCTTAGGCCGCCGGGCAAGGCGGAGCGTGCCTACCAGCTACGGCGCGAAGGCAACAGGTTTGAGTATGATGCCCCGGGAGCATCCGTCGATGCGCCGCCGGCGTGGACCTTCGATTTCTCCCCTCGCCAGATTCACCTGCGTTCCCGCTTCTCGGAAGGGAACCCTCCGCTCCCAATCACGCTCGACTTCGACTCTCGCGTCAACCACGCAACGTTGCTGGGGCTTATCAACGCCGACGGCAGTGTGCGGCTTCCGGCGATTCTTCACCTGCCTGACCTCGGCACGTTCCGCATAGCCTCGACGCCTGCGACGGGTCAGGCGTTAGGCTACGATGCCTACCGGAATCGCGGTGCTCACGATGAGCCATTGGGGAACAACGACTTTGTCAAGGTGACGTTCCCTGCCGCCTCCCCCACAACCCGCCAGGTCGACTACACGCTGGACGTGGTCGAGGTTCATCCCGGGCCTCGCGACTTCGCGCGCGACCCGCGTTTTGACGGGTTCCGGCGCAACTGGCTGAACATCTTTCAATTGAATCCGCGCTTGCGCGTGCTGGCCAACCACGCCTCGAGCGACCCCTGCGCCTTCACTCTGTTCGAGTACTCCTCGATGGCGGTGCGCACGCCGCTGCTGGCGCCGGGTGTGACCGCACTGGACCTGGTCCGCTTGACATTGGACCGCTACCTGGGCGGGATGAAGGGATACGGGATGGCGGGAGTCCAACACGACGTTCCGTACGATTTCCTCGATTCGTACCCTTCCCTGCTGATCGCAGCTTCGGACTACGTTCGAGGCAGCAAGGACCACGCCTGGCTGGAACACAATTACGCCGGCCTCAAGAGTTGGGCCTCGAGGATGCTCGCTATGGACCGCGACGGGCAGGGGCTAGTTGAGTACCCCATGAGCGGCAACTCGGGCTCCTGGGCCCCCGGCGTCCCGGTGCGTCCGGCGAACTGGTGGGACGATATCGGCTTTGGCCATCAGGACGCCTATTCCAACGCCCTGGCTTATCACGCCTTGATCGAAATGGTTGACTTGGCGCGCCAGGCCAACCAGCCGCGAGATGCGCAACTCTACTCATCGCGCGCCGAAAAACTGCGGTCTGTCTACTTCCGGACCTTCTTCAATCCCGAAACGGGACTGATCGCCGGTTGGAAGAGCGCCGATGGGAAGCTTCACGACTACTATTTCACGTTTGTGAACGGCGCGGCCATCGTTTACGGCCTCGTTCCACACGGCCAGGCAAACCAGATCATGGACCGCCTGCTCGCCAAGTTGAAACAAGTGGGCTACAACAGTTTCGAGTACGGGCTGCCGGGCGTGCTGGTTCCCGTCCGCCCGGAGGATTACGTCTGGGGCACCCGCGATCCCTTCCAGGTTTACCAGAATGGCGGCGCCACAGGCTCGTTCGAGTACTTCACCGTCGAGGCTTTGTATCAGCTAGGCCGCCGCGCCGAGGGTGACGCGATTCTGTTTCCGCTGCTCAAAGGCTATGAGGACGGAGGCTTCCAGGGGTTTGGCCCAGGCGGCAAGTCTTACGATTGGAAATCCTGGGACGGCAGGCCCCACGGCTACGAAGGTTTGCTCGTGGATAACTACCAGGCGCTGCTGGCAGTGCTCGACCGCTGAGGAACGAAGGGATTCCCCTCCTCCGCAGGAGGAGGGGGTAAGGGGGTGGTGGCGCTTCCGCCAACCACCTTTGACCCCTCCTTATCAAGGAGGGAAACCGGCCTATTTCCACTCGCGTTGGTTGAGCTATAGACCTGAGCTAGCATTCCTCGCGATCTATTATGGAGCGAACTCGTGAGAAAGCCTCTTTCATTTAGTGCTTTTGGCGGGTTAGCGCTTGTCCTCGCCGCCAGCTCGACACTGCGCGCGCAGCAAACGCTTCAGACTGCCCTGCGCGCGAAACTCGAAACCCAAATGGGGAATGTTGCGGAGCGTCTGAACGGTGTGATGGGCTACGCCATTAAGGACCTCTCAAGCGGCGAGACGTTTCTGCGCCTCCCCGACACGGTCTTTCCTCAAGCGAGTTCCATCAAGCTGACCGTCCTTCTGGAATTGATGCGCCAGGCGCAAGAGGGGAAGCTGTCGCTCGACGAGCGGCATACCTTGCGACGCAGTGAGATGACCGTCGGGGACACGGAGCCGATCCTCACCATGCTGGGCGATGGTACGGTCACCCTGAGCTTGCGCGATCTCGCCATCTTCATGGTGGTACTCAGCGACAACACGGCGACCAATATCCTTATCGATCGTTTGGGAATGGATAATATCAATGAAGGTGTTATGCGTCTCGGCCTCAAGGAGACGAAGCTGCGCCGTCACATGATCGACCTCGAGGCTGCCAGGAAAGGGAACGAAAACGTCTCCACGCCCCGTGAAATGCTGACGCTGATTGAGAAAGTCCACTCTGGCGAGGTGATCGACGCGGCGCATACGAAGGAATACTTTGACCTGCTCAGGCTGCCGAAGGAGAGCGAATTTCACAAAGCGCTGCCCGAAGACGTTTCAATCGCGGACAAGCCGGGCGCTCTTGAGGGAGTGCGCTGCGACACCGGTCTGATCGACATACCGGGCCATCCGTTTATAATGTCGATCACAACGACCTACAACGCCAGCGACGATGAAGGTGAGCGCGCTATTCAAGATGTCGCACGCTTGGTCTACGACTACTTCAATCGGCTCAGCCGTTCGAGTTCGTACGGCCGCGTGATCTCGGTCAAGTGATACACAGCTCTGCTTTGCGGAATGTTGGAGAAGCTCGAAAGAAACGGCCGGCTGTCATCCTGAGCGAAGCGAAGGATCTCCGCAGTTTCCGACGCTTCAACAACGTGCGAGCCACTGCAGAGATCCTTCGCTTCGCTCAGGATGACAAGGGGTTGCACCCGCGACTTAGGAGAGATTTCGATGAGCCTTTTGTTAGCCCTAGCCTTGGCGGCGTTATTCTCACCTGGGGCAGTCGTCGTAAAACCCGTCGCCAACATGTACTCCGCTCCGACCGAGGACGCCGATGTGGTGTCGCAGGCGATTTGCGGAGTCAGCGTCGTGATCGACGAAGAAAAGGGAGAGTGGGTGAAGGTTCGCACGCCAGATGATTACCCCGGCTGGATGCCCCTCGCATCGCTGCGTCGCTACAAACCGGGTGAGCACAACTACGCCGTTTCCGGGAGCGTCGTGCAAGTGGCCAGCATGTTCGCGAATGTCTACCGCGAAGATTCCGTCACCAAACACCAACCTGTGATGGTACTGCCCTTCGAGGCGCGCCTGGAAGTAGCGCCTGGGCCAGCTAAGGATGAGGACCGTTGGATCCAGGTTTGCCTGCCGGACGCGCGCACGGCGTGGATTCAACGGGGCGACATCGATCCTGACCCCAAGCCTCTCAGCGTCGCTGAAACCACAGAATTGGCCAAGCGCTTCCTGGGCCTCACCTACCTCTGGGGCGGGACTTCCACGTTCGGATTCGATTGTTCGGGCTTTACTCAAATGCTGGTTCGCCGGCGCGGGATCGTGATGCCCCGCGACGCCGACTTGCAGGCAGCGTGGCAGGGTGTAGGGCCGGTTCAGCCCAGCCAACTGCAAGCGGGCGATCTGCTTTTCTTCGGCGGCTCGCCTCAGAACATCACACACACCGGCATGTACATCGGAAACGGCGAGTTTATCAACGACACAACCCACGATCATCCCGGCGTGCAGATCTGCTGGCTCACTGATCCGTATTGGACCAAACTTCTCGTTGCCTGCCGGAGGCTGAAATGAACCGCCGCGATTGGATGAAGACCGCTGGTAGTGCGCTGACCGTAGCACAGCCACTTCTGGCTGTGAGGGCGCAGGCAGGAGTGCCTGTGCTCCCCGTGATCGAAATGGAAATTGTGCGCCTGCAACTGCGCCATACCTGGACCACCACCATGTCCTCGAGCGCCTACCGTGACACGCTCCACGTGCGCTACACTCGCGATGGCATAACCGGCCACGGCGAGGGCGCGCCCATCGTTCGCTACCAGGAAAACGCCGAAGGCGCGCGGCAAGCGGCGGAATCCGCACGCGAACTCGTGACCGCCGCCGACCCCTGGGAGTTCGAGAAGCTTCATTCGGAAATTGCCCGGCGCCTCTCGGGCCAATACGCGGCGCAAGCCGCCCTCGATATCGCCCTCATGGATTGGGTCGGGCAGAAACTTGGCATTCCGCTTTATCGGTACTTTGGCCTCGACCCCCACGATGCTCCCATCACCACTTTCTCGATCGGCATCGATACTCCGGAAATTACCCGCCAGAAAGTTCGCGAGGCTGAATCCTTTCCGGTCCTCAAAATCAAAGTGGGCCTCGACACCGATGAGGCGACCATCGCTGCGGTGCGCAGCGTTACCAACAAGCCCCTGCGCGTGGATGCCAACGAAGGCTGGAAGGATAAAGAAGAGGCGGTGCGGAAAATCAACTGGCTGGCGACGCAAGGCGTCGAGTTCGTCGAGCAGCCGATGCCGGCCCAGATGCTCGAGGAAACGCGTTGGGTCCACGAGCGCGTTCACTTGCCGCTGATTGCCGACGAGGCCTGCCAGCGCCCCGGCGATATCCCTAAGCTTCTCGGCATCTTCGACGGCGTGAACGTCAAGCTCGATAAGTCAGGCGGCATGCTGGTCGCGTTCGAGATGATCCAGATGGCGCGCGCGCTGGGCCTCCGCACCATGCTGGGCTGTATGGTTTCGAGTTCGGTGAGCGTCACGGCCGCAGCTCACCTCTCGCCGCTGGTCAACTACGCGGACCTTGACGGAAACCTGCTGATCGCCAACGATCCGTTCGTTGGGGTTCGTGTCAAGGATGGAAAACTTCTGCTCCCCGACGGTCCCGGCCTTGGTCTCAAGCCGGCCTGAAAAAGCTCTACTTCAGCTCGAGGAAGTATCGGCCCAGGTAGAGGCGCGCGCCTGATTCTTTGCCCAGAACGACGTTGAGCGGTTTGGGTTGATTGAGGGCACTGTCTTTCTTGGCTGCACATCCCCCCACCGTTGCGCCGGCCTGGTTGTAAAGGTGAAACTTCGCGTCCTCGCTGCTGGTCGCGGCGGGCTTCTCGAGGCCGAACCCGTAGCTCCCCACGCTAAGCGGAACACTGCACACCGACACTGCCCCTTCCGTAATGATCATGCCGGTGTATTTCTGCTTAATCTGGGCGCTATAACCTGTAGTGTCGATCAAGGCTAGAACCAATCGGGACCCTCCCGGGGTTTTCAGCAGCGCCGCGTTACGTTTCTCCACCGGGATCCTATTGCCCTCGAGATAAAAATCATTGGGTATTGCAGATTCAAAGGCCTTGCCGGTGAGTTGCGTGAAGGCGCCCTGGGCGCATGCGCTGCGGGGAGCGCTAATGAGAATGGCCAAGGCGACAATGATCAGTCCGCCGAATCTCTTCATGGTCTTTTCCTCCTCAGAGATTTCTCGGGGCGACATGGGACTGCCCGAGGTCCAGCTAATCAGCCGCAGTCTAGCACGAAAGCCTTCGGGCGCGGCAGGCATTGTCCCAGTTTGGGCGTAGCGCCGACCTTTAGAGCCTGCCCCGAGCGGAGTGAAGGGTCGGCAAATGCTGGCCCGAAGGCCAGTGCTACGATCAAACGAGGACAGCACCGCGCGGCAACGCAGCTCGAGGGACTACCGCCGCCCCAGGTCAATCAGCCTTGAACGCCATCGTAGTCATGAGCGCGAGGGCAGGTTGCGTGGTATCGAGCCGAGTGTGCTGCACGACCACTTTAACGTTGCTTTCGATCTTGAGAGCAAAGGGCGTTCCAACCGGAATCGCCTGCCCGCGCCGATTCTTGAGCGGACCGATCCGGATATGATTGGTACGGCGGGCTAGGCATGTCGCCTGGAGCCCCTCGATCGGATCACGATCTTCAAAATAGGCCGTGAGTTTCAACGTGGCCGGCTTTTTGCTGATGTTCAATACACAGGCCGACTCATGACTTTTCAGGTTGCCGGTGCTCTGCTCCGGCAGGAAACAATCAGGAACAATCCATACCCTCCCGCCTGCTTTTTCACTTGCCATCGTTGCCTCCTCGCTGCTTGAAATATCCGATTGTGTATTATGTCATTCTGAGCGAAGCGAAGAATCTGAGCAGTCAGTGAGTCCCTTAACTAACTGCAGGGATTCTTCGCTCCGCTCAGAATGGCACTCGCCTATTCTTGATCTCCCATGGTGTCGTGTTACGGAACTTTATTCATCAAGTCAGCCCGCTGCGCGGGCGTAAGCGAGTAGCCCACGGCGTGAGCCGTGGGTTTGTGGCCCACCCCCACCCCCTTCCCCCTCCCCCCCTTGGCGGGAGAGGGGGACAAAGGGGGAGAGGGCTCTCGCTTTCCCCAGGGCTTACACCCTGGGCTACTCTCTTTCGCCCCTTCGGGGCTCAGGCGTGTGGCCGGACTTAATCAACGAACTCAAGGTACACGACACTAGGAAATCGGCAAGCAACTCCTACCTTCGCGGGAAAACGATCTCCCCGGACGGGTCCCGTTGTTCGAGCGACTTCACCTGCTGGTTTTCCATTACAAATTCCCAGACCCGGTCAGAGAATTCCTTGACGCGGAATTGCAGGCCTTTATACGGGATCAGCTTTTCTTCGGGCTCGCCGGGCATAACCACATAGAGGCTGCGGTCCTGTTTCAGTTCGACCTGAAACTTGACGCCGGTCGGGTTCTCGTACGTCCCGGCGAGCTTCGAGAGGGTCTGGGGTTCAAGCGCCTGGGGCCGGCGCGTGAAGCTGGCCTCGGCTTCATCCAACGACATCACTGCGGTCGCCACGTCACCTTGAGGATTAGTGATGAAGTTCACCGACCACTTTCCGTTGATCTCGTCTTCAGGCGTGTCAAAGCGGTCGTAATGGAAGCGAGTCAGGGGCAGTTGAATTTTGTGAAAGTCGAATTGGAGCTGCTGGTCCTTCATCCCGATCTTCAACACGCCGTAAGCGGGGTGCTCGTATTCGCCCACATAATCCGCGAGGGGGTGGGAAGCCTGGGTGTTTGGAACACGGTCCAGTCCCGCTTTGGCCCGCGCCTCCGTCCCCGCCTTCTTCTCTTGCAGCCTTATCGCCAGACGGCGCTCGCTCCAGGGAGTCCGATCCAACCCCAGAAGGCGCTCGTACACGCTGTAACTGACGGTGTTGTAGAGGCTGGCGCAGTGATCCCCGATCACAAAGACGATAACCCCGATCCGCTCTCTGGGCATGAAGGAGACCTGGGAATGGAATCCGTTCAGGTCGCCGCCGTGGTAGGTGAGCAGGTGGCCCCGGTACGATACCGTGTCCCGGCCCATCCCATAGGCGGGGTCAAGCAGTTCCCAGTAGCCTCGGACTTCTGCCAGGGTATTCGGGAGCGCGATGGCCGGCTCGCGCGTGGCTTTGAGCGCGTTCGCGGGCAGCACTTGCCTGCCCTCGTATTTCCCCTCGTTCATCAAGGCGATGAGCCAGTGTGACATCTCCTGGATGTTGGAAATGATGCCGCCGCAGGGAGCCATTCCCGCCGTGTCCTCATAATAGGGGATCTGGTAGAGCTCCATGGTGTCGTGCTTCTCCGTGAATGGCACCCCGTGGTCATCCTGTTTGAGCATGTCCGCCACCGAGTACCCGCTCGCATTCATGCCCAGGGGCTGGAAGATTCTCTCGCGGACGAAGTCCTCCCAGGTCTTGCCCGCTTGGAACTGGATGATGTAGCCGGCCGCGGCGAACATCATGTTGTTGTAGAGAAAGGTCGTGCGCAGGGGCTCCTTGGGCTCCATGAACTTGATCCGTTCGAAGAGCTCCTTGCGGCTGAGATCCGCCTTGTACCAGATCATATCGTGGCGAGTGATTCCCGTGCGGTGAGAGAGCATGTCGCGCAGCGTAACGTTGTCATTCAGCGCGTCGTTGTAGAACTCGATGGCAGGAACCTTGTCGCGCACCGGCTTGTCCCAGGTCAGCTTGCCCTCCTCGACGAGCATGCCCGCCGCGACCGCGGTGAACAGTTTGGTGTTGGAGGCGATCTGGCAAAGCGTGGTGGGGGTGAAGGGCAACTTCTTTCCGTAGTCCCGATAGCCGTAACCCTTGGCGAAAACCAGCTTATCCTTGACCACGATGCCCACGCCCACTCCCGGTGCGTTCCAGTCCTTCAGGATCTTTTCCATGTAGGAATCGAAGCCCTGGAGCTTGCCGGTAATATCTTCGGCCTGGGCCGCCATTCTCTGCGGGGAGGAAACCGCGATGAGGGCAACGATGAAAATCCAGATCCCGGGCTTGAGTCTTGAGGCGTCCCTCATTCGAATTCCCTCCATAGATTCCCTCCCGCGCGATTAGAAGTTCGACCCGCCACGCCCGCCGGCCCCCCTGGAGGGCGATCGTGCCTGTGTGTAAAACGTAATCTGCAACGTTGTGGTGGATATGGTACCACGAACCGCGTGCAGACTCCTCAATACAGAGGCGCTGAAGCGCAGAGAAGAAAAGCAGATCCTTCGCGCAGTTTACCCTGAGCGAAGCGAACGGGCTCAGGATGACATGTCATTCTGAGCGAAGCGAAGAATCTGCATTTGGTTGGGGCTTTGCCGTGCCGCGTCTCAGCGGTACGAGAGGCGGCCGGCCCGCCGAGCGTAAGAAAATGGTATGATGACGAGCATTATGAACATCCATGCGAACACACTCGGAACTCTGTCTGCGTTTTTCGCATTCTGCCTTCCTTTCTGCGCTGCTTTCGCTCAAGCCCCGCCGCGTGCTGAGTCGAAGCAGGCCGTGGTGTTGCACGCCGCTCGCCTGCTGGATATCGAGAGTGGAAAGATCGTCGCGCCCGGCGAAGTGTTGGTCGAAGGCGATCGAATTGCCGAAGCCGGCTCAGCGGTCAAACGTCCGGAAGGAGCGGAGGTCATCGACCTGGGCGACAGGACGCTGATGCCCGGCCTGATCGATGCTCACGTGCACCTCTTTCTACATCCCGGCGCGGAGGATTTGCAGACCATCGAGGAGTCGGTGCCGGAGCGCACCATTTACGCGGTCCTCGGGGCCCGAGACGACCTGATGGCCGGCTTTACGGCAGAGCGCGACATGGGAACCGAGGGCGCCGGCTCAGCCGACTCGGCGCTCCGCAACTCCATCAATCAGGGTTTGATTCCCGGCCCGCGCTTGCGCGTCAGCGGCAACGCGGTGGATATTCTCGGTGGTCACGAAGACGCCATCCGCTACAACCCCGCGCAGCACATCTCCTCGAACGCCACTTACGCCAACAGCGCAGCCGAACTGGTCACGGTAATACGCCAGCAATTCAAGGAGGGGGCCGACTTCATCAAGATTTATGAAACTGGCCCGGACTCGATTCGCGACGGCAGGCTGTCCACGCCGTTTCAGTACACGGAAGCCGAGTTGCGCGCGGCCGTCGAGGAGGCCGCCCGCGTCGCCAAGCACGTCGCGGTGCACGCTACGGGTGAGCCGGGCACGCTCTACGCCTCCCGAGCCGGAGTGGTCTCCATCGAGCACGCCGATCAACTGAGCGACGAGACCATGCGAATCATGCGCGAGAAACAAATCTTCGCCGTGCCGACGTTTACCATCATGGAATACTTCGCGCAACACGCTGCTACACCCACGCAGGCCGCGCACGAACAAAAGATTGCCGACCTGCACGTCGAGGAGTTTCAGAAGCAGCTTGCGGCCGGCGTGCCGATGGCGGTCGGCTCGGACGTGGGCCCCTTCCCCCACGGCACCCAGGCGCGCGAGTACGTGCTGATGGTGAAGAACGGCATGACGCCGCTGGCCGCGCTTCAGGCCGGTCTGCTCAACGGCGCGAAGCTGCTCGGCTGGCAGGATCGAATCGGCGCCCTGAAGCCCGGCTATTGGGCCGACGTCGTCGCGGTTCCAGGCAATCCCCTGGACGACATCAGCGGACTCGAGCGCGTGAGCTTTGTGATGAAGGGCGGAGTTGTGTACCGGAAGTGAAACTGATTGAAGACGGTTGATCGTTGGCGGAAGGACCCCCTCACCCGGCGCTACGCGCCACCCTCTCCCCCAAGGGGGAGAGGGCTTGAATTCCATTTATCGAGCCCCGTGGTCCCTTGGGGAACTGGTGTGAGATCGAGTAATATGCCCCTCGCCCCCTTGGGGGAGAGGGAGGCGCGTAGCGCCGGGTGAGGGGGTCGTGCGCAGATTTGGAATCCTCCACTCGGCAAAATGAAACCCCGCCTCTGGCCGCATTGACCTTACACGTGGCACCTGCCCGTCTCACTTGCCCACAGGCCCCGACTCTTGCGGCGCGTGATTGCTGAACATCTCTTCGATTTGCGTCCGGTATCTTTCTTTCACCACCGCACGCTTGACTTTGAGGGTGGCCGAAAGCTCTCCGGAGGCGATTGAAAAGTCCTGGGGGAGCAGAACAAAGCGGCGAATCTTCTCGTGGCGCGGCAGCCAACGCGTCGCATCGTCTATTTGGCGCCGTATGAGAGCCTGAATATCGGGATGAGCAACCAGTTCCTGGCGGTTCTGGAAAGTGATCCCGTGGTCGCGCGCGTAAGCCTGCAAGCGCGTAAATTCAGGCACAATCAGTGCTCCCACGTATTTTCGACCATCCCCCAGCACCGCAATCTGATAAATGTACGGATCGCCCTGGAAAAGGTTCTCGAGTTTCTCCGGAGAAACGTACTTACCTCCGGAAGTCTTGAACAGGTTTTTCTTGCGGCCTGTAATCTTCAAATAGCCGTCGGAGTCGAAGCTTCCCAGGTCGCCGGTCCGCAGCCAGCCATCCACGAAAGCGGAGCGATTGACTTCCTCGAGGTGGTAGTAGCCGCGCGTGATGCTGGGCCCCCGCACCAGGATTTCCCTTCCCACTCGACCTTCTGAGTCAATCTCTTCGTCGCTCAGCTTCACTTCGACCCGCGGTATGACCTTCCCTACAGTCCCCAGCCTGGTCCGCCCCGGACAGTTGACCGCGATGACCGGTGAAGTCTCCGTCAAGCCATACCCCTCGTAGACCGGGAGCCCTATTGCGTAGAAAAACTCCGCAATATCCTTGGAGAGGGGCGCTGCTCCTGAAATCAGCATGCGCACCCGGCCGCCGAGTTGTCCGCGAACCTTGGCGCAGACCAGCCGATCGGCAAAACCGTACTTCAATCTCATTCCCAGCGGCGGGATTCGCCCCTCGAGGAGAAATGGAATGCGCTGCCTGCCGACGGCGAGGGCCCAATGAAAAAGCCGTTGTTTCAAGGCAGGCAGTTGGCGGACGCCATCCATGATCTTACCTTGCATCTTCTCGAGGACGCGCGGAACAACAGCCAGGGCCGTAGGCCGAATCTCGCGCAGATTCAGCGGCAGCGTGTCGAGACCCTCCGCATAAGCGATGCGCACTCCCTTCCAGAAACAGAAGAACTCCACCATCCGCTCGAACACGTGCGAGAGAGGCAGGAATGAAAGGAGGATATCGGTAGGGTAAAGGGGGAAGACCTCTGCGGTGGATTGGACATTCGAAACGATGTTGGCATGAGTCAGTACGACGCCCTGCGGCTGGCCCATGGTGCCCGACGTGTAAATGAGGGTGGCAATGTCATCGGGCTTCGCATCCAGCGCCTTGGCCTTGAACGCGTCAATGAGCATTGGACCGGCCCAGCCCATCTCGCTTTCGACGCTTCCTTCCCAACAATCGGCTTTTGTCCCTGCCACCGTCGAGCATCCCATGGCCAGCACGAACTTCAAAGCCGGCAGCTTACTCCAAATGTTGAGGATCTTGCGGAGTTGGGAATCCGTGGCCACGACGATACCCTTGGATTCCGAGTCGCGCAGGATGTACTCGAGGTCCGGCTCGAGAAGCGTGGGAAAGAGCGGCACGGTGATAGCGCGCAAGCCGAGGATGGCGTAGTCCGTCAGCGCCCACTCCGGCCGGTTTTCGGAAAGTAAGGCGATGCGATCACCGGGCCTCGCCCCGAGGCGCTCCAAGGCCGAAGCGAGTGCCGCAGCTTTGCGCAGCGCCTCGTGCGAAGATATACTTTGATACCGGCCCTCCGATTTGTAGAGGAAACAGTCAGGCCTGTCTTTCTCTTCAATTGCTCTGATGAATAACTCGTTAAGAGTACTGAAATCGCTTGCAGTCATATCCCGTAGGCGTTATCCCGTTACGCGCAGGCAGCGTCCCAATTTGCGCGTAGCGGCGACCTTGAGGTCGGCAAGTGCTGGCCTAAAGGCCAGCGCTACGGGTCAAACTGGTATCGAACGTGGGCGTCTAACCCTTTGCTAAACCGGCCATCTTAGCATACCTTGTTTAATTCAATCTTGTATTACGCCTACCCACACGATACAAATGCTTCGGTTGTTAATATGAAAGCAATACTATTCCGATATAGTCTGCCGCGCTTCGCGTTCGCCTACCTAGGGGGCATCTTTACACCTCGCGCCTATTTGGCGGCGCCAGGCCCCGTGGCCTTTAAAGAAATTCCTGAACCACAACTCCCGGCTGACGACTGGGCCGTAGTGCGAACCGAGTTGTGCGGGATTTGCGGCAGCGACCTGAAGGAAATCTTCCTCGAGGGAAGTTTCGACAATCCCCTGACGTCGCTCATCTCATTCCCAGCCGTGCTTGGGCACGAAGTGGCGGGCACGATTGAACGCGTGGGCCCGCGCGTGACCAGCCGGCGCGTCGGCGAGCGGGTGGTGCTGAATCCCTGGCTTTCGTGCGGGCCGCGAGGGATCACGCCGCCGTGCGATGCCTGCCGGCGCGGGCAGTATTTTTCGTGCCGGCACTTTACCGATGGCCACTTGCCGCCGGGCATCCATATCGGCAATTGCCGCGCCGCTTCCGGTGGCTTTGCGCCGCTCGTGGCTGCTCATGAATCGCAATTGTTCCCGATTCCGGAAGGCGTGAGCTTCGACCAGGCAGTGCTGGCCGATCCGTTCTCCGTCAGCCTGCACGCCATCTTCAAGTCGCCGCCGCCCGAAGGCGGGCTGGCCTTGGTTTATGGCTGCGGGACGCTGGGGCTCTTGTCGATTGCCATTCTGCGGGCGCTCTATCCCGCCGCTCGCGTGATCGCCATTGCGCGCTACCCTCACCAAGAAGAATTGGCCGGTGAGTTGGGCGCTGAACGTGTAATCCGAGTTCGGGATCGAGCCGAGATCGTGGAGGTTATCGCAGGAATGGTCGGCGCGTCAGTGCTTCGCCCGCACAAAGGCACGCCGTGGCTCTTGCGCGGCGTGGACGTGATCTATGACACGATCGGCTCGCCGGAATCGTTCGAGGTTGGGGTGCGAATCACGCAGCCTCGGGCGACGATTGTTGTGACCGGCGTCGACCAACCGGCGCGCTTCGAGTGGACGCCGCTCTACTTCAAAGAGATCGCCCTGGTCGGCTCGAATGCGTTTGGAATCGAGAGCTTCGAAGGCGAGTCATTGCATGCCATGGAGATTTACCTGCGTCTGCTCGCGCAAAAGAGACTCGACACCACACGCTTGATAACTCACCGCTTCCGGCTCGATCAATACAAAGATGCCTTGGTCGTTGGCCGCCAAAAGCACCGGCATCGCGCCGTCAAAGTGGTGTTCGATTTTCAAAGGAGTGCGGCATAATAACTCCGTATTCCGCGGGTGGCGCATCAGACGTGCCGTCCTTGGGCATGTCTGCGCTACGCGTAGCGGCGGGCAAACTCCAGAGCGCCTACATCCCGACAAAAAGCGTCGAGACGTAGGCGCCATCCATGGATAATTCGAGTCCTTCCCGCGAAACTCGCCCTCCGCGACGCGGCATGGCGAGGCGAGACGCTCTCTTCCCTTTCGTCATTTGGTGTGCTACGCTCCGTTCCGGCAGTGGGGCCGCGACCCGTGGTACTGCCCGAGGGGAGGGTGTGACACATGAACCCGCCCACGAGATTTGAACGTCCGCAGTTTGCGCAGATTTCTCACTCGTCCAACACTGAAATTAACGCCCAAGAGGCCGCGAGGCACAGCTTAGCCCTTCCAGCAGGCTTGCTCCTCCTGGTAGTGGTTCGAGCCGTGTTTTGGGCAAAATGCGCCGATCCCGCCCCGATTCCGGCCCAGATTCTGGAGCAAGACACCACGGACCAGCACGTGTATGACGGGGCCAGGACGATCATTGAGTATTCACAGGCTGAACTGCTGAGCGCCTTCCCGGAACTTCGACGGCTTCGAGTTGCAGAGAGCCAGGACGAGCTACCCAAGATTCTGGGTAAGGTGGGAGCGAACGTCGAGGCGGCTGTTGACGGTCTACCGAACCTGATTTCCCAGGAGGTCGTAACTCAGCAAACAATCACGCTTGAGCAGTCAGGATCTGTCCAGACCCGGCGGCTTGGACCTTTCAATTATATGATCCTGGCACACGAAAGCAGCGGGAACGTCACTCTTGAGGAGTATCGAACTGATGCCCAGGGAAGCCGCACCGGACCGCAACAACTAGAGCATGACTTCTTCCTGACCAGGGGCTTTTCCACCCTCTGGACTCTGTTCCATCCCGGCGACAGATCGTCTGCGAATTTCAGATTGCTGGGACAGGAGGAACTCGACCGGCACGCGACCAATGTAGTGGCTTTTGCCCAGCGGCCTGGATGGGCTACGGTTCTCGGTCGAGTTGAGGCGAATGGGAGGTCAGTCGTGATCCTCTACCAGGGGATCGCATGGATTGATGTGTCGACCTTTCAAATCATCCGCATGCGCACAGACCTTCTGGCTCCGCGTTGGGACGTCGGTCTGCGGCAGCAGACCACCGAAGTCGAATTCGGCGAAGTTCACCTCCCCGAGGTAGCCACTCCGCTGTGGTTGCCCCAAACGGTTGTGGTAACGACCAGCTTGAACGCCGAAACCCTGCGCAACGAGCATCGCTACACCAACTACAGGCTGTTCCGCGTGGAGAGCACCATCAAGCCGGTCGAGCCCGAAAAAACGGTTCCAAAGAACTGAGACCTAAGCGCGGCCTCGAACCAGTGGCCAGGGTTAGTGTCCTGAGTCCGAAGTTCGTTAAGAAGGTCGTTCTCTGCGCAACGGTCTTTCGGAGCCCCGTCAGGGGCGGCAGAGAGATAGGGGTAGGGAGAAACGATTGAATTCGAATCCCCCTCCCTCCGAACCG
>Ga0187852_1001340_pt1 | contig 23356 bp, 18 predicted proteins | sample June2016WEW_6_40_FD_134511 | JGI IMG/M metagenome (GOLD analysis project Ga0187852, IMG submission 134511) | Peatland microbial communities from SPRUCE experiment site at the Marcell Experimental Forest, Minnesota, USA - June2016WEW_6_40 | ecosystem: Environmental > Terrestrial > Soil > Wetlands...
CCTCGAATGCGCACTGGTGCACTTTGGGAATGATCCACATTTCGAAGGGGAAGCGCGACGCGAAGGGGGCGATGGTCAGAAACCCGTCGTTCTCAGAGATCAGCCGGATTTTGCTTTCGGTTTCCTGCCGGATGATGTCGCAGAAAATACAACGCTCCTTGAAATTATAGTGGTCGCTCGCGCCATCCACTTCCTCAGTCACGCGTTTGGGAACTACCGGCAGCGCGATCAGTTGAGAATGGGTGTGTTCCAGCGAAGCGCCAGCAGCATCTCCATGGTTCTTAAAAATCAGGATGTACTTGAAGCGGCGGTCCTTTTTTAGGTCGATGATGCGGTCACGATAAGCCCAGAGCACATCCTCCACTTGGCGAACGGGCAGGGTTGCCAATGTGAGTTCGTGCTTCGGCGTCTCGATAATCACTTCGTGCGCGCCGATGCCATTCATCTTGTCGTAAAGTCCCTCACCCTGCCGATTGAGTAAACCTTCAATCCCCAGAGCGGGAAACTTGTTTGACACCACGCGTAGCGACCAGCCCGGAGAATTGGGGCTGCTACCGTCGCTGCGATAAGCCAATATTTCAGGGGGGGTCTTGGATTCATTGCCGAAACAAAACGGGCAGAAGCCCGAGCCACGAATCTGTACCTTATCTCGAACAAAGTCCGTCGGCCGCTTGGCGCGGTCTGTGGCAATGATGACCCAACGGCCGGTAACGGGATCTTTTCTCAGTTCAGGCAAAGTGGTTACTCCTTGAAGCTCATAGCTGACAGCCAACAGTTAACAGCGGCTGTAAGCTTCGGTTCTCTTTTCTAAAGAAGGCGGCGTCCAACTTGCCAGTTGACACCGGCAACGAAGGCCGGCAGTAAGTTGTCGGCGGTAAGCTGTGGGCTGCCTTACTACGCTTTGAAAGCATCCTTGATCAGCCGGACCTGGAGGCCTGCCTCGGAGTTCCAACTGACGCTGGCGATATCGAACCGGTAGCCCAAGGGCTTGCGGCGAAGCCGGCGCAGGTATTCGTTAGCCGCCCTGGCAATACGTTTCTGTTTGGCTCGGGAAACCGCCGCCTCCGGCGGACCGCCGGCATCCGTGGTCCGAGTCTTGACTTCCACAAAAGACAGAACCGGTCCGTCCCAACCCACTAAGTCCAACTCCCCTGCACCCGAGCGGGCGGAGCGATTTCGCGCCACAATCGTGTAACCCGCTTGGCGTAGGTACCAATACGCAAGGGTTTCGCCACGTGCCCCGGTTTTCAGATGCTCCGCTTCCGTCGAGGGGGGCGGAAGCGCACGAGAGGCAAAGCGTGCCCGTTGGCGTTCCTTCCAAACCAACCCTCGATACATCAGCTGCGCTAGAATGCCCATTGTCCTCAGGTATCAGGTGCCAGTTGCTAGGGTAATTGTGCATACTGAATGATCTAAGGAGCTAGTATTTTTATCATCCACAATTTACTACTCACCATTCGCCTTCCCGATACGTAATAACTGACACTTGACACCTGGCACCTTGATTACTGTTCCACTTCCGAGATGCAGCGGTCCAGCGTATCCATGGCAAAATCCGCCTGCTCGCGGTCGATCACCAGCGGCGGCATCAGCCGGACGGTACTCTCACCGCAACCCAGGACGAGCAATCCCAACTCGAACGCCCTTTGGATCACCCGGGTGCGCGCATCGGGATATGCCTCGCGCGTTTCCTGGCTCTTGACTAATTCGATACCGATCATCAACCCGCGGCCACGCACTTGCCCGACGATGGGATGCTTGTTCGGCCAATCAACGATTCTCCCCATGATGTAGTCGCCTAGTCGCGCGGCGTTGGCGATATAATTCTCCTCCAAAAGGCGGATGGTTTCCAGCGCCGCCGCGCAGGCCACAGGATTCCCGCCAAAGGTCGAGGCATGCGCGCCCGGCCCCCAATCCATCAGCTCCGCGCGCGCCACGGTGACGCCCAGCGGCAAGCCCGAGGCGATGCCCTTGGCCGTTACGAGAATGTCGGGCACCACGCCCACATGGTCGCAGGCCCACATTTTCCCCGTCCGCCCCATGCCGCACTGCACTTCGTCAAAAATCAGAAGGATTCCGTACTTATCGGCCAATCGCCGCAGATCGTCAAGGAAGCGAGGGGGCGGAATGATGTAGCCACCTTCACCTTGAATGGGTTCCACGACGATCGCGGCAACTTCCTCGGGCGGCACGATGGTCTTGAAGATTTGCCGTTCGAGCAGGTCGGAGCAGACGCAGTCGCACACACAATCCGGCGACCGGTGATGCTGCGGGCAGCGATAGGGGTTGGCATAAGGCACGTGGACGACACCCGGCAGAAGAGGTCCGAAGCCGCGCCGCTGCACTGCCTTACTGGCGGTAAGGGAAAGAGCGCCAAACGTCCGTCCGTGGAAGCAGCCGAGAAAGGCAATAAATCGATGGCGCTTGGTGTGGTAGCGCGCAATCTTCATTGCCGCTTCCATGGCTTCGGCGCCGGAATTGCCAAAGGAGACGCGCTTGGAAAACGTTCCCGGCGTGATGCGGGCCATTTTTTCCGCCAATTGCGCCAGCAAGGGGTAGTAAAAATCCGTCCCCGACATATGGATCAGGGTTTCGGCCTGTTTTTGGATTACTCGCACCACGTCGGGGTGGCAATGCCCCGTGGAGACCACGGCAATCCCGGCGGCAAAATCCAGAAACAAATTGCCGTCGACGTCCTCTACAACTGCACCCCGCCCCCGCTTAGCAACCAGCGGATAGTCTCGGGTATAGGAAGGCGAAACAAATTGCTTATCGAGCGCCAGGATTTTCCGGGCTTCGGGCCCCGGAAGGGGCGTTGAGATGCGCGGTAATTTGATTTCCATCAATTTTCCCCTCTCCGCTACTTGAGGCTGAGTTAGCGTTGGTATCGGAATACCTTGAAGACTTGCGGAGAGGTTTAGTCGCCCCCAAACAGATTGGGCCGTGCCAATAGTGGAAGCCTGACGCCTAAATTGTTCATGATTACTTTCGCTTCCAGCGCGTTCCAGCTTTCGTATCCTCTAGTATAACACCGGCCTTGAGCAGATTGGCTCGAATCTCGTCAGAGCGGGCATAGTTGCCACCCCGGCGGGCGGCGCCGCGCTCCGCAATCAATTTCTCAATCTCTTCATCGTGCAGAGTTTCCACAAGATCCGAGTCCTGATGCCCGTTGCCTGTCCCCAGCGCAACCACGTCGGCAGTGGCCACGCCGACGGACTCCGCCGCCACCGACGGTTTGATGAAGCCAAACTTCACCAGCTTGGCGTGATCATCATCTTCGAGTACGGCGAAAATCCGGTCCCAGCGCTGCAAGGCATCAAGAAAAGCGCCACGGTTCGCATCCTGGAACTCCCGCCGGTCCATGGCCGTGTTGCCGTCGCGGACCAAATCGAAAATGGCGCCCAGCGCTTCCGCTGTGTTCAGGTTGTCGTCAAGGGCCGCTTCAAATTTCCGCCGCGCTTCTTGCGCCCGCGTTTGCAGAGCGGAACTTTCGCCTGCGGGGAAACTCTCCATGGTCAGGCGATAGCGGAAGTTCCTTAGCCGGTCAATGGACTGCTGCGCCTGGTGCAATCCGTCAAAGGTGAAATTGAGCGGTTTGCGGTAGGGGACCGAAGTGAGCAGGTAGCGAATGGCCGAAGGCTTGTGGCCTTTATTGATCAAGTCGCGCAGGGTGAAGAAGTTGCCGAGGGACTTCGACATCTTCTCCCCGTCGACAACCAGGTGGTCGGCGTGCATCCACAACTTTACGAAAAGCTTGCCCGTGGCAGCTTCGCTCTGTGCGATTTCATTCTCGTGGTGGGGAAAAATCAGATCGCTGCCGCCGGAGTGAATATCGAAGGTCTCTCCCAGGTACTTCATCGACATGGCGGAGCACTCAATGTGCCACCCCGGCCGACCAGGACCAAAGGGTGTCTCCCAGAATGGTTCTCCTTCTTTCGCCGCCTTCCACAGCACGAAGTCGCGGGCGTTCTCCTTGTCGTATTTATCTGAATCCACGCGGGCGCCATCGCGCACTCCGGAGAAATCAACATGGGTTAATTGACCATAAGGTGGGAATGCGGAGACCTTAAAATAAACCGATCCCTCGCTGGAGTAAGCAAAGCCTTTGTCCATAAGCGTCTGGATCAGCTTCACCATTTCCGGGATGCAGTCTGTGGCGCGAACCAGGAACTCCGGATCCTCCATGTTCAGGAGTTTGCGGTCGACGAGAAAGGCCTCGATGTATTTGTCGGTATAGGCGCGCAGCGGCAACCCAGCCGCCTGCGAATTGCGGATCGTATTGTCATCAACGTCTGTGAGGTTGACGACGTGCCGAAGGTCGTAACCCGCATACTTCAGGTAGCGGCGAAGAACATCCTGAAAAAGGAAGGTGCGGTAGTTGCCAATGTGCGCGTAGTCGTAAACCGTGGGTCCGCAGGTGTACATGCGGACAGTGTTGCCTTCCAGCGGCTTGAGTTCTTCCATCTGGCGAGTCAACGTGTTGTAAAGGCGTATAGGCATCAGTACGAATAGCTTGGGGAACGGCAAACCCCTCATTTTATGGGCGGGCTCGACGCCAAGTCAAGAAAAGACAATGAGTGGTATTGTCCTAATTTGACCTTATCTTCCCCCCGGTTCAATCACCGCGACTAAACGCCGGTGCGGCAAGCGTTGCTGTCATTGCGCCCGACCTCACGATCCCAGCCACGCTCCACAATTTCGCCTGACTCGACGGGTCGCTGGCAGGACGGTCACGCAGACCTTCCCCCAGCCCCGGCCGCCGGCGCCAGGGGTATGTCTAGACAATTTCTCGCGTGAAATTCACGCGTGAATTTGTCTAGACTTTTTCGCTAGCGATTTTCACGCGCGATTTTGTCTGGACCTGCGGCTTCCACCTTCCAAGCTCTTGTTTCCATAGCCTCTTATTTTCCCTTGACAAAGGCTAGATTCGTATGCACGCTCGAGGGCTGCCGCTCGCGCGGCTGGGTCGGAGTCCCCCCGGGGTCGAGAGGGGGAGAGGCCATTAGCGCTAAGATGAACTTTTGGAGTGCGGCTATCGGATCGGGAAGGCGCCACCCTTCCGCACAGACGGCGCAGTGAACCTCCGGCTCGCCACCGAGGATCTGCTCCTTGCCTCGGAGAGGGGCGGAGGAAGAAGGAAGATTTTGAAAGTTCAGTGCTTCTGTAGATGTTGCACAAAACAAATAGGGTTACACGCTATAGCGGCAAACTATCACAAAACTCAACTTGTTTAAATACAATGAGTTATGTGGTCTTTAGGGCGTCAGGAAGATGAAAAAAAAGGGGGACCCCAGAAATGAAGGTAAGTCTAAAGATGTGTATGAAAACAAAGGGCAAGAAAAAAACGCCTTGGAGAGTCTGTAGATGTTACTGAAAACAAGTACCTTATCATTTCTTCTGTAGATGTATATGAAAACAATTGACTTAGCTTTAGAAAAACGCACTTACGAGTGCAAAATAATGAGGACCGAGGCTTCTGCCTTGCTGTCGTGGCGGTACAGAACCCTGCTCCCACTACCCATTTTGCAGGCGGGACGGCAGAAGTGCGTCTGTACCGCGCCGGAGCACGTAGGCTGTCACTTTTATGTCGTACGCCCCAATGAATAGTGCTTCATCGGTTGCATGCGAATCGCGCCCTGCGGAACTTCAAAAGTAGTAGAATCCATGGCGCACGCGTGGTGGCAATGCAGATAACGATCAGCATCAGCCCTAATCTGTTGGAAACGTGGGGGAGGAATACCTAGCGCGGCCTCCTTCGGCCCGCGTTTGGCCGCTCTCCGCTTGGCGATTAGTTTGTCCGAGTCACCATTCGAGTCTCCCCATATGAATAAACAACCCCGTCGAGACTTTTTGAAAAAGCTTGGAACCGCAGGGACGGCAGTGGTGCTGGTTGCGCCGGCGCTGCCCGCGGAGTCAAATGCTCCGGAGCCTTGTTCCAATTACGCCGCGGCACTTATCCCTCTGGAAAACTGGGTTTTCTCGCTCGATCCGGCTGGCAATGGAGAGTCGCAGGGCTGGTTCAAGTCGGCTAAGGACAGGCCAAGCGCGCTATCAGCGGTGATGGTCCCGCACACTTGGCAGGTTTCAGCGGAAACCAACAGCTACATGGGCCTGGCATGGTACTGGACGGAATTTGACGCCCCATCGCACTGGGCCGGCCGGTGTGTGCGAATCGAGTTTGAAGCCGTATTCCACACCGCAAAGGTCTGGCTGAACGGAAAGCTGCTGGGTGAGCATCCGGGGCGGGGGTATACGGCGTTCACTTTCGACGCCACACCCGCCTTGCAATTTGACGCCCCGAATTTTCTTGCCGTCAGAGTTGATAACTCCTTCAAGGGCGACATGCTTCCCCGCAACCAGTCGTACGACTGGCCTTCGGACGGAGGCATCATCCGCCCGGTGAATTTGCTCCTAACGCCAAGCGTCTACATCGATCGTCTTTGGGTCGATGCCACACCGGATCTCGATTCCGGACAGACGCGGCTCGAAATTCGCGCGACCGTGCGGAATGCTGGAAAACGAGCGCAGCCAGCGGCTTTTAACTATCAGGTTATGGAGCTGGGCTCGGCGGTTGCGCTAAGTCGAGTTGAAAGTGCGGGCCGGGCGAACCTGGAACCCGGGGCGGAGCAAGAGGTGGTGTTGACCCCAGCCGATCTTCCGCTGAAGCTCTGGCACTTCGATCATCCGCACCTCTACCAGGTCGATGTCCAGATCGGACAGGGCGGGAAGCCCGTCCACAGCTTCACCCAAGTGTTTGGCGCTCGCAAATTTGAAGCGAGAGGCTCGGCGTTCTACCTGAATGGCGAGCGCGTATGGCTGATGGGCGTAGAGCGCATGGCAGGGAGCAATCCGGGGTATGGCATGGCCGAACCCGCCGCGTGGATCGTGCACGACCACGATGATCTGAAGGAACTCAACTGTGTTTTCACGCGGGTCCACTGGCAGCAGGATAAGCGCGTCCTCGACTATTGCGACCGTCAAGGCATTCTGCTCCAGGAAGAAGTTCCCTCCTGGGGAGGCGCCACTTTCGAGGGAATGACGAACGAGCCGTCGCCCGAAATCATGCGGAATGGGCTCGAGCAATTGCGCGAGATGATCACGCGGGACGGCAACCATCCCTGCATTGTTTCCTGGGGGCTCTGCAACGAGGTCGACGGGCAAAATCCGGTGTCGAGAGCCTTCATTCAGCGCATGGCCGGCGAGGCTCGCCAGCTCGATCCGCATCGCTTGCTGACTTATGCCTCAAATTCTCTTCAGCGAACACCTGGTGAGGACGCCGCCGGTTTGCTCGACTTCATCGAATGGAATGAATATTACGAAAGCTGGTACCCCGGAAACCCTGATTCGGTCCGGCACAATTTGCAACTCATCCACGAGGCATTTCCCCATAAGCCGGTGGTGATCTCCGAATACGGGTATTGTGAGTGCACGCCCGACCGCACGGGAGGCGATGCGCGACGCGCCGAAATCATGCGGGATCACACGCAGGCCTGCCGCGAGTTCGATTTCGTGGCGGGGACAATTTTCTTTGATTACAACGACTACCGCACCCATATAGGCGACAAGGGAGTAGGGCCGCTTCAGCAACGCGTGCATGGGGTCGTGGACCTGTACGGCGGCCGCAAGCCTTCCTTTGAAGCCCTGCGCCAGGAAGCAAGCCCTGTCGAGAGTCTGCAACTTGCGGTCGGAGACGGATCACTGCGGGCCACGGTGGCGACGCGCAAGACCTTGCCTGCCTATACGCTTGAGGGCTATACATTGCGCTGGATCGTCTTCGGATTTGACGATCTTCCCATGGAAGAGGGTTCGGCGGCGCTGCCCAAGCTCGCTCCCGGGCAGCAGACTACGGTCCGCATCGAGTTCCAAGAGAAGCATCCCACGCGGGTGCGCCTTGACGTGCTGCGCCCCACGGGGTTTTCTGCCCTCACCGCGTGGTGGAAAAACGCCCATGGCTAACCAGGAGTGACCATTATGTTCTATAAATATGGCCGCCTTAAGCTCTCGTCAGTCTCCATATTCCTACTTGCGTTCGGCGCGCTGGCATTTTCCCCAGTCGCGCGCGCCCAGGAGAATTACCAACCCAGCGCTGCCAACTTGGCCGCGCGTGATTGGTACCAGGACGCGAAGTTCGGACTGTTCATTCACTGGGGCGTGTACAGCGTCCTGGGCGATGGGGAATGGGTGATGAACAACCGGCAGCTCACGGTGGAGGAATACGAAAAGCTACCCGCCTTCTTCGACCCCACGGAATTCGACGCTGCTGCCTGGGTGGCGCTGGTGAAAGCGGCGGGGATGAAATACATCACCATCACCAGCAAGCATCACGACGGCTTTGCTATGTTCGGCACCAAGCAATCCGACTGGAACATCGTGGATCGCACGCCGTACAAGAAAGACGTGCTGAAGATGCTGGCGGACGAATGCCATCGCCAAGGCATCAAGTTGTTCTTCTACCACTCGCAACTCGATTGGCACAATCCGAATTACTATCCGCGCGGACGCACCGGACACGAGACTGGGCGCCCCGAGAGCGGTGATTGGTATAAGTATCTGGATTATATGGACGCGCAACTGCGCGAGTTGTTGACAAATTATGGAGAGATTGGCGGCATCTGGTTCGACGGAATGTGGGACAAGCCTGAGGCCGACTGGCGCCTGGCAAAAACCTATCAACTCATTCACGATCTCCAACCCCAAGCGCTGATCGGTTCCAACCATCACCACTCGCCCTTCCCCGGGGAGGATTTCCAGATGTTTGAGAAAGATCTTCCCGGGCAGAACACTGCGGGGTTCAACCAGACGGCAGTGATCAGCCGTCAACTGCCGCTCGAAACCTGCGAGACGATGAACAATGCCTGGGGCTTCAATCTCAAGGACACGGACTACAAAAGCACGCGCCAGCTCATTCAATACCTGGTACAGGCGGCGGGTCACAACGCGAACTTCCTTTTGAATGTCGGGCCGATGCCGAATGGAAAAATTCAGCCGGAATTCCAAACACGCCTGCAGGAAATTGGGCAGTGGCTTGCCCGCTACGGCGAATCAATTTACGGCACACGCGGCGGGCCCATTGCACCGCGGCCCTGGGGTGTGACGACGCAGAAGGGCACTAAGGTTTACGTTCACATTCTCGATTGGCCGGATGCTTCCCTGGCGCTCCCGGGCCAAGTGAAGTCTGCACACTTTTTGAAAGATGGACGGCGCGGAGATATTACCGAAGCCGCAGGCGGGCTGGCCCTCCAGATTCCCGCGGACGCCCGCGACGACTTTGACACCATCGCGGTGCTGGAGTTGGGCGAGCGTTAAGAAGTCGCCCCTCCCCGATCCTTGGCTTTCCTTCGTGTGGAGGGCTTGCGCTTTCCGCCCTTTGCTCCTGCTCTGGGAGTGCGCGGCTTGCGTGGTTTCGGCTCAAGGGAGGGCTCTACAGGCACAACCTCCTCAACGACGGCGGTTGGTGGGGGCCCCGTCGGCTCGGCGATTTCCTCCGGTGACTCTTGCGCGTCCCAAATCACGTCGGTTTCGACAGGCATCAGGAGGTCTGGTTCAATTTCCGGTTCGGGCTCCGGTTCGAGTTCCGCTCCGAGCTCCGGAGGCGTCCCAACCGCAGCCTCAACCTCAGCCGGGGTAGCAGGAGTCTGGACAGGCGCGGGACCTGCGGCAGGGAAGACCCGCCAAACTCCTTTACGGTCGCGATGCAAGCGCAGCCAGCCTTCCCGCTGTGCCTGGTGGAGAAGATCCAGCAGGCCGCGAAAACCTGAGCGCTCATCGATGAAACTTCCGGTCGCACGCAAGAGCTGCCGAATTTGGCGTAGGTACAGCGGGCGGTTCGGCGCCTTCTCAAATTGGCCAGGCAAAGCTTGCCGCAAGGCGGCCAGCGGATCCTCCGTGCTCACGGGCGCAGGTGCAGGTAAAGGTGCAGCCGCTGTTATCTCCGAACCCGGCGGAGCGCTGGCAGCGGCGGGGGTCTCACTGGTTGGGGCTTCCGACACCACCGCTTCGGGCTCCGCCGCCGCCGCCTCCGAGGTGGGCTCGGGAGAGGGTTCGCGAGCGCCCTCACCTTCCACCGCCTCGACGAGATAACCGCGGTCAGTGCGGCGCATTTCCACCAAGCCCGCCTTGCAAAGCTTCTGGATAAACTCCAGGAATGATCCGGCGCCAAAGTCGCGCTCGCTGAAGGTAGCATCAAGTTGCAGCAGTGTGCTCTTCAGCAGACCCAGTTGCGGGGCCACCTCGCGTTCGGCCAGAATCTGCAGCGCACGCTGGATGTTCGGCATCGCTGTGGACAGGGAGCGGGCTTCCGCACTGCGCACCGCAGTGCGCTGAGTGCGCGTGCTGCGGGTGGTGTCGCTGCCACTTTTCAGCAGATTCTCGTAAGAGATGAACTCGTGGCAGTTCCTCTGCAGGATGCCGCTGGTAAACTGACGCCCGCCGACTACGAACACCCGCTTGTCGTATTGCTTTAACTTCTCCACCAACGCGATGAAGTCGCTATCGCCGCCGACGATCACAAAGGTGTTGATGTGGTCGCGAGTAAAGGCCATTTCCAGTGCGTCAAGCGCCAAGTTGATGTCCGCGCCGTTCTTGTCTCCGCGCGGCGTTACGCTGCGTTGCACCATGTGGATGGCGTGCTGGGTCATCTCGCGACTATACTCACTCGAGCGGGGCCAGTCGCCATAGGCGACTTTGCTGACCACTTCGCCTCGCTCTTTCAGCGCTTCGAGAACGATAGAAACGTCAAAATCTTTCCCGAGCGTCTCCTTCACGCCGATTTGAATGTTGTCAAAATCGACGAATACTGCAATCTTCAACCTCTCCTCAACCACGATCCCTTCTTTCACCTGGGGCATCGCCACGGTTCATGCACCGCCAGCGCTCCTCAGGAATTTGCCTTACTGCTATGATACTCCCATACGTCAGGTCTTGGCACTTCCAGAATTTGCCCCGCCTCCGGCGGGGGTTCGATCACTGCGCGGGTCTCCCTGCGTTACTGCGTCCGAATTACTTCCCGCTGCAACTCGTGCGAGATGATAGAATCCTCTCGTTTTCCGGCCGGGCGCCGCGTGAGCAGGCTGGCGGCGCCCGCAGAGAGAGCGCAGATCGAGGTTTCGATGACTCAAACTCAACCGGTCAAGGTGGGATTGGTGGGGGCGCGCTTTGCCGCGCGATTTCATTGGGAAGGGCTGCGGCGCGTCTATGGCGTGCCCGTCGAGGTGGTGGGCGTAGCCGCGAAATCGGCAGAGTCGCGGGAGGCGTTTGCGCGCGCGCGTGGCGTGAAGGCCTTCGCCACGTTCGAGGAGTTGTGCGACGCTGCCGATGTGGTCGACCTCTGCACCCCCGGCTCGACGCACGAGCCGCTGGCCGTGGCGGCCTTCCAGCGTGGCAAGCACGTGATTATCGAAAAGCCGTTCACGGGCTACTACGGTCCCGGCACAGAGGGTTTTCGCGGCAACAGCTTTAGCAAAGAAGTGATGCTGCGCGAAGCTCTGGCGAGTTGCGACCGCATTCTGGCGGCAGCACGCACCGCGGGGAAGCAGCTCGGGTACGCCGAGAATTGGATCTACGCGCCGGCCATCGCCAAGGAGCGGGAAATCCTGCAAAAGAGCGGCGGGCAGATTCTGTGGATGATCGGGGACGAGTCACACAGCGGTTCTCACTCCCCCTATTATGGAATATGGAAATTTTCCGGTGGCGGTTCGCTGGTGGGCAAGGGCTGCCATCCGCTGTCGGCCATCCTCCACCTGAAGCAAGTGGAGGGCGAGGCCCGCGACGGCAAGCCCATCCGCCCCGCCACCGTTTCCGCCCGCACCCATGAAATCACCCGATTGAAGAACTACCAAGACGCGGGATTTCTGCGCACGACCTATGACGACATCGAGGACTATGGCCAGGTGCATGTCACGTTTAGCGATGGTACGGTGGCCGACGTGTTTTCCACCGAGCTCGTCATGGGGGGTGTGCACAACTGGCTCGAAGTTTTCGCCAACAATCATCGCACTCGATGCAACCTGAATCCCATCGACGCGCTCGAAACCTACAACCCTCGCGAGGACTTGCTGAAGGACGTTTACGTGACGGAGAAGATCGGCACCAAACAGGGTTGGAGCAATCCTGCGCCAGATGAAGACTGGCAACACGGCTACCCACAGGAGTTTCAGGATTTCATTGAGAGCATGGCTGCCCATCGCGCCCCAATTTCCAGCGGGCAACTCGCTCGCGATACGATTGCCGTGCTATACAGCGCGTACCTTTCGGCGGAGCGCCGCGGCACCGAGGTTGAACTCCAGCCATAGGACCCGCGCCCCGCACACCGACCAACCGCGGGAAGGGGTAAATGCCGGGACGAGACTTGGAATGACTTCCTCCTCTTGGTGGGGCTTAAGATGATTAGTTTCGTGGGGAGTGCAGCGTCAAAGGATTTCGGCAGTCCCGGCCATGGAGCCATAGATCGGACGTTTTTTGGCAACGAGTATTCCACTCTTTGTCCCTTGGTGGTATGATTTCACCCGGAAACGCCCTGTTTTCAATTATCCAGGGCTCCGGCAGGGGTGAGAGGGTTGGTACTTGACGTGCTCCTAAGTGGGCGGGGACCCATTCAGCGCGTCGGACGACTCAGCGGTTCCGCCCGGCGTCTGTATGGGGGAGGAGAACAGGCCATGCATCACGATCAGCGAGGTTTCTCCCTTATTGAGTTATTGATTGTCGTCGCCATCCTTCTCGTCATCGCTGCGATCGCCATACCCAATTTCCTGCGCAGTCGTGTTGCGGCCAATCAGGCCGCCGCCATCGAGAGTATGCGGGTCATCTCGACGGCCGAAGCGACATACTCATCGACGTATGGCGGTACTTTCTCGGCCTCGCTCCTAGCACTCGGCCCACCCGCTACCGGCCAACCGACGTCTTCAACCGCCGCAGGCTTGTTGGATCAAGTTCTTGCCAGCGGCAGCAAGAGTGGTTACGTCTTTATCTATAGCCCCTCCGCATTCAATGCGCCGACGAACAGTTGGAATGGTTACACCCTGCTCGGGAATCCTGCCACCTACGGTCAGACGGGCGGAGTGTACTATTACTCGGATCAGAGCTTCGTAATTCGCAGCAACACAAGTACTACTGCCGCCTCCACAGACGTTCCCGTCGGCAATTAAGACGGGACTCCCGCCTAACTTTCGTTTCTCCAATTCGGCCGGAGCCGGCTTGGTTCGCCGCACCGCCTCTTCCTCGCGTCACATGCAAGCACGGTTTGCGGCGGGGTGATAGCCCTTAGCCTGTGCCTCCTTTTGGGTCATGTACGCCCCTTGGTGAGTTTTTCCGTACCATCGTGCGCCGGGGCAATGATATGTCCCGGAGTCGGTGTTCACCCAGACCTTTACTCCAGGATTTCCCATACCCAAATTTTTGACGCTAACGGACTCCGAAATCGGCGTGCCGGCGTGCCTCACGACCCAGGTGTGCCCCGCGTAGATGCCCCCCAGCAGTACAAGGAGCGCGGCACCCGCGGCGGTCGCCCACCACTTACTCCAGCGACGCGTGACCGCAAGTGCGCCGGGGTGTCCGGCGGAGGTGGCGGGAGCTGACGCAGCGCGCGCGGGTAGCGCAGCCACCACCCCCACCAAGTTTTCCTTGACCGCCATCGAGACCTCTTCGACGTGGGAGGGGCGTGCCGTGGGGTGCTTTTCCAGGCAGCGGCGCACAATGGACTGCAGCGGCTCCGGCAGTTGCTCGAGCTTGGCCGGTGTGCCCACCATGATCTCCACACTCAGCTCGAATGGGGTGTTGCCGCGGAAGGGCAGCTCGCCCGTGGCCATTTGGTAGAGCAGCACCCCCAGAGCCCACACGTCACTTTGGAGGCTCGAGGGACTGCCGCGCAGCACTTCCGGGGCGAGGTAAGGCAGCGTTCCTGCCGTCGCGCCGGCTTCCGCCAGGGGCAGGCATGAGCCGGTGACTTCCGCCATGCCATCGCGCGGAACGCGTCGGCCCAGGCCGAAATCCAGCAGTTTGGCATTACCTTCGGGAGTCACCATTATATTTGATCCCTTAAGGTCTCCATGGATGACTCCCTGCTGGTGTGCGAAAGCCAGCGCGTCCGAAATCTGCGCGGCATAGTGTGCAAATTGCTCTCTCGACATGCCGCCTTCCAGGATAAGGTCAGCGAGCGGCAGCCCCTCAACGTACTCCATGGCAATGTAAGCGCGACCGTCCTCTTCTCCCAGGTCGTAAACGGCGGCGATGTGCGGGTGGTTCAAGCGGGAAGCCAGGCGCGCCTCCCGCAGCAGGCGGGCCCAGGCGAGTTCGTCGGCACGCAGAGATTCCGCCAGAACTTTAATGGCCACCTGCGGATCCAGGCGCAGGTCGCGCCCGCGATAGACGACGCCCGAACCGCCTTCACCCAGGCAGCCTTCAATCTCGTATTGGGCTAACGTCGTGCCAATCATGCGGAGCCGGCACTCCTCTGGCCGCTATGGTATGCCCAACCAGGTACTTAAGTCAAAAGCATTATTGTTCATATCGCCATCAAATTGCCAGTAGCCCCTGGAAAGCTGAGTGTCCCCGGCCACCTTCCTTTCTTGACGCCTGAACTGCTTTCCATTCCACGACGAGCGCTTGCCTCTGCTATCATTTCTATTCCACTGGAAATGAGCGAAAGCGAGGTGTCCCGATGGAACCTCAAGGTCGAGTTGCAATTGTCACCGGCGGGACCGGCGCCTTGGGCATTAGGATTGCCCTGGATCTTGTTGCAAAGGGAGCCCACGTGGCCGTGCCGTACATCGCCGACGAGCATTGGGCGGCGCTCGAAAGCCGCGCCGGCACGGCAAAAGAGCAACTGCTGGGCGCGAAAGCCGACTTCACGCATGGTCCTGACGTTGACGAGTTCGTGGCCAAGGTCACCGAACGATGGGGTCGCGTGGATTTCCTGGTCTGTATCGCCGGCGGGTTCGCCGCCGGGAAAACTCATGAAACCAGCGAGGAAACTTGGGACCGCATGTTCGATCTGAATTTACGGACCGTCTATCTTGCCGCACGCGCGGCCGTTCCGGTGATGATTCGCCAAAACTTCGGACGGATCATTACGACTTCCAGTGGAGCGATTCTGAACGGTGGGGGCGCTGGCATAGCCGCTTATGCTGTGTCGAAAGGCGCGGTGCGGCATTTGACGGAGATCCTCGCGACGGAGTTGAAAGGCTACAACATCCATGCGCACTGCATCCTGCCGGGAACCATGGACACGGAGGCAAACAGACGCGCCATGCCCAAAGCGGATTTTTCCCGGTGGGTGTCAACCGAAGAGGTGGCCAGGGTCATCCGCTTTCTGTTGAGTGACGACGCGGATGCCGTGCAGTCGGTCGCCGTTCCGGTTCTAGGATTGGGATGAGTCCTATCGGAAAATCGCCACGGAGAATAAAGTGGGACGTGGTCCGTTATGGCGCCAAACGACACACTCGTCCTGTTATTTTGTCCGCACGAGCGGATTTCTGATCGTACCCGCAGAGCTGCGACTGTGACCATATGTCGCAAATCCCGTTCGTAGCCGCAGCTTTCCGCTGCCCACGTTTCGGTAAACTTGTCGCTATCGAACCGCCCAAAACCAAAGTGAAGGTCTTATCCGTCCGATCTGTGTGATACGCGGCAAAGGCATTTCGGCGTTTGTTCTGATGGTCGCTCAGAGTTCCAGAACTGTTCGCAGCGCTTCTTCAATTTTGATGAGGTCACCGGGAGAGAGTTCGCCAAGGTGGCGGTGCAGCCGCTCCTTGGCGACGGCGCGAATCTGGTCCACGACGGCGGTCGCCGACTTGCCCGCGCAGTCAACGGGCACCAGCAGCGGCGGCGCCGCTTCAGGTCCCGTGGAGAGCGGAATGATCACCACCGTGCGGCGGCGCTGGTTGAGAATATTGGTTCCTATAACGACGCAGGGGCGGGTCTTCTTGATTTCCGATCCACGGGCTGGGTCCAGATTCACCCACCAGATGTCACCGCGACGAGGACCCATCCCATGGCTCCATGATCTCATCTGTTACAGAGTCAAACTCCCGCTCCACGGTGCGAGCCTGGGGGCTGCGGTTGGCAAGCTCACACGCCCGCGCCAGAAGGCGGTCTCTTTCCTTCAGTTTCCAAGCCAAAGCCTCAGCTACATAACGCGAACGTTGCCGCGCGGGGACCTGCCGAGCGAACTGCGTAACCAGCGCCTTGGGAAGGCTAAAGGTAACTTTTTGCGTCGCCATAACGCCATACTACCATACTTCAGGCAGGCCAGAACACCTGCTTTGAGTGTTAGCGATTAAAGTCAATGCCCAGGCCAACGCCTTAGAGCACAGCCGTCTCCGAGGGGAGAGCTGATCGTGCTAGCAAGATTAACCAACACGATGACATCGGGTGCAAGAAACAAGCTGCTTCACCTTTGTCCGCCGTTCCACTAGAATGTCAACCATGCTGGCAAAAGACAAAATCATTGTGGCGCTGGATGTGCCTAGCGCCGAGTCCGCGCTGCAGGTGGCGCAGAAGCTCCACGGCCATGTGGGGATGTTCAAGGTAGGCAAGGAAGTCTTCACGGCGGAAGGGCCCGTGCTGGCCCGCTACCTGGTGGCCGGGGGCGAGCGAGTTTTTCTCGATCTCAAGTTCCACGATATTCCCCATACGGTGCGCGCCGCGGCGTACCAGGCGGGCATGGTGGGTGTAAGCCTGCTCACGATCCACGCCTCCGGCGGGCGCAAGATGATGGAAGCCGCCATGGAGGGTGTCCGCGCCGCGGCGAAGGCTCGGGGCGTGGAGAAGCGTACGCGAGTGCTCGCCGTCACGGCGCTGACCAGTCTCGGCCCGGAGGACTTGTCGCAGGTGGGATTCCAGGGCTCTCCGGAAGAAGTGGTGGTTCGGCTGGCCCGGTTGGCGCAAGCGGCTGGGGCGGATGGGGTGGTGGCGTCGCCGCGCGAGATTGCTGTCATTCGGCGAGCGTGCGGCACAGATTTCCTGATTGTCACCCCCGGCATTCGGCCGGCGGCGGGCGCGAGTGATGACCAGGCGCGCACGGCAACTCCCGCCTGCGCCATCCGCGCAGGCGCAGACTACCTCGTCATCGGACGGCCCATTACCGGGGCAGCAGACCCTGCCGCGGCGGCCGACGCCATCGCCCAAGAGATGGAGAACGCACTCACACTCCTATCATCCCAGGTTGAAAAGACATGACGGAAAACGAAATCCTCGATATCTTTCGCAAGCATTCGGCTCTCTTGGAAGGTCACTTCATTCTTTCTTCCGGCCTGCACAGCGATCGCTACGTGCAATGCGCGCTGGTGCTTCAGCATCCACGCGTGGCGGAGCAACTATGTTCGCAATTGGCCGAAAAGCTGCGCCATTTGGGAGCGGTGGTGGTGGCCGCACCAGCGCTGGGAGGCGTGCTGGTGGCGCACGAAGTGGCTCGCGCCCTGGGCGTGCGGGCGCTATTCACGGAGCGGCAGGAAGGCGCCATGACTCTGCGCCGGGGCTTCAGCTTGAACCCCGGTGAGCCCACGCTGGTGGTGGAAGACGTTATCACCACCGGGCTTTCCACCCGCGAGACCATTCAATGCGTGGAGCAAGCGGGCGGCAAGGTGGTGGGGGCGGGCGCGCTCATCGACCGCAGCGGCGGCGCGGCAGATCTGGGCCTGCCCAAGGCCGCGCTCATTACCCTGAAAATTCAGAATTACAAACCCGCTGAATGCCCGCTGTGTCAGGCAGGAATTCCCACCGTAAAACCCGGAAGCCGGACAAAGAAGATCGGGTGATCCGGTGATCGGGTGATCGCGTGAACAGCGAAAACGGGCACTCTCCCCTCCCGCCTGACTTGATCACTCGATGAGACGCGCTGCCGGATTCCTGTTCACCCGATCATCGGATCACCCGATCAACCGATCACTGCATCACCCGATGGACGGCTCGATGAGCGGAGGCCCCTCGAGGGGCGGAGAAATCTGAGGCTCAGATGGAGGCAGCGTTTCCGGTGGCGGCGGGAAGACTACCGCGCCGAGCGGTGGGTAGCGAGAGCCGAAAAAGTGAAGCACGTAAGACTGGAAAAAGACCATAGGGGGAGTGCTTATCAGCGCGATCAGATAGAGAATGCCGGCCAGGATGATGCAACCCAGGGCGACCAGGATACTGATCGTGGCGGGGTTGAAGGTGAGCCCGATGGCTTTGCCGCCAAAGAAAATGATTGCCCCTGCAATCCCCAGGGGAACGAGCACAATAATGATGGTCAGTAACGTAATAATCCCGAAAATGATGGCGCTGCCTACGGCCAACACAATTTTCATCAGCACATAACCGGTGAACGCCATCTTTTCCGCTGCTAACATGGGGAGCAGACGGCGCCAGGCATCGAGCACGCCCACATTTTCCATCGCCATGATGGGCACGCAAAAATCCTTGGCGAAGAGGGAGGCGACCGCGCTTGCTACGATGGATGCAAACAGGAGCAAGAGAATCGCTGCCCCGCCTAGAATCAACACCGGAAGATGTTCGCCGGGATGGTGGAATAACCCGGCGCGCCAGGCAAGGAACAACGGCGCCCCGATCAGCAAGCATATCGCGATGCCGGATACAACGGCGAGTGAGAGGGACCAAAAGAAATAGCTTCGGCCAGAGGGTTCCCACCGCCTCCAACTCCCTTTCAGCTCGCAGCGGTCGTAGAGAACCGAATCAAGAAGCACGAAACGATATACTGAGGCGACATAAATCCACAGGAATATGAGCAAGAAAACCAGAGCCACCCCGGCCACGATCCAAGGCAGCCAAGGGAGAATCTTGTCCCAAACGGGATGGGAAAGGGCGAGCAAGCCTTTGCCGCCCCTGGGCCGCGCTACCGGCAAGTTGAACCTTCCTGAAGAGCCACTACCCCCTCCCCCCGTGAACTCACCGGTGAGCAGGCAAACCACGGCCAGGCGCGACCAGCGCTGCCACCGAAACGGTGCAAAGAGCTGTTGCTTGGTCTGGGTGAATGCCGGGCCAATGGAATCCACAGCGGATAGTGGTTTGGGCATCGTGTTCCCGCTTTCGGGTTTTCTTCCTTACCCTCGCAGGTTTAAACAAAGGTTTGTTGCCACAGAAGATAACGTTTCACCCCCTGAGAGTCAAGGAGACTGACCTGTGCCGAAGGAATTTGACAGGGAAAGTTACCTGACTTTATCATCCAGGCGGCGTGCAGGACTGCGGTGAAGAAGCGTTCGACGCGGATGGGATTGTCTTCAAAGGAGTGAGTCATGGCAAAGCGGCAAACGGGAAGCGTCAACCCGCGAAACGGGAGGCTGACCATCCTTGGTTTACTGCTGGCTTTCGCGGTGGGCTCATGCACCGCTCTCGCCGGCCAGTTTCGCGCTTCGGTGGTCAAGATTGATATCACCCCAGACACGCCGCAATGGCTGCTGGGTTACGGCCCGCGGCAATCAACCGGCGTGCACGATCATCTTTTCCACCGCATCGTGGCGATGGACGATGGGAAGACTCAATTCTTCCTGATCTCAACAGACATCTGCCTTTACTCACCCTCGCTTTATGACCAGGTAACCAAGGAACTCTCCGCGCAAATGGGAATCAAGCGCCTGCAGGTCTGGTGGAGCGTTACGCACACGCACTCCGCTCCGGAGGTGGGGCCGCCAGGACTGGGAGACGTCTTCTTGAAGGGGCGGTATGAGCACGATCACAACACCCAATACACCGCGCGGGCGAAGCAGCAATTGCTCGACGGGATCAAAGAGGCGCGGGAGAAGCTGGAGCCGGCGCGGCTGGGGGTGGGCTGGGCATACGCGAGCGCCACGATCAACCGCCGGGCGCGGAATGAGGATGGACCGGCGTTTCTGGGCTTAAATCCGGACGGCCCCGTCGATCATCAGATTGGGCTCCTCCGCTTGGAGAAGGCCGATGGAAAACTCCTCGCCCTGATCGCCAACTACGGCATGCACGGCACCGTTTTGGGGCCTGAGAATAACCTGATTACCGGCGACGCGCCCGGCATGGTGGCGGATTATGTCGAGGAGAAGCTGGGGGCGCCGATGCTCTATATCAACGGAGCAGCGGGCAACCAGGCTCCCATTTACACCGTTTATCCTGACTTCGAGAGTGGGCACCTGAAACAGTTTGAAGTGTTGGTGGGCGACCCGATTCTTGCCGCCAACGCGCGCCTGGGACCCACGACCTCGGAGGTTGAACTCACGCTGGGTGAAACGACCGTGGAAACTCCGCGGAAAGCCGGTTTGGAATGGGCCCCCGACCTCGGTGATTACCTGCGCAGGACCAGCACGGGCGCCACCATGGTTCGCCTCCCCGTGCGCTTTTTGCAGATCAATAAAGACATCGCCATCTGGGCTGCGCCCCTGGAGCTCTTCTGCGAGATTTCCATGGACGTGCGCAACCAGTCACCTTTCCCCTACACCTTCTACTTCGGTTACACCAACGGCTGGCTGGGTTACCTGCCCACCAAGGCCGAGTTCGCTCATGGCGGCTATGAGCCCAATACGACACCATTCACCGACGAGGCGGGTGAAGATCTCACGCATGCCGTGCTCACCTACCTCGACGGGCGGGTCCGATAGCGGCCGCGGGATGATCGCCACCGCACTCCAAGGCGGCTCGCGCAAGTGTTTTCATCGGCCCCTCTCACCAGATTGGCAAAAATTACCCTAGGCCGTCGACGAGCGCCCTGCGGCTCTGCCGCACCGGTCATCCGGCGGATCGTAATGGGGGCAGGCTTGGCCGGAGCCAACCGATACAGTTCGGCGCAGAGGATCGATTGCGGTCGACAATGACGAGGGGCTAAGATATAAGGGCACGATCTTGAGGGAGTGACTCGGCGCAAGGGCCGCTGTGGTCACGAAAGGATTCTGCCGTGATTCGATGCCGTCCGCTGCCTGCGTGGAGCAGATGCATGCTTGCGCTGGGGGCGGGCGCTGTGATGACGGCATTCGCCATGCTGTCGAACGCGTCGCTGCGTGGCGCGCAGAACCCTGCCCCACCAGGCAATGGCACGGCGTTGCCCGCTCCGGTTGCGGTGAATACGAAAGAGGCCGCACCGGTGGTTACCCCACCGACGAAGCCGCCTGAGAATCCCGATCTGGAGAAGGCGAGATCCGACGCCGCAGAGCTTTCCACCTTAGCCAGCCAGCTTCGCGATGAGCTGAACAAATTGAGGTTCGATGTCTTAGCGCTGGATGTTATCCAAAAGACCGAAAAGGTTGAGAAACTGGCCAAGAAGATCAAAGGAGAAGCCAGTGGGGACGTGAAAGTCAATTCCCAGCGGCCGCAGCCGACGCCCTAGGAATGGACCCAATCGATTCGAGCATGCTACGAACACTTTCAACCCGGGACCAGAGTCGAGACACTCGGCGAACGCCGGCCAAGTTCGCAAATTATGTCGTCTTGAAACGAGGGTTTGCCGGGCACAGGCGTGTAATTCTGGGTCTGCTGGTCACCGTTGCCTGCCTCACGTCGACTTCCGCGCGGGGGCGATACCTGCCAAGCTCGCCATCCAAAGAGAACGCGGACGCTGCGGCATCAGTCAGTCCCGGTGATCCTCCGTCTCAGGACGAATCCCCGTCTGTAACAACTCCGCCAGGGAAGGGCAACATGCATCCAAAGGCGTCGGTTAGTCACGATGCCCTAGAAAACTCTCCGGACAACCTCTCACGGGCGTTGCGCGATAAGCAGATGAAACTTCTGCAATCCAGATTTGAAAAGACGAAAAACGACGCGGCAGAAATGGCTACCCTGGCCCAGGAGCTTCGCCAAAAACTGAGTATGCCGAACGCCGACGCGCATTCCCCCGAAGTCGTTAGCCTCGCCGATAAAATCGAAAAGTTGGCAAAGAGAATTCGGGGCGAAAACAAGGGATATTGAAGGTGTTTGGCCTGTGACCCTTGTGAGGAAGCTGTGCGTGTTCTGTGTCCATCATGGGGGAACGACCGGCTCCGCCGCGCCGCTGCCATGAAAATGGCTCTGCCGAAGGACCTTTGGAGTGCGGTAGCAGCAGCTACCGCCTTGGCGTCTCGGCTCGGCACGATGGTGGTATGAAGCGAAGTCGGAAGGCGGTAGCTGCTGCTACCGCACTCCAATATGGGACACCACGCTAGCTAGCGGTTCGATCGCTGTCGAAGGGCGGGCACGCCGCCATGTAGGCGGCGTGCCCGCGAAGGTGTTAGGCTGCTTTCTTGCCGGACTCAGCCTTTTCGCCCAGCCAGGTGCCGCCAATCCGCATTCCGTAAAACGACCGATAGACAAAGTAAATCGACACCATGAAGAAAAGCGCCGCCAGGATATGCGTCAAGCTGGAACCATTGGTTACGGTCAACTTGACGGCCAACTCGACGGCCAGGAGGCCGAAGAGCGTGGTGAATTTAATGACGGGGTTGAGCGCCACGGAAGACGTATCCTTGAACGGGTCGCCCACCGTATCGCCTATGACGGTCGCGTCGTGCAGCGGCGTGCCCTTCTGCTTCAACTCCACTTCGACAATCTTCTTGGCGTTGTCCCATGCCGCGCCTGCATTGGCCATAAAGATCGCCTGGTAGAGACCGAAGATAGCGATGGAAATCAGGTATCCAATGAAAAAGAACGGCTCGAGGAAGGCGAAGGCCAGCGTCGCAAAGAATACGGCGATGAAGATGTTGAGCATGCCTTTCTGCGCGTATTGCGTGCAGATCGCCACCACCTTCTTGCTGTCCGATACCGAGGCTTTCTCGGTGCTTTCCAATTTGATGTTGGCTTTGATGAACTCCACGGCGCGATACGCCCCGGTGGAGACGGCTTGCGTGGCCGCGCCGGAAAACCAATAAATCATCGCACCACCGGTGACCAGTCCGAGGAAGAAGGGCGCGTACAGCAGCGATAACATTTCCTTGTTTACGGTGAGGCCGTGGGTGAGCGCCATGATGATGGAGAAGATCATGGTGGTGGCGCCGACCACGGCGGTGCCAATCAGCACCGGTTTGGCCGTGGCCTTGAAGGTGTTCCCCGCACCGTCGCCTTCCTCCAGCATGTCCTTGGCCCGATCGAAATTCGGCTCGAAATTGAATTCCTTTTTGATTTCTTCCTTCACGTTGGGGACTTGCTCAATCATGGAAAGCTCATAGACCGACTGGGCGTTGTCGGTGACGGGGCCGTATGAATCCACGGCAATGGTGACCGGTCCCATCCCCAGGAAACCAAAGGCCACCAGGCCGAAGGCGAAAACCGCCGGAGCGAGCATCAGGTTACCCAGACCCATGGTGGCGACGATCGAACCGATGGACATCAATGACACCATGGCCAGGCCCAGGTAATAGGCGGAGAAATTTCCCGCCACGAAGCCGGAAAGAATACCCAGGGAGGCCCCACCTTCCGAGGCGGAGGTTACCACCTCCCGGAC
>Ga0187852_1001345_pt1 | contig 23287 bp, 17 predicted proteins | sample June2016WEW_6_40_FD_134511 | JGI IMG/M metagenome (GOLD analysis project Ga0187852, IMG submission 134511) | Peatland microbial communities from SPRUCE experiment site at the Marcell Experimental Forest, Minnesota, USA - June2016WEW_6_40 | ecosystem: Environmental > Terrestrial > Soil > Wetlands...
CTTTCAATCGGGCGCGCTGTTTGATTCCCTGACGGTGGGTGAGAATGTCGCTTATCCTCTCCGGGAGCGCGCTGAACGCGGGTTGGCTATGGACGAATCCAAGATTCAGGAACGGGTCGCTGAGCTGCTGGCGATGGTGGAGCTCGAGGACGCCGGCGAGCTGATGCCTTCCGACCTGAGCACCGGCAAGAAGCGGGCTGTTGCCATTGCGCGGGCGCTGGCGGCGGAGCCGGACGCGATTCTGTATGACGAACCTACCACGATGGTGGACCCGTTGATGGCGCAGACCATAGCAGAGTTGATCTTAAAACTAAAGCGCAAGAAAGGGCTGACTTCAGTGGTGGTGACTCACGACATGAGACTGGCGCGCAAGCTCGCCGATCGTGTCGTTTTCCTTGTCGACGGGCGCGTGGGATTCTTCGGTCCCGCGGATAAGCTTGATTCAGCCGAGGAACCGATGGTGCAAGCGTTTATCTGGCTCGACGAGGTGTCGTTCTTGAAGAGCAGTTGAGAGTCGAAAGTTGAGAGTCGAAAGTTGAAAGTCGAGAGTCGAAAGTAAGAATCTCCGTAATCACTGCCGTCTCACCCTTGATCGACAAGGGCGTCATGCAACCCTAACGACGGAAGCCCTCTCCCCCTTGGGGGAGAGGGTGGCCCACGACGGCGCTTTCATCAGCCGTCGAGGGTCGGGTGAGGGGGTCATCGTTCGCTATCTTCAAGCCAGCGAAGAATCCACGCAGATGGAATTTAAGGCACTGCGGAGATTCTTCGCTGCGCTCAGAATGACAGTAACGCGGTGAGTGCGAGCTTCCGGCACCGAGTCTTGTTTTGCCATTTTCGATTTTCCATTTTCCGTTTTCTATTTTCCGCTCTAGGCAACATGCAATCCAAACCGACCATGACTCTCGACCGCGTGCTCTCGCGGTTTGGCTTGGCTTCGCGTCGTGACGCGCGCCAGGCCATTCAAGCCGGGCGCCTGAAAGTAAACGGCAAGGTGGTCCGTGACGCAGATCTCTGGGTGAGTCCCGACCAGGTGACGCTGCATATTGACGGGCAGCGTATGAAACCGGCGCGCAAGAGCTACCTGCTGTTTTACAAGCCCAAGGGGGTCATCACCAGCCATGGCGATCCGGGCGAGCGCAAGACCATCTACGAGTATTTGAAAGAAATCGGCAAGTGGGTTTCTCCCGTCGGTCGCCTCGACAAGGACACTTCCGGGCTTCTGCTATTGACAAACGACACCGAGTTCGCCGACCACGTCACCAACCCTCTCAGCAAGGTTCTGAAGACCTATCTTGTAAAAACCAGCGGACTCCTGGGCGACGAGATCGTCGCCAGTCTTAACGCAGGCGTCGAGATGAAGCGCGGGGATATGGCAAGTCCCATCAGCGTGCGCCGCCTCGAGGACCGAGGGAAATACACCTGGCTGGAAGTCGTGCTGGCGGAGGGAAAGAACCGCGAGGTCCGGCGAATGATCGAGGCCGTGGGCTTCAAGGTTCTGAAACTGGTCCGGGCGGGTATTGGCCCACTCACTCTAGCCGGCCTGGAAGTCGGCAAGTGGCGCGAACTGACGCCCGCCGAAATCGCGTCGCTTCGCAGATCCTCTCACCGACAGGAGCCGCAGCGTCTTTATTGAACTCGCAGCGCCGGCATTTGGAGCCCGCCCTGAGCAGAGCGAAGGCGGCGGCAGATGCTGGCGTAAAAGCGAGCGCTACGCCGAAACTAGAACAGATTCTTGACAGGAATTCAAATCAGCCCCAGAATAAATGCTTAGCGCCGCGGTAGCTCAGGTGGTAGAGCGCAGCCCTGAAAAGGCTGGCGTCGGCGGTTCAACTCCGTCCCGCGGCACCATGTTTTCAAGCACTTAGCGATACCGCACGTCCCATTTTGCTTCCAAATTGCTTCCAATTCAGTTGACCAACTGCCGTGTCTCGCGTGATTCACCGAGCCTGTCCCCAGCGCGGCGTTGCGACTCCGGAACGAATTGCTGGTAAATATCCACGGTCGTGGTCGCCCTGGAGTGCCGCATCTGCGCCTACGTGTCCTTCACATCCGCCCCAACTAACTTCGGCAACCGGCTTATGGTAGCAATCGAGCTCCCATCGCTGCACACGTCTATGGAGCCGCCCACCATCCTGCCGCAGGACGGAAGTTTCCACTTGACCCTCGTCGCGAGGAGTGATAATCCCTCAGCCGGAGATCTGCGCGAATTTGCACGGTTGCAGTACAAGTAAGTGCTCAGTTTCAAAGGGGACAGACGTTCCAAGGAGATTGTCGAATGAGAGCAGTCGTCACTGGTGTTCTGATCGTGGTATCTCTGGTTCCGGCCAGCCGCGTTGCATCCGGACAGACCGCGTTGACCGTGGAAGGGCTGCGTTGCGAGTACCTCTCGAACCCGCTGGGCATCGACGTGGAAAAACCGCGCCTGAGCTGGACGCTGCCACCCGGACCCGGCGGCGGGCAGCAGAGTGCCTACCAAGTCCTGGTGGCGGGCAGTCCGGCGAGCCTCCGGCAAAACCGGGGTGACCTCTGGGATTCCGGCAAGACCATCTCTGATCGGACTGCGTTTGTGGCTTATGCGGGGCGGCCTCTGGGCTCGGGAGCTGAGGCGTGGTGGAAAGTCCGCGTGTGGGATCAAGATGGCCATGTGACGCCGTGGAGCGCCCCGGCGCATTGGTCGACGGGGGTGCTTCGCGACGCGGAATGGTACGGACGCTGGATCGGTCTGGCGCGTCCCGCCGGCGTCAAGGAAGGCACTCCCTTGCCGTTCCCCTGGCTGCGCAAGACCTTCACGCTCCCGGGGAAACCGCAGCGCGGCACGGCCTATGTGAACGCGCTGGGCTACTACGAACTCTACGTTAACGGGAAGAAAGTCGACGACTACGTTCTGGCCCCGGCGGTGGTGGATTATTCCAAGCGCAATTGGTATCTGACGCACGATATCACCGGCTATCTGGTGGAAGGCAGCAATACGGTCGCGCTGTGGCTGGGCCGGGGCTGGTACGTTCGAGGGCATCCGGGCGTGGTTTACGACGGGCCGCTGGTGCGTGCGCAGTTTGATATCACCTTGCCGGACGGCAAGTCGGTGGCGGTGGGAACCGACGGCACGTGGAAAGCGAAAGCCAGCCCGATTACCCCGCTGGGGCGGGGCACAGCGTTCGGCGATTATGGGGGCGAACACTATGACGCCCGGCTGGAGGTTCCAAACTGGAACGGCGTCAAGCTGGACGATTCCGCCTGGGAAGCGGCCGCGACGTTTGACCCGCCGAAGGTGACCACGTCGGCGCAGATGGTCGAGCCCAACCGCATCCTGGATACGCTTCGGCCAGTGAAGATTGACAAGACGCCGGACGGCGGCTGGCTGATCGACATGGGCAAGAACTACACGGGCTGGTTGGAATTGCGCCTGCCCCGCGGGTTGACGGCCGGCAATAGCCTCAAGGTCGAGTTTGCCGACAATCCGCCGGCCGGGGGCCATTACGGCACGTATAACCAGCGCGACGAATACGTGACTCGCGCGGGGCCGGACCAGGTGGTACGCTCGCGGTTCAACTACCACGCCTTCCGCTACGCCCACGTCACGGGTTTGAACCAGGCGCCCATCGCCGAGAACGTCCGGGGCTACTTCATGCGCACCAGCTACGGGCGCAGCGGCGAATTCGTTTCGTCCGACGACCTGTTGAACCGCATCTACCGCCTCGTGACCTGGACTTACGAGTGCCTTACACTCAACGGGTACGTGGTGGATTGCCCCACGCGCGAACGCCTGGGCTACGGCGGCGACGCCGGGACGTCGCTCGAAACCGGCCTGTACAACTTCGATACCGGGGGCCTCTACAACCGCTGGGCCGCCAACTGGCGCGATGCGCAGGATCCCCAATCTGGCGACTTGCCGTACACCGCCCCCAATTACCCGGACGAGGGTGGCGGCGGTCCGATGTGGTGCGGTTTCGTGGTGACCATGCCCTGGCAGGTTTACCTGAACTACGGCGACAAGGGGATTCTGGAGGCCAACTACCCGATGATCCAGAAGTGGCTGGCCTTCGCCGATTCGAAGACAAAGGACAACATCCTTGAGCCCTACCTCAGCGTCGGAATGAGCCTAGCGCAATGGAATTACCTCGGCGACTGGGTAACACCGCAGCAAAAGCAGCAGGGCTTCGGTGAAGACCCCTCTCGGAATCCCATCAGCGCGCATTTTATCAACAATGCGCATTACCTCTACACCCTGCAAATAGCCGCCAAGATCGCGGCGATCCTGGACAAGCCCGCCGATGCCGCGATGTACACGGAACGGGCGGCCGCACTGCGCCGCACGCTGCACGAACGATATTTCGTCGCCCCTGACAGCTACGCCACCGGCCAGCAGCCTTATCTGGCGCTGGCGCTGCTGCTCGGAATCGTTCCGCCGGAGTCGCGGGCGGGGGTGGCCAAGAACCTGGAAGACACCATCCTGGTCAAGGACAGCGGCCACTTCAACTCCGGTATGCATGGCACCTACTTTCTGCTCAAGCAGCTCATGGAGGACGACCGCAACGATCTGATTTACCGGATGGTCAGCGAGAAGGACTTCCCAAGCTGGGGCTACATGCTCGAACAGGGCGCCACGACGAGTTGGGAAAGCTGGTTCGGTGAATCCCATATCCATGACACGCTGATCTCCGTCGGCGCATGGTTCATCGAAGGCATCGGGGGCATCCAGGTGGACGAGAAGGCGCCGGGCTTCCGCCATTTCTTCCTGAAGCCGGCGCCGGTGGGTGACCTCAGCTTCGCGCGAACGAGCTACAAGTCCGTTCACGGGATGATCGTCAGCAACTGGCGGATTGAGAACGGCGCCCTGCATATGGACGCGACCGTTCCGCCGGGAACGAGCGCCACGCTCTACCTGCCCTCCAGCGCGCCCGAAGCGGTGACTGAACGGGGACGCCCGGCGGCCCAGGCCAGGGGAGTCCGGTCGAGCGGGGTGGAGAAAGGCAAGGCGGTCTTCGAACTCGCATCCGGCAGCTATCAGTTCGTCTCGAAACTGCCGCGATAGAACGTACTCGGAGCGTGTATATAAGTCGGCCACCTCCAGCAGCACTTGGAAGCCGGCGGCCCTCGTCACCGGAATCTCAATTCACACCAAGGTCGCATAGGCTCGGGCGAGGATTCTCACACTCCCCTTTTGCCAGTCAGCCTGGTATTCGCCTATCGCGTGAGGCTGCGCAAGTGATCGACGCTGTAAAGTTTTGCCGCCAAATCCCAATCTTGGACTGGCCGGCCTGTGGCAGGAGGGACATAGAGGGTGAAACCCGCGTGAAGTTCTTCGGCGTGCGGCGCCATATCCTTGAGGGCAAATCGCAGGATGGTCGCAGGCAGAAGGGCGTGCGGCGAGCAGTAGATGGCCGCCACCTGGTGCTCTGCCGGGTAGTATTGGCGCAGGTAGGCAAGGAAGCGAGCGAATCGCTCCGGCCTTGACACCCGCTGGCTGTGCAGGCCGGTTTCGAGCGTCCCAATTTGCCAGATGATGGCGGGAACATCATTCTGCAAAGGCCGTCGCCGCAGCAAGAGATCGGTGACCTCGTACATCTGAATGCCGTGCACCACCGGGTCGATCCGCAGGGCGGCGAGAAGCGTGTCGATGGCGGAGATGCCGGGGAGCACCTCAACCCGCAGACCGAGCGCGCTCGCCATTTCCAGCACTAGAAACGGCGGGTGTACCGCGATCAAAGGGTGCCCGTGGATCGCGAAGGCAACGGGTGGATGATCCAAAGCAGCTTCCACGACGCGGACAGCCATGTGCTCGTAAGCGCTGAGGCGCGGCTGATCTTCGCGGTAACTCTGCTCAAAAAGCGAGCTGACCCGCGGGCACAGCCCCTCCAGGTAGCGCTTCGTGGCCACACCTGTATCCAGGTAAAGGATCTCCCGCGAGGCGCGCAGCGCTTGCTCCACTTCGCGCGTGATCTGGTTCACCGTCTGAATGCCCAGCCCGGCGATCCAAAGATCGGTCATCGCACGTCTCCACTGCGCAAGACACGCATCAGATCAATGAGGCGGTTGTATCTTTCTTCGCTCGAGGCCCCACGCACCGCAGCGACTGCGGCTTCAACCTGCGGCGAATCGAGACGGCTCCCGAACGGGGAAGCCTTGGGATCTCCGGCGGTTTCCGCCGGGGCCGGCGCGGCGACATTGGAGGATTGTCCGAGCGACGCCCACAATCCCACCTGAGGATTGCCCGCAGCATCTTGAGTCTCGACCGCGGAAAGTTGAATCACTGCATACAAGGGGGCCAAGGGCTGGCCGGGGAACACAACGCCCTCCGGCGGAGGCATGGTAGCGGGGTCACCTCCCTCGGGAATCGGACTCGCCCAGACAACATAAGAGATTCCTTTGAGGCGCCCCTCCTCGCAGTGCGCACAGGGGACTACGGTCAACGCCAACCAGGTGTCGGGCAACGTGCGGGCCTCGATCAGGGCGGGAGGGGCAGGCGAAACTGAAGGCGCTTCTCCCGAAGGGCCTGAGGATTCCATTTGGCGCGCAAGGGCTGCTCCAAGCAATGGAAGCAAACGATCGTCGGGCCGCCGGAGGATCTCCTTCTCTTCTTCGCTGAGATCATAATCCCTGAAGACTTCGTCCGGAGATTCCACGAGACGCCGGCGCAGCTCCGGCTGAAGGGCCGACTCGATGAGCAACTGGTCTACTCCTGGTTTGGACAAGTTGGTTGCACCGTGGCCATCAGCTCAGGCGGAGATTCTTCAAATACTTGAAGCTGGTCGCAATCGCTTCGAACGGACTGCCGTCGCAGCGGTCCTGCTCGACAAAGATGTGCTCGGCGCCGGCTTGGCGCGCATGAGCAAAGATCTTCACCCAATCGATACGACCCTTGCCGACAGGAGCGAACGGGTTCGGCCCGTTATCATAGGGGAAGCTGCTGGTACTCGTTGGGAAGCCCGGCTTCAAGTCCTTGACGTGGAGCAAAGGAAAGCGGCCCGGGTACTTTTGGAAGTAGTCGAGCGGATTCTGGCCGGCGTAGGTGGCCCAGAAAACGTCCATTTCCATTTTCAGCAGTTTCGGATCGCAGCGTGAAAGCATGATGTCGTAGCCGCAAGTGTCGCCTAGGCGCGCAAACTCGTGGAAGTGAGCGTGGTAGCAAAACTGCATACCGGCTAGCTGCGCGAGCTTTCCACATTCGTTGAACAGTTCAGCCCGCCGTTTCCATGCCTCGGCGTCGATCTGGGGGTTATCGCCCACCACAATATAGCGAAACCCGTAGGGATGAACGTGGTCTAACGTCTTTATCCAGCTTGCGAGGTCCTTGGGCACTTCATCGTAGGTGCTAGGCGCCGTCAGGTTGGCGGCGCTCAGGTAGGTCTTAAGCGTTGCGGCGGGGATCTGAGTCGAAATTTCCATTTCGCGATAGCCGAGGGCGCCCACTTTTTTTAGTGTCCCGGCCGGGTCCTTCGCGTATTCTTCACGTACGGTGTAGATTTCCAGGCCGACCGGCTTGGACCAGGCCAGTTGACCAGCGCCCCAGGTCTCCGCCGCCGTGATTGCCACGCCAGCAGAAACACCCTGGACTGTTTTCTCAAGGAATCGTCGACGAGTCAGCATAGTTTACCCCCTATAAAGCAGTAGCCATTTAAACCTAACACTCGACTCAGGGTCAAGCAGCAACCGCGAAACCGCAGTCTTGACAACCTCCCCAATGGTTGCCGCCGCGTCACCGCTCTCATATACTTCCCAAAAGTTCGTTGAGTATGTCAGCCCGCGGAGCGGGCGTAAGCGAGTAGCCCACGGCGTAAGAAGGTGTGAAGAAATTCGGAACGTGTCATCCTGAGCGCAGCGAAGGATCTCTGTAGTTGTTCGGAAAATCGCTGAACCATAAGAAACTGCCGGGATCCTTCGCTTCGCTCAGGATGACAGGCATCGATTTTTTCACACGTTCTCACGCCCTGGGCTACTTTATGCCGCCCCTGACGGGGCTGCTGACGCGTGGCCGAATCTCCTCGACCTATATGGCGAATTACTGAGACACAAGACTTGTGCCGCATCCGAAATGTCGCGGCCCGGAGAAAAATGTCGAATTTTTGGCGTTGACTTTCTGATTGACGGGCAGGATGAGGCGTGAAAAACTCAGCCAAGTAATCATTGACCGCGGTAATGACGCAGCTCTAAGGGGGAGCGGCAAATGCTAAATAAACTGGAAACGGTCCAGACCACCCGGCGAGAGTTCCTGGGTGCGGCTGCCCTGACGGCCGCGCAGTACAAACGGGTTCTCGGGGCGAATGACCGTATCGGCATCGGGTTCATCGGGTTCGGGCTGATCGGCAAACAGCACGTCAGCGATTTCAAAAAGTTCGGCGATGTCGATCTGGTGGGTCTCTCGGACGTCTACAAGCCACGCCTGGAGGAAGGTCTCCAGTACATCGGAAATCCCCGCGCCAAAGGGTACAGCGATTTCCGCAGGATGTATGAGAACAAAGACATCCAAGGGGTCGTTGTAGCCACGCCGGACCACTGGCACGCGCTGCTCACCATCATGGCCTGCGCAGCGGGCAAGGACGTGTATGTCGAAAAGCCGATGACGCTGTTCATCGACGAAGGCAAGTGGATGATCCAGGCAACGCGCAAATACAACCGCATCGTGGTTGTGGGTACGCAGCGGCGCCATGGCAAAGGTGTTGCCGAGGCCAAGAAAGTCATCGAAAGCGGCCAGCTTGGGAAGATCCATTCCATCCGGATTGCCTCCTACCGCAATATTTATCCCGGATTCGGCAAGACTCCCATCGAAGATCCGCCGCCCGAGATCGACTACGACATGTGGCTCGGTCCCGCCCCCAAGAAGCCGTACCAGAGGCACCGCGCCCTGTACCATTTCCGCTGGTTCTGGGATTATTCCGGCGGCCAAATGACCAACCTGGGGGCTCATCTGCTAGACCAGGTGCTGTGGTGCATGAACGTGAAGGGTCCGACGCTGGTGATGTCCACCGGCGGCCGGTTCGCGCTCGAAGACGACGGTGAGACGCCGGATACCCAGGATACCACATGGCAATTTCCGGGCGGTTTCACCGTGAATATGGCCATCCGCGAAGCCAACGCCTTGCGCGGCGACCCCGCCACGCGCGGCCAAGTCTACCTGGGAACCAAAGGCAGCCTGGTGCTTGCCGGCGGCTACGAGGTCATCCCGGAGAACAAGATCGATCCGGTCAACGACATCCCGCCTTTTATGGGACAACCCATCGGCGGTCCGGTCTATAGCGATGTGAAGCCGACGCCGTGGATTCAGGGTTTCAAGGGAGGAGTGGAGTCCGACGCCCGCTACGGCACCGGCGGGGAAGACACCATGGCCATGAACGAACGCGACTGGCTGAGCAGCATGCGGACTCGCAAGCGCCCCCTATGCGAAGTGGAAGACGGCCACAAGGTGGCAGTGGTATGCAACTTGGCTAACATGTCACTGCGGCTCGGGCGCGCCATCCAATGGGACCCTGATAAGGAGCAGGTGATCGGCGATAAAGAGGCCGCCGCGATGTGCTACAGACCTTATCGCGCCCCTTGGGACGGGGTTCTCAAGAGCCTGGTTGAGGTCTAGTAGCGGCGATGTTAGGTGGCGTACTAATTTGGGTACCGTCCTAATATGGATGTCATTCCGAGCGGAGCGAGGAATCCCGCTCTGGCCTTGCAATTGGGGCACGCTCGAGCGAATCAGAGCGAGATTCCTCGCTCCGCTCGGAATGACATCCCCCTACGGGATCCATCAAATTAGGACACTACCCGATGTTAGGGGACTTTGCCGAGTTGGGAGGGATCATGACACGGAGAGAGATCTTGGCGCTCGCCAGCTCAGCACCCGCTTGGCTCCGCTCGATTTCCACTGCCGCGCTCGCGCCGGACAATCCGCTGCGCATGGGCGGCACGCCAAGCGCTTTCATGCTGCGCATCCAGGCGAGCCGTGCGGGCGGGCAGCCGTTCGATATCGTCGAGCACTGCCATAAACTCGGACTGGCGGGCGTGCAGATGAACCCTCCGTCCATGGATCCGAATGCTATCAAGAAGTTCCGGGCGCGGCTCGAAGGGTACAACATGTTCCTCGTCTGCGATCCGCGGTTGCCACATCAGAAGAGCGATCGCGATGCGTTCGAGACTGAAGTGAAGGCCTACAAGGAAGCGGGAGCGGTCGCGTTCCACGCGGCGCTGACCGGACGCCGGTACGAGGACTTCGACAGCTTCGGACCCTGGAAGACGATGTTCGAGGGCGTCAAAGCTTCGGTCGAACTGGCGGAGCCGGTCCTCGAGAAGTACCAGATGCGCTTGGGGATCGAGAACCACAAAGGATTCCGGGCCGCCGAGCAGGCCGCCTGGCTGAAGCGCCTGGGTAGCGAGTACGTTGGGGTGTGCTTCGATTTCGGCAACAACATCTCACTTTGCGAAGACCCCATGGACACCCTGCGGACGCTTCTGCCCTACGCCTTCTTCACCCACATCAAGGACATGGCGGTGGAAGAGTATGAGGACGGCTTTCTGCTCTCCGAGGTCCCGATGGGCGATGGAATACTCGACCTCAAGGAGATGGTGCGGCTCCTACGTCAAAAGGACCCGAACATGATTTTCGAGCTGGAGATGATCACGCGCGACCCGCTGAAAATCCCGGTGTTTACGACCAAGTACTGGGCCACCTTTGACGATTCTTACAGCCCGCTGCCGGGACGCGATCTGGCTAAGACGCTGGCGATGGTGCGCAAGAACAAACCGAAGGCGCCTCTGCCGCGCATCGCCGGCCTAAGTCCCGCGGCGCAGATCAAACTCGAAGATGAGTCGAACCTGAAGTGCCTCGCCTGGGCGCGTGCGAATATCGCTTTCTAGACGTGTCCTTCCAGTGAATACGCCTGTCGCGGGAAGACAGGACGGTAGCACGGCGGATATATCGAAGGGAGGGACATGGCTGTGTTTCAAAGCCTGTTACGAGACAATCTTCCTTCGTTCCTCGTAAGCAACTCTACAAGACATCACGAACTTGCTCGATCACCGAGTGCCAATTATGTGATTGCGCCTGCCGAAACAGGCGCATGGTGGGGTACCACGGGCTGTCCTTGCGGTCGAGAAGCCAGCGCCAGTCCGGGGCAAATGGCAGAAGCAGCCAAACCGGAACGCCGAGCGCCGCGGCCAGATGGGCAGTCGAGTTATCGATCGTGATCACCAGGTCCAGGGCGGCAACTTGGGCGGCAAACAGGTCCATATCGGCAAGCTGATCGACTTGCCGGTCGATCAGAAGTGGCGCTCCAGCGGCCGCGGCGTGCTTTTCCAGGTCGCTCGGATCGCCGTATTGCAGGCTCACCCAGCGGATCTCCGGGTGGGCGAACAGCGGTCGAAACAGCGATAAATCCATGCTCCGGAGGCGTCCGGTCTTCTTGTTTCGCGTATACCAAGCCAATCCAACGACTCGCCTGCCGCCGGTGTATCGATTCCGAAACTTCGCGCGCTGTGCGGGGTCGGCGACGAGATACGGAGACGACGTGACGGCAAACGAAGCTGGCGTGCGGCGGTACAATCCGGGAAGGCTGCCGCTAGGCAGATGTGCGGCAAACTCGATCGTCTCACCCGCCCCGCGTGAGACGATGTCCACGCCGGAAAACGAGCGTGCATAGAGCGGCCGCAGGCGAGGGTCGCATTCGACGATGCAGTGGTTTCCGCTCTCGAACACCTCCGGCAAGAGTCCGGCAAACATGATCTCGTCACCTATCCCTTGTTCACTCCAAATGAAGAGATTCCCGGAAGGCAGCCTCTCACCCGTCCAAAGTGGTTCGCGATAGAAGCGGCAGGGCGTATCCTGAAAGTCGGTTTTCCATCGCCGTTCAAATTGCGGCCAGCCGCGGGAGAATTCCCCTCGTTGAATTTCGACCAAACCGATGGCGAACGCCGCGTTGTCATTGTTGGGATCAAGTTCCAGAGCTCTTCGATACCGGGACAAAGCTCCTTCCAGGTCGCCTTGAGCCCGCAAGAAGTTTCCCAGATTGTAATGCGCGAGGGCATAGAGAGGGTTGAGCTTCAAAGCCCTCAGATAGCACCGTTCGGCCTCCTCGGAATTGCCCTGCTCCTGCAGTGCTCTTCCCAGGCCGACGTAGGCCTCCGGGCTGTTGGCGTGAAGTGCCAACGAATGTTGGTAGCTCTCCACCGCTTCCGCCAAGGCTCCCTTTTCCCGCAGCACGTGGCCGAGATTGATGTGAGCTTCGAAACAGTGTGGCGCCAAACAAATTGACTGCCGATATGTTTCGAGCGCCTCATCGAGTCGGCCCAGCGCCTGAAGAGCATTGCCAAGGTTCGAGTAGTAGGACGCTCCTTTGGGATGGATTGCGATGGCTCTGCCGATCAATTCGACAGCTTCAGGGTAACGCCTACCCTGATAGGCAATGACTCCCAGCAAATGCAGTGCGTCTGCGTGACGCGGATTGATATCGAGGATTTTCCGGTAAAGATCTTCGGCATCGTTCAGCCGGCCGGCTCGATGATGCTCAAGCGCTTTTGCCTGCCATGCCTGCACGCGCGACGCTTGCCCTTTCCATAACGCCAGGCCAGGTTGCTTGGGAAGATTGATTCTACGATGCTTCACAGTCTGAGAGTTCCGACTTTGTTGCAGCGCGAGCCGAGCTGGTCTTAACCGAAAGCACGCTGATGCTAAACAGCCTCTCCGCACAGCGTCACGGATGCGCGCGATTGCGCTGCGCGGGTACCGGGACGGGAGGGGCAGTGTGAAGTACCTTCTTCCCGCCGCTTTTTCGGGTTTACGGGCCGGCAGTGCGCCGGGTTGGCCTATACTGCCGACCTTCCGGCCTAAGCGTTGACGGACACGCCGGTATACGCGGTGTTTGAAGATTGGCTCGAACTGTTGCCGTTCTGCAAAAGCTGCTGCATAGACGTCCAGGTTGACTGTGCACTTGATAGATTGCCCGATTGCAGATCTTGACCCAGTTGATTGAACATTTGGGAGAACTGATTCTGTTCACTTCCGCCGGACCCATGATGGTGGTGGTGCCCCTGTGCAGCGTGGCTTTGGAAATCTTGTTGAAGGTTCGCAAAGTCCTGCTGGGCGGCCGAGAGGTTTCCGGACTGCAAATCCTTCGAAAGCTGACTTAAGGCCTGGGCAATTGGGTTACTGCTTTGCGTTGTCGACGTGGAAGAACTGGTCTGCGGCATATTCTTCTGTACGGTCGCAAAATCCGACTGCGCCGCAGTGAGATTTCCAGAACTCAAATCCGTGCCAAGTTGCTGGAACTCCTGCTGCAATTGCTGCAACTGAGTAGACATGCCGCTGGAAATGCTGGAAGTGGACATTGGTGATCTCCTCCGGAAATCGTACTTCTCACAAGTCTTGATCGGCACTCCTCACCAGAAACTTTAGTCGGCGTCAAACTGGTGTTTGCTGGCGCACACACCAGCGGGGTTGTTGGTGCAGCCGCTGGCGCCATGGGCGATGGCCAGATCAGCCTGCCGGCGAGCCGGATTGTTGACCCAAAACTCAGTCGGGGTTTGATTGACGACGCGCAAAAGGTAAGGTTGATTCATATGAGCTCCTCAGGTGCTTCCTCAATGCGCAGCATCGACACATTCGAGGGGCTCCCCAGTTTGACTGGAATCGACAGGGCAAAAATGCCACGCCGGGTGCGCTGAATTCAGGGAACGCGCTTGATCCGCAAGGCGATGTCCACCGTATGCTCGGGAGTGTCAAGCTCCTTCCTTCCGCCCTGGTGCGCGAAAGTGGCGCTGCTGATCACGGACCCCGAGGCCGGGTCTACCCAATCTTCGCGGTAGGTTCCTCCGGGAAGAGCCACAACGAAGGTTTCCTGATAATGTCCGGGGTGCACAATGTAGTACATCTTGTCGCGGGCGAGTTCGCTGTGGTGATGATACAAGGCGTACTGTTCTCCGACCTGGCTGAGGCCGCGACAGTAGACTCCGTCCGGCACGCCGCTGATCACGAAGCTCTTGTCCGCGTGCATCTTGACGAAGTCGAAGCTGTGAAGAAAGTCCCTCAGGTTGCGCAGCGCGCGCATCACCTCGGCGTTGTCGGGAGTGTCGCCGGCCGGGTCCTGCGTCGAGAATCGCGAGTTCAATTGGTTAAAACTGGCCCCGCCGCCCACCATGAACTCCCAGGCCTCCACACGGGACGCCGTGACTGGGTCGGTATGCTGATACCACATGGGGTAATACGAAGTTTCGTTGAGTTCAATCGGCTTGTTGTGGCCGTACTCATAATCGAGACCTTTCATTCCCCCCATTTGCTCACTATCCTCTTCCCCACCCCATACGTACTGCCCGACAATGATCGAGAGCAGGGGACTTCCCGAGAAATCAATCGGACCTGCCAGCGGCCCTTCCACCTCCTGCGCCACCAGGTGCTTCTTGGGCAGTTTCTCTTCAGTATCATGGATGACCTGCAAGAGGTGGCCCACCCAGGGACCGGCGTCAGCGTGATCTGTAAAGTTGGACGGCTCATCGCAAACCTCGAGAATGACATTGTCATACGCGTTAACTTCCTGGGTGATTTTGCTCACGTACTCGCTTTCGCGCTGAACCAGGTCCGGGTGTTTCATCGTCTGGGCGTCCCTGTAGTCGCATTTGCCCACGCCCTGGATGTTGTTTTCGTAATAGAGGGGAGACCTAGGCCAACGATTGGAATACTGCGAGTTGAAGAAACAGACCTCGACCACGATACCGCGCTCCGCCGCCTTGGTAATGAAGTCTTTCAGGCGCACGAAGAAATCCGGATTCCACTTGTCGAGGTCGAATTTGTTTCCGCCATAGACATAACCGGGCTCGCTGCTTCGCGCCCAGGGCACGATGGTCCGGCCCGGCTTCGGCGCCACCGGGTTACCGTGGACATACTCGTCCACCATCTCAATCACGGCGCCCGGCCAAGGACGCGTGTAGTTCATTCCATACGCCTTCAGAGCGTCCAGATACTTGACGTAATCGAAATCCAGATTGATCACGGCTCCGTAATGCTCAGCGGAAGTGATCAGGATGGTAGGCTGTCCATTGAACAGGTAATAGTGTGGGTTGGCAGGATGGAGTTTGATCGGCTGCCCAAGTACTTGCGCCACGAAGAGTACGCAGATTACACCTAAAAGCCCTATCTTCTTCGACATGTTACGCCCCCTTCATTTCCCCTAGTGTTCTGGGTCAGGAGTTCGTTGAAGAAGTCAGCCCGCGGAGCGGGCGCAAGCATTTAGCCCACGGCGTAAGCCGTGGGTCAGCGAGACCTCCCTCACCCCCTTCCCCTCTCCCGCGCGGGCGGGAGAGGGGTGCCGAAGGCGGGGTGAGGGCCCTCTAACCCAGGGCTGACGCCCTGGGCTAATGTATGCCGCCCCTGACGGGGCTCGGAAAACGCTGGCCGCATGCAAGTGGCTTCTTCAACGAACTTCTGACCCAGAACACTCGTGGAAGATCCACAGTCATTTCCAGACCTTCCGTACCTGCAGCCCGATTGAACGGCGATCGCGCCCCATCTTCCAATTTCTTCAATCGAAACCGGCGCCTACGGCGCCGGCCGGGCAGTGGGCGGGCGATCTGGACCGAAAACCTCGCTAAGCGAGACACATCGCCGCTCGGCGATACTCCGATATACTGCCTCGACTGCCGCGAAGGTGCGCAGATACGAGCGGCCGTCGGACTCGAACGGAGAACCGTTTTGCAAACATGATATGAAGTGGGCCTGCGTAGCGCGCACACTATCCCCCAAGGGCCCAACCGTGACATCGTTCTTCAGCACCAGGACATTGTTTCGATAGAGATCGCCTGTGGCCAGAATCGAGATGACGCCGAGTTCGCCTTCGAAGAACGCGTCCCCCATGGCTGGACCATCCGGAAGGGGATCCTGGAATCGATGGCCGTCGACCCAACCATGAACCCCGTTTTGGTGGCTTAACACGATGATGGCTTGGTCTTCGGCAGCGATGTGCGGGTTCCGGCGACTGGCTTGCGCATACACCGAGTCAATGTCGCCAAAAAGAAAGCGCGCGGTATCCATGTGGTGGACGAGGGTCACCTGGACGATCAATCTCGGTTCATTACGAAAATACGCCTGCTCCGTATAAGGTTCGTTTCCCAGCCCGTCCCGCCTGCGGAAGCGAAATCCGTAGCCGATCGGCGCGCCGATATCTCCCCGGGCGATCATTTCATGGGCTGCACGGTACCAGGGCTGCCATCGCCAGTTTTCATGAATCATCAGGCGCACACCCGCTGACTCCGCCGCCTCGACGAGCTTCACGGCTCGAGGCCAATCGGGCGCAATCGGTTTCTGGCAGATGGTGGGGATTTTTCTTTCTGCCGCAAGCTGGACGAGCGAAAGATGGGAATCCGCATGGGTGGCGATATCCACGAAGTCGAGCTGTTCGCGCGCGAACAGCTCTTCCGCCGAACCATAGGCTCTCTTTGCGAATTGCTGTGCGCGGTCCAAGTGCCGGTCGGCTGCAGCCACGATCTCCACACCGGGAATCCGCAGCCAAGCTTGACGATGATTCTCCGCGAACCAGCCACACCCGATAATGGCCCCTTTCAGGGGACTCGACATCTTCGCCTCCCATGAGCGGTGAGAGTGCTGTGGACTCTTCTCTGCGTCCAGTGTCGTGAGACAGATGTTCGTTAACAAAGTCTTTCTCAAGCTCGACCGTTCTTTAAAGCCCCGTTAGGGGCGGCATAGAGTAGCCCAGGGCGTAAGCCCTGGGTTTGATGGCCCTCACCCCGCCTTCGGCACCCCTCTCCCGCGAGCGGGAGAGGGGATGGGGGTGAGGGTGGGGCTCTCGCGACCCACGGCTTACGCCGTGGGCTACTCGCTGCCGCCCGCCCCGCGGGCTCAATTCTTCAACGAACTTCTGACTCAGGACACCAGTCAAATGCTTAGTTCCATCGAAACAACCTTTGGCGGCCTCAACCGCACAATTGGAAGATTCTCTCAACGTTCCCGTCGCGGACGCCGTAGATTCGATCGTGAAGGTTGACGGTGGCGTCGGAGTACCGAACCCAGATTTCGATCCTATCACCAATACTGATGGGTGGCGCGGCCTCGCCCAAGTCAATAATGCCGTGCTCGGCATTGAACTTGCGGGGAGTGAGCCCGCCCGGACCCTTCACTGCCGGGATGCCGCGCTCGCAACTGAGGGTTTTCAAGCCGGCATCGACGATCACGTATTCCCGGTCGGTTTTGCTGATCACTGTGGATAACACCGTCAAGGTGAGGTCAAAGTCTGTGCAGCATTCCCGATAGTTGGTATCCATGAGCAGGTAAGAGCCTGCCTGCACTTCCGTCAGCCCTGGGTGGCACCCCGTCAGGGAATAGGTGCCGGTTGCGCCGCCACTGACGATCCCGACGGCAATGCCTTCGCCTTCCAAACGGGCTATCGTTTCCATCAGAGGCCGCAGCGCCGCGGCCACCGCATCAGCTTTCTCCGGCCCGGGCAGTTGGTGCGAGAGGTGGCCCCCGTATCCCATCAGGCCACGAAACCTCAGACCGGTTGCCAAGACCTTCCTGACCAGGAGCACCGTGGGATCTCCGGGTGGAACGCCGCAGCGGTGCTGGCCGATATCGACATCGATGAGCACGCTGATGGGCGTCTGCTCGTTACGACCCGCACGGGCGAAATCATCGGCAACCCTCTCATCATCGACGCAGAAGATGATGTCCGCTTGGCGAGCAAGTTCCACCGAGCGGCGCATCTTGATGGGGTCCACGATCTCGTTCGCCAGCAGGATCTGCCGCACGCCTTGCTCGACCAGGCACTCGGCTTCCGCAAGCGTGGCGCAGGTAAGGCCGATGGCGCCGGCATCGAGCTGTCGTTGGGCCAATTCCGGACACTTGTGGTTTTTGTAATGAGGACGAAGTTTCGCCGGCGCGGTCCGGAAGAAGGTCGCCATACGCTCTAAGTTCGCTTCCATTCCGTCCAGATCGACGAGAAGGGCCGGCGTCGGAATTTCATGTATGGTCACGGATCAGTGTTCCTCTCTGGTAAGTGAAGAGCTTCCGCGGGGTAGACGATTATTGGTATAGGGGCAGGCCTTCGACCCCAACGTCAAACACCTCTAGAGAACCATATTCATTCTCGGTCACATAAATTCGCGTGTCTCCAGGCAAGCCGAAAGCCACATTGGTGGGCTTCTGCCCCCGGGTCGAAATATGCTCAATCACTCGCCCACCCGAATCCAGTACGGTGACGCGGCCTCGGCCGAAAATCGCGACATACAACCTGCCGTCCTTGCTGAAAGCCATCCCATCCGGCCCCTGAAAACCCGAACCGGGATCGGGATTGGAATTGCCAAAGGGTTCCCGCGGACCCAGTTTACCGCCTTCGCTCCAGGAGTAGCGATAGACCATCCCCGTCACGGTCTCATTGACGTAAAGTTTGCCATCCGGACCGAATGCAATCCCATTGCTAAAGCGCAATCCGCTCTCCAGTTGTCGCACCTGCTTGGTTTTTGGATCGATCCGGAAAATTCGACCGTCGAGTTTTACGCTTTTGAAATCGGGACGGTGCCCCGTGCCGACCTTAAAGTCCCCCACCCTGACGCCCGAGTCGGTCATATGCACGGCGCCATCCGGACCGAAACAGAGATCGTTCGGCCACAAGAAAGGTCGACCTTCGCACTCGGCGGCGATGACTTCCATCTTTCCGTCCAAGGTCACCCGGAGCAGGGTCGAATTGATGGATTCCGCGACCCAAACACATTCGTTTTTATCCAGCGCCAGGCCATTCGGCCGCCCCGTCTTAGCGATCACCCTCTTGTGCTGTCCATCCGGGCTAATCTCGGTGACGCAACCGGGTTGGGTCCCCATTTCTACTACCAGCCAACTTCCATCGCGAAGCACCACTGGACCTTCGGGAAAACTGAGTCCTGAGGAAAAAATCATTGGACAAACTCCCCTGGCTTCACCGCCAGTTGCCCTCGCGGGTTCGAATGACCGGCGGGTGATCGTTTCGCGGAAGCCGAAATACTCCCTGGGACTAAAATATCTTGCCCCAAGCCGGAGGGGTGGTGTGCAAGGGTGTCCTCAACCGCCGTGCCGCTATACCGACGCCGATACTGGCCGGGGGGCATACCTACGGCCTTGCGAAATACCATCCCAAAATAACTCTGATCGCAAAAGCCGACCTGTTGACAAAGCTCAGCTATGGGGAGGTTGGTGGCTGCCAGCAGCCTTTGGGCTTTGGCAACCCGCAGGTGGGTGACATAGGCGACAAACGTCTGACCTGTCACCTTTGTGAAGAAGCGGATAAAATGTGACTTGCTCATCTCCGCCATCGAAGCCATTTCGCTCACCATGATGGATTCGGAGAAATGCTCGTCGAGAAAGTCCAGTACCGGGCGGAGACGCTTGATGTTCTCCTGCTTCCGACGGAATTCTCCGAGCCCAACGTGGTAATCGGCGTAATGATTGCCGAGATGGACTAAAATCATCTTCAGGTAGGTCCGGGCGTTCAGACGGGCGCGGACCGATTTGGCGGGCAGTTCCGCATAAATAAGCTTGATGAGCTCGATGACCTTTTCTGGAATACCCGTCCGGGCGGGCACCAAGTGGGGGAAATTGGCGTCCTGGGCCAGAAAAGGCATCAGGTACTCCACATCTTCGCCGTCACCTTTCTCTCCCAGAACCGCCTTGGGCAGAAAATAGAGCGACACGCCTTTGTTGGGGGGCGGGCCATACCGGACAGGCCGGTGGAACAGTGTGCTCCCGATCACGATCAGGCTCCCCGCCCTGACCTTGAAGCTCTGCCGATGGACCTGAAACGTAATCGCGCCTTCGGTGATGTATACCACTTCGAAATAGTCGTGACGATTGAGCCGGAAATTGGTGCGCTTGCTGTAACTGTAGAAGCGCACGTCCACCGGAAGCATAGGATCGAACGACCAGGAATAGAATCCATGGGCATTCATCCGTGGATCGATAATCGTAAACGGGTTCTCCCACTTCATTTCCGTTGTCCTCCTTGTGCGGAGCCACCGGCCGCAAGACCTCAGAACAACGGCCGATGGTCCGCCTCTTCGGCGGTCTCGACGCGCTCCTGCGCGACGCGTCCCGCTGCCGCGAGCCAATCGTGCTTGCCCATCAGTTTGAGCACGAGCAGAGCGAGAAGACCGAGGGCGAACCAGGCCCCGACCACCCCGGGGGCGTAGCCGACCGGCGGTGACGGCCACGGTGAGAGTGAACTGTAAGCAACAAAGAAGAGGGCGACCGTCCCGACAAGCGGAAAGATCGCGTGCAGTACCGGGTTGAATTCGTCCCGCCGCTCGCGGAAATAGTAAAGAAACACACCAAGGTTGGCAGCGCTAAAGACGAGAATCAAGGCGAAGGTCAGCGCCGTGCCCATGAATTCGAATTCCTTTTCCGGCCCGATCCACCAACCCAACCCCAGCCCTACGGCAAAGGTGAGGAAGATTTGGAACTTGACTCCATTCACCGGTGTTTTGTACTTGGGATGTACCTTGGCGAAAGCTCGCGGCAGAGACCCGGACCGGGCCATGCCGAACCACACGCGAGTGGCCCCGCTGTTGGCCGCGATAGCGGCGGCGATCACGGAATTGAGTAACGCCAGGAGCACAATCACCCAAGCGCCCCCCCAGTATCCGCGGGCCATGACGAACGTCGGATTTACCTGAGAATTGATGAAACCCGGCAGCCGGTTTGTGCCCCAGCCTGTTAAAAGCCCCCAGGAACAGAGGACCAGGAAAACGCCCATCACCAGAATCGAGATCAGGATGGCGCGTGGGAGATTTTGACGAGGGTTTTCGCTTTCCTCGGCCAGCGGCGCAACGGACTCCCACCCATTGAAAGCAAAAATCGAGAAGATCACCGCCAAGAACAGCCCGCTGCGGCTCGAGGCGCGGGCGGGGTTGAAGCACGCGAGCGTAATGCCTCCCGGCCCCGGGCGCAAGAATCCCCAAACGCTGAGAGCGAAGGCAATGGCAATTCCGGCCGCCCCCAGATAGACCATCCACTTCGCCGAGACTTTAATGCCCCGGTAGGTTATGAATCCCACGAACGAGCCCAGTATCAGTAGCGTAAGCCACCACGGAAAGTAGACGCCGTACGCCGCGCGTAAAGCTTCTTCCAGGACGGAGCCGATAAACGCCAGGAGAAAGCCCGCGACCGTCGGATCGTACAGAAAATAGAGCCAGGAAGCGAGAAACCCCACTCGCGGGTGGACCGTTCGACTTACATAAGTGTAGTAGCCGCCGGCTGAGGGTAAATGCTTGGCCAACTGGGTAAGGCAAACGCCCAGCACGATGACGATGAAAAATGCGAGAAGATACGCCAGAGGCGCAACAGTACCCGCATGGGTAGTGGTGAATTGAATCGTGAAAAGCAAGGCCGTTGCAGGAGCCATGTGGGTGAGGCCTTGCATCAACACTCCGGGCAATCGCAACGCACCGGCGCGCAGCTCCGTCTCCGCCACCATCACGGGGTGGTTCACCCCCGACTTCTCCGAACCAGTCACGGCACTTCTCCGGTCGACAGCATTCCGTAACAGTAATCCGTTCCCGGCCACGCGGCACAAGCCCCGTCAGGGGCGGCATAAAGTAGCCCAGGGCGTAAGATGGTGTGAAAAAATGGCCGCGTGAGAGGTAGCGGCGGGTTTACCCCGCCATATCTCCAGCGTTTTCAGAACCCCGATGGCGGGATAAACCCGCCGCTACGATTCTTTCACACCTTCTCACGCCGTGGGCTATTCGCTTACGCCCGCTCCGCGGGCTGACAGATCCAACCGACTTCTGAGACACGACACTCGATGTGTAAGTCAGTTGGTCCTCACTCGTGCCCCCCCCTTCAATAGTACAACTTGAGCGCAAATTGAATCTGCCGGGAGGGATTTGCCGCGCTGAGCTCCCCCGCGTTAGCGAGGTCGAACGTATCGCCGATGCTATTCCCCTGGAAGTTCGGGTGGTTGACGATGTTGAAAAACTCAGAGCGAAACTCCAGGCGGAAACGTTCTGAAAGCTGGAAATTCTTGAAGAGCGAAAAATCGATCTCCACCAGGCCCGGCCCTTGCAGGATATCGCGCCCTGAATTTCCAAAGGCCCCGGGAACAGGATACTGGAAATGTGCAGGGTTGTACCATTCATTCACATTTGGATTGGCAGGTTTCAGCGGGACACCGGGGACCACATCCGGCCGGGAGTCCCCGTCGGAGTTCGACTCGTTCACGGAAGAGAAAACTGAGACGGGCAAGCCGGTCTGAAGGGCATCGGCCCCGACCAGCTGCCAGCCGCCGAGCACAGCGTTGGTCGCTGAGCTCATGCCTGCGCCGAACCTCTTGCCGTGGCCGAACGGCAATTCGTAACTGTAGCTGAAAGCGAAGCGCTGGCGAGCGTCGAAGTCAGCCAGGCCTCGTTCCCATCCTGGATCAGGCCCGGCATAGCGGAAACCCGCCTGCCCATTGCCTTCACCCAGCGAGGCTTCCGACGTCTCGTCAATCACTTTGCCAAAAGTATAAGCAGCCAGGAAACTCAGACCATTGGAGAAACGTTTCTCCAATTTCGTCTGTAGTGCGTGGTAGATGGAGCTGCCGCAACTGCACCACAATGCCGGGTCGTCATGCATATAGGGGAACGGGCGCCGGCTATCCAGTGAACTGTTGGGATTGGCCGTCGGGGCGGCTTGATTGGCGTTGCGAAACTCGTACAACGCCGTACCCTTGGAGCCCGTATAGTCGATATCCCACACGATCCCTCTCCCGAACTCCTGCTGTATACCGACATTCCAGACCCCCTCGTAGGGATTGCGGAAATGGGGATCGAGCGCGAACAGACCCTGCGGCGTCGGAATCCCCGGCTGACCCGTGGTGAGGGCATTCGAAGGGAATCCCGCCGAGAGCTGCGAGACGATGGGGTTGGGCGTAACCACGCTTGACTCGCTGTAGGTTAGGTTGTGATAAAAAGGTTGATCTTCGCCCATGTTGGGACTGCTGAGCGGGCCGGCCTCGTAAAAGGTCCAGAAAATCCCGTATCCGGCCCGGATCACAGTCTTAGGAAGGAGATTATAGGCGAGACCGATACGCGGCGCGAAGTTCAAATGCTGGTTGGGGACAAGCGAACGGGAAGCGTTCAGATTCACCGGAATGTCCGCAGAGTCAAAATACGCGGCAAAAGGATTATTACTCAGGGGCGCTCCCTTCACCACGTCGAGCGTGTCATCCTTCAGGTCGAAGCTTGACATGGCGTTGTGCTTCTCCATGGCGTGCGCGTTGTACTGGTAACGCAACCCCAGGTTCAACGTCAATTTCCTGGTCGCCTTGTAGTCATCCTGGATGAAGAAGGCATA
>Ga0187852_1001350_pt1 | contig 23234 bp, 17 predicted proteins | sample June2016WEW_6_40_FD_134511 | JGI IMG/M metagenome (GOLD analysis project Ga0187852, IMG submission 134511) | Peatland microbial communities from SPRUCE experiment site at the Marcell Experimental Forest, Minnesota, USA - June2016WEW_6_40 | ecosystem: Environmental > Terrestrial > Soil > Wetlands...
ATATTAACGCCACGTTCCGTCCCACGGCTCACGCCGTGGGCTACTTTCTGGCGCCGCTCCGCGGCTTTCGAAGTCCCGGCGCCTTAAGTAAACGCTTATGCGGGCCACCCTCTCCCCAAGGGAGAGGGCTGTTCAATCGCTTCGAATGTTCACCGGATCTCCCGATCACCGGATCACCCGATTCCTGATCCTTCCAGTCCCAGCCTGTGGGTCGCATCGTAAAGCTCACTCACCCACGTCAACGCTTGTGGCTCCTCAACCTGCTGTCGTTTTACGGCAGACTCAATCTGCTCGAGCGTTTCGGCAAAGCCTGAATCCATCCATCCCGGCCTTTCGCGCATTCTGAGGACTAACTCTGCGGCAGGCGCGGTGGACGGTATTCCCAGCCGCCGGACGAGCAAGAAATGAAACCGTGTGTAAGCAATTTCGAGCGCGCCAGCCGCCGCGCCCTTGCGCTGGTACAGGGCGCCCACGGTTTCGATGAACTCCAGCGGTGAAAGGCGCGGTAGTCGGGGAAGCGGCCGCAGTGCGCCGCTGCGCCGTGCGTAAGTGATCAACACGAAGACGGCGAGAACTAGAAGCTGCAAGAGGCCCCAGAGTAACGGAGTGCGCGACAGATAATGCCATAATCCCGGGCGCACGCCATGAAAGTACTCGTCCCACAAAACGCGGGTTCCTGGCGCGGCGCCCACCGAATTCAGGAACAGCGCCAGGTTCGACGCCCGGGTGATGCCGAGATTGGTAAGAGGTGAATCGGACCCCCACCAGATGATATCTCCCGAACCGTCGCGCAACTCGGTGACGGTAGCGCCTTGCTCGCTGCCGTAATATCGTACCTCGCCTGCGCCCAAATGAGTCCAATGGGCCGGGCCTTCCATTAAGATCTCCGGGGCACGACGCGTGAGAGGCGCGGGCGTTTCGGCAGAAAAGGTCTGCCACGCGTCTTCGAGCGGGGCCGGCGGTACTACGCCCTTTGCATCGATCATCGCGGCCCCCTTCACTCCGGTGACCAGCAAGCGGCCGCCGCTCGCCACAAACTGTTTCAGATTTCTAACGTCGTCCTTCGAAGGTGGAGCGAGCGGGCCGGCGATGACGAGCACGATGTTCCTCGACGACTCCGGCAAATCCTCGGGGGGCCTTTCCCAGCGCTCCACGCGAGAACCCGACTCCGCCAGGAGCGTGTAGGCAGCTTTGGCGCCATCCGGCGCGGCGGAGTAACTGGAAGGATAACCTTGAGACGAACCCCGGTTTTGGGGAGAAAACAGAACCGCCAGGAACGTCAGGAGCGCCAATAGAAAAACGGCGAGAAGCAGAATCTTCTTGTCGGCGGAGTCGAGCGGCACGCTCATCGCAGCGACTCCAACTCCGCCAGAGCAGCTTCATAATCGCGGGCTGAGGCCTGAGCACGGCCGTACCAGACCCGTTCGAAGCAGTCAGTGAGCGCAATCAAGTGGGGGCGGCGCAGAGAATCTCGCGGCAGCAGGCGCGCGTATTCCCGATGGGTGCGCGACGGGTCCACCTGCCACGCGCCCGCTTCACCGAGCGCCAGCACCGCCGCGCCGTAGATGATTCGTATCGCGTCGCGATATTCGCCCCGCGTGGCGGCCTTGCGAGCCTCCTCGACCCAATCGCGCGCAGGCGTAGCGCGTACCTCTCCTTCCGGGGCAGGGATGGGCCGGTAGGAAACATGGGTGAGAGTGTAGGCGAGCCAAGCCAGGAGAATCAGGCCAAGCGCAATCACGATTCCCCAGCGCAGGAAGTTGGTCACCTTGGGATGATTCCCGGCGCGATCGAGGAGTCCAGCCACCCATTGCCAGAGCCGATCCAGGATCTGGTCCCAAAACGTTTCCGATTCGGCGCCCTCGCGCACGAAGCGATACTCGCGCCGCTTCAGGATCTGATCCAGCTTGGCGCGCTCCGGGGAGTAATCGCGAGCTGAGGCCCCGGACGTGGCGCGCGCGTCCTCGAGCAAGCTTTCGATATGGTCGGAGATCTCCCGCGTTGCCCGCGCGCCGCTCGTGGGGTCGCGGATGATCCGATCGATCGCTGCGCCCAGCGGACGCGTCGAGATGGTGAAGCGCTGCTCCTCGACGACTACTGACCAGGAGTCCGGCAACTGCTTGCGCAGCGCGCGAGCCTGCTCCGGATGACCCTCGAGGCGGCCTGCCAACGCCGACCAGCGTTCCAGTTCCTCTGTGTAGCTCTGCAAATCGAAGGGTGCCTCGCCGTTGCTACTGGAAACCCGTGTCCTGAAGTTGGACTCCTGTTGGCCTCCGCCCGACAAAGGAATTTCAAATGGCAAAAGGCAAATGGCAAATGGCAAATGTAAAACCATTTGAACTTTGCCATTTGCCATTTGCCATTTGAAATCCCTGTGCTGCGCCCCAAAGCTGACCTGCACGAGCAGGAGGAACCACATCGTGAATAGCAGGAGGTGCGTTATGCTCACGAAATAACCGGAGGAACGGGCATAGCTGAGGCCGGCGTTTTCACTTCATCATGACCGCCTGCATCTGAGATGAACTGGTCCAGCATGCCGTTGATCTTGTGCTGAAGGTAGAAAATCCCAAAGAAGAACGTACCCGTTCGAGAGAACAGCTCCTCGTGCTGCATTCGTATGCCTGCTGAAAACATTCCTTCCTGCCAGGGCGCCAAGTGGTCCAGCAGGACGCGGCGCACTTTAAAGCATTGCACGATGAGGGTGAGTCCCGCAACCAGCAAGATTGCGGGGTGCAGCAGCGGGTAGGCGTTTTCCACCTCGATCCAGGATCCCCACTTCAGGCTTCCCACTATTGGGAGACAGAGGCTCGCGACGAGCGCTGCCAGAGCGACGGCGGTCGGAAGTACCTCCAGCTTCTCCTTCGAGCGCAGATTATTCAAGGCCCTGCGGCGGATCAGAAACCAGATCGGGACGTAGAGCCCGGCGGTGAGCAGCGTCAGGAGACACATCCCAACGATGCCTGCGTCTGCGAGCGGCGCGTGTTCGCCGGAAGCCGGCCGTGGGCCCGGGCCCTGCGGCTGGGACGCATCGAGATTCGACATCATCAGTTGCAGGTCGAAGCCCTCTTTGCGGACCCGCAGGTCGTAGTAGGCGAGGGCGAAACCAATCATGAACAACGGCGCGGTGGCGGTGGCGCAGGCGCCTCCCACCAACATGCTGGGAATCGAGAGCCAGATGCTGGGATACCCGCCCTTCACGGTCACCAGCATGACGGCGATGGCGAACGGTGACTGGCAGAGGAAAACCACCACCACGCGAATGAGCAACGTCAACACGCCCACCACCAGCAGGCGCCAAAGGAATCCGCTGGTCAGCGCGACGCTTCGCTTGAGGGCCTGCCTCGCGCTCAGATTCTCGAGCACCAAGGCGGGAACGGCGACGCTGTAACGCACCAGGAAAATGATCAACAGAATTCCTGTGATGATGAACCCAACGAAGAGCCCCAATCCCAGCAGGACGGCGACCCACAACAGGGACCTCGGCAAGTTGCCCATTAGAGCCAGAGAAAATCCGAGCAGGACTAATGCCAGGACGAAGACACCGAAAGTGCGGATCATGATCGTCAGAGTCACGTTGATGAGCCGCCCCAGCCTTCGCCGCACCGCCCGATAAGACTCGCGTATCGTGGTCGCCCGTCCCAAGTGAATTTCCGAAAGTGCATACGTCGTGGCCCCCAGGGCGAGCGCGTAAACGACGTAGTACGCAAGCAAAATGGCCAATGTGCTCAAACCGGCCCTGCCCAGAAAAGCGGCCATCTGGGTGGAAGGCACAGGACGCGTGCCGGGAACGAAGCGGGGCGGCCTGAGGAAGACCTGCATCAAGAGATTCAGACCCACCAGGACGGCTTCAGGCGCCACCATAATCCCGGCAAACAACCAGAAGTGCTTGCGCAAGTAAGTGAAGGTTTGGTCGAGCAGCTCCCCGAGGCTTAAAGGAGCCAGATTAACGGTGGGCATGAGGTCCTCGTTGGAGGGCACGGTCTATTGCAGTTTAGCATATTCCGCCCTGGCCTCTTTGAGGATGGGCATATCCGGGTCGGCATTTCGCCACAACGTGAAAAGCTCCTGATAAGCAGACCGAGCCTTGGCGAGCGAATCCTGCGGCGTGGCGTGGCTTGCTTTGCCCGCAGCCGTGCCCGCTCTGCCGCCAGCTTTCGCGTCGCCCGAAAGATCGATGCCTGCCTCGAGGGCATAAGCCCGGGCAAGGCCCAAACGTGCCAGGGCGCCGATCGGAAACGTACCGACGAGGAGGGGGTGGTCTGCAGCCGGTGCTTTCATCAACCGAGGCAGGCCGGGTGAGGGGGTCCACCTGCCATTTTCACAACCTGCTACGGGGGCCCTGCTCGACCGGCAAAACGCCGACTTCTACTTCTACCGACTGCCCGCCACCGCCCAGCGTCAGACCTTTCATCGGCGTTACATCCCCGTAATCGCGCCCCCAAGCCAAGGTAATGTGGCCTTCCGACGGGATCAGGTTATTCGTGGGATCAAAACTCAGCCACCCGTTTGCCGGATCGAACACCGACACCCAGACGTGCGAAGCTGCGGCGCCCTGGAACTCCGTGCCGCTGCGAATGTAGCCGCTCACGTATCGCGCCGCCAGGCGAAGCGAACGAAGGATGCCGATCATGAGGTGAGCAAAATCCTGGCACACGCCCCGGCGGTTATGAAGTACTTCAAGCAGAGGCGTATCTATAGATGTGGACTGGGGCTGATAGATGAATTCGTCATGGATGCGGCCGGTGAGTTCTTCGAGCGCACTTAGCAGCGGCCGGCCGGGCGTGAAAGAAGGGCAGGCATATTCCTGCAAATCCTTGTGGGCGGAAACGTAAGGGGAATCGAAAAGAAACTCTGAGGCGGTAGTCAAATCCGGATCAAGCGGCCGGGCCAGCGTATCGCGCACGACATCCCACGGGGGGACGTGCGAGGTTGCCTACTTTGCGGCTCGAGTTCAACAACACTCGAGGCGGTTGCCTCAAAGCGCGCATGCTTCTCAAAAACCGCAAAGCTGGTTACGGCGTTGCCAAAATAATCTTTGTGATTGTGCAGGTAAGCCGGAAGCGGATCAACGTGCAGCCGATGCTCGAGAACTCGTTGGGAAGGCATCGCCCGCGGAGTCAGACGCGCCTCACTGTAACACTGCGTCACGGGCGACGCGTAAGCGTATCGAGTTGAATGTGTGATCCGGTAGAGCATTCTACATCACCAGGACGCGGTCAGGCGCGAGGCCTTGGCCGGGCTCAAATAGAGCCCGGTCAAGGCCTCGGAGAATTCGTATAAGTTAGCCTTGATCTGCCGGAGAATCACTTCCAACGCCGCAAACCTTCCCTCACTGTCGCGCTGGGCGATCCTGGATGTGGACACTGCGCGGATATCACTGAGCGTTCGGGCCGCCATCTCTTCCAGCCGGCGGCGCTCGGGGTCGTCGCGGTCGCCTGGAGAATCGAATTGATCAAGCAGGGCAGCTAACTGGAAACCGACTGAGCGGGGATTCAACTCATCCACCAACAGTAGCTGCAACACCAGGTCGATTCTGAGAAGACTGAGATAGCGCGTGCGGTAGGTAATCGAGCTATCCGCCACCTGAAGCAAAATCTGGAGGTAGGGTTGGGTGCCGGGCGGGACTTCCACCACCGCAACGCGCAGCAACTCCGCCAATTGCAGAGCTCTCTCCAGCCGGCGCCCAAGGTCCACGAAGCACCAGCCCTCGCCGCGGGTGGTGTTTTCCATCAGCAAGCCGGACAAGGCGGAGAGCGTCATGACGGCGCGATCGAGAACATCAAATTGGGCGATATACCTGTGCTCCGGATTGACGGGCACGGCGCTGGAGAACTCCGCATCCAGGCGCCGCAGCGCATACCAGGTGTCGCTGGAGAGCCGTTCCTTCAATTGCCGGGCCACGCGGCGCATCTGCTTGAGATTCCATCCCAGGCTGGAGATCCGGGAGGGGTCGTAGACGATCTCGGTGAGAAAACGCTGCACGCGCCAGCGTCGCTCGGCGAGTGACGAGGCGGCATCCTCCGGCGGCAGAAAACCCAGCCCCACGAGGAGAGCGACCGCGCTGTCAAGAGTCACTGCGCGCCCGAGGTCTTCCTCTGCGGAGAGCGCGGGTAACAAGGCGCGGAAAAACCGAACATTGGCTTCCACGCGCTCCGTGTAGCGGCCGAGCCAGAAGAGATTGTCGGCCACCCGGCTCGAAAGTGCACCTCGACCGGCGTAGTCGCCGATCAACACGGCAGGCAGGGCGGGCTCCGGTAAAGATTCTTCTTTGTTCCCGAGAACCCAGGTGTCTTTACAAACGCCTGCCAGGCGAAGAGGAAGCCGCCGCGAGGATGATTCGGTGGTAACCCGCGCCAAGCCGCCAGGCATCACACTGTGAGACTGGCCGTCCCAGGCAGCAAAAACTCTCAGGATGATGTGACGAGGAGCCAATCCTGCTTCTGTGCGTGACGGCGCCGTAGAAAGCGCAAGCTCTTCTTGCGCTACGTATCGCTCAGGGTGTGCTTTGATTCCCGCAATCAGCTTTTCACGCCCGGCGCTGTCCAGGCACGCCGGGAACTCCGGCTGTTGGCCGAAACTGGAGGAGGCAGGCCTGACCACCAGATCATCGAGATGTTCGAGCACGTATTGGCAAGGGCTCTCCTGCCCGCACCACCAGGTCGCCACCGAAGGCATGTGTAGATCTTCGCCAAGTAGTAGCCGGCAAAGCCCCGGGAGGAACGCCAGGAAGGCAGCCCCTTCCACCAACCCACTGCCCAGAGCATTGTCAATCACCACCGCGCCGCTGCGCGCCACGTCGACAAGGCCGGGCACGCCCAGCAACGAATCTCCGCGCAGTTCGAGGGGATCGCAGAATGCATCCTCAAAACAGCGCATAATCAAATCGACAGGTTCTAAGCCCGCTAAGGTCTTCAAATAGACCCGGCCTTCACGGACCGTCAGGTCATCCCCTTGAACCAGGGGCACCCCGAAATTCCCTGCCAGAAGCGAATGCTCGAAATAAGCGTCCGTGTGCGGTCCCGGAGTAAGCACTACTCCGCGAGGATGATCGCTGTGCCTGGCCGCCACTGAGAAGAGCGCATTACGGCGCACGTCCATGAATCGCGCCAGTTGCCGAACCCGGTGTTGGCTGAAGACACTGGGCAGTGCGCGCGCGCTCACCAGGCGGTTTTCCAGAGTGTATCCCATTCCGGAGGGCGCCTGAGCGCGGTCGGCAATCACCCACCAGCGGCCGTCAGGCGACCGGGCCAGATCCGCAGCATAAGTGTGCAAGTGCACGCCTGTGGGGGGTGTAAATCCAAAGCAAGGCCGGAGGAACTGCGGATTATCGAAGACCAGCGCCGGAGGAAGGAAGTGCTCATACAGCAGTTTTTGTTTGCCGTAAATATCGAGCAGAATCGCGTTCAGTAATGCCGCACGCTGGCTGACGGCCCGTTCAATTTGCGCCCATTCGTTTTCCGCAATCAGCAAGGGTATGGGGTCCAGAGTCAAAGTGCGCTCGTCGCCCCACGGATCGTCTGCAATGTTGTTGGAGGCGCCGGTTTCCCGGATCAGTTGCACGCCGGATTGCCAGTGGCTGTTAAACTGCCGGAATCCTATGTGGCGGATTGCGGCGGCGAGGCGGCGCCAAGGGCGGCGCGGCAAACCGGAGGGCAGCACGGCCTCGTCCCAGTAGCCATTAACGGGAGCGTATCGCAGCTCCTCCACCGGGGTAGGGTTCGCTGCCTGTGAGGTGTCGCTCACCTGTACGCTCTTGATGGCGAGACCTCCTCTTCCGGGGGCGCCTCGGAGACTGATTCCCCAGCGAAGAAGTCGCGGGTCAGGTTGTCATCGATGGCATTCATGCGAGCTTGCAAGGCGTCCAAATTCTCGTGAAGTCCATCTTTGATAATCTTGTTGACGGAAATGTAGTCGAGTTCGGCGCGGAGCGCGCCCAAGGAACATTCCGCAGGGCACTCACACGAGCCCAGCGGCGTGCCGGTAATGGCGTGCAGGGACTCATCGGCTTCGCGGAGGCAGTGGCGGATGGTGCGGGGGAACTCGCGGTCAAGGATCAGGAATTCTACGATATTGCGCGGGATGATCCGGCCATACTTCTTCCGGTACATCTCGAATCCGCTGACCGATTTCAAGACCGCCGACCAGTGAATGTCATCATAGGGCGTGCCGATGGCGTTCGCGGAGGGGAGCAACATGAAGTACTTCACATCCAGAATGCGAGAGGTCTTGTCGGCCCGCTCGAGTTGCCTTCCCAAGCGCAGGAAATGCCAGGCCTCGTTGTAACTCATGGTGGCGTCGGTGATTCCTTCAAACATGTGGCAGCCCAGGCGAATGCCGCGCAAGAGTTCGGCCAGCCGCTCTGACTCCGCGAGCGACATCTGGGATTGAATTCTCAGGTACAGGCTGTTGACCTGCTCCCACATCTCGGAGGAAATGATCTCGCGAATCGAGCGCGCGTTCTCGCGGGCGGCGCGCAAGCAGGAGATTACAGAATTCAGGTTATCGCCATCGAGGAGCAAGAACCTGATCACGGTTCGCTTGTCGGCATTGCCGTACCGCTCACGAAACGCTGCGGCGTCGCCGCTGGTGTCAATCAAGGGTTGCCACTGGTGGGCGGGTTCGAGAGGCAAATCGAGCTGCAGATGCAGGTTTACATCGATGAAGCGGGCCACATTTTCTGCCCTCTCGATGTAGCGCGCCATCCAGTACACGGCGTTTGCCGCCCGACTCAGGAGCGGCGCGGCTTCACTGCTCATGCGTGGCTCCTTCTCGTGCCGGCGCGAGTACCCAGGTGTCCTTGCTCCCACCACCTTGCGAGGAATTGACCACCAGCGAGCCCTTACGCAATGCTACCCGGGTCAGCCCGCCGGGCAGGACAAAAATCTCCTTGCCGTAGAGAATGTAGGGGCGTAAATCCACGTGCCGGCCTTCCAGATGATCCTCCACAAGCGTCGGAACGCGCGAGAGGGCCAGCGTCGGTTGCGCAATGTAGTTCCGCGGTTTGGCGTTAATCCGGGCCGCAAATTCCTCGCGCTGCGCCGCGGTCGAGTGCGGCCCGACCAGCATTCCGTACCCACCCGCTTCATTGGCCGCCTTCACCACAAGCTTGTCGAGGTTCTGGAGCACATGCTGGCGGTCCGCGTCGCGCCAACAGACGAAGGTGGGGACGTTGGGCAATATGGGATCAGCGCCTTCGTAGTAGCGGATGATGTCCGGCACATAATAGTAGATCACTTTATCGTCGGCCACACCGTTGCCGGGGGCGTTGGCCAAAGAGACGTGGCCGGCCCGATAGACATCCATGAGTCCCGGAACACCGAGCTGAGAATCGGGGCGGAAAGTTTTTGGATCCAGGAAGTCGTCGTCGATGCGACGATAGATCACATCCACGCGTCGCAATCCCTTCGTGGTGCGCATCGAGAGCCAACCCTCATGCACCACCAGGTCGCGGCCCTCAACCATTTGTATCCCCATCCTCTGCGCCAGAAAGCTGTGTTCGTAATAGGCCGAGTTGTATATGCCTGGTGTGAGCAGCACCACCGTAGGCTTTGCGCCCGCGCGGGGCGGGGCGATCGCCTCGAGAGTTTCCAGCAGCCTGCTCGGGTAATCGTCCACCGGGCGGACATGCAGCCCCGCGAAGACATGAGGAAAAGTACGCTTCATCATGTCGCGGTTCTCGAGCACGTAGGACACACCAGAGGGGACGCGGAGATTGTCTTCCAAAACGTAGATTTGGCCGTCGGAGTGGCGAACCAGGTCGGTGCCGGAGATGTGACACCAGACTCTGCCCGGAGGGTTGATATCGCGGCACTGATCGCGGAAAAATGCGGCCGACTGAATGATCTCCTCAGGGATGATCTTGTCTTTCAAGATCTTCTGGTCGTGGTAGATGTCGTCGATGAATTCGTTGAGGGCGTGGATACGCTGCTTGAGGCCCCGCTCGATCCAATCCCATTCCTCGGCGCGGACAATGCGGGGAATCAGATCGAAGGGCCAGATCCGTTCCGTGCCCGCCGAATCCCCATACACGTTGAACGTAATCCCCATTTGCAGGAGGAGGGTTTCGGCTGCTCGCTGGCACCGCAAAAGCTCACCGTCCGCGAGCGACTCGATGGTTTCAAGCAACAGGCGGGCTTCCGGGCGCGCTTTGCACTCGGCGTCGAATACTTCGTCATAGAAACCATCGGTTTGATACGAATTGAGCTGCATTCGCACCTTCCCGCCCCCCGACACTTATTGCGCCTTGTGAACCACAGGGAATCGCTTGTTTTAGTCTAGCAGGTCAGCCGCGTTGAGGGCATGGCTTTTTTCGTGCATCGGCGACCGCACTAAGATGGAAGTCCAATCGCGGACATCAAACATTGGCACGACGGCCAAGGACGGGAAAGAGCGGCGCGAGAACCGTCAGAAGCGTTATAATGCTATGTTTAAGGCGAAAGCGCGCACGAGAGAGACGAATCCGTCCCCTGAGCAGATGCATCCACGTCGACGGTGCGAATGATCGGCGGTGGATCTTCGGTCCCAAAGGAATGGGTGAGATGCAACCACAAACTGCCGGGCAGCCTGCGCGGCTAGTTTTCGTGAGCCACAGTGGGGAAGATACCTGGGTTGCGAAGCAAATCGCCAGGGAAATCGAGGGATGCGGGGCCAAGCCTTTTCTGGACGAAGCGGAGATTAATGCAGGCGCGGACTTCGAGGAGGCCATCCGCAAATTCCTGGAGCAGGCCCACGAACTCGTTGTGTTACTCACCCCTTGGGCGCTCGAGCGGCCCTACGTTTGGATTGAGCTGGGGGCGGCATGGGGCCGTCGAATCCCAATTGTCGCGCTGCTGCTCGGCCTTACAGCGGGTGAACTGCAGATCCGCCCGGGAGTACCAGTCTTGCTGAAGAAGAGAGATCTTCTTCAGTTGAACGACATAGAAGCTTACCTGAAACAACTTCGGGGTAGGGTGCAGCGGCACGACGTGGAGGGGCGAAATGAGTAATCCACAGGTGTTCATCTCTTATACGAAAGCTGACGCTGATTGGGCGCGCTCCTTCGCTGAGGCCCTGAAGCAGCGCGGAGTGCGCGTCTGGTTGGACCAGTTCCAGATCTCTGCCGGAGAATCGTTGCGGGAGGCACTAGAAACCGGTCTCCGCGAAAGCGACGTTTTCGTGGCGCTGTTCGACCCGGCGTCCCCCATGAAGCCCAATTTCTTATTCGAGCTGGGCGCTGCGATCGGGATGGGCAAACGCGTGGTCTCCATTGTGCCGCGCGAACTGGAGAACTCGACGCTTCCACTCGAGTTACGCGCCCGGCGTTATCTCATGAAGGACTCGCCTGAAAATACCGCGGAAGAACTGGCACATGCGCTTGTCGTCACTTAGCGTCGTGCCATTCCTTGGGGAGTCCGCTGGGGGCTGCAGCGGTGGGCGCAGAGTCCCTGAGGCTGAGGTAGTGGGGCTTTCAACTGACCGCAACCGCAAATCCCACTCAAATCACGGAACCGAGCATGAAAACCGCCGCAAAAGCAGCATCCCAAGCCAGCGCCTCACCCGCGCAACAACTCGAAGGGTTCATCGATAAGTTCGACTCGCACAACGCCGCCCTGATCCGTTCTGTGCGGAGAGCATTGCGCAAGCGGCTACCCACCGCCCATGAATTGGTTTACGATAACTACAACTTCTTCGTTATCGGATATAGCTCGACCGAGCGGCCCTCCGATTGTATCGTCTCCATCGCCGCCGCCGCGAACGGAGTTGGACTGTCGTTCTATTACGGAGCGACTCTGCCCGATCCCCATAAGCTGCTCCTCGGCGGTGGCTCCCAAAACCGTTTCATCCGGCTCGAGTCGGCAGCTACGCTGGCTCGCCCCGAGGTAGAGGACCTGATAGCCGCCGCGATTGCCCAGGGCGAGACGCCGTTACCCAAGAGCGGCAAGGGCAAGCTCGTTATCCGATCGATCTCCGCGAAACAGAAGCCGCGCCGCAAAATCTAGTCGTCGCGCCCACCCGTGGAGCGTGATGGCTGTCATCCTGAGCGCAGCGAAGGATCTCCGCAGTATCGCATGATTCAATGATCTACGAACAACTGCAGAGATCCTTCGCTGCGCTCAGGATGACACCTTCCGGATTTCTTCACAGCATCTCTTGCAGAATTTTTGATCAACGAGTCAACATCCTCGAGAGAATCCTTTACCCGCCGAGTGTGTCCGTCGGCAATCTCAAGCTCGGTCGCTCCCTAGGCGGTAGCGATTGCAACAATTTGGTCGCTATTAACAAAGAGGACGCCCGCATCCTCTCCCGCCTCATTGGTTTTGTGAAGGTTCTCTTTCGCGCCAGAGGCCTGTTCAGGAGCACGACAGGCGGGACCGTTCATTCCATTGCCCCTAAAGTGACCGCAAGTAATTGATAATGTCCTGCTTCTCCTGCGTCTTCAGCCGATTGAATCGGTCAATAACCTTATCGGCCTCGCTGCCGGGGCTTTTGTGGTCCTCGATCGCTTCTACCAGGTCGGTCGTACGTCCGTCGTGAAGGAAGAAGATGCGCTGCCCAACGCCCCACAGCGGAGCGGTTCGGAACTCATCAGGCCCGGCGCTCCCTTGCGTTATGCCGTCCGCAAGGCCCTTCCCCATGTGGTGGACGAGAAGGTCGGAGAAGAGGTTCACTTGCTGACTGGAGAGTGCCGCACTTGGGACCTTCGAGGAGCCGCTGGCAATACTCGCGCCGGTGGTGAAGGAAGGCGTGTGGCATTGCGCGCAGCCTACCTTTATGAAATTGGTTCGTCCGTTCACCGTGGAGGGTGTGTCGGGCGCGGGAGCAGGCGGAGCCAGCATGCGCATGAAGTCGGCGAACGCCTCGATGTCGGAGATGGTGGCAGTATTAATGTTGGGATTGCTCGTGGGCGTAGCTGTGAAATTGAGCGTGTCATTCGGCGAGGCGACGTAGAGACAGCTAGGGGTTTCGTCGCGCTCTTGGGGGAAGAGTTGGTTCGAGATGCCCATCTCAACGTTGTAGGCCTCCCCTGCGAACATGAGCAGGGATTTATTCTGAGCCTTCCATCCAAAGCGGGTAATCGTTCCATCGTTGGCGCTGATGTTCGCGTTGCCGCTCAGGTGGGCGTTAGCATGGCCGGAGATGCCCAACTCTCCCTTCTGCGACGCGTTGGACTTCTGGTTCGCGAGAATGGCCGAGTCGGGAATCGCTTCGATGAGCCCCGCTCCGAAAACCGGCGTCGGAATGCGAAAGATGATATTCGGATTCCCATGCTGCCCCGTAGTCGGATTTCCAGCAGGCAGGAAGTCGAATTGGACGATGTTGCAGCCGGGTGCGTCTGTGCGTCCGGTGATGACGAAGAGGGCGTGCACCTCGCCGTCATTCGTTCCGTTTGGATTCAGCTTGAAACGCGCTTCACGCACAGGGCCATTGGGCGCGATGAACCAGGGCACCGCATTCTTGGCCCCGTTGAGCGTGGCCACTTGAGTCAAAGGGTTATGTGACGGGCTCGTGCCGCCAGGAGCTGGCTGGGAGTGGCAGGAAAGGCACTGGTTCGAGTTGAAGCGCGGCCCCAATCCGTTATTGGCGCCTCCTGCAACCACCTCAACCTCTGCAAAACGAGACGCGCCGTCCTGGAAAAACGCAGTCTCGTCTGCGGTCAGGTTTGCGAGAGGCCCGCCGGCCCCCGGCGAGCCGCTCCGCACTCCAGGATCGACGGGCTTGTTTCCGGCTCCGTTCAACGTTTGCTTGCCTGGCGTGGATAAAACCGCGGTGGCCAAAACAACGAGAAGCGCTGGAGCAGATATGCGTCGACGTTTCATAGCAATTCCTCCATTTCTTGAGAATTTGCGTAGCGGACCCACGAGGGCTCGGACCTGAAACTTGTTGTTGGGAGCTCTGACCCCACAACTATACACCTCTTTCTTTTATCGGGCCTTGTTTTTTGCCGTGCTCCCTCCGAGCCGCGACGCAACATAGTGCTTGTCGAGCGAGAGGCATGCCTGAATGCTGCAGCTATTCCAATAGTGGAGTTCTACGCTTAGAGGCCCCGCTGGTTAGATTGGGTGGCCAATGCGCCGCAGGAGGAGGGCCTCGGCGAGGCGCAGGTGCTTGAGGTTCGCATCGGACTGACTTACTCGCGGCAAGCAGGCGCGGAGTCTCGTTTTGAAGCTGCGCTCCAGATGCTTAAGCAGGCTGTGGAAAGAACCTGGAATGATGTCATTCTGAGCGAAGCGAAGAATCTCAGCAGTTGTAGTTTCAATGAACTACGGAGATCCCTCGTCGCCTGCGGCTTTTCGGAATGATACTTCAGAAGCGTTTTTCCGCAGCCTGTTAGAGCCGCAAACCTCGGAAAGCAGGTCCGCTCTAAGGGTTGGGCTTGCTCAAGCGGCGGAAGTAGTCCGCCACTGAATCTTGATAGCCATCGGGCACGCGCTGCGCGTCGCCGGTCCGAACCTGTCCCGATTGCTTATCGTCCGCCGCGCGGCGGAGTTGCAACTCGAGTTTATCCATGCTGGTCAACACTTGGGAGTGGAGTTCCTGGAGCATGGCGGGGTTGCCCGGAAAGCGCCGCGGGTCCAGGTGGTCGAGTTCACGCTGCAGATCTCTGATGTCGCCAAGCGGTCCGGGCTCGCTGCGAACCGTCTGTCGCAACGCATTCAAGTCCCGCAGCGCCTCCTGATAAGCGCGCTCGATGTCAGCTTGAGTGATGGGTACGGGTTTGCGCTCCGTGCCTTGCGCCCTCGTCAAGCTGCCAGGATCGTATCCGCCGTAGAAGCGATCGCCGTCCCAGCGGCCCCCGTTATAATTCCCGCCGGCAACTCCGTTGCGCAAATCGCCACCCGCGGCCCGGTCGCCGGTTTGTTGCTGCCCGCCAGGCTCGCCACCTTGCGCTCCGCGTTCACCCACTTGCGCGGAACGATCCCCACCTTGTCCTGTTTGGTTGCCCGGATTTCGCGTCAGCATATCGATTTGGCTTCGGAGGCGCGCCATATGTTCCAGCGCCTCTTGCGGATTCTGCTGACCATTCCCGAGTGACTGTCGGGCCTGGCGCAGTTGTTCGTTCAGGCGTTCGATGCCGGAGTTGATGGCAGCTTCGCTGGGATTGGCATTAGGATCCATGCCCCGACGGATCATCTCCGCGCTCCGTTCGAGTTTGGCCTGAAGGTTGGATTCGTCCATTCCGGCCAGAGCATCGCGCAGCTTCGTGGCCGCGGCGCGATCCGCAGAGGCGAGGCTGCGGGTGGAGTCCTGCATTTGCTTTTCGAGGTTGGCGAGGTCATCAGCGAGGCGCTGACGGTCGCCGGCAAGCTTCTCCATTTCCGCAAGTGACGCCTCAGACGGGCCCTGTGCCGAGCGCCGGGCAGCCGCCGCGGGATCGAATGCACGTCGCATGCGCTCCGCCTGATCGCGCTGCTCGCCGCTCATTCGCTCGCCCTCGCGAGCCAGCGAATCGAGTTGTTGGGAAGCGTCCTGCCCCCGCAAGCCATTGAGCAGGTCGGAAGCTTCGCGGAGGCGGTCGGCGGCGCGGCGCGCGTCGGCCCCGCTTTGTCCGGGTGAGGCGGCGCGGCGCATGTCGTCATTGGCCTGTTGGAGGCGTTCGAGGGCTTGCTGCATGCTCGTATCCGTACCGCTCTGCCCGTCCCTGGAGGATGACCGGCTGGACGATCCTGATCCGCTCTGCTGCGAACCTGAGTTGCCCTGCTGAGGTCCCGAAGCGCTCTGCTGCGAACTTGAACCGCCCTGCTGCGAACCATTGCGCGCCATCTGCGCCATCTGCTCTTGCAGTTTTTCCGCTTCGCGGCGCAACATCTCCTGCTGCCAGCGCGACTGGAAATCCTGCTGATTGCGCGGCTGCTGGGCTAATTGCTCCTGGCGGCGGGCCAACTCGTCGAGCTTCTGGAGCGCCTTGTCAATCTGATCGCTGCGCTGATCGGCGGAGCCCGCGGTTTGTTCGGTCTCGTACTGGTTCTTCTCCGTATCCAACTCGAGATCGAAGAGGCTCTCGAGGTCGCGCCCCGAACCTGCTCCGCCGCCCCCTGCCCCGACGCTGCCAAAGGCCACTTCGATTTGGCGGAAGGTCGCTTCCGCCCGCAGCAGGGATTGCAGGGCCTTCTGCTCCTGGGGCATGGCCTCCCTCCATTTCTGTTGTTGCAGAGCCTTGGCGGCGGGGTCCATCGCCTTGGCGGCGTCGCCCATATCCTTTTGAAAACTGCTGAACTCTGCGTTCTCTTCCGTCAGCTCACGCCTCTCGAGACGGCCCGCCAGCGACAGCGCCTGGTCACGGAGCTTGGCTTGCACGCCGGAAAGGAACTTCGCCGCTTCGGTGAGGTCCTGCGGGGAGGCGGTCTTCTCGAGTTGGTGCTTCCAGGTCTCAGCGATGATCTCCTTCTCGCGTTGCGAAATCTGCTCCTGGAAATTCCCCATCCCGCCACCACCGCCACCCATGATTTGAGATTGCGAGTAGTCACGGGAGAATGGCTCAGCCTGGATAAACATCATATCGGTGCGGGATTCGGCGCGCGCGTCCTTGGCACTGGCATACAAACTCACCAGGTCACCCGGAACAAGTTTGAAGTCCTCCAGCGCCAGGGTGGTGGAACCCTCCGCCTGTTTGGCTCCCTTCTGCTTCAGCAAACTGCTTGTCTGCTCAGGCCCGCCGTTAACCGAATAGTGAAGGGCAAAAGCGTTGAGGCCGAACTCATCCTCGGCCTGGACGGAGATAGTAACCTCTTCGATCGGGCTGGCGTGATATTCGCCGGCGGGCCGCGTGATGCGCACCATCGGGGGGGTCACCTTGCGCGCTTCGATGAAGAAGTCCTCCGATAGGCGCACCGTCTGACCTTGGTCGAGCGCGGCGACATGATACATCCCGTCCTTCTCGATGGTGACTGCACCGTTATACGAATTGTGACCGGCGTCGGCAAGGTCGATCTGCTTTCCGCCGTCGAGGGTCAGAAAACCATGCGCCACAGGTTGGCTGAGGAGGACGTTGAGCCGCGCCTCGGTGCCCTCCAGGGCGCGAAGGTCGCCGCCGTGCTCTTCCACGGAATCTTTCATTCCTGTCCAGCCTGGGAAATGGTAGGTCACGCGGATCTGCTTGACCGCGGGCAGATCGACAACCCGGAGTTTGAAATTCCGCGAGCGCAAAGGTCCGGCTTCAATGTAGTAGTCGACACTTTCGGGAAGACCCGCGAAAAGGAATTGAAAACCGTTACCTGCGGGCTGCCGCTGCATCATGACCTCTTCCCACTTCGAGGCGCTCTGGTAGCGGGCGTAAAGGCGCGCGTTTTCCGCCTGGCGGCCGATCACCTGCGCCGTCACCAACTGGTTGGCGCTGCGGCGCACCGCAGCGTTACCGGGGCTGACTCGAATGTCGTAAAAGGGTGCGGTGTGTTGCAGCGAGCCGGCCCACAACCGCGCAGCGCCATAGCCAAGGAAGCCGGGCCCGGCGGCGATCATCCACACAAGCAAGACGAGGGCTGTTCCCCCGCTCGCGATCCAGGCCAGAAGCTTGCCTTGGGGAACTAAGGATTCCGGCTGGGCGGATTTTGCCACCTGAAGCGTGTCTGCCGCCAACAATTCCAGGAAGGGATCGTGCCCGCCCCGGTCGCGTTCAGCGAAGGTTACCAGGCGTTGATCGAACTGCGGGAAGGCAGCTTCAGCTTTGCGGGCCGCCCGCCTGTCGTTCAGTGCACGCCAAGGCAGCGCCACACCGTAGCCGACGACGGTGGCGAGTGCGATGACGAGCGCGATGCGCGCGGCAAAAAGGCTTGAATCGGAGAAGCCAAAGGCATTCGTGATCAGCACCAGGACGAGGGTAGCCGTTAAGGCAACCGCTACCAACGCCGCTGCGCCCCGAAATAACGTGCCCAGGCGCAGACGCCTTTGCAGCATCTTCAGGTAGGACGCGAGTTGATCTCGAGCATTCATGGTTCCTCCCCGCCGCGTAACTGATCCCTCACCCCTCACGCCCCGGCAGATGAAGTGGCGCAGACACTCTTGCCTGCGGGGCCGTGCGCAATTCGCCTCCCTTAGAGACAGGCAAGAGTGCCTGTCCCACGCCCTCTCTCCAAGGGACAGGACGTGTGACGAACTAAGACTCTTCCCGCAGCTTGCCTAGGTAGCGATCGCTCACCAGCGATTCCACCACGGCTCCCGCCAGAAGCAGCAGCATGAAGTACCACCACAAGCTGAACGGCTTCGCCTGCTCCTGCGTTACACTCGCTGCTGCGGCCGGTTGAGACACTGGGCCCCGTTCGCCGCGCCAGAGCGCCAAGACGTCCTCGCTCATGACGCCGAGGTCGGACTCGCGGCGGTCTGCGTTCACTCCGATGACCTCGTGGCGGCCGTTGGCGAGGCGCATTTCGTAAAAGCCCGCCTTGCTCAATTGAAACGTTGAAGAAGTGGCGGCCTCATTGAGGGAAAGTGGCCGGTGACCCTCGGGGTCCACAACCTCCACGCCTGCCACCCGGTCCTTGTCGGCGCGCAATTCGAAGAATGAATCAACCACGGTTGAGCCGATCCTTTGCCGCATACCGGAAAGATACCGCGCCGTCTGCTCGACAAAGGGGACAAAGATGGGATGCAACGGAAAGTCGTTCGTCAGGTTGTCGAGGCCTGACGTAAACAGCAGCACACGTCCCTCGCCCAGCTTTTTCTCCGCCAGCAAAGGCGTCCCGTCGGTGAGCCGCGCCACAACCCGCGCTCCCGTCGTGTCGGCAGCAGCGGCAAAATAGAATTCCACATTCGCCCAGCGGTCGGACTTGGCGAGCGAGGGATACGTGGGATCGGCTTCGCCTACCGTCAGGAAACGCTGCGACGAGTCGGTGTAATTGCGGACGCCCTGGATGCTTTCACCGAAAACGGGGATGCGTGGCCGCCGTGCTGCCGACGCTCCCACCGCGACGAAAACGCTTCCGCCGCTTCGCACATAGTCGAGAAGGCTTTGCTCTAAGGCCGGGGGCAGTGACGGCACGTCAGACAAAACGACGAAGGCATATTGGGAGGGCTGCAGGTTCGACGCCTGGTCTACGCCGCGGGCTTCCAGCGCGAAGACACCCCCCGCCGCCGAGGCCAACGCCGAGCCATAGTAAAGCGGAGAACGCGTGTCGTTAGCTTCGTGAATGAACAGAACACGGCGCGGGTCAGTACGCTCGACGGAAAACATAAAACGGTCGTCCGCTGGAAGTGTGTCTGCGGAATCGATGCTCACCTCACAACGGCTGACCCCGTAGGGCACATCCAAGGAGTCGAACTCGACCGTGGCGCGGCCGCTCGCGGGCACCGTGGCGCTGCGCGTGGCGATGCTCTTGCCGTTAACAACCAGGGAAACTGTGCGGGCGGCCGCGGGCGTGTGGAAACCCGCGATCACTGCTTGGACGCGCGCCTTCTTCGGGTCCCACACCTGGGCCGGCGCGCTCACGCTTTCCACGGTCCAGTTTGGCGTCGCCTCCTTCGCCACAGGATGTAACACCAACCTGGCATTCGGCGGCAGGGCCATTTCCTGGAAGCTTGCCGGCATGCCGGTTTTCTGTAAATCGCTGAAGAGGTGAACCTCGATTGGGATGGAGACTGCTTCCGCAAGGGAACGAACCCCGCGAGCGACTTCGCCGAAGCTGGCGCGCGCGTCTCCCGGCGCTACGCTATTGACCGCCTGGCGGAGTTCGCCTGTGTCTTGGGTCTCGGCTGTCAGCGCATGAAGCTGTGATCCAAGCGTCATGACTTGGGCTCGCGTCGAAGGGTTCCGCGACTCGATCACTCCCAGCGCCTCCCGCTTGGCGTCCGCCAGGCGCGATCCCGCCCGCATGCTGAAAGAGTTATCGACGACCAGCACCAGCAGCTTGTTTCCCACCATGCCGGCCACCGGCCGATTGATGAAGGGGTTTGCAAATACTAGCGCCAGTAATAACAGCATGGCTATGCGCAGCGACAGCAAGAGCAGGTGACGCAGGCGGCGATGCTTGATGGAACTCTGCGTGCGCCGCTCAAAAAACATCAGTGAACTGAACGGCTGCGCTTCCGACTGGTGGCGGCGGAGCAGGTGAAGGTATACCGGCAGGCCCACCAGCGCCGCAGCCGCCAAACACCATGGGGAAAGAAAACCCATTCACGATCTCCTCGGTCAGGTAACTGTCGTGGTGCGGGCGTCTCGCCCGCCGTGGCGCGGGCATCCTGCCCGCGCGCGGGAGCGGGACGCTCCCGCGACTGCGGGCGGGACGCCCGCACCACGACTACGCAGCAGCTCCATTCACCACTTTCCTTGCCTGATTGCCAGGTATTCCCGCAGCGCGCTGTCCAACGGCCTGTCTGTCACCAGCAGATGGTAATCCATCCCGGAGCCACGAGCGCCATCGCGCAGCGCCGCAATGTGCGCGTCGATTTTCTTCGAGTACTCGAGCCGGGCGTATTCGGGGCTCACTTCGAGGGATTCCTGCGTCTCCATTTCAATCAAGGTGGTGGGCCCGCGAAAGTGCGGGCGAACTTCTTCGGGATCGAGGACATGAAACAGGAGCACTTCATTGCCGCGAAATCGCAAGGGCTCGAGTGACTTGATGATCAGTTCCGGGGCCTCATAAAAGTCCGAAATAACGATCACCACGCCGCGCTTGCGGAAGACTTCCAGGAAGCGCTCGAGCGCTTTGCCGAAGTCTGTTTTAGCGCCGGGCTCAGCTTGTTCGAGGCCGCTCAAGAGCCGGTGGAATTGTCCCTGGCGGTTGGAGGGCCGAATGTAGTTGCGGACCTCGTCGTCGAAGACGATCAAGCCCGCGGCGTCGCGTTGGGTCTGTGTGGTGAGATAAAACAGCGCGGCCGCTGCGAAGCGAGCGTATTCCGATTTGCTCACCCGGTGCGAGGAGTACTTCATGGAGTTGCTCGCGTCGAGGAGAATCGTCAGCAAGGTGTTGGTTTCTCCCCGATAACGCTTCAGGTAGGCGCGCTCGGTGCGGGCGTAGACATTCCAATCGATGTGGCGCAGGTCGTCGCCGGCCGTGTAGGCGCGGTATTCTGCAAACTCCTGGCTGAAGCCGAAGTTCGGCGAGCGATGCAGCCCGGCGATGAAGCCGTCCACCACGGTCTTGGCGATCAGGTCTAACCCGGAAATGCCGCCCAGCACCGCCGGATCGATGAAACGTTGCACGCTTAACCTCCCGCCGGAGGCGGCATTTGTTCGAGCAGGCGATGCAGGATTTCATCCGAATCGATGCGGTCCGACTCGGCATGGAAATTCAGAAGGATGCGGTGCCGGAGTACCGGTGTGGCCAGCGACCGCACGTCGTCGTAAGTCACGTGGTAGCGCCGGTGCGCGAGGGCGCGCGCTTTGGCCGCCAGCACAATGAACTGCGCGGCGCGCACGCTGGCCCCGTAGTTGACGTATTTTTTGACGAAGTCCGACGCCGTTCCGCTCTTGGGACGCGTGGCGCGCACCAGGCTGACCACGTATCGCGCGAGGGAATCCGCAATGGGCACCATGCGCACCAAGCCCTGGAACTCGAGTATTTCCTCCGCGTTAGTCACCGACTCCACTTTCGGCACCCGTGTGGTCGTTGTCAGGTCGACCACTTTAGCCTCGTCCTCGGCGCTCAGGTAACCGAGCAAGGTGTTGAAGAGGAAACGGTCAAGCTGCGCCTCGGGAAGCGGGTAAGTCCCTTCGAGTTCGATGGGGTTTTGAGTGGCCAGAACGAAGAACGGCAATGGCAAAGGATAGCGGTTGCCGCGCACCGTGCAGGAGAGTTCCTGCATCGCTTCCAGCAGCGCGGCCTGCGTCTTGGGCGGCGTCCGGTTGATTTCATCCGCCAGCACGATGTTTCCGAAGATCGGGCCCTGGACGAACGTCCACCGGCGATGCCCCGTGGTCGGATCTTCTTCGATAATATCCGTTCCGGTAATATCCGAGGGCATCAGATCGGGCGTGAACTGGATGCGCGTAAAGACCAGGCCGAGCGTCCGCGCGATGGTGCGGACCATCAGCGTTTTTGCCGTGCCTGGCAGCCCAGTGATCAGGCAGTGGCCTCCCACGAAAAGGCCGATGAGGATCTGGTCAAGCACTTCCTCCTGTCCGACGATGACCTCCCGGACCTGGGAAAGAATGTTGTCTCGCACCGCTTGAAAGCGCTCGATCCGGCTCTTGAGTTGGGCTAAATCCGGTTGCACGTCTGTGATAGTCCCCATAATTCATTCACCTTTTCGTAAAATCCTGGAGTTGCAAGAGTAGTTGTTGCGCGGGGCGGTAGCCCGGCGCTGCCTCGAGCGAGGTCAATACGTGTTGCTGGGCTTTATCGCGCTGGCCGGCGGCGAAGTACGCCTGGGCCAAGTTGAATTGGGCGGACGAGGTGTCCAGCGGGTGCATGGCCACGACCGCACCGTATTCACGAATGGCGCCGGGATAATTCTCCACGGTGAACCAAAGTTTGCCCAGGCGGCGGTGTAAATCCTCGTCAAGCGGGCTAATGTAATTGATCCGATCCAGTGTGGCCGCGGCATCCTTGGGTTCCCCAAGATCCTCTTCGAGCGAGGCCAACTCTTTGAGCGTCACCGGGCTGAGTCCCCCGGCCTCTTCATACTCCGTGAGCGCTTGAGCCGCGGCTCGCTTTTCCCCTTTGGCGAGATGCGCATCCGCAAGGAACTCATAGGCATTCGCGTCCTCAACATACTGTGGGTACATGCGGCGAACTTCCTCGCCTTGCTTCAGCACCTGGTCGTGATCGCCGGCCTTGGCGGATGCCGCGAGAGTCTTCAGGCTCTCCCGCCACTTGTCAAAGCCCGCGGCGGTCTTTCCGAGGTCCGCATAGAGCCACGCCTGAAACTGCGCGTCGAAATCCTGAGGTGACATGCCGAGATCTTTTTGGATCGCCTCGGAGGTAGTCTTCCGATTGGCGAAGGACTGCACCATCGCGAGCAGCTTCGCGTCGCCCCAGCGTCCCTGGATGAAGTCGCAGATGCGGCCGGCCTGGAAATAGGAAACCAGGACCTGGCCGGGATATTCCGGCCGAACGAAACCGCGGTCGAGTTGCGCGACCGGGAGCAGTTTCTTGTCGCGCAAGGCCACAAGGATGTCGGGCGTGACGCGGCTGCTCCATTCCGGAGACACGTCGGCCTCTTCGTGGACGGCCAGGCCTTCGGTAAACCAGCGTGGCACGCGACTGTGCGTCGCGGTGATGATGTAGACGTGGCTCAGCTCATGCCATAGCGTGGCGCCCCAATGAAAATCTCCAGGCTTGCGCGCGGAGGGGCTGTCCATCGCCACCACCTCGCCAAACGTA
>Ga0187852_1001357_pt1 | contig 23159 bp, 23 predicted proteins | sample June2016WEW_6_40_FD_134511 | JGI IMG/M metagenome (GOLD analysis project Ga0187852, IMG submission 134511) | Peatland microbial communities from SPRUCE experiment site at the Marcell Experimental Forest, Minnesota, USA - June2016WEW_6_40 | ecosystem: Environmental > Terrestrial > Soil > Wetlands...
GAGGAGGTTGGAGAGCATCCCGCCGGGGATCTGGTGCGTGAGGATACCGGGGTCGGTCTGGAGCGAGCGCAGATTGAGGAGAGGCCGGTAGCGGTCCATCACCTTGCCGAAATAGGCGGCGAGGTCGCCGAGCGCGTTCAGGTCGAGCCGGGGGTCGAGCGCGGTTCCCCGCATTGCCCCGACCAGAGTTTCCGTGGGAGGCTGGGATGCTCCGCCCGCGAACGGGCTGAGCGCGCTGTCGACCGCGGCGGCTCCGGCTTCCGCGACCGCGAGGCACGTGAGGGTCGACATCCCGCTCGCGGAATGGGTGTGGACCACGACGGGCAGTCCCACCTCGGCACGCAGGGCCCGGACGAGGGCCGCGCCCTCCTGCGGCGGCAGGAAACCGCCCATGTCCTTCACGCACAGCTCGTCCGCCCCCATCTCGGCCAACCGGTGGCCGAGCGCGACGAAGGTGGCCTGGGTATGGACGGGGGACTGTGTGTAGCAGATCGTACCCTGGGCTCGGGCGCCCGCCTTCTTGACGGCGGCGATCGCGGCGGACATGTTCCCCGGGTCGTTCAGCGCGTCGAAGACCCGGAAAACGTCGATGCCGTTCTCGGCCGACTTCTCCACAAACCGCTCCACCACCCCGTCTTCGTAGTGCCGGTATCCGAGCAGGTTCTGGCCGCGCAGCAGCATCTGCAGGCGGCTCTTGGGCATCAGCCTGCGGAAGGTGCGTAGCCGTTCCCAGGGGTCTTCATTGAGAAAGCGTATGCAGGAATCGTAGGTTGCGCCTCCCCAGCATTCCACTGACCAGTAACCGGCGTTGTCCAGGTCTGCGCAGGCCGGAACCATGTCATCCAGCGCCATGCGCGTCGACAGCAGGCTTTGGTGGGCGTCTCGAAGAGCTAATTCAGTAATCTCAATAATGCGCGGCACTATGCGATTCTCCTCCCTGGATTCTAATTCCCCGCGCGTGGATAGTCCAACTTCCAGCCGGCTGAAGGCATTGCTGCCTGCGCCTGAGATTGCCATCGGCTCCAGGTATCCTCACCCCTCTGAGGCTGCGATGGCGAAGGCGATCTCTCGCATCGGTGGGCGCGGAATTGGGCCCGGCGAAGAATTCGGAACCGGCCATGACAGCGGGAAAAAGCCTGAAATATTGCAAATAATCAGGTTGTATGGTGCGCCCGGAGAGATTCGAACTCCCGACCTAACGCTCCGGAGGCGTTCGCTCTATCCAGCTGAGCTACGGGCGCGCATATCCAGCATAACGCACTTTGGATTCTGGCGGCGCTGTCGGCCCGCCATCCCATCCGATCTGCTTCAACGCGCGTCCCGATCTCCGAGCGCCGATCTCAGTTTCCTAATCCTTAGTCCCTTAGTCCCTAGTCCCTAGTCCCTTAGTCTCTGTTCCTGCTCCCTATTCCCTGTTCCCCGCTCTTTGCACCCGCAGCTCCTCCATCACCGACTGGATCAGTGCCTTGGCGCCCTCCATGCCGCCCAGAACCGCCTGCAAATCCAGCGCCGGCTTGGCCGGGTTCCGGCTGGATGCGCAATAGACCCCGTGCTGACCCACCAGAATCAGCGAGTCCGTCAGCAGGTCCAGCGCCACCGCCAGCCTGCCCCGCTCCACGCCCATCATCTGCTCGTGCTGCTCCAGCTCCGCCCGCTTCTCGTCGAAGATGCTCATACCCACAGCCTAACCGAAAAGCCGGCGCCGGTTCTTCACTCCCCCAGCCGCCCGAAAAGCCCCGCTCACAGCTCCAGCTTGCGCATGTACTCCGCATCCAGCTTGAGCGCCTCGATGGGATCCATGTCGAACTCCTCCTGCTCGATGAAATAGTGCTTGAGCCCGGTAGCCGCGCGCAGAATCGCCCGGTAATCCACCACCCCCCGGCCCATCACCGTCGAGTGCATCTTGCCGTTCTCGCCCTTCACCATATCCTTCACGTGCAGCAGCGGGAACCTTCCCGGCGTCTTGCTCAGATAATCCACCGGGTTGCGCCCGGCCGCGGCCACCCAGCCGCAATCCATCTCGAAGACCACCAGCTTGGGGTCGGTCAGCCACAGCAGCTCGTCGTAGAACACCACCCCTCCCTCCGAGCCGAACTCCGGCCCGTGATTGTGATAGCCGAAGGTCATGCCCGCGGCCTTCACCTTCTCGCCAATGCGGTTCAGTTGGCCCGCCACCCAGCGCCAGTCGTCCAGCTTGAGCGCCCCGGTCAGCGCCGGGTCGCGCCGCATCGGCCAGGGGCAAATCATGAAATCAAGTCCCAGCGCGCGGCCATATTCGATCAGCTCGTCCTGATGCGCCAGCAACAGCGCCAGCGTGTGATGCGTGCTCGTGCAGCGCAGCCCGGCTTTATCCATCGCTTTGCGGAAATCCGCCGCCGTGCGGTCGTAGTAGCCCGCGGCCTCGACTTCCGTGTAACCCGCCTCCCTCACCTTGCGCAGCGTCCCGTCAAAGTCCTTGGGAAGCAGCTCTCTTACGCTGTAGAGTTGCAGCCCGATGGGCAGGCGAAGCGGAGCGGCGTCCAGACGGCCGGCGCTCACGCAGGTTCCGGCCACAGCCGCGCCCAGCCGCACAAAATCCCGGCGCGTGATGGTATGCGTATTCATAAGCTCCTCCGCGTGAAGCGCCATTTTCGCTCTCCGCCCTGTCTCGTGTCCACAAGCGCTGGAAGCGGCAAGAAACCACATAGCTGTGTGGGGCTTCCGATTCGCAACGGAATTCCTCCCGGGCTCGCTATCCGCATCCCGTCTTGCCTATGCGAGGGAAATATACGTGTATGTCCGGTTTGCGGCCAACATCGCTTTAGATTCTCTGTCCCATGCGTGCAATGCGCGGAACCGCGATCAAAGTTACCGCGAAGAGGAAAATGGACGCGGCAATGAATTCGAGGTGCCCGTGGCGCAGGTCTTCAAACACCAGCTTGGCCGCAACCAGCGCCAGCGTGGCGTAGCCAACTCGAGTCAGTTCCATCCGGCGCCAGTGTGCGCCGCTGAAGGCAAGCGCCAGAGCCGCCATGCAGATGGTCAACGTGCGGATAAAAGCAAGGTGATGGGCTCCGGGATTCAGGCTCAACGCAGTCAGCCACATCAGGCCTTGCACCAGCAGCGCTGCCGCGGCGCCGATCGCCACAGATGCGGAGACAGTATGAAGAAGCTGCAGCTTCCACGGCTCTCCCTGGCAAGGCTTCCCGGCTGCATAGCAGAGAACCGCGCCAGCCGAGATCAGGCAAACGCTCCACGTTGGCGCTCCAGGAAGTGTCCCTGCAAGCGCGCGGAAGGCATAATTCAGCAGGCCGGATGCGACTGTGGCCGCCAGCAGATACACCAGGCCGTGGAACTGAAGAGTCAGTCGGCTCAACCGGACACCCAGGAACGTAGCCACAATCGCAGCCGCGCCCAGGCACGCCGCCATCCACAACGGCGGCAGGCACAACCAGCAGCCTGTCAAAAAGAGCGCTGCGCTCCACACGGCAAACACACGATAATTGCGCCGTTCCGGAGCGCGGTCGAAGAAAACAAAGACTCCCGCATAACTTGCCGTGGACAAGGCCAGGCAGAAGGCCCCCAGTACAGTTGCTCCGCTGCGGGGCTCGAAATAAAGCAAACTGGAAGCCGCCAGCAGGAACGCGATCATGGTCTGGATCGTTTCGAAGACTGTGATCTTTCGCTGGAAAACCGTAGTCTTGAGCGCCACGCTCACCCCATAGATCAGAAACAGTGCGAAGCCGGGCGCAAGCAATGCCGCCGTCCTGAGGCTTGGGTAATCCGCGCGCGTGCTTTCTGGGCTGGAGTAGATAAAGATCAGCGCCCATACGCCCAGGTCGGCAGCCGCCGCCACCAGGAATCGCACTCCCAGCTCGTGATTGCGTCCAGCCGCGTACTCCGAAAGAAGAACCATCAGCAGGAGTGCCGCTATGAAGGGAGTCACCTCGTGCGTCGCAATCGCTAAAGCCAGAGCAACCACAGCCGCGGTCACATTGGCCACCCAGAAGATCGATGCGAGATCGCGCTTCCATGCCAGGGCAGAGGCCGCACATACGAATGCGCCCAGCACGCCCGCGGTCACCGCCGCCGGCAATACCTTGAAGCGCAGTGTAAGTTCCCACAGCATGGGAGCCAGGATCAAGGCGGAGGTGCAGGCATAAGTCATGCTTGCAAACCATGCCCCGGCAGGCGCCCGCGTCGCCCATATCAGCCAGAACATCGCGTAGGCAATGGCGATCGCCGCTACCCCCGGTTTGGGAAGCGAGGTGGATTCCGCAACCGCACGCAACACATAGGCCCCGGCAATTCCGAGCATTGCCTTGCCCACGACGGGAAACGCTCCGCCGGCCAGCGCGGAAGGGAGCCTCTCCCCGGCTTGCGCCGCTTGCAATGGAATCGGCTCCGTCGCGGCAACTGCAATCGGAGCTCCGGAAGGACCTTCCAGCGCCTCGACACGCCTCTCCAGTGTCTCCAGGCGTTTGGCAAGCCGATCTAAGGCGTCGGGAAGATCATCCATGATTTCCACCCGATTTCAAAGAGGATGGGTGCGTTTAGTCCGCGGCTGCGGCTTCGGGCACGCCCTTTTCTGGCCACGGAGGCAGCAGCTTCACCAGCACCCATAAGAAGACCAGCGGAAGGATAGTCAGCGCGACAGCCACGATCAGTCCTTCCTTTGTCACCAGGCCCATCTTGTAAGTCGTGTACCCGAGAAAACTCTTGCTGAACAACTGTCCGCCGATCACCACATTCCAGCGCATGGCGAAGATCCCTATCAGCGTCAGGCAGCCAGTCACGGAGTAAATCCGCTTGCGCGCGATCTCCGGCAGCTTGACCACCTGGGTGATGCCCAGCAAGACGATGGGGACCAGCGTGCCCAGGCAGATCTGGAGGACGATCTGGGAGAAGTAGAGCTTGGTATGAACCATGAAATTCAGGCTGCGGAACGATTCGTCGGCCTCATAGATGCGGTGAATCAGGTCCAGCATCTCCAGGCTGAAGTCGATGATGAAGGTGTAGAACAGGTACATCGCAATGGTGTCCACGCAGGATATGTCGATCTTCTGCTTGCGCAGCTTCGCGATCGCCATATAGAGAAGCATCACCGCCGCAATCCCCGACACCATCGCCGAAAAGATGAACACCACCGGCATCAGCGGCGACGACCACCAGGGATTGGCCTTGACGGAGCCGAAAATGAACCCCACGTAGCCGTGCAACAGAAAGGCGGAAGGGATGCCGATGAGCGTCACAATCCATCCCGCCCGCTCGTCGATTGCCAGCGAATGCTTGCTGATGTTGCTGGAGCCCAGCGTCATCAGCCGGTAAATCCAACGCGTCCATTTCCCCGCTGACTGGGACCACAGAACGATCTCGCGCCGGTAGTCGAGCCATATCTCGAACACCAGCACGGCCATCAGGTACCACATGTACACATACCCGAACATGGCCATGGCCGAAGTGCTGTGCGGAGTGAAGTACATCTCCGGCGAGCGGAATGGGTGGCCCAGATGCAAAATCAGCGGCAGAGGCGCAACCAGCAGGAAGGCCAGAGCCGTCAGCAGCGCCAGCCTGTAAGTCGGCTTCACCGCTTCCACTCGGAAAATACGCTCCAGCGACGCCAGAATGAACGCGCCCGCCACCAGCCCCGTGATATAGGGATACAAAACGATCAGCACACTCCAATAGAGAGTGATTTCGTTCGGATACATGAAGCCTTCAACTCCGTTCATAACCCCTCACCCGTTTGCTTCCTGACCGTTCACTTGTTCACTTCTTCACTTCTTCACTGTCTTTACCGCACCGAGCCGTCCAGGTCGTTGTAGAAGACCTTTGCGCCGGTGGCCATCTGCGGCTTCAACACCTGCACGCTGTGCGTCTTCAGGAACTCGTGGATCGGGTCCTTGGGGTCTTTCAGATCGACCAGTTGGCGCGCCCCGGTGGGGCAGGCCTCGCAGCACGCGGTGGTCAGCCCTTTGGTAATCCGGTGGTAGCAGAGCGTACATTTATCCGCGACCTTCTTCACCGGATGAATGTAGCGGCAGCCATAGGGGCAGGCCTGCACGCAATAGGCGCAGCCCAGGCAGTAAGTCTGGTCCACCAGCACGGCGCCGTCCGGGCTGATGAAGGTCGCGCCTACCGGGCACACCTGCGTGCAGGGCGAATCCGCGCACTGGTTGCACAGCTTGGGAACGAAGAAGTACTTCCCGCTTTCATCGGTGGCCACCGGGAATCCTTCCTTGCCGCCGTCCGGCGAGATGACCTCGGGGACGGTCAAGGGGTTGGCCGTAACCTCCCCGGATTCGGTCATCAGCCAGTCCGACCTGTGGTACCGTTCCACCCAGGTACGGAAGAATCCCTCCGGCACATCGTTCTCCGTCTGGCAGGCTCGCACGCAGTTGCCGCAGCCGATGCACTTGGGGATGTCGATCAGCATGCTCCACCAATGCTCGGTCATCTTGTAGTTAGGCGAGGCTTCCGGCGTTCCGGCAAGCACGTACTTCCATGCAACTGCCGCCGCCGGCAATAGAACGATCATTTGGCGCCGCGTTATCTTCATTTCGCGCCTCCTGCATCCATGCCAGGGCTGTGCGGCTTGTGGCAGGTCTCGCACGGAAGACCCGTCGAGTGCTCTTCCGGCACAACCTGCGGAAAGCCCTTGGGTTTGGCGGCGCTGGTCGTATGACACCGGGCGCAGATCACTGCCGTGTCCGGCTTCACCGGTGTCACCGACGATGGATCGTCGGCATGTTTGGCCAGTGCCCCGTGACAGGCCTCGCAGTTCACGTTTGCATGCTTGCCCTTGGCCTTCACGTCCAGAACGTCCGTGTGACAGCTCTCGCAAGCCTCGTGGCCGGCAAATTTAATCGGATGCGCGGCAATTTCGCCGATGGCATTGCCGCGGTAATGCCCATACTGCCCAAAGCTTTTGGGGACCACGTAGTGGCGTACCACCAGAAACACCAGAAAGGCGAAGACGAAAACTCCCGCAAACCGGAAAAGATGCGGTGCATCCTTGAAGACACTCATCGAGCCCTCTCCTTAACGACCCTGCCAGGAGGTTCCGCGAGGATCTTCCATTTAAACTGGAAAACTCCTCATAATCCGGACTTTACGGGAGAGTATGGCGCGGCTGTATGTGAGTCAGATCACACGCAAACGTGACGCAGATCGCTCGCCGGGCACAGGCATTCTGGCGAAGCCATCGCCGTACTGCACATCGCGGCGAAGGTTATAGCAAAACCGGGGATGATGTACCCCAGGCCAATGCAGCACGGATGCGGTCTGGCAAGGGCATGCGAGTTGGAGAACCGCTCTAATTGGAAGCGGACAAACGGCCCACCAGCGTGAGATCGATCCCCACCTCTTTGGCCACTTTCATCATGAACATGCTCGGATCCTTCAGGCCCCATTGGACATAGGGAACCGTAAAGTGTGTCTTGGCCGTGAGGTTCGTTCCCTCGATATGAATCTGCACGGGAACCGTCAGCTCGTGCGGAGTGCCGTGCAGGGTGAAGATGCCGGCAACTTGAATGGTGGAATCGCCGGAGGCCGCGATGCTCCCTTGATAGCTCCTGGGCACGAAGGACACTTCGGCAAAGTGCGCCGCTTCCAGAACCTCCGTGGTCATCTTGCGATCGCGGCTCCCGTTGCCGCTGTTGCCGCTGCCGGCCGCCACAACCACAAAGCCCGATATATTCGGCGCGCCGCGATCGAAGTCGATCGATCCGCTTTGCACATGAAACGTGCCATGGACGCCGTGGTCGGAGCCGCCCAGAGTGAAGGCGACTTGGCTTGAATCCGGGTTTATGTTGAAGGTTTCATGCTGGGCGAACGCAACGGGCGCAAGCAGCAGCGTGAACGCGGGGAAGAGGTACTTGGCGAGAGTCTTCATTGCTTTCCTCCAGTGATGGTATTTTATTGGATTCGCCTCGATCTGCGACGGTTCCAGTCTTCACGTCGGCATGGACCTCGCGGCTGGGGCATCCGCATGGCTGCTGTTTCCTGCCATCGTTGCTTTTTTCAGGCATTGAGGGTTGCAACACGCCGGCTATTCCGCGAGTTAAAATACCCGCGGGACTCCATATTCCCAACCTCTCTTTCGGGGATCATCGACGTGCCCAGGCAACCAATAGACGGCCTTGCGCCACAGAACGATGAGAGCAAGATGCGCGACGCGCAATTCGCCATGCATCTCTCCCTGGCTGTTGGCGTGGCCATGCTGCTGGGCAAGACGGCGGCTTATTTGATGACCCACTCGGCCGCCATTTTCTCCGATGCGGCCGAGTCGGTGATTCACGTGATTGCCGTGGGATTTGCCGGTTTCAGCCTTCGGCTCAGCACGCGTCCCGCTTCCCATCACTTCCTCTACGGTTACGAACGCATCACCTTCTTCTCTGCCGGATTCGAGGGCGCCTTGATCGTCGTGGCCGCAATCGCGATTATCACCGAGTCGCTCCGCGAGTGGATGGCCGGACTCCAACTGCAGCGCCTGGGATCGGGAGTCGTGCTGATCCTGGTGGCTGCAATCGTAAATGCGGGCCTCGGCTACTACCTCATCCGCACCGGCCGCCGCACGAATTCCATCATCCTTGAAGCCAACGGCAAACACGTCCTGACCGACAGTTGGACCAGCTTCGGCGTTGTGGGCGGATTGGCGCTGGTGCTGATGACCCATTGGAAGCCATTCGATCCCCTGGTGGCCATGGTTGTCGCCGCAAATATTCTCTGGTCGGGAGGCCGCCTGGTCTGGCATTCCGCGGCCGGACTGCTGGACTACTCCGATCCCGAGACCGGCCGCAGAATTCGCGAGCGGCTTGATGCCATCTGCTCCGAACTGCACATTGAATACCACGGTGTGCGTTTCCGGACGACAGGGTACCGGCAGATCATCGAAGTGCACCTGCTCTTCCCGCGTCAGACATCGGTGAGCGAGGCCCATGCCCTGGCCACCGCTTTGGAAGAACGCCTGCCCAATGAACTGCATATGCCCGCCGAGGTCATTACGCACCTGGAGTCGGCTGAAGACCACGCCCTGGTCCACCACCGCCAGCACTACACGGGAAAACCGGATTAAGCCCTTTGCCGCTCTTCGGACCTCAACACGGAACCGGCGCCTCTTAGAGGGTGACGAAACGCGGTTCGCAGCATGCCTTGCAGAGTCTCGCCAAATCCGATTGCATCTCGCGGTCTAGTTTGAAGGACTCCAGCGTGGCATCCAGAATTGCGGCCGCCCCGGCATCCTCAGGCCGTTTCATGCTGTAGTGCATCCATTTTCCTTCGCGGCGCGCGCTCACAATCCCGGCATTGCGCAGATAGGCCAGATGCCTTGAAATCTTGGGCTGGCTTTGCTTCAGAACCTCAACGAAGTAGCAGACGCACACCTCCCGGCCGCCCATCAGGTTGAGCAGCCTGAGGCGCGTGGGGTCTGAAAGAGCGGCGAATAAGCGAGCCAGGTCCACCGGTTTGGAGTTTCGGCCCATGCCTCATAATATACGCCTTGACAAATGTGTTGAGAAAAGAATATATTCGCCTTGACGTATACGAAAGGAGGCGGAATGGAAACCGCCGCTCAGGTAAAAGAAGAAGTCAAGCAGAAGTACGGCAGCGCCGCCCGCGCCATTGCGGGCGCGGGAAGCCTGGCCGCATGTTGCGACCCGGCCCTTCGCTGCTGCGACCCGGTGACCACGAATCTTTACAGCGCCGATGAGAAGGGTTTGATTCCGGAGAAGGCCGTGCTGGCCTCGCTGGGATGCGGCAATCCCACCGCGCTGATCGAACTGAAGTCCGGCCAGGTGGTGCTCGATCTCGGTTCGGGCGGCGGCATTGACGTGCTGCTCTCCGCGCGCCGCGTCGGCCCCGCGGGCAAGGCTTATGGCCTGGACATGACCGACGAAATGCTGGCCTTGGCGCGCGAAAACCAGCGCCAGGCTCGAGTCGATAACGTGGAGTTCCTGAAGGGCGAGATGGAAAACATTCCTCTGCCCGACAACTCCGTCGATGTGGTGATCTCCAACTGCGTCATCAATCTCTCCGCGGACAAGGACCGCGTGCTGAAGGAAGCATTTCGCGTGCTCCGCCCCGGAGGCCGCTTCGCGGTCTCGGACGTTGTGGTGCGCGGCCAGGTCCCCGATGCTGTGCGGCAAAGCATGTTGCTTTGGGTCGGCTGCATTGCCGGGGCGCTGGAAGAGCAGGACTATCGCGCCAAGCTCCTCGGCGCCGGCTTCGTCGATGTCGATTTGGAGCCAACCCGAATCTACAGCATTGAAGATGCGCGCCAGTTTCTGGCTGAGGCCGGCGTTGCGGTGGATGAGATTGCGCCGCAGGTCGAGGGGAAATTCCTGAGCGCCTTCATTCGCGCCACCAAACCAAATGCACTTTGACGCAAGCCCGGTTGCCGCTCCAGAGCGGCAGCAGCCCGGAAAGGCTAACCCGTATGCCGAACCACTACAACGTCCTGTTTCTATGCACCGGCAACTCCGCCCGCTCCATTATGGCGGAGGCCATCCTGAACCGTAAGGGGAAGGGCAGCTTCACCGCGTACAGCGCGGGCAGCCATCCTGCGGGGGCTGTAAGGCCGGAGGCTCTCAAGCAGATTGAGCTGGCGGGAATCCCAACCGCCGGGCTGCGGAGCAAGTCCTGGGATGAGTTTGCCGCGCCCGGCGCCCCGCGGATGGATTTCGTCTTCACCGTTTGCGACAACGCCGCCAAAGAGGCCTGCCCTTTCTGGCCCGGTCAACCCATGACCGCTCATTGGGGAATCCCCGACCCGGCAGCGGTCAAGGGCTCGCCTGAGGAGATAGAGCGCGCCTTTCGCGACGCCTTCTCCATCCTCGACCGCCGCATAGGCCTGTTTCTTTCTTTGCCGCTTTCCACTCTGGAGCAGCTCGCAATTCAAAGAGAACTCGACAACATCGGCCGGCAATGAAGTCCTCGCTTCAGGCGTAGCTGGTGTCGGGTTGGAGTCCGGCGGCGCAACCCATCTTTGTGGCCTATGAACAGGCGGGACCAATCCCGGTGACGGTGGCGGGAGCAGATCACAACAATCCGCGCCGTAGGCGCAGAGTTGGTTAGCCCCGCGCTTCAGCGTGGGGGAAAGCGATTCCACAAGTTCATTACGGAGTCCCGTAGGGACGGCGCAAGGACATTATTTATGCGGGAACCACGAGAGCATATTGCCCGTTCGTACAGAGTGGATCTCCTGTTTTGCTCCAGGTTGCCGGTCGCTGAAAGTATGGGTAGCGCCGGCCTCCTGGCCGGCTGTCGCGTGGACCTCCCGGTCCACGCCGCACTCTTCACCAATAGGAACCGCTCTAATACTCGTCCGATTCCCTGCGGTGCTTGCGGAAGACGTAGTGGCCGACGAGCCAGCCAACGGCGCTGCCTACCAGGACATCGGAGGGGAAATGCTGCTGGCCGAGAACGCGGGTGAGGCTGACGGCGGTGGCCAGGCCGTAGGCGACGATCTTTGTCATGCGCCCGTGGTATTCAGAGGCGATGACGGTGGCCGAGGACCAGGCGATCATGCTGTGGGTAGAGGGGAAGGAGGAATCGAGGCCTACACGGGTCTGAAAGAATTTTCCCTTCGCATTGTCCTCGGAGGGCCGCTCGCGCATCGTGGCGGCCTTCAGCGCCTCATCGACGGCCAGGCTGTCCACCATGGCTTCGCCGGCCAGGATTCCGGTTTCCGTGGCGTGGTCGTCATCGTGCATGCGGCCCAGGCTGTAGATGATGACGGGGGCAGCGACAAAGCCGCCCAGCAGGCCGTTCGAGGCCTCCACGTTGCGGTTGTTGAAGGACGCGTTCTGGGAGACGACCGAGGACATAGCCTGGTGGTCCGCGCTGATAGCCACCGTGGTGGCCAGCCCGAGAGGGACAAGGATGGCGAGGTCGTGTTCACGGACCCGAATGGGGCTGGTCCAGATCGCGGCCTGGTCCTTGAGGATGTGGACTGGGGTGTTGCGCAGCGTCACCTTCTCGTTGACCTTCGCCTGGGAAGGCTCTGAGGGCTGAGGCAAAGGGGCGTCCGGCAGGGCATCCGAGCTGCGCTCTGAAGACGGCTCCGGGTTTGGGCCGGAAGCGCTTTGCCCGCCTGCCCAAGGGCAAAAGGCCAGCATCAGGGCCAAAGAGAGCGCGGCCAGCGAACTCCAGCGTCTCAAGCGCGCTACAGCGAAACCAGAGTAGCTGTACCCAGGAAGCACCATGACAAGTGGCTTTTTCCTTAAGAAAAAGCCACCTCGCGCGCTCTTTGCCAGGGCACGTTTACTCTGGTTTCGCTCAAAGCCAGGGAGATGGAACACGATATCACCGGGCACGGACGACCTCATGATTCACATTCTATTCGCAGACGGCGCCCGTCGACGCCGCCCAGGTGGTGTTAGCAGGCCCTGGCTCGCCGGCTCCTTCAGGTAGATCTCGGAGTAGTCCAGGTAGTTCTGGGCCAATTCGAGGAGGAGGGCGCGGCTTTTATCGTCCAGTTCGCGGCGGAGCTTGGCTGGAACGCCGGCCCAGAGGGTTTTTGGCGGGACGACGGTGTGCTCGGGGACCACGGCGCCGGCGGCGATGATGGAGCCTTCCCCGATGCGGCAGCCGTTCAGGACGACAGCGCCGATGCCGATCAGCACGGCGTCTTCAACCTCGCAGCCGTGAACCGTGGCGTTGTGGCCGATGGTGACCCAGTCGCCCACAACAACCGGGTAGAGGTTACGATGGCCGTGGAGGACGGCGCAGTCCTGGACGTTGCTGTTGGCGCCGAGGCGGATGGAGTTCACGTCGCCGCGCAGCACCGCGTTCATCCACACTGAAGAGCGCTCGCCGAGCGTCACGTCGCCGATGACCTGCGCGGAGAGATCGACGTAACAATTAGCTGGAATTTGGGGCAGCCGGCCCTGGTAGCCGCGGATCATCCTGTTGCAACCTCCTCTGGGGCCTGGCCGACCCCTCAACTGAGAGTGTAAAAGAGAAGCCGCGAGCGGCGCCGAAAGGGGAATTCGCGGGGTTTTGCCTGAAGACGGCCACAAACCGGTGCCAAGCCCATTTGGGAACGGATCGCGAATCATTACCAATATCCGGGTATTTACAGTATCCTTGGAGAAGCCCCTTTGGCAGGTTTGGAGGTGGGACTTTTTGGCGGAGGTTCGCATTCAAGAAGGCGAGCCGCTCGAAAATGCGCTGCGCCGCTTCAAGCGGAAGGTACAGCAGGAGGACATCATCAAGGAAGTCAAGCGTCACTCCTACTACCTGAAGCCCGGCGAGAAGAAACGCGTAAAGGCGGCTTTGGCGCGCAAGCGGAATCGCAAGAAGGCTCGTAAAGAGCAGGATTAGCTTTTCAACAAATCGTGACACGCGCCGCCCCCGGCGACCCCCGGTGAATGGGAGCCGCCAGGCAGCCCAGAGTAAGAAAGGGGCGGCCTGTCGCGATTCTTTCTTTCGGCTGAATCGTTCCGCGCGCGGGGTGCGTGGTAATGTTAGTCTAGTCTTCCGATCCCCCAGGCAGACTTGAGTTTTCGCCGCAGAATTTGTTGCGGCCCGGGCCCTTGTTGTTAAAGAAGCACGAAGACAGGGAAGCGGGACCGGCAAGTTTTCGGGGTCAGGGCCGATTTCATCCTATTTCCCTTCTTTGGGGAAGCCGGCCATGGAGTTTACCGACAGGGTTTTGAAGTGCATCGATTGCGGCGCCGAGTTTGTATTCACTGCCGGCGAGCAGCTCTTCTTCCACGACAAGCAGTTCAAAAACGATCCCAAGCATTGCAAGCAGTGCAAGGCCAAGCGCGCCAGCGGAGCCTCCAGGGTGCGCCCGGAGACCCGCACCACCTGTTCGCAATGCGGGGCGGAGACGACGGTTCCCTTCAAGCCCACCCAGGGAAGACCAGTGCTGTGCCGCACCTGCTTCCAGCAGCAAAGGGCGACCGCCCAACCGACGCCCACCCCCGCGGCGGAGCCGAGCCCCGAGCCCAGTCCTGAGCCGGAGTCTATGCCAGAGCAGAACTAAAGAGCAGGTCCCCCTTGAATCCCGACGGGAATCCGGCCGCGCGGACCAGCGTGGCCAGTTGCGCCCAATGGCGCTGGCTGTGAAAGAGCGTATGTGCCAGTACCTTGCGCCGGGAAACGGTCAAACCTTCCGGCGGCAGCCAGGGATACTTCAGCGTCTGTGTCTCATCCCAGTTTTGAGCCGGGTCGTCCAAGAGTGAGCGGAAGATCTGGACGGCTTTGAGGTGCAGGTCAAACAGAGCACCCAGAGGGCCGGCGGGCATATCTTTCCTGTCCGTCAGAGGCAGGCCGGCGATGCGCTGGCTCCAGACCAGCTCAACCCCCCAGATATGACGGACGAACTCCTGCACATTGGCGGATCCGCCGATGCCGCAAGGCAGCTCCAGCAGTGCGGGGTTGGCGTCCAGGTGTGCTTTCCAGAAGTTGGAGGATTCCTGGTTCCAGGCCAGAAGCTCCTCAAGCGAAATTGCAAGACTCATGGCGTTTCCTCTCCAATTGAGAACTGGATGAGGGCAACTGGAGCTCAGATTCGATTTTTCAGCGCGCGATGGCCAATGTCGCGGCGATAGTACATTCCGTCAAAATGAATCTCAGCCATGGCCTCGTAGGCGCGGGCCAGGGCCTCTTCCAGCGAGGCTGCGGCGGCGGTGACGCCAAGCACGCGGCCTCCGGCTGTGATCAATTCGCCGTCCCTCCGCGCGGAGCCGGAGTGGAAGATCTGGACTCCCGGAACGTGGGCGGCGGCGCCCAGGCCGGTGATGGGAAAGCCGGTCTTGTAGCTGCCGGGATAGCCGGAGGAACTGGCGACGACGCAGGCCGAGGCGCCGGGGCTCCAGCGCAGTTCGGTCTCCGCCAGCCGTCCGTCGATGCAGGCTTCCAGCGCCTCCACCAGGTCGCTTTCCAGGCGCAGCAGGATGGCCTGGGTCTCCGGATCGCCGAAGCGGGCGTTGAACTCCAGCACCTCGGGGCCGCGCGCGGTCATCATCAGCCCGCAATAGAGCACGCCCACGAAGGGCGTCTCCTCCTCGGCCATGCCGCGCACCGTGGGCTCGGCGATGTGGTGCAGAATCCACTCCGTCATGCCGGGCTCGATCATGGATTCGGTGGAGTAGACGCCCATGCCGCCGGTGTTGGGGCCGGTGTCGCCCTCCCCGATGCATTTGTGATCCTGGGCGGGAACCAGCGGGACCACGTGCTTGCCGTCGCTCAGGCAGAGGAAGCTGATCTCGTCGCCCGTGAGAAACTCCTCGATAACCACCTGTTGTTCCGCCGCCCCCAGCAGCGCGCCCGTGAACAGTCCCTGCGCGGCCTCCATGGCCGTCTGGCGCGACTCGCAGACGATCACACCCTTGCCCGCGGCCAGCCCGTCGGCCTTCACCACGATAGGCGGATGGAAGATGTGGATGGCTTTCTCCAGTTCGGCCGCGTGGGTGCAGACCACGTAGTTGGCCGTGGGAATGTTGTGCCGCTGCAGGAATCGCTTGGCGAAGCTCTTGCTGGTCTCCAGCATCGCCGCGGCCCGCGTGGGCCCAAAGACGCGCAGCCCGCGCTCCTGAAGCGCATCCACAATGCCCAGCGAGAGCGGCAGCTCCGGCCCCACGATGGTCAGGCCCGGCTGCTCGGCCTCGGCCACGCGAACCATCGCGTCCAGGCTCTTCAGGTCTACCGGAACGCAACGCGCAATCTCGGCGATGCCGCCATTGCCCGGCGCGCACACCACCTCCGTTACCCGCTCGCTCCGTTTCACTGCCCAGGCCAGCGCGTGCTCCCGGCCTCCCGAACCAAAAATCAAGACCTTCATGGCTGCGTTCCTGCTCTTTCTTCTCTTCCCTCAACCTGAAAGGTTATCTGAGCAAACCGGGATGGGGAAGTCAAACCGGGCCAGAGCCGGACGCAGCTTTGAAAGCTCCGTTATAGCGGTTTCACAATTGCTGTACGTCAAGGCCACTGCCGCTGAGTGGCTTTTTCCTCAAGAAAAAGCCACCTTGCTCGATGTCGGCGAGGGCACGTGAATTGTGGAACCGCTCTAACCCTCCAGATGCGCGCGAAAGATGAGGATGCCGACGTAGCGATCCATCCACGCGGCCTTCTCCGGCGCAATCTTTCGCAACTCCTCCGTGACGCCAGGTTCGTCTACCGCCTCGATGCGCAAGCCGGCCGCCGCGATGGCGTTGGCGTAGTCCGAGACGCGCGGCATGGCGTGTTCCAGAAGCACATCTTCCTTCCACGGCGACGAATAACGATACGGCGCGGTCTTCTGGTAGGCGCAGCCGTGGCCCCACCCCTCCATCTCGTTCCTCAGAATCGCGAAACGGAAGGGATGCGGCACTGAAATCACCAGGTCTCCGCCGGGCGCCAGAAGATTGCGGAGCGTCTTGACTGCTTCCCTCAGGTTGGCCGCGTACATGAGCGCCTGAAAGCTGACGATCAGATCGAACTGCCGCGCCGCCACCGCCGGCAGCGCCGTCAGGCCCTCAAAGCCGCCCATCGCAAAGGAGAGGTTCGAGCAGGCAGCGTGGCCCTTCCAGTTGCAGGCGAAGCCTTCACTGGGATCGACGCCGATCACGGATGCTGCGCCATGCTCGGCGAAGAACCGCGCCTTATCGCCCGTGCCGCAGCCTACGTCCAAAACGCGCTTGCCCTCAAATGCGCCGCACATTTTCAGTTGAGCCGGCCATTCGATGAGCTGATCGGCGGAAACCTGCCGGGAAGCCGCGTAGACCTGCGCCAACGAGTCCCAAAACTGCGAGGAGTGAGATTTGGGGCGTTCGTCATGCATGATCTGAGTTTAGACCGTGCAACGATTGGGAAGCCGTGGAGTTCTGCTCGCCTATACTGAGGCGTGGCGCGCCGGCATCCCCGGACGCAGGCCGGCAGGAGGGCCGAGCCATGGTTCAGACTCGGATTAAACCCTACTTTCACGAGGTCGCCGTGAAGGCGCGGCGCGGGGAGCAGCAACGCATCTTCCGGCGCAACCAGGTCTTCGGGATTCTGCTGGTGGCTGCGGCGATCCTGGTTTGGTGGCTCTTTCACACCAATCCCAGGTGGATCTTTCCGCCCGGCTGGTGGCGCCCATGAGCGCACAACCCGCCCCTCTCGCCGTCCTGCTGCTCGGCCCCACAGGCAGCGGCAAGACGGCGCTGGCGCTCGAGCTCGCGCGACGCTTTGGCGGCGAGATCGTCAGTTGCGACGCAGTGGCTGTCTATCGCGGCATGGACCTCGGCTCGGCCAAGCCAACTTTAGAAGAGCGGGCGCGGCTGCCGCATCACCTCATCGACGTGGCCGATCCCGACCAGCCTTTTACCGCGGGCGAATACAGCCGGCGGGCGCGGGCGGCCCTCCGGCAGATTGCCGGCCGCAATCGCCTGCCCATCGTGACCGGCGGAACCGGCCTCTACCTGCGCGCGCTCACTGACGGCCTCTTTGCCGGGCCCCAGAGGCAGCAGAAACTCCGTGTGCGCCTCGAAAGCAGCCGGGCAAAACATAAGGAAAACTGGCTGCACCGGCTGCTCGCGCGGCTGGACCCGCCCTCGGCCCGGCGCATCCATGCCAACGACACGCCCAAGCTGATTCGCGCCATTGAGGTCTGCCTGGCGGCGCGCAAGCCGCTCTCCGAAGTGCTGGGCGACAAGGTGTTGGCCCGCGACCCGCTCACTGGCTTCCGGCTGCTGCGCATCGGCCTCAACCCGCCGCGCCAGCAGCTTTACGAGCGCCTCAATCAACGCTGCGCCGCAATGTTCTCCGCCGGGCTCATCGAGGAGACGCGCGCCCTGCTCGCGCGCTATGGGCCGGTCAAGGCCCTCGACTCCCTCGGCTACCGCCAGGCACTTCGCGTGCTGCGAGAGTCTTGGAGCGTTGAGGACGCAGTAGCATCTGCCCAGCAGGGCCATCGCAACTTCGCCAAGCGTCAGTTGACCTGGTTCCGCCGCGAGCCGGAGATGCACTGGATCGAAGCCTTCGGCGACGAGCCGGAGACTTTGCGCAAAGCAGTGGAACTTATCCGAAACAGCCTGTGAGCGCCGGTTCCACAGTGTGACGGGCCTTAACGCGGAAGCGAAGCCGGGCTGGCGCGCATCCATTAAACTGAACGATGAAATCGGTGCGCTTTTCTCAGTTGCGCCCGGAATGGTGCTTTTCGAGGAAAAAACCTTGGCAGAGACGATCTACGACGTAGCGATCATTGGCGGCGGGCCGGCCGGCTACACGGCGGCCATTCGCGGCGCGGAGTACGGCCTGAAGGTCGCGCTGATCGAGAAGTCCAACGCGCTGGGCGGGACCTGCCTGCACGTGGGTTGCATTCCCACCAAGGCCCTGCTCTTCAACGCCGAGATCTGGGACCACCTGAAGCACGCCTCTGAGTTCGGCATCGAGGGGATCGGCGCGCCTACGCTCAACTGGGCCGCCGTGCAGAAGCGCAAGAATGCCATCATCGCCAGGCACGTCAAGGGCCTGGACTTCCTGATGAAGAAACACAAGATCGCTGTCATCGCCGGCTCTGGCCGCCTGACCGGACCGGCGCTTGACGGTGTGCATTCCATCGAGGTGACTGCGGCGGCGGACGGCGGCGCGGCCGGTGAAGTGAGCCGGGTAAGGGCAAAGAACGTGATCCTGGCGACGGGCTCCGAGGCCAAGATGCTGCCCGGCCTACAACCCGACGACCGCATCTTAACCAACATCGAAATCCTGGCCATCGATCAGCCGCCCAAGTCGCTCATCGTCATCGGCGCGGGCGCGGTGGGCGTGGAGTTCGGCTCGCTCTTTCGCAGCTTCGGCACGGAGGTCACCATCGTCGAGTTTCTGCCGCGCATGGTTCCCGTCGAGGACGAGGAGATTTCGAAGGAGTTGACGCGGCTCTTCAAGAAGCGCGGCATCGAGGTGAACACCGGCGCCAAAGTCGAGAAAGTCGAAAAAACCGAAGCCGGCGTGAAGGTGAGTTATATCGATCAGAACGGAAACCCAAAAACGAAAGAGAGCGAGAAGCTCCTGGTAGCGGTGGGCCGCTCGCCGCGGACCGACGGCGTGGGCGTGGAGAAGACGAAGATCGAACTGGACCGTGGCTTCATCAAGGTCAACGAGGCGCAGGAGACCGTCGAGCCGGGTATTTTTGCCATCGGCGACATTGTGGCCGGGCTGCCGCAACTGGCCCACGTGGGCGCGATGAGCGGCATGGTAGCCGTAGCCAAAATCGCCGGGCGCGCGTTTCGCCCGGTGCGCCGCGACCGCATTCCCGGCTGCACCTACACCGAGCCGCAAATCGGGTCGGTTGGCTTGACGGAGGCGCAGGCCAGGGAAAAGGGCTACCAAGTCAAGGTGGGCAAGTTCCCCTTCGCGGGCAACTCCAAGGCCACCATTCTTGGCAGCCACGATGGCTTTGTGAAGATCGTCTCCGACGCGAAATATGGCGAGATTCTCGGCGTCCACATCATCGGTCCGCAGGCCACGGAGCTGATTGCCGAGGCCGTCGCGGTGATGGATCTGGAAGGCACGGTGGAGGAGATGATGTTTACCATCCACGCCCACCCCACTCTGGCCGAATCGCTGCTCGACGCCTACGCCGCCGTCGAAGGCATGGCGATCAACGCGTAAGCTGATGCTTCAAGGCCAGCCTCGCTGTGCGGTGCCGGCCTCTCGTTGCCACTTTGCGTTTAGAGGAAATTCCTCGCTACAGCTCCGTTGATTGCCCCACCACCAGCGCCTTGGCTTTGGCGATGAAATCGGCCAGCGGCATCGACCCCTGGTCGCCTTTGCCGCGTGTTCGCACGCTGACTGACCCGGCCGCCTCTTCCTTGTCGCCAAAAACGAGAATATAGGGCGTCTTCTGGTTGGCGAAGTCGCGAATCTTGCCGTTCATCTTCTCGTTGCGGATGTCGGTCTCAACGCGCAGGCCCGCGGCTTTCAACTCGGCCTCGACCTTTTGCGCGTATGCGTGGTGCCGCTCGCTGATGGGAACAAGACCGATTTGCACCGGCGTCAGCCACAGCGGGAAGGCTCCGGCGTAGTGCTCGATGAGCACCCCGAAGAAGCGCTCGACGGAGCCGAAGAGGGCGCGGTGGACCATCACCGGCTGATGGCGCTCGCCATCCTCGCCCACGTATTCCAGCTCAAAGCGCGCCGGCAGGTTGAAGTCGAACTGCACGGTGGACAACTGCCACAGGCGGCCCAGCACGTCCACAAGCTTGACGTCGATCTTAGGTCCGTAGAAGGCGGCTTCGCCGGAGATGGTCTTGTAATGAATGCCCTTCCGGCTCAGCGCTCTCTGCAGGCTGCCCACTGCAAGGTTCCAGTTTTCGTCGGAGCCGGCGTAGTGGGCGCGGTCGTTCGGATCCCACGTGGACAGTTCGACCTTGAACTCGGCAAAGCCGAAGGTCTTCAGCACCGCCTCGGCAAAGTCGATGCAGGCGACGACCTCGTCCTCAATCTGGCCGGGAGTGCAGAAGATGTGCGCGTCGTCCTGCGTAAAGCCGCGCACGCGCAGCAGCCCATGCATGGTGCCCGAGCGCTCGTAGCGGTAGACGTTGCCTAACTCGGCCAGCCGCACGGGGAGGTCGCGATAACTCTTGGGCGAGTTCTTGTAAATAAGAATATGTCCGGGGCAGTTCATCGGCTTCAGCCGGTACTCGGCATCATCCAGTTCCATCGGTGTGTACATATTGCCCGCGTAAAAACCCTCATGGCCGCTGATCTTCCACAGTTCGCGGCGCATCACGTGGGGCGTAAAAACCAGCGAGTAGCCGCGCCGCAAACACTCCTCGCGCATCCAGTCCTCCATCACCTTGCGGACGATGCCGCCCTTGGGATGCCAGAAGATAAGTCCCGCGCCGGCCAGCTCTTGAATGCTGAACAGGTCCAGTTGCTTGCCCAACAGGCGATGGTCGCGCTTGGCCGCCTCTTCCAGGCGCGCGAAGTGGGCATCCAATTCTTTTTTCGAGAAAAACGCCGTGCCGTAGATGCGCTGCAACTGCGGATTCTTCTCGTCGCCCAGCCAGTAAGCGCCGGCCAGGCTGGTCACCTTGACGGCCTTGACGCGGCCAGTCGAGGGCACGTGCGGCCCGCGGCAAAAATCGACGAACTTGCCGTTGCGGTAGAAACTGACCTCCTCGCCGGGCGCGGTGAACTTGGTCACGAAGTGGGTCTTCATGAAATCGCCGTCGCGCTGAAATTCGGCGAGCGCCTGCTCGCGGGGCTCAAACTCGTGCAGGAAAGGCTCGTCGCGCGCCACCACCTCAGCCATTTTTGCCTCGATGGCTACCAGGTCCTCGGGCGTGAAGGGCTTCTCTCGATAGAAGTCGTAAAAGAAGCCGGCGTCGGTAGCCGGACCGTGGCCCAGCTTAGTCTCCGGAAAGAGCTCCAGCACGGCCGTGGCCAACACGTGCGCGGCAGAGTGGCGCAGCACCTTGAGCGCCTCGGGGTCCGTCTCTTTAATCAGCTCCAGGCGCGTATCCGCAGTCAGCGGCGTCGCCAGGTCCACCAGGCGCGACGCGGCGGCGTCTTCCGCGGCATACATGGACGCCTCCGAGGCGTGCTCATCATCGGCGGGGCCTTGCTTCACGGCAGCGCCGACCGGCGTCAGGCGCGCCGCCACGGCGGCCGCGGCCAGCCGCGGCGAAATCGAGTTGGCAATCTCCAGGGGCGTGGTGCCTGCGGGCACTTCGCGAACGGCCCCGTCGGGCAGGTGTACGGCAATCATTTGCAAGCTCATCGTAGTTGGAGTCCTTCGATTTTTCGCCATGAAGAATCTGCGCAACTCATTAGAATAGTTGTCGCAGCCTCTTAAAGTCGAGCAAGTGAAGCCACATAATCGCGGAATGGTGCCATCCTGATTCTTGATGAGTCTTTCTCCCTCAAGCGGAATCACTTCACATGCAGTGACAAGGAAGTGCGATATGCGCTGGATTTCGTTGATTATCTGGATTGGAATTTGCTTTGCCGTGGCCGGAGTAAGCGGGCGCTGGACGGCGAGTGAGATCCCGGGATGGTACCGCACTCTGGTGAGGCCGGCCATCGCACCGCCCAACTGGCTCTTCGGCCCGGTCTGGACGCTGCTCTACGCGCTGATGGCCGTGGCCGTCTGGCGGGTCTGGGAGTCGGCTCCCTCGCCCTTGCGCTCCTGGGGGCTGGCGCTCTTCCTGGTCCAACTGGGCTTGAACTTTGCCTGGCCGCTCATTTTCTTTCGCTATCACGCCATCGGCGCCGCTTTGGCGGAAATCCTCGCGCTGTGGGTGGCCATCGGAGCCACCACTCTGGTCTTCCATCATGTGGAGCCCCTTGCGGCCTGGCTCATGGCGCCTTACTGGGCCTGGGTCAGTTTTGCCTCGGTGCTGAACGGCGCCTTCTGGCGGCTCAACTAAGAGGGCGCCGGCTCTCGCAAGCTACTTCTCCGCCTTCTCCTCGTGGTACTCCATCTCCGTGTTGATGGCCCAGATGTTCTCCTTGGTCATAACTCCGTTGACGATGTTTTCCACGGCGGTCATGGCGGTCAGCATGGAGTGGTCCTGGTTGTTGTATTTGTGCATGCCGTTGCGGCCTACCAGGAAGAGGTTCTCTATGCGGTCGGTGTAGTTGCGGATCGCGTCGAAGCGGTCGTAGCTGCCAAAGTACGCCGGATAGGTCTTGGGAACATGAACGACGTGGGAGTCTTCGACATCCTCCGCCTTGAGAATGCCGATCTTGGCCACTTCGCCGATGGCCAGCCTGGTCATCTCCTCATCGGAAAGTCTCCACAGCGGGTCGGTGTCGTTGCAAAAGTATTCCAGGCCGATCCAGACTTTGCCGGGGTCGGCCACCAGCCAGGGGCTCCAGTTGTTGAATATCTGGAGACGGCCGACGGCCACATCGGGCTCCTGAATGTAGATCCAGTTGTCTTTGAGTGGAGAGCCTCCCTTTTCCGTGACGGCAAGCCTGGACGCAAGCAGGCCGACAGTGATGAAGTCGCGATACATGAGGCCTTCGGCTACCTCGGCAACCTCTGCAGGGACAGGCGCGGAGAGGCCGCGCACAAGATCGCGGACCGGCATGGTGGAGAAGAAGTAGTCGCCGGCAAAGGCCGTGCGTACACCGGCCCCATTGATGCCTTCGACGGAAACGACCCTGTTGCCCTCCACATAGATGCGGTCGATCTGGATGCCTAAGTGGATCTCGCCGCCCGCGCCACGGACAAGATCGGCCGCATGTTCCCAAAGCTGGCCGGGGCC
>Ga0187852_1001363_pt1 | contig 23068 bp, 24 predicted proteins | sample June2016WEW_6_40_FD_134511 | JGI IMG/M metagenome (GOLD analysis project Ga0187852, IMG submission 134511) | Peatland microbial communities from SPRUCE experiment site at the Marcell Experimental Forest, Minnesota, USA - June2016WEW_6_40 | ecosystem: Environmental > Terrestrial > Soil > Wetlands...
ATAGTTTTCGGCCACGCTCTTGGAGTAGGCCGCCCTGGCCGCGCTTGGATCTTCCTGCGCATGGGCCGGACGCAATCGCCACGCCATAAATGCGCAGGCGCACGCCAGGGCGAGCAGGAAACTGCCGGCGAGACGCACCAATCGTGGGAGGGAGACGCGGGGAAGCATCGTGTGAGCCATCATACGTTTGCGCGCGGCGTCCGGGCATCGGGAATTGGACGAAGAAAAATCTCCACCTAAAGTTGGAGGCGTGGCTCGCGCCGCCGCCACAGGCGAGCCATGAAGTCTTCAGGAGCCGGATGGACCGTTTTCTCCACCTTAGGTTGGTTGCCGAGCGCTGTCAGGCTTGCTATCTTCGCATGGATTCTTCCCTTTCCCCGGCGAGGTCCGATGCAACGCAAATGGTTCGTGCTCCTCACAATGCTCATGCTGTCCACGCCGCTGCTTGCGCAAAGTTTCTCCGCGCGATGGGAGCAGCGCGCGAGCCAGACTCAAGCCAGGCAGCCCGCCTGGCCGCCACCCCTCATTACGACCTATGTCGGCTTGATCCAGGTCGCCCGAGCCGATTTCATCCGCCAGACCGCTTCGAACCACGTCGAGACATGGAACCTCGACGGCAGCAAGGGGCTCAATCTCATTCCTCTCGCCAACACGGAAGTGGATATCAATCTGCCGGGATATTTCCTGCACAGCGCACCCACAGTCGCCAACGGCGCCGGCGACATGTCGTTCGTCTTGAAATATCGCCCTCTCTCCGGCGGTGCAGGGCATGGAAACTACGACGTGAGCGGCTTCTTGTCCTCCACGATTCCTACCGGCAGTTACAAGAACGGCAGCCTCGATGCCGCTGTTTCTCCCAACGTCGGGTTAGGCAAGGGATTTGGGCTGTTCGACGTGCAAAGTACGCTGGGCGCGAGCCTGCCGGTTGCGGACACCGTCAAGCTGGGGCGCACGGTGCTGTGGAATACGGCGTTCCAGGCGCATCTTGCCAAGTACTTCTGGCCGGAGGTTGAGTTCAATTCCACCTGGTTCAAGGGTGGGCCGAACGACGGCAGGAACCAGACCTTCGCCACTCCCGGATTGCTTGTGGCGCGCAAGTTTCATGCCGGCGACGCTCACAGCAGGCTGGCGGTTTGCGCGGGCGCGGGTGAGCAGATCGCGACCAGCGGGTTCCACAGTTACAACCACGAGATCGCGGTCACCACGCGGCTTCTGTTCTAGTGCGGCCGATCGCGCGTTTTTGCCGCGTAGCGCCGGGCTCATGCCTCCAGCCCGGCCTTCGGGCGTGGACGCCAAGCGTCCACGCCCGCGTTTTCCCCGGCCTCATTACGTAGTCGTTAAGGCTAATGTGCCGTCGCAACCGAAGCGCTCGTTGCCTGCTCCTTGCCGCTTCCCTCGGTGATGATTACGATGCGATCCACGCCGGGCACCGTGAAGTGCTCGACTCTTCCGCTGGGCCAATGCACTTCGATATCGTCGACCGCTGAGGCAGCGCCCAGGCCAAAGTGCGGACGCGGATCGCTGGTTGACCCGTAGCTGCCGCCGCTCAGCACATCGCTGCGTTGGCGCATGCCGTTGGCCGTCAAGTACACCGCCGCGCCGATGGCGTCGCGCGGGCTCTTGGGTCCGCCCACGAGCTTTAGTTCCAGCCAGTGATTGTGGTCGGGGCTCACATTGCGCAACAGCACCGGATGGCCGTCCATCACATTGATCACCACGTCGAGCTTGCCGTCGTTGAAGAGATCGCCCACCGCCATGCCGCGTCCGGAGATGACATCGGCGAGCCCGGAGCCCTCGACCGCCGGAACCGCTTCAAACTTTTTGCCGGCGAGGTTATGGAAGAGCATCGGCCGCTGCGCCCAGCTTGTGCCCCACGGATGCTGGTCGACCTGCGGATACACATGGCCGTCGGCCATCATCAGATCTTTCCAGCCGTCGTTGTCATAGTCGAAAAACGCGTCGCCCCAACCGAGAAAAGGCACCGTGATCTCGGCGATGCCCAACTGGTAACTGATGTCGGTAAGGTTGGCGTCGCCCTCGTTGCGATAGAGCGGCTTGTAATCATCGGAAAAAGTGGTGTTGAAGATGTCAACCATGCCGTTGTTCTGAAAGTCGCCGGCCGCAATGCCCATCGATGCGGTCTCGCGTCCCGTCTCGTTCACGGCGTAGCCCGACGAGTAACTCACATCCTCGAATGTTCCGTCGCCCTTGTTGAGATAGAGATAGTTGGGCGTGGAGTCGTTGGCTACGAGCAAGTCGAGCTTGCCGTCGTTGTCGATATCGACAAACAGCGAGCTCAGCCCGTAATAGCCGGGCTTATCGGCCACGCCGGCTTTTTCGCTCACGTCGGTAAAGGTGCCGTCGCCGTTGTTATGAAATAAGTGATCGGGCTCGCCCTTCAAGCCTCTCGGCCCGCAGTTGACCTCGACGCCGCGGAAGGTGCAAAACGTATCCGGCACGCCGTTGGCGCCGCCCGAGGGAAGATTGTTGCGGTCGAAGTGCACGTAGCCGGGCACAAACAAGTCGAGCCGCCCGTCGCCGTCGTAATCGCCCCATGTGGCCCCGGTGGACCAGTTGCCCAACGTCACGCCGGCCTTTTCGGCAACGTCGGTGAACGTGCCATCGTGGTTGTTGTGGTAGAGGCGGTTCTTGCCCCAGTTGGTCACGTAGAGATCGGGCCAGCCATCGTTGTCGTAATCCGCCACCGCGCAACCAAATCCCCAGCGGCCGTTGGTCACGCCTGCCTTGGCGCTCACGTCGGTGAAGGTTCCGTCGTGGTTGTTGTGAAAGAGCGCGGCGCGGGGCGGCGTCTCTTTGCCGTCCAGGGCATCGAAGGTTGAGCCGTTCACCACGTAGATGTCGAGCCAACCGTCGTTGTCGTAGTCGATCAGGCAGACTCCCGAGCCGTTGGTCTCGATGATGTACTTCTTCTCTTTGGTCCCCATCTTGTGGGTCCAATGCGTGAGCCCGGCCTGTTCCGAAATGTCTTCGAAGATCACCGGGCCACTCTTTACAAAGCCGCCCGCAGTGATCGGCCGGTGTTGTTCGTCGAATTGGGCAGGCTGCGGAGGGCCGGAAGCCGTGCCGCCGGTTGGAGGCGTCTGCGCATCCTGAGCAGTGGGTGCGGTGGAATGGCCGGAAGCGGGAGCGCCTGAGTCCGGTGCCTGTGACAAGAACAGCGCGGGAACGCTCGTCAAGATCAGTCCAAGAAAGAGGGAAGCGCGGGGAATCAGAAACATGGCAGCAAGTATACGGGGATGGGAGGGAAGGCAGGATCGACCGAAAGGTGGAGATGGTGCGGCTATCTCTCGCTCACCTTGTAGGGAATTCCGAAGCGCCCGATCTGGATCATCGACTTATCGTCCGGCGGCCAGATACGCAGGCTTTCCACGCGGCCCGGACCCGCGATTCTGTGCGCATCGGTGGTTCCCACCAGCGCGCCTGTTGCCGCACGATTGAAGTGAACCGTCAGCGTATCTCCTCCCGCCTCGCGGCTCCATCCGAAGGCGTATTCGCCAGGTTTCAGCGCAACGCCGCCGATCTCCACCGGCGCCTGCACGATCAGGTAGTGCGAGTACTTGCCCTCCGCCGAGTAGCCCGCCGTAATCAACACCACGCCGGCGATAAAACGCCCGTGCTCATCCACAATCCCTGAGGCCGTGCGCATCTCCGTCTCGATGTGCTCGCTCTCCACGGGCGCGCGTGAGGGCAGCACCGATTGCAGCTCCGCCGCCGTAGCCTGCCGCCAAGCCGATTTCTGCGCCACCGCCGGCAGCGCCGCCAACAACAAAAAAACCGCGCAAAGAATCGCGCTTCTTAGCGTGTTTCCGTTCATGATTTCGGCTTTCTCAACGATTCCAGCGGAACGATGCCGCGCTGAATCGCCGCCGTGGCCGCCTGCGTCCGGTCTGTCACGCCCAGTTTGCCCAGCAGGCTGTTGATGTGCGTCTTCACGGTCGCCTCTGAAACCTCCAGCTCGGCCGCAATCTCCTTGTTGCTCCTGCCCTGCACGATATGCTCCAGCACTTCGAATTCCCGCGGAGTCAGGTCCTGCGCGCCCATGCGTTCGGCCAGCCTCTCCGCGATCGCCGGCGGAATATACGACTTGCCGGCATGGACCGCGCGAATGGTGTTGATGAGCTCCTCGCTGGTCATGCCTTTCAGCAGGTATGCGCGCGCGCCGGCCTTCAACGCGCGGTAGATGTCCTCATCGCCGTCGTAAGTCGTCAGCACAATGAACCGCGCGTGCGGCGTCTCCATGCGGATGCGTTCGATCACGTCCACGCCGCTCATCCTGGGCAGGCGCAGATCGACCAATGTGATGTCGGGCTGGTGCTTGCGGAACTGCGTGATCGCCTCCACGCCATCCGCCGCTTCGCCCACCACGTCCAGGCCGTCGGCCACCCTCAGCAGGGCCACCAATCCCTCGCGAACCACGTTGTGATCTTCGACAATCAACACTCGAATTGGCTTCGCCGTCACCGTTCGAACCTCGTCTCTTCGCGCGCTTCGCCACGCGCCGGGGCGCGCAATCGTATCGTGGTTCCCTCGCCGGGCGCGCTCGCGACTTCCAGCGTTCCGCCGATGGCCGCCGCGCGCTCTTTCATTCCCGTCAGCCCGAAGTGACCCCGCAACGGCCCCACAGTCCGATCCGAAGCGCCGCCCCGTCCATCGTCCCGCACTTCGAGCGCGATGGTCTCCGGCCCGTACTCCAGTTGCACGGAAAGCCGGCTGGCTGCGGCGTGCTTCTTCACATTATGAATGGCTTCCTGCGCCACGCGTTCCACTTCCTTCTCCGTCTCTTGCGGCAGCGGGCGATAAGCGCCAAACAAACTGAACTCGGCCGTCAGCCCGTTGCCTCCGGCTGCCTCCGCCATGCGCCGCAGCTTCACCGGCAGCGTAGTTTCGCCCGCATCCTGCGTGCGCAGAGCCCATATCGATTGCCGCGCATCGGCCAGCCCATGGCGTACGTACTCGCGGGTCTTGTCCAGATGGTTTGCCGCGTCCTCCGCTTTGTGCTGGCGCAGCAACTCCGCCAGGACCTCCAACTGCACCGAGACGCCCACATAACCCTGCGCCAGCGTATCATGAATCTCCCGCGCGATCCGGCTGCGTTCGCCCAGCACCACCTGGAACTCGCGACGCGCACGGCGCAGCCGGCCCCGCAAAAAAGCCACAACCGCTGCCGCTGCGGCGGCCAGCAGCAACAGGTAAAACCAGAGGGTCTGATAGAAATGCGGGCGCAACTCGAAGCTGAGCGCCGCGCCGGTGGTGTTCCAGACGCCGTCGTTGTTCGCGGCCTGCACGCGGAACGTATACTTCCCCGGCGGAATATTTGTGTAATACGCGGCGCGACGCGTGCCGGCCTCGGTCCAGCCGCGGTCAAAGCCCTCGAGCATGAAGCGGTAGCGCACCTTTTGCGGCGCTACATAACTCAATCCCGCGTAGTCGAACTCGAAGTGTACCCGCCCTGCTGACACGGTCAACCAAGAGCCCGCCCCGCGCAGCGGCAATGGCAGGTCGTCAACCAGGAATCTTTCGAGAGCGACCTGGGGCGGCAGCATGTTCACGGGAAAGTGCGCCGGGTCGATTTCCACCAGCCCCTTGGGCGTGGCAAACCACAGGCGTCCGTCGCGCGATCGCCAAGCCGAAGAATGGCTGTTGGTCGCGGTCTCACGGCTGCGCAGCCCGTCGGCGGCGCTGAATTCCATCCAGTGCGAACACATCTCGCCGGGGCTGGCTGCGCGCATGGCGTTACAGTCGCAGCGCGCGATGCCGTCGCCTGTGGCGAACCAGAGATGCCCGCTGCCATCGTCGAGAATCGCGTGAATCGAGGTCTGATCCAGCCCGTTGTGCATGGCCGCCGAAAACTTGTGCCCGTCCCACACGTCCCAGCCGTGGTCCTGGGTGCCGATCAGCAGGGTGCCATCGTTGCGCGCCAGGAGCGCTGTCACCACGTTGCTCGAAAGTCCGTCCGCAGTGGTGAAGTTCGAGACCGTGTTGTTGCGCAAACGCGAGAGCCCCGCCAGCGTCGCTACCCACAGGTCGCCGCTTGTGTCGCGCGCCATGGCGCCCACCAGGTCGCTGCCCAACCCGCTTGCGTGCGTATAAGTCTTCATTTGCGCCGCGGGCTGTCCGCCTTTGCCCATTACGCAATGCGTCAATCCCCGCCGCGTGCCCACCCAGAGCGATCCATCGGCGTCGACGAGCAGCGAGCGGATAAAGTCGTCCGGCAATCCATCGGCCGAGGTGAAGACGTCCACATGGTTGCCGCGAATCCGGTTGAGCCCATCGGGCGTGCCTACCCACAGGTCGCCGTTCGGCGCCGCGGCCAGCGAGAGGACGACGTTGCTGGCCATCCCGCTTTCTACAGTCACAGTGCGCGCCACGCGCCAGCCCGACGTGTCTTCGTCGCGACATAGAGCCATCACGCCGTCCGACTGCGTGCCCGCCCAGAGCATTCCTACTGCGTCTTCCACGACGGTCGTGATGCGGTCGGAAGCCAGCCCGTCGCGCGTGTCGAGAGTGCGGAAGCGCTGATCGCGCAGAATGTCCAACCCGCCGGTCTCCGTTCCCACCCACAGATTTCCCTCGCGGTCTTCCATCAGCGCCAGGATCGACGCCGTGGCCAGCGGATCGGTGACGGGAAAGCGTTCCACCTTGCCCTTCGTCCAGCGCACCAGCCCCGCATTCGTGCCGATCCAGAGCGCGCCCTCGCGATCGACAAAAACCGCCTGGATGCGGCTGCCGGGAAGCTCCTTGCCCACCGCCAGATGGATCGCGACGGCTTGAGGCTTTCTGCCTGGGGCGAGATGCAAGACGCTTCGGTCGCCCATCAGCAACATGCCGTCCGGCATCTCGGCTCGAAAAACCGTCGCTCCGGGAAACTCTGCGGGCGAAGGAAGCGTGGCAGAAGGAAACGCGCCGACATTCGTCAGCGGCGCGAATCGATCCGCCGCCATACGTGCCGGACCCTGTTCCGTCCACACCTCGAGCGTTCCGCTCGCGTCTTCGCTCAACGCTAGAATGCCGTTGCCGGGCAGGCCATCGCGCGCGGTGAACGCGGTCACCGCCCCGTCCTTCCACCGCGCCAACCCCGCATTGGTTCCAATCCACAGGGCTCCGTCGCGCGTCGCAAGCAGAGCGCGGATGTCGTTGCCCGGCAAGGCCGGATTCGAGTTGCGGTCGAAGGTCTGGAACTCCACGCCGTCAAAGCGCACCAGGCCGGCTTCCGTGCCCATCCACAGGAATCCATCCTGCGTCTGCGCCAGGGCCTGGACGGTATTCTGCGGCAGGCCGTTCTCCATGGCCCATGCCTGCCGTCCGTAGTTGGCGAGAGGGGTGGAGGGCTCAAGCGCAAAGGCGCTGGCTGCCCAGATCAGAAGCAGGCAAGCTGGAAGCGCCCAACCTAGCGTAGTGCGTCGTTGATTTTGCGGATTGTTTCTTGACGCAGACAAGCCGTTCTTACGCCCCCTGCGGGGGCTAGCGCTTGCTTTCGGACCTGTTTCCCCAGGCTCACGCCCGGGGCTACCGTCTTTTGCCCGCTTCGCGGGCTCTGCGGGGTTAGCTCCGCTAACCCCGCGAACACCGCTAGCTCCGCTCAGGACCATCTTTTTTACCGGTTGAATTCAACGTAGGCGCGGCCGGCATAAAGGCGGAAGCCTCCGGCAGGAGCAGCGGTCACCTCAAGAGGCCGCGGCCGGCTCAGGGCCGCGTCCGTCGCCGAGTGCGCCGTGAGCACATCGTGGCCGCCCAGGTCCGTCACCAGAAACTTGCCGCCAGCGAGGAAGCCAAAGCCATAGGCGCCGGCGGGCAGGTGCTTTCCGCCGATGGTGAGTGGAACTTCCAGGATCAGGTAGCCCTGGTACTTGGCCGCCACTCCGCTCGAATAACCGCTGGTATCAACCAGGCCAGCAAGCACGTAACGGCCATCGGTAAACTTCACGCCGCCGGTGTTGCGCATCTGCACGGGCGCGGTCTGCCCGGAATAAAACACCGTTGCCGGAAACACCTTTCCGAGATCGGCCGGTTTCAGCACGGTATTCGCGCCCGATTGCGCCGCCATCGAGCCGGACATTCCCAGCACAGCTATGAAGGCCGTGCCGGCTATCAACTTCGTCATCGCCTGCAAACGCATGGTAAACCTCCTGTATCGACTGCCCCTGGAGTATAGCGCATCGATTTGCCTTGCCCAAAGGAGGGCGGTGGGCGGTGTTTGCGGGTCGTCGGGTAACCCGCCGAAATCTGTCCTGCAAAGCTGGCTTCTTAAATGCATCGACATTTCTCGCCGAGAAGCTGCGGAGAAGAAGCCAAAGAATAGACGATGCCTTCGGCGCTAGAAGACCTTAAACAAACGTGCCCAGCGCCTATGCCCCAGCCAATTCCCTTTGGAATCCCAGACCTGCTCTTCTGTTCGATCGATGGAGTCGTAGATCATGAGCGGCCTGCCGATCACATCTCTTGCGTCGACAAAGCCCCAGCAGCGGCTGTCGAGCGAATTCTCTCGCTTGTCGCCGAGAACAAAATAGTTTCCTGCCGGCACAACAATTTCTCCGTTGACAACCTGACGCGAAAGCATTTCTCGACCCTTCTCGCAACCGGGAATTCCGACTTCATCTGAAAAGTCGCCCGGATAGAACTCCTCCCCGCGCGCGTCGTGGGTCACATACTTTTCGTCGAGCGCCGTCCCATTCAGAATCACAACCTTCTTCGCGATACGGATGTGATCGCCCGGAACAGCAATGACACGTTTAATGAGGATCAGACTGTGATCGGCCGGCGATAAGAAAACAGCCAACTGACCTCGCGTTGGAGTGGGGAGCGGAAACGTCTGAGCCAGAATACGGTCCCCCGGCAGCAGCGTGTTTTCCATTGACCCCGATGCGACTTCGAAGGTGTGACCAAAGAAAAATGGCACCGTGATCAGTGCTGTTGCAGCTATCCATGGCCACGCCCTGCCCCGGGCCGCGCCCGAGGCGGCCATCGAGCGGCCTGCAAGCAGAAATAGGATTCCTAACCCCAGAGAAAATAGAGCCATAACGACGATCTGAGGTACGCGTCCGGTCGAGTATCCGGGCCGGAGCAGGATCACAGGCAGAAGCAGAAGTTGGGCGAACGAGTAGGTCGCGAACCCGTATGCACTCCAGACCCGTTTACGCAAGATACCGACGCCGGCGCACAAAGGAAAAATCGCAATCGGAAGAACGACAACCGGTCCCATTAGACCCGCAAGGACGACGAACCCGGCGATTACGAATGCGACGACGTACGCAACTCGGGGCAATCCTTTTAAAGTTTGCATTGTCGAACCATCGATCTTTGGATAATGGGTGTTTTCGCGATTGTACCGCGGCAACCAAAGAACCCGCATTTTAACGGATCCGCTCCGAAATCCCACCTAACTAATCCTCCAGCGAATGCGAGCCTCAATGCACCGGCGCGCCGGCTTCGCTCGCCGTGCTGCTCTTTGCTTCTGCCGCGCACGGCTTGCCCGCACACGTCGCGCCGGTGATGCCCTTGCCTTCCTCGATGGAGTAGATGCGGTCCACGGCAGGCAGCTTGACCGTCTCCTTCGCGCCCGACGGCCAGTGAATCTCGAGCGAGCCCGCATCCGTAGCATCGCCCAGGCCGAAGTGGATACGAAAATCATTCGAGGAGAGATAGCTGCCGCCGCTCAAGACGTCTTCGCGCTGCTTCATGCCGTTGGCCGTGAGATACGCCGTGGCGCCCACGGCGTCGCGGGGGCTCTTCGCGCCGCCGACGAGCTTTGCCTCGACCCAGTGATGATGATCCGCGTTCACGTTGCGCAGCAGAATGGGAACCCCGTCCATGCTGTTAATCACCACGTCGATCTTGCCGTCGTTGAAGATGTCTCCGAACGCCGCGCCGCGCCCGACCGTCACCACGGCGAGGCCAGTGCCTTCGACGGCGGGCACCAGTTCGAATTTGCCGTTGGCCAGGTTGTGATAGAGCAGCGGGCGCTGGGCGTAGCTCTGGCCCCACTCCGGATGCTGGTCCACTTGGGGATAGACATGACCGTTGATAATCAGCAGGTCCTTCCAGCCGTCGTTGTCGTAGTCGAGAAATCCATCGCCGAAGCTGACAAAGGGGATGGAAGATTCGGCGATCCCCGCCTGGAAACTGACATCGGTGAAGATTCCCGTCCCATCGTTCTGGAAAAGCACGTTGTAATCGTCGGCAAAATCGGTATTGACGATGGAAAGGTGACCGTTGTTCTCGTAATCTCCCGCGGCGATGCCCATGTTGGCCACTTCCCTGCCGTCGGCGTTCAGCGCATAGCCGCTCTCGTAGCTGTCATCCTCGAAGGTGCCGTCGCCCTTGTTGATGTAGAGATAGTTGGGTGTAGAGTCGTTCGCCACCAATAGGTCCGGTTTGCCGTCGTTGTTCACGTCGGCAAAGAGCGCACCCAGGCCGTAGTAGCCGTTGGGATCGTCCACGCCGAGTTTCTTGCTCACGTCGGTGAAGGTGCCGTCGCCATTGTTATGGAAGAGATGGTCGTGCTCTCCCTTCAAGCCCCGCGGGCCGCACATCACCGGCACGCCGCGATACAGGCAGGTAGCAGTATTGGCCGCCTTCGATCCGGCGAGCGGCGGATTGTTGAGATCGATCTGGGCGTAAGCGGCCACGAAGAGATCCAGCCGCCCATCGCCGTCGTAGTCGCCAAACGTCGCGCCCGTGGACCATGTGCCGATGGCAACCCCGGCCGCTTCGGCCACGTCGGTAAAAGTTCCATCGTGATTATTGTGGTAGAGGCGGTTTTTGCCGTAATTCGTCACATAGAGATCCGGCCAGCCGTCGTTGTCGTAGTCGCCGACCGCGCAGCCGTAGCCCCAGCGATCGTTGGCCACGCCGGCTTTTTCCGTCACGTCGGTAAATGTCCCGTCGTGGTTGTTATGAAAGAGCGCGGCATGAGGCGGCGTGGTCTTTCCGCTCAGCGCATCGTAGGTGGAACCGTTCACCAGGTAGATGTCGAGCCAGCCGTCGTTGTCGTAATCGATCAGGCACACTCCAGGCCCCTTGGCTTCCAGAATCAGCCTCTTTTGCGGGGTGCCCGCCGTGTGATGCCATTTCGTCAGGCCGGCTTGTTCGGCAACGTTCTGAAAGACGATCGGACCGCTCTTCACGAATCCGCCGGCGGTGATGGGCCGCCTTGCGGCATCGTAAACCGGAGCCGCAACCACGCCGGTAGACATGCCGCCGGTCGTTTCGCCGGTGGGGCCGCCCGGCTGCGGTTTCTGCGGCTCCTGTTGTGCCCAAATGCCGAAAGGGAGAACGAAAGCTAACGAAAAGAAAGCGGAAAGAACGCCGGCAAACCGTACCACGAAGTTGATCCTCTATGGGAATAGTCTATAGCCCGCTCGCTCCGCTGCTTTTTTTCGAGAAAAATGGAAAGTCGGCTTGACATCCAAATCGTTCCGGGGTACTCTGATTTGGAAAGCCGACTTTACATGCCTCCAACCGTCGTCAATCGCGTGAAGGAACTTCGCATCGCCCAGGGCTGGACCCAGGAGCAACTGGCCCAGGCCGCCGGCGTCTCGCGGCAGAGCATCAATTCGATCGAACGCAACCGTTACGTGCCCAGCCTGGAGCTGGCCCTCACCTTCGCCCGCATCTTCGCCTGCCCCTTCGACCAAATCTTCCAACTGGAGAGCCAGCCATGACCCATCCCGTCCTCAACCGCATCCTCATGCTCGACAACATTGCCGACGAGAGGTATTGCCAGCATCAACGCCGCTCCACCAGCGCCGCGGCCATCGTCGGCACGCTCACGCTTTTCGTCCTGCTCGAATACCGTCTGCTCGTCGAGCACCGCCTCTCCTGGGATCTGATCTGGGTGATCAATGCCATGGGCGCCACAAAGATCGCCCTCATGCTTTGGTACCGCTTCAGAAACTAAATTCACTTCAAGGAGTATTTCCATGTGCCTGTTTCGCCGTCAACTCGATGCCAAGTCCCGCCGTATTTACGCCGCCGGAAACCTTTGCCTCTTTACCGGCCTCGCGCTCACGATTTTTCGGGGAGGCTTCGCCCATCTCCATCCAGCCCTCTACAACGGCCTGCGCTTTCTGCTGATCGGCCTGGCCATCGGCCTGCTCTACTGGTCCGCACGCCGCCGCGGTGGCTGCGGATCCCACTCCTGAAAGGAACTCCTATGTCCCCGCTCGACACGTGCAGTCTGAAAAAGTCGTTGCCGGTTCTCATCGCCCTGTTCGTCGTGGCGCAGATCGATCTGGCGAGCGCCGTCGGCTGGCCGGGCGCGTTTCTCTCCCTGCTGCACCTCACGCCCGCGCTCGACGATTCATGCCGCGGCGCCTGTGCGGGGCTGGGCGCCTCGCTCGATGTTTTCGTCGTCTTCCAGCTCGCCCGCATCTGGGCCAAACGCGCACTGCAGCCCAGCAACGAAGCGCAGCACGACTGAAGCCGCTTCGAATCAACCCACCCCGCCACCCGGAGAAAGGAAGAACTCAATGTTTCTAAACTGTTCATGCAATTGGATGAAAAGCCGCTCCGCATCCATGCGGACGCTCGCCGTCGGGCTGCTTCTGGTAAGCTGCGGCGTCGCCTGGCAGCACGTCTTCGCGCCCCTGTTCCATCTTTCGGCGGCACAGAATGACTTCTTCAACGGACTATGTATCGGCCTGGGCGTCACGTTGGAGATCATAGCGACCGTGGCGCTGGTGCGCATCCGCGCCAACCAACCCAGCAGCGATTTTTCCAGCAAATAAGTATCAAACCAACCGCGCGCCCCGCCCTCGGCGTCTTTGTTTCTGCCGCCAGGGTGGGGATCGCCGCGCCTCCTTCTATACTGAACCGGTGACAGTCACCCGCGCCCGTTCGCAGGCATTGCAGCAGCGCGCCGAGCGCTATTTTCCCGGCGGCGTCAACTCGCCGGTGCGCGCCTTTCGCGCCGTGGGCGGCGCGCCGCCCTTCATCGACCGCGCCGAGGGCGCGTATCTTTACGACGCCGACGGCAACCGCTACCTCGACTACTTCGGCTCCTGGGGGCCGATGATTCTGGGCCACGCCTTTCGGCCAGTGGTCGAAGCCATCGCACGCGCGGCGCGCAAATCGGCCAGCTTTGGCGCTTCCACGGCCGCCGAGGGCGATCTGGCCGAGCGCATCGCGGCCTGCTTTCCGGCGATCGAAAAGATGCGTTTCACCAGCTCCGGCACTGAGGCTACGATGTCGGCGATTCGCCTGGCCCGCGCCGCCACCGGCCGCAAACTCATCGTCAAATTCGAAGGCTGCTATCACGGCCATGCCGACGGGCTGCTCGTCAAAGCCGGCTCCGGCGTGGCGACCTTCGGCATTCCCGGCTCTGCCGGCGTTCCCGAAGAGATCGCGCAGCTGACTCTGGCGCTGCCTTACAACGATCTCGGCGCCGTGGAAGCTGCGTTTGCCGCGCACCCCGACGCCATTGCCGCCATCATCGTCGAGCCGATTGTGGGCAACGCAGGCTGCATTCCGCCGGCTGAGGGTTACCTCGCCGGACTGCGCAAGCTCACCACGCGCCACGGCGCCTTGCTCATCGTCGATGAAGTGATGACCGGCTTTCGCGTGGCGCTGGGCGGCGCATGCGAACTCTACTCGCTCGATCCCGACTTGGTCACGCTGGGCAAGATTGTGGGCGGCGGCCTGCCCGTCGGCGTCTTCGGCGGCAAGCGCCAATTCATGGATCTTCTGGCGCCTTTGGGGCCGGTCTATCAGGCCGGAACGCTCAGCGGTAATCCGCTGGCCATGGCCGCGGGACTGGCGACCGTCGGCTATCTGCAGGAACACGCGGCTGAGGTCTATGCGAGGCTCGAAGCCGCCTCCCGCGCGGTTGCCGAAGGCGTTGCCCAGGAAGCTGCACGCGCCAACGTTGTCCTCACCACCAACCGCGCCGGCGCCATGTGGACGTGGTTTTTCACGGGCGGGCCGGTGACGAACTACGACCAGGCCGCGAAATCGGACACGGCCGCCTTCGGCCGCTTCCATCGCGATCTGCTCGATCAGGGGGTCTGGCTGCCGCCCTCGCAGTTCGAAGCGGCGTTCATCTCCTACGCCCACACGGACGCCGACATTCAGGCAACGATTGAAGCCGCGCGCGCGGCATTTGCTTCCTGATCTGTCGAAGAGCGCGTTAGTTCCTCAACACCACGCATCCACGGTCACAAACCGGTGGCTTTTCGCGTAGCGCTCAAGCAGCATTCCCGCGGCGGTTACGCTCGGCTCACGATTGGCCGCGGCATCGCGATGACCGCCATCGTGCAGGACGATGTTCGCAGCGCGGCCGCGACGCTCAAGCCTGTCGATCTTCTCGATCAACTGCTCTGCAATGCGCTCCGCCGAGGGTTCGCTCCAGTCCGAGGTCATCGCGTTCCAGAGCACCGGTTTGAGGCCCAATTCGCGCGCAATGCGGAAGACCGCCGGACGGCGCGCGCCGAAGGGCGGACGAAATAACTTCACTTTTGCGCCAAGAATCTGCTCCAGCGCATCGTTGGTCCGCTTCAGATCCTCGCGTACGTGGCCCTCGCGCGCGCGTGACAGATTCAGATGCGACCAGGAATGATTTCCAATCGTGTGCCCGGCCGCCGCGATGCGCCGCACCAGCTCCGGTTGCGCGGTGGCGCGGCTGCCTAGCATAAAAAACGTAGCCCGCACATCGTATTTCGCAAGAACCTCGAGCAGCCGCGGCGTCCATGTGGCATTGGGCCCATCGTCGAAGGTGAGCGCCAACTCGCCCGGACGCTCAGGCGCCGTGAGCGCCGCGCCGAAGATGCGCGAACCCGGCCATAGCGACGCATACGCAAACGCGCCCGCCGCCAGGCCCACGCCTGCCGCCGCGCCGAGGCCCGCGCAGATTCCGGTCGTCAAAGGAGAGATCATTCTGCTTGTCAGTATCCTGCCACGCGGTGGATCCGGGCAAACGCGCCAATTCTCATGCTGTCTTTGCCGGTGCGCTCTGGTCGCCGCGCGGCAGGGCCTGCTCCGCCGCGGCCTCGATCCGCCGCCGCGCGCGTTGTTCGCTCGAGCGCCGCTGCTGCCGCCAGGTGGTCATCGAGGTCACCCCGAAGTTCCACACCGACGAGAACAGCAGGCCCGTGAGCGCGGCCAGCCACCACGGCACGCCGTGATGGAAGACCTCGTTGGCAACAGAGACATTTGCGATCACGCCCAGTCCGCACGCCAGGCAGAAGGTGACCAGGCCTTTCAGGAACTTCCACCCGCGCAGCCGGCGATCGCGATAGGTGACGGAGTTATTCAAAACGAAATTCAGAACCATCACCATCAATGTGGTCGCCGCCTGGCCTTTGGCGAAGCTGATTCCAGCCACGCGGAGAAGAGCGTTCAGAACCAGCAGATGCACGCCCACGCCCAGCGCGCCCACCATGGCGAAGAGCACGAAGCGCACATTCACCAGGCTGCCCAGGTGCTTATCGACCAGCAGCTCGAAGTACTCGAGGCCGACCAGAATGTCGAGCTTGCTTTCGCCGTGCTCGCGCAGGCGGAAGCGGTAGGGCACCTCGCCGATGCGCAGCCCCGGCCCCGCCGAAAGCACGATGTCGAGCAGAATCTTGAAGCCGATGCCCGAAAGCCGGTGGGCAAAGCGCTCGAACGCGGCCACGCGCACCATGAAGAAACCGCTCATGGGATCGCTCAACTCGTGCCCGGCGCCCATCAGGCTCAAGCGTCTGCCCAGTTGGCTCAGTTTTACGCGCCAGCGGGAGAACTCGCCCATGCTGCCGCCGGCTATATTGCGCGAGCCAACCACGAGGTCGAGATTTTCCTCGCGCAAACGGCGCAGCATCTCCGGCAGAATGCTTTCGTCGTGCTGCAGGTCCGCGTCCATCACCGCGACAAAGGGTGCCGACGCGGCCAGAATTCCCTCGATCGACGCCGAAGCCAGTCCCCGCCGCCCGATGCGGTGCAGCACGCGCAGGTTGTCGCGGCCGCGGGCCAGCTGCCGCACCGCGTCTGCTGTGCCGTCGGGCGAGTCGTCGTCCACAAAAAGCACTTCGTAGCGAATGCCGGCGAGCGCCTTCTCCAGGCGATCGACCATCGGGCCTACGTTTCCGCTTTCGTTATATGTGGGCAGCACGATCGCCAGATCGTAGGCCATGCTCTTCCTCCGCGCAGCGCATTCGCGGGGACCGAGCCCCGTGCTCCACGCAGGTGATTCCTCATTCCTTATAGCATTGTTGGAGCCTTCCCCGCGCCCGCGACCACTCCAGCCGCCGTCCTGCGTTGCGTGCGTCTTTGACTCCCATTCCTCGGCCGGAGCATCTTATACTTGTACTGTTCGGGCCGCATCCTGAGTTTGCGGAGCGGCACTGGAGCCAACCATGAGTCTCACCGGGTTTTCCGCCGGCACGCCGCGGGCGCCGCATCACAATTCCCTTCCCAAAGTCACCATGCCCGCACTGGGCGAGATGAAGCGCCAGGGCAAGCCCATCTCCGCGCTCACCGCCTACGACTACGCAACCGCGCGCCTCGTCGACGAGGCCGGCATCGATCTGATTCTCGTCGGGGACTCGCTCGCCATGGTGGTGCTGGGCCAGGAAAACACGCTGGCCGTCACCGTGGACGAGATGCTGCACCACACGCGCGCCGTGCGCCGCGCTGTGCGCCGCGCCCTGGTCGTGGCCGACATGCCCTTCGGCAGCTATCACGGGGCGATCGGCGAGGCTGTCACCAACGCCGTGCGCTTCGTCAAGGAGGCGGGCGCGGAAGCTGTCAAGATCGAGGGCGCGCGCGTGGAACTGGTGCGTGCGCTGGTTGAAGCCGAGGTACCCGTAGTCGGCCATCTCGGCCTCACGCCGCAGAGCGTGCACCGCATGGGCGGCTATCGCGTGCAGGCCCGCACCGCGGACTCTGTCTTGCAACTGCAGGCCGACGCTTTTGCCCTGGCCGATGCGGGCGCGGGCGCCATCGTTCTTGAAGGCATTCCCCGCGAAGCCGCCGCAGCCATTACCGCAGCCCTACTTATTCCCACCATCGGTATTGGGGCCGGCCCCGATTGCGACGGACAGATTCTGGTCTTTCACGATCTGGTGAATCTGACCTTCGCGCCGGCAGCCAAGTTCGTGCGCCGCTACGGCGACGCGGCCGCGCTCTTCCGCTCCGCCATCGAGGGCTACCGCGAGGACGTGGAGCATCGCGTGTTCCCCTCTGACGCCGAGAGCTATCACCTGCCCGAAGCCGCGCGCCGGTTGCTCGAGGCCGACGGCGGCAGCGACAATGTTCGCGACGACGACGCGGCGATGGACGACGATGCGGTGGTGAATATCGATGCGCGCGAAGAGACGAATCCATCGTGAGAGCCTTTGTGTGATCAGGTTCTGAAGGGAAACTACTTCAGTACTTGCTGAAAAGATGCATAATGGAGCACGAAGGGTCAGGGCACGACTTTTAGCTTGCCCTGAGCGTAGTCGAAGGGTGCCGCAAATCGGCTCTAAGAACGGGCGAGCTTTAGCCTCTGAGGGACGTTTTCCGACGCGTTAAGGCCTTCGCCACAGGTTGTTCATGCAAGTTCTCCGCACTGTCGCCGAACTGCGCCACTTGTCCCGCGCTCTGCACGCGGCCGGCGCCAACACCATCGGCCTTGTGCCCACCATGGGGGCGCTGCACGCGGGCCATGCCTCGCTCTTCCGCGCCGCGCGCGCCGGGTGCACGCACGTCGCGATCAGCCTCTTCGTCAATCCCACGCAGTTCGGGCCCAACGAGGATTTCGGGCGCTACCCACGCGCCTTTGAGGCCGACTGCGCGCTCGCCGAATCCGAAGGCGCAGACGTGCTCTTCGTCCCCACAGTCGTAGAGCTTTATCCCAACGGAACTGATTCGGCATTTGTCGAAGTCCCGAAGTTGAGCGAGCGCCTCGACGGCGCGTCCCGCCCCGGCCATTTTCGCGGCGTGACCACGGTGGTCGCAAAGCTCTTGATTGCCGCAGAACCCGACCGCGCCTACTTCGGCCAGAAAGACGCGGCGCAGGTTGCCCTGCTGCGGCGCATGACCGCCGATCTGCGGCTGGCAACGGAAATCGTCGTCTGCCCCATCGTGCGCGAGTCGGACGGCCTCGCGCTCAGCTCGCGCAATGCCTATCTCACGCCGGCCCAACGCGCCCAGGCGCTTATCCTCAGCCGCACCGTCCGCCACATCGAGTTCCTCGTCGCCGAAGGCGAACGTCGCGCATCCATGCTTCTCGCCGTTGCGCGTGCGGTGTTTGCCACCGAGCCCGAAGCCCGCATCGACTACATCGCGCTCGTCGACTGGGCAACGCTCGAGCCGGTGGAAATGGCCGTTCCGGGAACGCTCTTTGCCGTCGCGGCGCAGGTTGGGTCTACACGGTTGATTGACAACGCGATCCTAAGCTGAAAGCGGCAGCTCCTACTTACGCAGATATGCATTCTCAAGCGAGCTGAGCGGGCGCTTCGCCGCGTCACCATTCAGGGCGTACCAGATCTCGTTCTCGATCCAGAACCGAAAAAGAAATTCGGAGAAGGTTGGGGCACAAAAGTGCATCTGTACCTCCTCCAAATCAATTCGTTCGAGCCTGCAAGCAGGGTTCTCCATCCAGTCGGAGTTCTCAATCTGATAGCAGTACAAATCCGGGGACTCAAGGACCGCTGAGCAGCCATTGAGAAGAATATGGACATACCAATGTGCGCAAGACTGCGAATCTGAGAGGAAGTGCACGAGGTGGCCCGGAATCGATCCGATTGTTTCAACGACTCGCTGACCGGGATCGAGGTAGCAATCGGTACAGGACCGCACCATCGACTGCAAGTCGGCCGAATTCATAAATCGGCTAAAGCTCGCCGGCAACGCAAGATCAGACTGTTTTGACAATTCGATGATAGCGGCGGCCGGTAGTGGACACACGAACTCATCAAGCCTGTCTAAGCCTTCCCCAGGGCGCGCCGTCCCGTGGACACGGAGCCATTCAATACCATCGTCCAAGTCGATCGGAACGGATGGCATCCTATCGAGACTGTATCCCTGATAGGTCGACTCATGCTCGAGTCCGGGCAGGCCGATACCGACCCAGAAGTTGGGCAAAGCATGCCATGGATCGGACCCCACGACCACCTCCCAACTCGATTAAGTCTACTTCGGTCGCCTACAGCATTGTTGCATGCCAGATTAAACTAATTGAATCTGAATACCATGCCGGAACTGCCCGACATCACCGCGTATCTCGTCGCGCTCGAGCCGCGCATCCTTGGGCGAACACTGGAACGGGTGCGCCTGCAAAGTGTTTTTGTGCTGCGCACCGCCGACCCTCCTGTCACAGCCGTCGAGGGGCGCACCGTATGCGCGTTGCGCCGCATCGGCAAGCGCATCGCCATCGGTGTCGAAGGCGGTCTATGGCTCGTAATCCATCTCATGATCGCCGGCCGCCTGCACTGGCGTCCGCCCAAATCCAAGCTCTCAGGCCGCCAGGGGCTGCTCGCCCTCGACTTTTCGGATGGGAGTCTTATTCTTACTGAGGCCGGCTCCAAGCGCCGCGCCTCGCTGCACATCTTTAGCGGCGAGCAGGCCCTCCGCGAGATCGATCCCGGCGGCATCGAAATTCTCTCCTCGGATCTGGATGCGTTTCGTGCCGCGCTCACAGCGGAGAACCGCACCCTCAAGCGCGCTCTCACCGATCCGCGTCTCGTCAGCGGCGTAGGCAATGCCTACTCCGACGAGATTCTTCACGCCGCCCAGCTATCGCCCATCGTGCTCACGCACAAACTCAAGCCCGAAGAGTGGGAGCGGCTCTTCGCTGTCACGCGGTCCACGCTTTCTTTATGGATCGTACGCCTCTCGTCCGAAGCCAGGAGAAAATTTCCCGAAGGCGTGACCGCATTCCGGCCGGAGATGGCGGTGCACGGCCGCTACGGCCAGCCCTGCCCGCGATGTGGTGCGGCCATCCAGCGCATTCGCTACGCCGACAACGAAACCAATTACTGTCCCGCCTGCCAGACCGGCGGCAAGCTCCTCGCCGATCGCAGCCTCTCGCGCCTGCTCGGTTCCGACTGGCCCCGTACTTTGGACGAACTCGAGGCCCTCAAACGCCGCTGATTCGCGGTCCGGCGCAGGTTGCGCAAGTGACTCTCCGGTAACTTTTCTGCAACATGGCCCTTGATTTAACTTGACATCTCTTCCATGGCTCCCTCAGAGTGTTTGCGGCGACTCCTTTCAGGTGGGGCCGGTGTTCTATCCCCAGTTCCTGAGATTTTTGGATGGGAGCCGTATCTCAACTCCGTTTTGGAGGAATGAAGAATGCACATCAATTACGTTTGGATCGTGGTTGCGGCAGTTGTCCAGTGGTTATTTGGAATTTTCTGGTACGGGGTGATCTTCAAGAAGTCCTGGAGAAAGCTGGTAGGCCTTTCAGAAGGCCAATGGCCGAAAAACTTGATCTTTACTTTGGCTTCCGGCCTCCTTGCGTGCCTGCTTCTGTCGTATATCCTGGCGCACATCTTCGCACTGAGCGGAGTGGGACTTTTCAGCAACGGCTTTAGCATAGGCGTCGCTTGCTGGCTCGGATTCATAGCGCCACCGCTCTTCGCGGAGCACGTTCTCGAAGGGCGCCGCGCCAATCTCTTCGTCATCAACGCGGCCTACTGGCTGTTGGCCATGGCCTTGGGCAGCGCTATCCTGGCGGTATTCCACTAAACTGCAGTTCACCCGCTGCGACGCACATCGCTCGAAGCGTTCAAGGGGCAACTCCCCTCGGGGGAGTTGTCTCTTCACGTGAGGGCTGGTCACGATTGCGTCCGCCGCAGGGACGGGCACGGACCCTGAGCAGTTTGCGCACTCCACGGCGCGCGAGGACTGCATGGGGCGCTTTTCTCCTGGCCGGACAGGGCAAAAAATCATGGAGTTCTTTTTTGCCGGCGGCCACAGAATCATCCCGTAGAATCTTCCTATGACAAGATCGATCATCACCACCGATGGTGCGCCGGCCGCCATCGGCCCTTATGCGCAGGGCGTACGCGTCGGAAACCTTGTCTTCACATCCGGGCAGGGCGGCCTCGATCCCATCACCGGACAGGCTGTTCCCGGCGGCATCAAAGAGCAAACAGAGCGGGCCATCAAGAACCTCGAGGCGGTGCTCGAAGCCGCGGGCAGCAGCCTGGGCCAGGTCGTCAAAACCACCGTCTTTCTGAAGGACATCAATGATTTTGCGGCCATGAACGCGGTCTACGCGTCGTTTTTCGAAAGCGACGCGGACACTCTGCCCGCGCGCACCACTGTCGAGGCTGCGCGGCTGCCGCGCAATCTGCTGGTGGAGATCGAAGCTGTCGCCGAGGTCTGACTCGCGGCTCGTTGCTCGTAGTTCGCGATTCGCGGCCTTCCCCGCCCACGTGTCACGAATCGCGATCCCCCTGGGAGGTCTGTCTTGAGCGAGCGAGAGGAAAAGGTTGTCCGCAGCGACGCCGAGTGGCGCGCGCAGCTTACGCCCGAGCAGTATCATGTGCTGCGCGAGAAGGGCACCGAGCGCCCCTTCACCGGCGTGCTCACTGAGAATCACGAAACCGGCAACTATCACTGCGCAGGATGCGGCGCACTGCTGTTTCTGAGCGGCGCTAAATTCGACTCCGGCTGCGGCTGGCCCAGCTTCATGATTCCCGCCGGCTCAAAGGCCGTGGAGGAGCACGAAGACCAGAGCTTCGGCATGCGGCGCATCGAAGTCACCTGCGCCCGTTGCGGCGGCCACCTCGGCCACGTCTTCCCCGACGGACCGCGACCCACCGGCCTGCGCTACTGCATCAACTCCGCGTCGCTCACGTTTACCAAGGCAGATCGCTAGAACCGATCGGGCGCGCTGTTCTTGACACACAACAAAACCCCGTCCACTGGGGGACGGGGTTCTGCAATGTTAAAGGGAGGCTGAAAGCGCGGTGCGCCTACGCCTTGGCGACCTTTCCGCTCTTGATGCAGGTTGCGCACACGCGCAGCCGCTTGGGCGCGCCATTGACCACCGCCTTGACCACCTGCAGGTTCACGTTCCAGCGCCGGCGCGTCACGTTGTGCGCGTGCGAGATGTTATTGCCGTAGCGCGGGCCCTTGCCGCAGATATCGCAAACTTGTGCCATGGTTGAACTCCAGAATCTTCAAGGACTTTCGGCAGCCGCAGGAGCGGCTGGCGCACGCGACGGAAAACCGCGTCCTCGCCTTGCCGAATCTTCAGTATATCAGTGCGCGGCGCACTGCGGCCACGCCGGAGTGTGGAGGAACTCTGCGAGCTACTGCCAAGGCCGGAGTCGGCGGTGAAACGGATCGATAGGGCGATTATCCTGAAAGCACTCGAAGAAAGGGCGGGCTAGTATGTTCGGTGTTGTCTTCTCAATTTTTGGTGGCCGTGGCGCTCTTGAGTATCTTTGGCGAGATCGTTATGAGGATTCGCCTCACAAAAAGAGCTTCCCGTGACAAAATAGCGTGGTGGAGACGCGGGGGTGATGAGGTTGCCGCGAGTTACGGGGAGGTATTCCCGGATAGCCGACTCCCATTTTTCAGGCGCTTCGTTTTCTGGTTCTTTTTGGCTTGCGCTGGCATTCTCGCTTTTTCAATGCTTCTGTGGAAATCAAACTGACCCACTACCGTCACGCCTCACAGGCCGCTCAGAGGAAACCGCCCGCGCACCTCGTACCGCGCGCCCTCGGCGCGCAAATGACTCTCGTAGAGCAGAAACTCCTGCGCCGTGAAGCGTGAAAACGGCGGCTGGCTGCGCACGCCGGCTGCCAAGGTGCGCAGCCCCGTTCCGCGCTCATGTTGCTTCGCACGCGCCAAGGTAATGTGCGGATGAAACGGCCGCGCCTCCGCCACAAATCCGCACCGGCTGGTCGCCGCCACCACGCGTTCGGCAAGCGCAGTCAGCCCCGGAGTCACTTGGACATCGGCAAAGAAGACGCCTGCGCGGTCAAAGCTGCCGAGCGCGCCCATTTCCACCGGAACCGGGGCTGAACGCACTTCGCCCAACCGCGACCTCAGGCAAGCGAGTTGTTCGGGCGTGGCGTTGCCCAGAAATTGCAGCGTGATGTGCCACGACTCCGGCGCGGTCCAGCGCCATCCGCCG
>Ga0187852_1001380_pt1 | contig 22802 bp, 24 predicted proteins | sample June2016WEW_6_40_FD_134511 | JGI IMG/M metagenome (GOLD analysis project Ga0187852, IMG submission 134511) | Peatland microbial communities from SPRUCE experiment site at the Marcell Experimental Forest, Minnesota, USA - June2016WEW_6_40 | ecosystem: Environmental > Terrestrial > Soil > Wetlands...
CGCGAGATCAGAGAGAAAGCCGAGCGCGAGCAGTGGGACGTGATCAACCGCGACAATCCGCACTTCCCGCAACCGTTCAAAGTCGGCGAAGTCGAGTCGGACGAATACAAACTGCAAAAGGCCGCGCAAGAGGCTATCGAAGCGAACGAACACGACAAAGCGGGCGGCGTGCTGGAACTCGTTTGCACCAAATGCACCATTGTTGCCCGCTTCCCTGCCCCGAAACGCCCACAAGCCATCAAAGCTGCGCACAATGCGGGCTGGCGCTGGGATGAACGAAACGGGACGAAGCGCACTTACTGTCCGGATCACGTGCCGGGACGGGCAACCATGACGCTCGAATGTTCGGAGTGCGAGAAGAAAGAACGCTTCCGCGTTTGGGATCAGCAGGACGGATACGCCAAGGCAAGACTCGCAGGCTGGGAAATCAGTGAGGCGGCGAAGTGTCCGAAATGCGCGGTGAAGCTAGTGGTGGTGCAGTAAGTCAACGAATGATGATTTTTCCTCGGCGGCGCGGACTGTCGAAACCGCGCATCAGGCTGCGCAGCAGTAAATCTGCCGATTCAGGCTCGCCCCATTTGTCATGACCTTTCGATGTCCGTATTTCCTGTGACTCGACAAAATCAATTGGAGCGACATGATCGGCGAGTGCACGCCGGTAGTCGGCTTCTGTTTCGTCTGTTTGTGGCTGGCGGAAGTGCTGAATTTCTGCAGCCCGTTTCAATGACTCAAAATCTGGAAAGTCCATCGGCATAGCCGAATTTTAACCGTGCCCACCCCCGATCCCAAAGAAATTCGCGATTGCTACCAGGATTACCGCGACGCCTGGCGCGAGATTCGCGACGAAGCCATGGCTGACATGCGCGCCATTTCGACCGAAGGCCCTTGGACCGACGAGGATCGCGACGCCCGCAAAGGCTCGGGACGGCCCTGTATCCACCTCGACCAGTTGAATCAGTTTCTCGCGCAAGTCAACGGCAACGTGCGGAAATCGAAGCGCGGCATCACCGCCATCCCGAAAGGCAAGGGCGCGAACGATCAGGACGCGGAACGCCGGTCCGCCGTGATCATGGGCATCGAAGAGCGCTCCCAGGCCCAGCCGATCTATCTCGGAGCTTTTCAGTCGATGACCGAGCGCAGCTATGGTTTTGCGGTCATAAGAACCGAGTACAAGGACGAGTCCTCGTTCGACATGGAAATCCTGATCAAGCCGGTCATGAACCCGGACACGGTGCTGCTCTCGCCTTACTACAAGCAGCCGAACGCCTCGGACATCCGGGACGCATTCTTCCTCGAACTGACGCCGAAAAAAGACTTCAAGCGCAAATATCCGAAAGCCCGCATTACCGACTTCGGCGACCAGGACTTGAACGACTCGACCATCACCGACTGGATCAAGGACAAGTACGTCCAGGTCGGCGAGTATTGGAAAATCCAGTCGAAGTGGAAGACTCTGCTCCTGATCGAGACCGAAAAAGGTCCGGTGATTTTCGACGAAGACGAGTGGAAAGCGGCTAAAGAGCAAGGGCTCACCGGCCAGGTCAAACGCGACCGCAAAGTCGAAGAGCCGGAAGTATTCCAGTACATGACGAACGGTTTGGAGATCCTCGACGAAGTTCCATGGGACGGCTCGCGCATCCCGATCATTTCCTGTCTCGGCCCGGAACGCTGGACAACGGAAGGTGGAATCGCCAAGCGCCAACTTCTGTCGATGGTGCGTTTTGCCCGCGATCCGCAAATGTTGCTCGATTACTTGGCGTCTGGCGAATGTGAGGAAGCTGGGCAGATTCCGAAAGCCCCGTTCGTCGGCGCGAAAGGCCAATTCGAGACCGACAAAGAAACCTGGGATGAGATCACCAAAGTTCCCCACGCCTACGCGCAATACGATATTTTGACCGATCTTCCCGCTGGAGCGGCGCAACCGCCGCCTCCGCAACGCCCGCAATGGACACCGAATTTCCAGGTTTGGGAGATCGCAAAGGACGCCGCCACGCGCGCCATTCAAGCCGGGATGGGGATCACGCCTCTACCGGACGCGGCGCAGCGGAGAAACCAGAAATCCGGCGTCGCCCTCGAAAAAATCGACGACATGGAATCGCTCGGCAGCTTCCACTTCGTGGACCGCTACGAAAACGGTTTCCTGCACAACATGGGCTGGCAGATCAACGAACTGATCACGCCGGTGCTCGATACCCAGCGCGATATGCCGGTGTCGCAGCCCGACGGCAAGCGTTCGACGATGCAGCTGGTGGGCAACACTTCGCACCCCTTGAGTGAAGATGGAACCTACGAAGTGCAGGGACTCGACCAAGGCCACCTCCACACCGGCAAAGGCGAATTCGATGTGACCATTTCGACCGGGCCGAGCTATCAGAGCGAGCGCGAAGAGCAGGACGAATTTGTCGATTCGCTCACGGAAAATATCCAGAACCTGCCTCAACCGGGAACGCCCGCCGCAAAAGTGCTGGCCTTGGCGATCCGGATGCGTCCCACGCTCGGCCCGATTGGCAAGCAGATCGCCGACGTTTTCGATCCGCCGCCGGTCGATCCGAATGACATGCCGCCGCAAGCCCAGGCCGCGATTCAGGCGCTGCAACAGCAATTGCAGCAAGCCCAGCAGGAAGCGGCCGCCCTGCACATGGAGCACGCGGGCAAGATTTTGGAACAGCAGACCAAACTCCTGATCCAGCAGATGAAGGAAGACGGCGACAACCAGCGGGCGCAACTCGCGAACGACATCAAAGTCCTGCTCGCGGAAATTTCCTCGAAAGCGCAAAGCGATTCCGAACGCACACAGATGTACAAGGAATTTTGGCTGGAGAATCACGGTGCCGCGCATGAAGCCGGAATGCAGGCGCAAGATCAGCAGCACGCGCAAGAACTGGCGCAGCAAAATGCTACTTTGCAGGCGCAGACGGCGCAGAGTCAACCCGCCGGGCAACAGGCGCAGGCCCAGCCGGGGCAGTGAGCCGGAAACTTTGTTCGGACATGAATTCGATTTCCCATCGGTCGGTTGCTTCCTCCACCAGACGGACGCAAGCGAGAGCGTTTCGTAACCGGCCCACGGTGAGTTTCATCGCTGAAGTTTAGTTCTTCCGCCCGCGCGGCGTAAAGCGCACCCAACACCCCAAGGACAATTCCATGAGCAAATCCGCCGTCACCGAGGCAGCCCCGGCAGTTGCCGATTTCCAGAATTCCGAAGACCGCAGTTCGAATTTCCTTCCCACCGACGAGAAGTACCGTCTGACCGGGGAGATGCCGTCCGAAGCCGAGCATGATCCCCGCGCCGTGCGCGAGGAGCATCGCCAGGAACGGGCGGACAAGGAAAAGCAACGCTCGGCCGTGAAAGAAGGCGAATCGGCCGCGCCTGGTGAAACCAAAGTTCCGTCAGGGAAAGAGGGAGATTCGGCGACTCCCGGTGACGCCAATACCGCCGCGGCCTCGGCAGCCGCCCCACCACAGAAGAAAACCGCAGCGACCAGCGAAAGCCGCTGGCAAAAGATCACTCGCGAGAACCGCGAACTGCGCGACCGTCTCCAGAAACTCGAAACCGGCCAACCCCAGCGTGAAACCCAGCAGGCATCGCAACCTGTTACCGAGACGAAGCCGAAAGCCGTTCCCAAACCGAAAATCGACGACCTAGACCCGAAAACCAATCAGCCGAAGTTTAAGTCTTACGCCGAGTTTGAAGAGGCGAAAGACACATGGAACCGGCAAGAAGCCATTCGGGAATTTCAGGAAACGTCGGCGAAAACGCAGCGGGAACAGCAGCAGACGCAGGCGGAACAAATCATTGAGAAAACGGTCAACGAACGGGTTACAAAAGCGCGCGAGGCATACGCCGATTACGACGACGCCATGTCCGCCGTCCTTGCCGAGAAAAACGAATTCGGCCAGGACGCGCTTTTCTACACCAAAGGTTCGCCGATCGACGGTTTTTTCCTCGACAGCGACCGTGGTCATGACGTGCTCTATTACATCGCCAAGCATTTCGACCAGGCGAAGCACATCTTTGCCCGCGACGCCAAGGGAAATTACCTTCTCAACCCGATCCGCCAGTTGCGCGAACTCGCGAAAATCGAAGGCCAGCTTCCCGCCGCAAAAACGGAACGCGGTACTGCCGGCCAGTCTTCTGTGAAACCCATCACCCAGGCATCTCGCCCGCCCCACCAGGTTTCAGGCACTGGAACCGTGGCCAAGGATGCGGTCGAGCAAGCCCTAGAAGACGGCGACTTCGAGACCTACCAGCGGACCCAAAACGCCAAGGATCTCGCCCGCCTGAAGAAAAAATGACGAGGAATTAACCCGTGGCCAACTTATTTCTGAACACCTCGTGGATCTCCATGGAGGTGTTGCGCAATCTCAAGAACGCCCTGAAGATTGCCGAATATTTGAACACCGATTGGGAAAAGGACTATGAGAAGGCGTGGGCCGTCGGCACCACGATCCAAGTCAAATTCCCGCAACAGTTCACCATCCGGAACGGACTCGGATACAACCCGCAAGGCATCAACCGCATTTCGACGACGATCTCCCTGGACGAGCCTTTTGGCATCGATTTCCAGTGGGACGATTACGAAGCCGCGGTCAAGGCCGAACGGTCGGAGGAAGAAATCCGCGAACAGTACCTGGCTCCAGCCGGGGTGCAGCTCGCGAACGAATGGGATTCAAGAGCGGCTCTGTTCGCCAAAAACAACTGCTCGCAGATCGTTGGCGCGCTTGGCACCGATCCGACATCAATCGTGTTTCTCGACCAGGCCCGCGCCCGCTTGCTGCAAAAAGCGGGATCGTATCTCTCGAAGAAACGCGCCGCGTTGATCTCTTCGTCGATGCAGACGAATTCGATCAACACCCCCGTTACCTCGCTCTTTCAACCGGCGGACGCCATCACCGAAGCCTTTAAAGAGGGTTCGATGGGAAAACTGAAGACGTTCGATGTCTTCGAAGAGCAGAACCTGTACTCGCACACCGCCGGAACCTGGGCGGCTGCGGTCACCGTCACCGGCGCTGGACAGAGCGGAACCTCGCTGATCATCACCGGCACCAATGGCGACACTCTCAAACAGGGCGACAAGTTCTCGATTGCCAATGTGAACTTCGTCAACCCACGTTCGCGGCGTCCTCCCGGCCCGCTCACTCCGCAGACCTTCACCGTGACCCAGGACTTCACGCTGACGGGCGGAGCCGACACGATCACTATGCTGCCCGCGATCTACGGGCCGGATGCGAACAGCCCCGATGGACACTCGCAGTATCAGAATGTGGACAACCTGCCCGTGAACGGCGCAGCGCTCACGCTCTGGCCGGGCACTCCGAATCCGAACGGCGCGACTGGCACGGTTGGAATCGCCATCACCCCCATGGCCTTCGCCATCGTCGGGATGCGCTTCTACCTGCCGAAAGCGGTCGAAGCCCGTTCGCAGGCGGAAGACAAAGCTACCGGAATCCCGGTGCGCTTCGTCAAGGCTTGGGACGCTTACCATTCGTTGCAGATCAACCGCTTCGACACCGTCGGCGGCTTCGGCAATCTCTACCAGGATAATGCCGCTGTCGGGTTGCTAGGTGCTTGATTCCACACTACTTAGAATGATTTAGGGTTTGCATTTGTTGGACAAATTGACGGCGGCTTTCAATCTCTTCGGGCGAAAGGCGTAATTTGCCGATTTTGCCGGGATGGGGTTGGCGTCGAAGTTTGTTGATCGATTCCCAGTAAGCCAGCGCGAGCAGTGCTTGCTGTCGTTTGATGATCAGAAACGGAAGGATATGCGTCAGGATGTGTTGGGATTCAGCTTGTCCCGCACCCCAGCGCCACAAGGGGCGGCGCGGTTCGCCGTTCTTTTTAAATTCACCTGCACGTTTTTGCTTGTAAAGATTGCCTCCAATCGTTTGCGTAATATGGAGCATCACGCCGTGGTGAGTGTTCGAAAGGCTCAATTCACACCGAAACGTTGGAGTGACTTGCCCAGGACCGCCATAGCGAGCAGAACGTTCGCAGATGTTGACGCACCCTTCGCCGTCGAACAGACCAGCAAAGTAAATAGCGGTATCTCGGCGAATCCCTTTCAAGGCTCTTCGCGCTTGCGGCAAAACCAGATCCGGATTCCGTTTTGTCATACTGCTATTGTAAATCCGCAATTGTCTTGGTAGAAGGATAAAACATATGACAAACTTCAAGTTTTCTCACATCGCAGTTTCGTTGCTGGCCGTAGGGCTGATGCTCTGTGCATCCGCTTTCGGTCAAACCATCGTTCCCTCGACTACGCTCGCGGCGGCCGTCACTTCGACCAACTCGCAGCTCAACACGTTCAAGCTCGCTTCCACTTCCGGCATCACCGCCGGAAACACGATGCTCTATATCGACGGCGAAGCGGACTTTGTGAACGCGGTCACTACCACCCCGGCAACTGTCACCGTGACGCGCGGCCAGCCCACCTCTCGGGTTTCGACGCACGTCAACGGCGCCATTGTCTGGTACGGGCCTCCCTCGTATTTCTATTTCCAGAATCCGATTGGATATCCGTCCGGCAGTTGCACCCGCAGTCAGTCGAGTGTGCTGCCCTACATCGACATCGGCAATTCCGTGATTTCGGATTGCTTGGGTGGGGTGTGGGTCAACGGCATCAACTCTCCGCTTTCGCCGAAAGTGGTTTTCGCTCCGGCTCCGGGCGGATCGGTTTTGACCGGCGTCGGCACCTCGACCGCGACCACCAACACCAGCATGTACTGCGTCGAAGCCGATCTCCCGACCAACAAGCTCCTGACCGGACTTGAGCTTCTGCAGGGAACCGTCGCGGGCAATGGCAACCGCAACGCGATTCTCTACGACTGGGCCGGGAATCTGTTGGCGCACAGCGCGAGCATCGCGACCGCGTCCGGGAACGAAAGCCTGTACGCCGCGTATCCCTTCACCGCGAAGTATTTTGCGGTGGGTCCGGCGAGTTACTGGGCCTGCTCGCAGGCTTCGAACAGCTCGGACACGCTCAACCTGATCGTCACCGCCGATGGCAATGCCGGACTTTACACCCAGATCTACACCGGCCAGACCTTCGGCACGATCCCTGCGACGATTACCCCCTCCGCCGCCTACACCACGGCGCAAGGGCCATACGCCGCGTTTTACTGAGTGGATGCGGGGGCTGGGCCGAACCTGACTCGGCTCCCGCTTCTTTTCCGTTTTTCTGTCTGAATGCCCGTCAATGAATCGACTCGCAGGGCGCCGCGCGACCGCTGGCCGCTGGCGTTCGATCTGGAAGGCATTCCGCGCGACACCGAAACCCGCAGGCAGCTTTTAGAGTCCCAAAATCTCGCAGCAGAAGCAGAGGAATCCATGTCTCCAGTCACTCCCACGCGCAACAGTTTCGCCGTCGATAAGCCGACGGTTGAAATCACCGACATCAACAATCCGCCGCGCAAAAACTACAACCCGCACGATCCGAAAAACGAATTCCCCAAGATGCTCTATCACCACGAGACCGGACGCGTTTTACGGGTCGCGAACGAAAAAGAGCAGAAAGCGGCCATCAAGCGGGGATTCGATCTGAAGCCTTCACCCGATTACGACTACTCGAAGGTGAACCGCGCCGGACTTGCCGCGAAAGCAAGCACGGAGCCGGAGCGTGAGGAAGAGATGTCGGCTGAGGAGCTGGCGGCGCTCGACGAAGCGGACGCGAGCTAATTAAGAGAAAGTGGCGGGGCTGGCGGCTGCTGGCCGCCTCGCGCTGAAGTGCTTCCGCATTTTCGATTCTCAGCAGTCTGGGGATCGCTCCCCTTTGCGGTCGGTGACCAAGCGCTACTACCCCGAAAAGAAATTCTAACCCATGCCCATCGCACCTCCAGTCAATCCGCCCGCGCCGCTCTCCTACCGGGTCTACGACATCGTCAAGGATGCCCTGATCGAAATCGGGGCGGTTGCGCCCGGCGAAGATCCCGGACCGGACGAAGCGCAGTGGGCGTTCCGGAAATTCAACGACCTGGTCGATACCTGGCAGGCCAAGCAGGCTTACGTTTGGTCGTACGCGTTCTCGATCTTCACCCTGACGCCGAACCTGAATCCGCAGACCATCGGGCCGAGTGGCCTCGCGACTTTTTCGACGAATGGCCAGCCGCGTCCGGTGCGACTTGAATCGGCCGCGCTGCTCCTGCAAAACGACGTGACCACGGGCCTGGTCGATCTGCCCATCAACATCCGAGATCGGCAATGGTGGGCGGCGCAACAGGTTAAGCAGATTCAGACCAACGTTCCAACCGATGTTTTCTACGATCCGACCAACCCGGACGGCTCGCTCTACCTCTGGCCGGTGTGCAACATCTTCCGGCAATTGCGGCTGCAGTTCTGGCAGACGGTTTCGCAGTTCGTCACGATTCAAGACCCGATTGGCGGACCGGGCGGGCCGGGCACGTTGCCGCCGGGCTATCGCAACGCGCTCAAACTGACGCTCGCGGAAAATTGCCTCTCCGGCTCGAACCGGGAAGCGAATCCGAGTCTCCCTTCGGCGGCCCTGATCGCGCGCGCGGCGGTGTTTGGCAACAATGCGAAGTCGCCCAGGATAAGCACGCAAGATCTGGGGATGCCGCAAGCGAAGCCGAGCGGGCAGAAACAGGACTTCAACTGGGCCTATGGAAACTATCCGGGGGGAAGGCCGCAGTAAAGCGCTGTGTCGATAAACTTCGCGGCGGTGAACGATTCGGGGTCTGGCACGGAACTCACTTGTATCGGTTTGGTGACGTCCTCCGGCCACAGCCAAATTCTTCCCAAATGGTCGCGGTACCAGAATCGCGGGGCTCGCTGCCATTTGTCGATAGTCCGATTCAGCATTTCGAAGGCGCGGAGTTGATTCGCTGAGAAATCGAATTTATGCGCCAAGTCCAAACCTTTGAAGATGACGATCTCTTTCGGGAACGACCACACCCGTCCGAAGGGAATCGCCTGGTCTAAGGCTAGTCCGGCGATGCCAGCGGAAAAGAATTTAAGAAATTGACGCCTTTGCATGGATTTCCTTTGCTAGCTCGGTTCGCGGCCACTCGAAACAGATGCCAAGAATCGTGAAGCCGCAAAAGTGTTCTGTCCGAAAAACTGAGATGAGCGCAATGCCCCAAGCTCTGTCGAACTTCCACTGACTGATGACCCGCATGGAGACATTCTACCAATGAAAGGCTTCGGCTTCTGCGGTCCAACCTACACCGCGCAAAGCCCGAACATCGACGACGAGGACGCCATGAACTGCTATTGCGAGCAGTCGGGCTCCCCGAACGCCAAGACTCCGATTGCCCTTCTCCACACGCCGGGGAAAAAAGTCTTCGCCAACATCGCGGGCGAGGCGGCGATTCCGGGGGAGTTCACAGTCAACGGGCGCACCTTTGTTGCCGCAAAAAATCTTTACGAACTGACGGCATCGGGCGCGGTGATCGATCGCGGGTCGATCGGTGCGACGCCTGTCACTCCGACCATGCTGACCGCAAACCAGACGCAGCTCGTCGTCCTGAACAATGGCAATTTCTACGTTCTGACTTTCGAAGGCGCGATCACGGCGGCGGCGGTTCAAGGTGGGCACGCGGGCACGGGCTACGCCGAGGGCGACACGGGCACGATCAATGGGACGGGTTCGACCTACACGGTTTTAACCGTGGGCGGCGGCGGCTCGGTCGCGACGTTCTCTTTCACTCCGGGCTCGGGAAATTCGGTATCGACCGACAACGCGACCAGCGTTTTGACTGGGGCGGGGGATGGCAACTTCGAAGTGAACATCACCGCCGTCGCCGACAACTGGCTGTACGCCGTGGACATGACGCAGTTCAACGGGCCGATTGCGCAGATCGGCTTTCTCGACGGCTATGTGATCGCGACTCTCGAGAACTCACACACCTTCCAGCAATCGAATCTGGAAGACGCGACGGTTTGGAACGGGCTGAACATCGCGACGCTATCGTATTTCCCCGACAACATCGTGAGCATGATCTGCAACGCGCGCACGATCCAATTTTCTTCGGCGAAGAAAACCGTCTGGTACTACAACGCGGGCGCGGGCTTCCCGGTTTTCATTCCCATTCAAGGCGCGTTCTATGAAACCGGCTCGGCAGCGACGTTTGGGATTTGCCAGACCGCCGGAAACAGCGTCTTCATGCTCTCGCAAGACGAACGCGGCTCGCTGATCGCGGTCCTGGCCAACGGTTTCTCGGGACAAAGAGTTTCGACGCACGCGGTCGAACTGGCGTGGCAGACCTACGCGACCACGTCGGACGCGGTGAGTTTCAGCTACCAGGAGTACGGGCACACCTTCGTCGAAGTCTATTTTCCAACCGCGAACGCGACCTGGGTCTACGACCTGACAACGGGCTACTGGCACAAGCGCGGCTTCTGGCTAGCGGCAAACGGGACGTACATCGCGGACCGGGCGATGTCCCACACCTTCAATTTCGGCATTCACCTGGTCGGCGACTGGGCGTCGGGCACGGTCTACCAGCTTTCTTCTCAATACTGTACCGACTTCGGCAACATGATCCGGGGCTACCGGCGTTCGCCCACGCTCGCCAAAGATAACAAGTGGATTTACTTCAACCAACTCGAAATTGACGCCGAAGTGGGGCTCGGAGTTTCCGCCGCGGATATCGCCATGTGGAAATCGGTCTACGGCGTGCCTCCGCTGGTCGATGGCGACGGCAACGCGCGTCCACCGCAACTCATGCTGCGCTGGTCGGATGACGCGGGAAAGACCTGGTCGAAGACTTACATGTTGAGCGTCGGCTCATTGGGCCGATACGACAAGCGGGTGATCAAACGAATGCTCGGGCGCGGACGGAAGCGGTTGTGGGAAGTGAGTTGGACCGATCCGATCCCCTGGAGATTCGCGGACGCGTACTTGGAGGCGGAGCCGCAGATCGCATGACGCAGGCAGAAACGACACGTCGCGTGGATCCGTTTATGACGTCCACCGGCGACACGTCGCTTCGGGATCTCGGAGATCCGTCTTAATGCCCACCACTCAAATTCTGCCGCAGTCTCCGACTACCCAAGGCTCGAACCTTTCGCAGACGGACTATCTGTGGATGCTCGTGATGCTGGGGCTGCAACCGCTTTATGAAGTCGATACCTCTGCGGGAAGTTATGCGGAGGACGCGCCACCGGCGGGCCTGACCGGATCGACCGGGCAATCGGGGCAGTGTAAAGAAATCACCTACGTCAAGACTTCGGCGGACGGGAACACGTACACCTTGAACGGCGCCCAGGGCGGGGCGTTGACGCTCACCGCTCAGTACCAGTATCTGAAGATCAAATCGGACGGAACCAACTGGTGGAGAACGGGCTGATTCAGATCGAGCGCACCCGCGATTTCGCGCTGATCAAAAAACTGGCCATCGATCCCGCGATCTTCAAGCATGTTTCCGATGATTATTATCCCGATCCCGATCAGTGGCAGCCCGTCGAATCGGAACTCGTCCGCTACCTCGTCGCGCGTGACGGCGAAGGCCCATTCGGCTTCGGCATCTTCATCCCCGACACCTGGACATGCTGGAAAGCGCACTTCGCCTTTCTGCCGCGAAGCTACGGCGCCGAAGCCTTGTCGGCTTTCCGGGAAATGCTTGGGTGGATGTGGCGGGAGACGCCGGCGGCGCGCATTGTCGGCGAGATTCCTGAGGAGAATCGCCGGGCTATTCGCTTCGCCCTGCGCGCGGGATGCGTGGTCTATGGAGTCAACCGAAGATCCCGGCTTCGGGGCGGTGTTTTGCGCGACCAGGTGTGTCTAGGAATTTCGAAACCGGAATAAATTTATGAGCTTCGTCGGATCACTCGTCAGCGGCATCATGGGCTCGAACGCCTCGCAGAATGCGGCGAACGTCGAATCGCAGGGCGCGCAACAGGCGCAAGCGCTTGAACTTCAGAATCAGCAGGCGGCGCAAACTTCGCAGGCCAACGCCACTTCCGCGAACGTTGCCGCCGAACAGCCCTACCAGCAGCTCGGCCAAACGTCTGCGGGCAATCTCAACCAACTTCTTTCGCAAGGCTTCACCGCCCCGACCCTACAGCAGGCCGAGCAAACCCCCGGCTACCAGTTTCAGTTGCAGTCGGGCACGAACGCGATCAATGAGAATGCGGCTGCGAACGGCACGCTCATGTCCGGCAACACGGGCAAAGCGCTTGAGCAGTACGGCCAGAATCTCGGCCAGAGCGCCTACCAGCAGACCTACCAGAACGCGCTCAACTCCTACATGGCGAATTACCAGTCGCTGATGGGTGGAACCAACGCCGGACTTTCTTCGACTTCGGAACTCGGCTCACTCGGCCAATCGGGGGCGCAGAATCTTTCCTATGTCGATCTGACCGGCGCCCAACAGCAAGCGGCGCAATTGAACAACGCGGCGGCGGCGCGGGCAGGCGGAATTCTTGGTTCGAATCAAGCCTGGCAGACGGCCATCGGCGGCATGACCGGCGGCCTGGGGAACATCGACACTACGGGCGAATCGTCGCTCGGAGAAATGGGCATTGAGGCTCTAGGCGGATAAAAACATGGGAACCATTCCGGCACCGAACATTCCGCAAGACATCGCCGTCGCCTCGCAGCAGAATTCGGCGGCGGAGTACGCCCGCGTGGCCGCGCTCAAACAACAGACGGCACAATCCCAGCAGCAGACCCAGCAAGCGGCGGCGATGGGTCCGGGCCAACTCCAGATGCAGCAGGAGCAGGTGAGGGCGGCGCAGATGCAAAACGCGCAAGTCGATGCCATGAACCGCGCCTATCAAGGAGCGTTCAAGCCGGACGCGAATGGCAACATGGCTCTTGATACCGATGCCTTACAGCAGTCCCTGGCGCAGAATCACGCGGGCTCGGCGATTCCGCAAATCATGAAGGGGATCACCGACTACCAAACTGCGGTGGCCACTCATCAGGAGCAGATGCAGAAAATCCAGACCGGGGCGCGCGACACTCTCGGCAATCTCGGCTATACCATCCAACAGGCGAAGTACGATCCCCAGCTCGTGCATACCCTGCTTGCCGATGAGTTGAACGATCCCAGCCTGCCTCCACAGCAAAAGCAGCAGATCGCGCAGATGCAGCAGCAAATCGCGCAGAATCCCGCGCTGATTAAACAGATGGCGGACCAGTGGGTTTCGCAGTCGCCCGCGCAACAGGCAAAAGAAATTCAACGGCAGGAAGCCGCCGCCAAGGCAACGACGGCTGGAGCCGAGCAACAGAAGGCGAATGCCGCCGACTGGAAAGACTTCCCTGCGCTCGGCGTGTCGATGAACACTCGCACCGGCGAACAGCGGTCAGTCAGCGGCGGGGCGGTGATGACCGATCAGATGATGGACAGCAAGGCCCAAAATCTGATGCAGAAACAAAAAGCAAATCAGCCACTTGATCCATCGGACACCGCATGGTTGCAAGCCTATCGAGAACGCAAAACCTTGGTGCCTCAGTTCACCATCAATGCGAATACCACCGGCGCGGGGATGATTCCGAATGCTGCTGGAACTGGCGGAGCGGGCGCTGCACCTCCGACCGCCGATTCGATTCCGAATTCTATCAAAGGCACGGTGCAGCAGATTCTCGACTACCGCGCGCAATTGCCGCCAGCAGGCCGCAATAACCCGACCAACACCGCGATCCGCTACTGGGTCAATGCGCTCGATCCGCAGCACGATGACACCACGTTCCCGGCACGCAATAAGCTGATGACCTCGTTCACGTCCGGGCCGGAGTCGCATCAGATCAATGCCGTTAACACGGCTCTTGGCCATGTCGGCGTGATGAGTGACGCCATCGACGCGCTCAACAACACGAATATTCCCGCGCTCAATGCGATTGCGAACAAACTGGGAGTCGCTGTCGGCAACACGCCCGCGACCACTCTCCAGACCATTGTTCATCGTGTCGGGCCGGAACTCGCTGCGGCCTACATTCAAGGCGGCGGCGGCGAAGGCGAACGCGGCACAACTGCGGACGACTTCAGTGTCAACAAAGGAACTGCCCAACTCAAAGCGAATGCGGCCATCACCGCGCAGCTGCTGCGCTCAAAAATCGGCTCCCTGCAAAATCAGTACGAGCAGACCATGGGACGGCAGGATTTCCAGCAGCGTTTCATCACCCCGGAAGCGCAGCGGACACTCACCCAGCTCTCACCCCAGGGCGGCGCAAATCAGACAGGCGGCGGCGGCATGGTCACCATGAAAGCCCCGAACGGCGCAACCAAACAAGTCCCCTCCGATCAGGTCGATCACTATAAATCCTTGGGAGCGACTCTCGTCACTCAATGAGCGCTGCAGCTCAAACCGATTGGTTCGCGCAAAACGCTCCGCCGGCTGCGACTTCTGGGGATTGGTTTGATCAGAACGCGCCGAAAGCTGCAACTGCGCAACCTTCTGCCGCTGATCGTCTGAAATCGAATTTCCTTTCCGGATTCGGTATCACCGATGACGCTGGCGCGAAACAGTTCTTTGCCCATCCCATCGATACCTTGATGCGGAGCGTCGAAGCACAAGGCGACTTAGCGAAGAAAGCTCGGGATGCTTACGACAAAGGCGACTACATGGGCGCGGTCGTTCACGGACTGAACTATCTCGTTCCCTTCATCGGGCAGCAGACCGATCAGGCAGGCCAGCAACTTCAAAGCGGAGATATCGCGGGTGGAATCGGGCGGACACTCGGAACTGCAGCGCCCGCTCTTTTGAGCCCGGAGGGTCGCGCCGCAGTGAGCAACACTGCCTCTGCGATTTCAGAAAAAGCCGGCAACGTGGCAACAGCAGCGCGCAATGTCACGCCCAAACAGGCAGGCGCGATAGTCGGCGGAGCTGCAGGGGCTTATGGTGGTGGGCACATTCCAGGCTTAGGCGGTGCGCCCGGACCTTTGGGCGCAGTTATCGGAGCCGAACGCGGTGCGGCTCTTGCCGAAAAAGTGCTTGGCGAAGAGAGAGCCAATGCACCGATCTTCCCGCCTAGGGCCGCTGCAACCGAGGCGGCATCTGAAGCAACTCCCGCCGCTGAAACCGCGCCTGCCAAACTTCCCGCCGCTTTTCAAGGCCCAGGCGCGACCTATCAAGGGCCGTCTGGAACTGCGGAGAATCCTGTTCGCACCGTGATCACCGATCCCGCCACCGGCAAGCCGGAATTCTCGGACGTTGTCGCCGCGAAACAGACCGCACAACCCACGCCCGCCGCGACTCCCGCCAACGTCGAGCAAGTATTGAATCAGTCTTTAGGTGGCCGACCTCTAGTGCGTGGCGTCTCTCTGCGAAATCAGCCGAATGCTCAAGCGGTGGCAGCGGGCAAACTCCCGGAAGGCTTTACCCCGGTCGATTCCTCAGTGCTCAAGGGCTACAAGTACGATCCCGAGGCGAAAGAGTTTACCGCCATCACCCAGAATGGGCAGAGCTACACCCACGGCGAAGTGACGCCTGACCAGGTCGCAGCGTTTGAGAACGCCGACTCGCAAGGCCGGGCCTGGACGCAAGCCATCCGAAATAACAATCCGCTGGTGAAAAAGAACGGCGTCCCGGTGAAAACCGCGACCATGCAAAACGCGGCGGGCGAAGTCATTCCAAAATCACAAGCGGGCGCGCAAGAGGATTTGACGCCCATCCTCCAGCAGTCGCTTGCGGATCTCGAAGTGCCTAAGGGCGGGACGATGACCACCGCCGATCCGGCCGCGCTCACCAAACGCTGGGGCGTAGATCAGGAGAGTCTCGCGTCAGGCCGCGAACAGACGCGGGGCATGAGCCCGGAACAGACCGAGCAGTACATTCAAAAGTTGACGGAACGCTACAAAAACGGTGAGTTGCCGGAACCGCTTTTAGAAACGAGAGACGCGGATAACAACATCACCGGGGTCGATGGCCGGGCGCGGGCGATTGCGGCGGAGCGGGCGGGATTGAAAAGCGTCCCGATCATGGTGCGGCGGATGCCGCCGGTGAAGGCTATTCAGTGACGGCGCGGGAAACTGAAACGATGGGCTCGGAGATGTTCACGACTTCCGGCTGCGAGTAGCGGTCGAAAAGCCGTGCCGCGACGCCACAACAGATCGCGGGCAGGATGCCGGGGCGCACGGTGCGGTGCCGGAAACGCTGGCAGGCTCCCAGGCATTTCCAGACTTCGCGGGGAGTTTCCGAGACCAGTTCGTAGCAGATGGAGTCGGTCACTTGGAACCTGCATAAGTCAGGCGCGTAGTGATGAGTCTGCCGGGCGTCTCGGGTTGGTACAAGCCCCACCATTCAACCCCTTTTTCAGTGCGGCTGATTACCCGATAGTCGCCGCCAGTTTTAGGGAACGAACAATTTTGCCATGAGGTTTTGCAGGCCAACACGAACAGCGTGGACCCAGAAGCATCGTGGGCGTCAATGATCACCGCGTCCCCGCGCGCTTCGACCGCAGAAATTTGCACCGTGATTCCGTCGTAGCTGCCTTGAGTGATTTCGGCAAAGGCGACGCTCGAAGTCAGAGTCATCAAAACAACGATCAGCAAGGTTTTCATAATGACCCATCTTCCCGCATCTAACTCCCCTCGTCCATGTCTCCTAAGTGGTGTTACTCGCCGCTTGGTGGGGTTACTGACACTTTCTGTCACGGTGACACTTTCTGTCGTTGCTCTGACGTTTTTTGCCACTTTCGCCGCCGCCCAGACCGCCGTCGTCATCTCTCCCTGGCCGCAGTTCGTCTCCTACACCCAAGATGGAGTTCCGAACGCCTTTGGCTGTGTCTTTACCTACCAGGTCGGCTCGACCAGCCCGCTGACCACTTATTCCGAGTACACCGGCACTTACCCCAATCAGAATCCGGTGATCCTCTCGGCGGGCGGGACGGCGGAAATCTGGCTTCTGGCGGGGCAAGCCTACACCTACAAAGTGATGTCCGCCGGCGGCACGAATTGCTCTCAGGGCACGACGCTCTACACCGTGAACGGACTGGGCGGCGGCTCGACCACGCTGACTTCGATCATCACCTACTCTTCGACGCCGCTTTTCCCGGTTTCCGCCCAAAGCCAGTTGTTTGAGATCACCCTGACCGGGAATGCTTCCGCTTCGCCTCTGACGTTTGTCGGCGTCACTCCGCCGAGCGTGATCTTTTTCCAGATCACTCAAGACTCTTCCGGCGGACACACGTTCTCGTGGCCAGCGAATTCGGTCGGGGGGTGTCCTATCGGGCTCGCGGCTAATCAGGTCACGACGCAGGAGTTTGTCTACGATGGGGCGAACGCGACGGCGGTTGGCCCGTGCGTGATCGGGAATGGTCCGGCGATCAGCAGCGGGCCGATTCTCGCCACCTACTATGCCTGCCTCGAAGGCACCGCGCCGTCTGGAATTTCGAACGAAGACATTTTCTTCTGCAATTCGAGCCTGCACCGCTGGGGCATGATCAACAATAACGGCACGGCGGATGTAGTCGTCGGCGCGGCGACCAGCGACACTTTCACGAACAAAACTTTCGACACCGCCGGCGCGGGCAACGTTTTCAAAATCAACGGCGCTGCCATCACCGACATCACCGGCACGGGCAAAGTAGTTTTGCAGACCAACCCGACGATCAACAATCCAACGCTGACCACTCCGACTCTCGGCGTTGCCAAAGCCACTTCCCTTGCTTGCCCGACGATCACGTCGAAAACTGGCGCCTATCTGCTGACCACAAGCGATTGCATCGTGCAGGCGTCGGTTGCGTCCGCCGGCTTTACTCTGACTCTGCCTCGCGCCGCGACCGGGCAGTTGTGGACGATCACGCGCACCGACTCGACCGCCGCCAATACGCTCACCCTCGCGGGCGATTCGGGCAACGTCAACGGAGCGGCGTCGATCACCGTGCCGCCGCAATCGACTTACACGTGTCATGCTGACGGAACCAACTCCTGGTGCACGTTCTCGGCTTCCCCCGGCAGCGCGCAACTGATTCAGGCCACGCGCCTGACCGGGAGCGCCGCCACCTTCACCTACCCGACACCGTATTCCGCGACGCCCGCGTGTGTGTGCCAGGGCGAAGGCGGCAGTTGCAACATTGCTTCCGTCTCGACCACCGCTTGCGTGATCAACACCACGGTCTCAACCAACGATGTGATCGTGACCGGAAATCCATAAGTTTCGAAAGCCTCAAACCGGAAAGGAGTTTTCCACCTATGCTGCTACGCCGTTTCACGTTTTTCTTTTTCCTGATGGGCTGTCTGGCGCTCGCGCCGCCCGCGTTCTCGCAATCACTCGCGAAAACCTTCACTTTGTCGGCACCCAACCAAAACGCCTGCATCGGGACGAGCGGGCTACCAACGATAGGGATTGATATCACCGGGACAGCTTCGCTGACGCTACAGCCGCAAGTTTCGATCAACGGATCGACGCCGAAAACGTCTTCCGTGACTTCGACGGTGGCAGGCAGCTCGCCGCAAGCGACCATCGTCACGAGCGGCGCGATTTCTGCTTCTTATGTGGCTCCGGTCGGAGGCTTCGACACCTTCTGCCTGAACGTCAGTTCCTACAGTTCGGGCTCGCTCACCGTCAAATTGAATCCTTCGCCAGCCTTAAACGCTTCGCTGCTCGATCCCGGCCAATGCGTCAACGCTCCCTGCACGCTTGCCGATGGAACGACCGCGACCACGCAATATCCGGGCGATACCAGCACGGATGTGGCGACTAATGCTTTTGTCGCCGCCGCCATCGATCCCGGCATCGGTATTACAAACTCGCTGAACGGTACGAGCTTCGCGACACCCTTTTTTAACAGCGGCAACGCCCCGCGCCTGACTCCGACCTACCTTGCCACCGACAACACCACGCCGACGATTCCAACCGGCAACGACACCGCCGAACTCGACGGCTGGACGGGAATGTTTCCGGACGGCAAGTTCGTGATCGTCGCTCAAACCTGTTCGAACACCCCCTGTTCGGGCGCGGGAGTGGTGGTCAGCGGCCAGATGCGAGTCTCAAGCGACCAGGGGAATAGCTGGAGCGCTCCGACCGTCATCTTACAGGGCTCGGCGACGAGGACTTACTACTGTTGCGGCGGGGGCATCACCAACACCGGCAGAATGATCGTCACCTATAATCTGGTTTTGTCGGGCGTAACTCAGGGCATAACCTCGATTTATTCCGACAACGAAGGCGCAACCTGGTCGAGCCCGGCGCTGGTCGATTCGAATTCGACCGCCGGCATCTACGGCGGCACGATCACGATTGGCAGCGGTTATCTCCTCTCGCCCAATTACGGCGGAGCCTACCCGCCCTGGACAACGTCGGTCGAAATTTCGACGAATAACGGCGTCAGTTGGGGCTCCCCGATCACGGTGCTGTCAAGCTCTTCCGCTTGTTACAGCGAGGCTTCCTATGCCTATCTCGGCGGGCAGACGATCTTGGGTGTGGTGCGCTGCTCCGCGAGCTCCGGGTACCTGTCGCAAGTGATCTCGACCGACAACGGCGCGACCTGGACGTTGCAAGGTTCGGTTCCTTCCCAAGTTGGAGATTCCGAGGGCAGCAGCCCGTGGCTGGCGACCTTCATGGCTCCGAGCGGCCGCCGCGTCGTCGAACTTGCCTATGATCAGCGTTCCGCGAGTCAGGAATTTGTGATTTACGGTTACGCCGACGCCTTGATTGCAGGTACCTCCGGCTGGATGCTCGATTCGATCACGAGCCTTGGGACTTTCCCTTACTGCCAGAATCTAGCTGGCTACAACGGCTATCAGTCGATGGTGCACCCCTACGATACGCCGCTCGGAATCGGGCGCTATTACCAGTACACGACTGCGGACTGCCCAGCGACCGGCGGCACGACGCTCGTTCTTTTTACCGTGCCGACAACCGCAGCGCTGCCTTACGATCAATATTTTGCGACGGCAATCGGCATCGGAACCATCTCGCCCAAGTTCACCATCGACGACGAAAACCCGGCTGGGAGCGAGCATGCGGGCGGGATCAACACGCCCGCTGGAAACGCCTATGGTCCTTACTACTACGGTGGCTACCACCTAGGCGGGCTGAATATGCTGTACGCAATTGGCGGGGCCAGCAATGGAAATCTCATTCTCGGGAGTTTCAATCAGCCCGGCCTCATCGCAAACTCTATCACCTCTGCCAGCAGGAACTTTCTGGCGAATGGATGTGGAATTGGGACTGACGGCCAGACTCCTCTGGCACTCACCAGCGGCAGCAATAACGCAATTTTCGGGCAGCAGTCTGGATGCTTGATCACATCCGGCAGTGAAAACGAGATGATGGGGCAGGGGAACAATCTAGCCGCGGTCAGCGATTCTTACGAGATTGTGATAGGCAACGGAGTGAGTGGCGACGGCTCAAATACTACTCTGATCGGCAATCCCGGCCAGACAGTTCAAACGAACCTTGCAGGCGTGACCGTCACGAACAGCACTTGCGCCATCACCTCCGGAGTTTCGATGACCGTCTCGGGCACGGTCTACACCATCTGCAGTTGGACGCCCGCCCCATTCGCCCAGACCCTGCGCTGGTCCTGCGACGGTACATATAGCGTAAGCACCTCGACTGACACCTTCGCAGTCGGCATGGACGCGAGCGCCGATCTGACCACGGAAACCGGCAACGCCTTCATTAGTTCGATCAGCGCGGGCGCGACCGCCCAGGTCCAGACTTTCGGCACAGCGACCGCCACTTCCACCGGCAATCAGACCATCGCCACTGGAGCATCAATCAGCAGCCTGACGGCGGCTCCCTTTCACACCTGGGGCCTGGTAACGCTGACTGCCGGGAGCAAGACGTTCGCCATCACCGGCGTGCTGACCGGGTCGAGTCCCTCGGGCACCGTGAACATCGGCACCGTTTGCAATCTCTTCTAAAGATTTCTTTTCGATGCTTCCCCCGCAAGAACAGTTTCTCCCGAGAGCCTGAATCCCATGAACATTCTCGTGCGCCGCCGCTGGCCTGATCCGAAATCCTTGATGGGCGAACTCCTGCTCGACGGGAAATTCGAGTGCTACACCCTGGAACCTCCAGTCAAAACGGACGGCTCGAAGCCGCGCGCCATCCCCGCCGGGACTTATCCCTTGACGATTCGTTTTTCCCCGCGCTTCGAGCGGCTGATGCCGCACGTCGAGAACGTGCCCGGCTTCGAGGAAATCGAGATCCACTGGGGGAACTTTCCGAAAGACACGGAAGGCTGCACCCTTCTCGGCTCCATCATGGGCACGGATTTCGTCGGCCACAGCCGCGACGAATTCGACAAGATTTACGACCAGCTCCACGCCGCTTTCGAAGCCGGGCCGCAGACCATCACCTACACCGGCGTGCCCCGGATCGCGCCCGACGTGGACGGCGAAATTTCAGTGTAGAAAAACGACTTACTAACTAAGGAGTAAATCACCAATGAAACGTCCTAGCTGGGTCAATTGGCACTCTGTTTCGCAAGCCCTCGCGACCGCCGCGCAAGTTCTGAATTTCGCTTCCGGGAAAGTGCCCGCGAAGTATCAGCCTGTGGTGATGATCGGCCTGTCCTTCGCGCAGTGGGCGATGGGCACGATTGCGCACTACCAGCAGCCGCCGGTCTAGACGCGCTTCGGTTTTAGTTTGATTTGTGCGGGCGCGATGTCCGTGACGACGAAGGTGATTCCCTTTAACTCAATCTCTTCGCCGATGTAGAAGACCGGGCCTTTCTTGAAAACTTTGGCTTGCTCTTCCGTCAACGACTCGAATTTTCCTGTGCTTGTATCGAAACCCACAATGCACCTCCAGAAGCAAATCTAACATGGGCCTCATCGACTTTCCCGACCCGGTCGCCATGTTCGAAGGCGGGAAGACCGCCGGACTCGAACGGGAGATCGTCAACTCTCTTGTGAGCGCGGCCTACTCCGCCTGGATCACGGCCATGTGGAGATCGGGCGCGGCGAAGTGGGCGCTCTGGGCGGGGGAAGGCCAAGCCATGAAGGACGCGGCGACGGCAACCTACCTCTCGCTCCGCGAACTGGAGCAGAAAAACTTTCTCACCCTCACCGTGCCGAGCGATCTGCTTGCGCCCGACAATCTCAGCCGATTTCAGACCGAACAAAAAATCAAATAGGAGAAACACAGTCATGGGAATCTCGAAGCTCGAAACCGATGTGGTGAACGTCGCCAAAAAAATCAAAGAGGGAATCGAGGACGCGGGCGAGGATGCCGTCAAGCTCGCCGTCTGGGTGCAGAATAATTCCGCCGAAGTGACCGCGCTCGCGAGCCTGGCCGGTCCGCAAGCGGCCAGCGTGACCGCAACCGGGCTCGCGCTCACGAACCTGGCAATCAACGCGGTGAAGAGTGCGGGCGCCGCCGTGCAACCGAACGGGCTGAACGTCACGCTCGACCAGGCGACCATCGCCAGTGTGAAGGCGCTGATCGCGGCCCTCGAAAAAATCTAGCCAGTTCCCGATAACTGCCGTGCCGGGAAGATCGGCCCGCGCAAGACCGGCGGCTCAAGACTCTTGTCCGGCTGCGAACCGGGCATGAGTCTGGGGCGCGCGGGTGGATTGATTTTCTGTTCCCACGCCACCTGGTGCAGCGTCTGCGCTTTCGTCACGAGATCGACCAGCGACTGGTACACATCCTCGCTGAACGCGCCGCTTTCGGGTGAGGGTCCGAAGGCAATCGAGACGGCGCACGGCATACAGAAACTTCTCCGCTTTGCCGTCGCCGTGGCGCGCGGACGAATCCCGGTTGTCTTCAAGACGGTGTAGGCGATCACCGCGGGATCGCCCGATTCGTTGATCGTCTCCGCCGTTTTCAACGCCCTTCCGCAACGCACACACGGTTCAATTTTCATGAAGTCATCCTAGCCGGTACCGGCTAGCGAACGTTACCATGGGCATCTTGTGAGTAAACAGGCGGGCGGGGGAAGATCGCG
>Ga0187852_1001388_pt1 | contig 22702 bp, 27 predicted proteins | sample June2016WEW_6_40_FD_134511 | JGI IMG/M metagenome (GOLD analysis project Ga0187852, IMG submission 134511) | Peatland microbial communities from SPRUCE experiment site at the Marcell Experimental Forest, Minnesota, USA - June2016WEW_6_40 | ecosystem: Environmental > Terrestrial > Soil > Wetlands...
ATGCCGTCGCGATGGCCGTAAAGCCGAAGCATTGATATCCGGCTCCCTCATGACAATCGCCGTCGGCCGGGTACCACTTCATGATGAAATCCATCTCGTCCTTGAGCCCCTGCATGAGATAGCCCGTGTCCAGGTCCTTCTCGTCTGCCACCGCCAGCAGGCAGGCGGCCAGCCCCATATCGCGATACCACCGGTGATTCGGCTGCGGATCCATCGTCCAGTACCGATAGGGCATAATGCTCAATTCCTTGTGCCCCAGATAATACATGCGCCGGGCGTGCAGGAGGAGCTTTGCTGCCATTTGGCTCCGGAAGGCCGGGTCAAGATCGTTGTAAACCGCATCGTAGAGCAACGCCACCATCATCATGTTGCAGGCCGCGCCCATGCTGGAATCAAGCTCCTGCACATCCGCCCAATAGGGTTGATGCAGCATCTCCGTCAAGGTATCCACGATTTTCTTCTTGATGGCGGGGTCATGGTCTAGCGCATAGGCGTAGGCCATCGAGGGGGCCTGCGAGTAACTCTTTACCAGGGCCGACTCGTCGTCCATCACAATCGGCGGCTTCGGGCCGCTCGGGACCAGAGAGATTTTGGCCCACGCAATCGTCCCGTCATAAGCTCTCTGCAATATCGGGTCGCCGGGAATTTGTTTTTTCAATTCCGCTATTTCTTTGGCCGTGAAGAGAAGCCGGGGGTGCACTCCCTTCATCACATCGAGGAGCTGGGGAGCTTGGGGCACCGCAGGATCCGTAGCGGGAACTTTATCCAGATTTGCCTTTGCCGCTTCCGGGGAAATGGCGGCGGCGACTGAAGTGAAAAAGTAGATGGCGAAGGCGGCCATAACGAGCAGGGAGGGGAGTTTCATCGAAAAGTTCCCTTTTGAGGCGGCATTTATCGGCATCGTTTGCTTCTCCAATCCGGGATTTCCCATTTGACCGTTCGCTCACGATGGCCGTCAGCCTTTTCCATCATCGTATCTCGACTTGGTATTCCGGGGACATCTTCCTCCGCCGCAGGCAGACGTGCGCTGACGGAGTGGGTGTGGGAGGTTTTCTCAGGGGCTGCCTCGTGTCCGTTCATGGATTGCGCGTCCTCAAGAAGACCTGCAAAAAAGCCGATTGAGGGAACTCGATCCCGTGGGCGTCCCCAGCGCGTAGCCGAACGGGGTGCTTGCAGACATCCACCGGAGCCCTCTATTTTCCCGCTGCCGCGGCCAGTTTGGCGCCCAACGCCTTCAGGCTCTTGATGGCTTGCTCGTCGGGCCGTCCCTTGGCGAGGACCGGTTCCGCAACCTTCTTGAACTTGAACGCGGCGGCCACGGATTCGATGCTCTGAACTCCCTTCCCGCCGCCGCCGTGCGTCATGAAGGCCGCGTACGGTTTTCCCGCCACCGAGTCTTGCGTGGGATAGAAGGTGCGGTCGAAGAATTCCTTCAGCGCGCCACCCATGTAACTGAAGGCGTCGTAAGACCCTATCGCCACCGCACCGCAGTCCTTCAGATCCTCCGCGCCGGCCTGGGAGCAGTCCTTCACCGAGACGCGTGCGCCGCTTGAACGCACACCTTCCGCGACGGCATCGGCGGCGGCTTTCGTATTCCCCGTCATACTGCAATACACCACCAGTACATTTGACATGACTGCCTCCTCACGAAAAAATGTGGAACCCCTCTATTGGAGCCGAGATCGCCAGCTTCACGGGCGCGGCTCTGGGTCGTCCCGTGGAAGCAAAGGTTACTTGGTGTCCTGTTCATTATGCGTCGTTTGCAGGCGTTCGCCGATCAGACGGCCGATTCGTGTTGCCTCTTCCCATACATCCTTCTGGTCCTCAACCCGCGAGTATCCGTAATCGGACGTCTTGGCACTCGGACCGTATAGCATTCTCAACCCGCTCATCTCGCACGTATCCCCCTCGCCACAGGTCAGGCAGGGCACGTTTCCCTGGACCGTCAGTTGGCCCACGAGGTCCATGCGTTCATAGTCCCTGATCTCGGCGGCCAAGGATTGATTGACCCTGCCCAAGGCATCGGGCGTGAGGCCGGTCAGGACCGTTGCGCACAGTTTGCCCCTGAGCAGGTTCTTCACATGCCTCAGCGACCAGAATCGCTCCAGGAGCGCTTTGGTGAAGCCGTCTATCTGTCCGTAGGGGATGTAGGCACCGATAACCAGTGCTTTGGCTTTCTTGATCGTTTCGGCAAGTTCCGGAAAATCGTCCTTCACTTTGCAGAGATTGTCCGGAACACATCGTTTGCAGGCAATGCAGGGCCTGACGTTGCGGTTGCTGAGTTTCACAAAAGCTGATTCCTGTCCAGTTGCGTCCAGTATGGCTTTAACAAGCCGATCCGTGTTGCTATTCTTCACGGGACTTCCCGAGAGACCCAGTACCTCGATACTCATCATGAGGCCCCTTCATTCGCGCAGATCGTTTTCGGGGAGAGGGGCTTCAGCAAGGCTTCCAAGGAGTCCAGGACGCTTCTCAACGGCTCCTCGGACTTCCGGAGGCGCGACTGCATGATCCCACCCTCAATTCCGGAGACTACGTGAAGGGCCATGTCGCAAGCGGGCACATCCGCGCGGAACTGGCCTTCCGCTTGACCGGCCGCGATCACCGCCTCAATCTGGGCGATCCATTCGTCGAACACGCCGGCCACGAACCTGGCGTACTCCGCGTCGGTGTCGCTCATCTCCAACGCGGTGTTGCCCCAGAGACATCCACCTACGAAGCCGCTTTGCCTATGCGCGGACAGCACTGCACCGAAGAAATGATGCAGCTGGGCCTCAGGCGTCTCACCGACTAGCGCTGCGCGACGGAATTCCGCGAACTGGGCGCGAGCGCGCTCCAACACGCTGAGGCCGAGCTCGCGCTTGCTCGTAAAATGGAAGTACAGGCTTCCCTTCTTGAGGCCGACAGCGGCCAATAGATCGCTGATGCTTGTGGCTCCAAACCCTCTTTCTTGGACAAGCCGGGTCGCCTCATGAAGCAGCCGTTCCTTGGATGGGGCGGATTCAGACACCAATGCGAAATCCTCCACGAAAAGCTGGACCGACCGGTTGGTCAAGCCATATTCTATGATATGCGACGGACGCATGTCAATACCGGAGCCGACTCCGTGCCCCTCCCGAAAATCTCATCTGCCGTCATAAGATCCTTCTCTGCCTTAGAGCCGTGATTCGGACTGTCGCCGACCTCAGCAAGAAGGTGCCGATTTCCTCGATCAATCGAAGCTTCTTGGGTGCTGCCGCCGCGACAGCGCCGAGTCCCGAATGTGTACTATTGAGTCAATTAGCCTTACCGCCAGCGCCAGGGATTCCAACGCGCAGGACTTTGGCGGCAAGCAGCGTTATTCCGGAGGCAGAGAATGACGCCAATGCGCCCATCTTGGCGGCGTCCTGCACGGCACCCTCTGGAAAGGCTACTGAGGCGATGAACAACGCTACAGTGAATCCGATCCCGGCTGCACATCCGATGACGAACAATTCCCGGAACCGGATGCCGTCAGGCAACCGCAATCCCAGAATTCTCGTGCAAGACAAGCTGGTCAGGCAGATGCCAAGGGGCTTGCCTGCCAACAAGGCAATGAGAATGAACCAAGTGGGACTGCTCGCTGCTCCGAGGGCGACTCCGGCATTTAGAAACCCGAAGAGTCCCAGAATCCCCTCCACCGGTCGCTTCCAGAATGCTTCGAAGCGATCCAGAGTATCCAGTCGCCGCGAAACCTCCCAGTGGGGGGCTTTCTCGGGAATGGGCGCGTGCGGCATAGTCGGAATGATCGGTAGCAATCCCAAGGCCGGGTGTATCCCTGAGAGGACGAATCCCATCCAGGAAAGTGCTCCCGGCCCGGTCAAGTACCACCAGAAGTTGCTCACCCCACTCCGCCGCAGCAACAGTCCCATCCCAACGCCCAACGCCGAGAGAAGAAACCAAAGAGGCTGAACCGCGTGCACCGGATAGAACAGGGCGAGGATCAACAGCCCGAAAGCATCATCGGCAATGGCCAGAAGAAGCAAGAACGGCACTGCCGGATGGGTCTTCCCGAAAATCCAACGGGCTATGAGATAGCTGAACGCGATGTCCGTAGCGCAGGGAATGGCCCACCCTTGACGCAGGCTCGCCCATTGCCCGGTCAGCGCCGCCAAGCCTAGGTAGATGACAGCCGGGCCGGCCATGCCGCCGAGGGCGCAGAGAATCGGCGTCGCAGCGAGTCTCCTCTCTCGCAACGCTCCGCCCGGCAGGAGTGCCTCCCAGACTTCCTTGCCTGCCAGCGCAAAAAAGAACGCCATGAAGACATGGTTGACCGCGTAGTGCAAGCTGAAGCCGCGCCACGCGAAGCCCTGCACAGAGATCGTCGGGACTGCGAAGAGATTCACGTCGCTCAACCATCGGTAACTCATGGGAGCCAGGTTGGCCCAAAGTAAGCCCAGGCCTGCCCCGAGAATGAGGAGAATGGAGTTGTCCAGGACGAATAGAGTGGCGCGCCGGAACATCGTCGGTCTGCCCTCGCATGGCATTGATTTGGCTTCGACATCTCGCGTGAAGAACTATCGGCGGACAGGCTTCATTAGTCATCTCCGTGGGCCGAAGCCAGAACCAAGGTTAAGCCTTGCCGGACTGCATTTTTGCCAACTGCGCGTTGTAGGCGACGAGCAGGTCTTGCCGGCGCAACAGTCCGAGGACCTTCCCGGAGTCCGCGTCCACCACGGGCAATTCGGGGTATTCCAACTGCGCGAACAGGGTCATCACGCTGGATAAGTCGGTGTCCAGGCGAAGCGGCTCAATGTTCTCTACCGCGATGTCCTCGACGATCACCAGTTGTCCGACTTCCTTCTCGTAAATGACGCGCCGAATCTGGTTCAGGTGAAGCAAGCCGAAGTACTTGCCGGCCTTGTCCAGGACGGGGAACACCGTCTGCGTCGTAAGGGGGATCGAGTCGGTGACCTTGGTGAGCGGCGCGTCGAACGGGAAAGCCACAGGCGGCTGAGTCGGGGGCTTCCAGATATTGCCGATGGTCATCCCCTTGAGAATGCCGATGACGAAATCGCCGCGATGCGCGTCGGAGTAGAGACGCGAGGGGACCTGCTCGCGGTAGATGGACCACCCGCGGCTCAGAAGATAAGCGAAGGCGGAGACCCACATCGCCGGGATCAGCAATTCGTAGCCGGCGGTCAGTTCCGAAACCATGATGATCGTGCTGACGGGGACTTTGGCGGCGGCGGAGAAGAAGCTGGCCATGCCGAGGATGACGAACACGTCCACGCGCACGACGACCGTGGGCAGCCAGTATTGGAGGATCAGGCCCACAGCCCCGCCGAGGGTTCCACCGATGACCATGCTCGGTCCGAAGACACCGCCGGACCCGCCCGAGCCAATGGTCAGGGAGGTCGTCAGAATCTTGCCGATTCCGATGGCGCCGAGCACCACCACGGCACCCATGATGTTGTGATGGAACTGACCGTCGAGCAGTTTCTGCAGGATGCCGTAACCGAAGGAGAGGACGTTGAGCGAATCCGTCTGCGCCTCCGGCCCGAAATACGCTACGGCGCGAAAGACGCCCAGCGCGAACAGCCCTGTGGCGAGGGCGCCGATCGCGGGTTTCACGTGCGGCGGGATCTTGAAGCGCTTGAAGAGGTTCACGACTCCGTAGAAACAGCGCACGTACAGCAGCGAGGCGATGACCATCGCTGCGGCCAGGATGGTCAGCGGCAGGAGCAGTGCCGGCTTGTCGAACTTCAGGCCGGGCTGGACGGCCAGCAGCGGTGCGAAACCCGACCCGGTGCCGAAGCCGTAGAGGGCGATCAGCCCGAAGACGCAATAGGCGACCGTGCAGGAGATGAAGGCAGGGATCAGCGCCTCGGCCTCGAAGTCCTCGTCGCGGTAGAGCACTTCGATGGCAAAGATCGCGCCCGCCAGCGGCGCTTTGAAAATGGCGGCGATGCCCGCGCCGAGGCCGGCGGCAAGCAGCATTCGGCGCTCATGCTCGGAGAGTTTCAGCACCCTGGCGATGTACGAGCCGAACCCTGCGCCGATCTGCGCGATGGGTCCCTCGCGTCCGCCGGAGCCTCCAGTGCCGAGTGTCAGAGCGGAACAGACGATCTTCACCAGCGGCACGATGGGCCGAATTATAGCCCGGCCCTTGTGGTAAGCTTTGATGGCAGCGTCTGTGCCGTGCCCTTCGGCCTCCGGCGCCAGGGTGTAGACGATGAACCCTGAAAGCAGTCCGCCGGCTGTGATGACGGCCAGCAGCAGCCAAGGCGAGAAGCCCCCGAAGATCGGACGGATGTCCGGGAAGATGGTCCATTCGCCTGTCGGGCCTTTTGGACTGTAGCCGGCGAAGAACTCCAGGCCGTATTTGAGCACGAGGTGCGACAGGAACTGGAACGCCACGGCTCCCAGCCCCGCTACCACGCCGACCAGACCCGCCAGCAGGACCATTCGCCCGACGGTGCGCAAGTGCGCCGGTTCAGCGGGCAACAGGCCCCAACGTCTCAGGAATGAAACCACTTCTATCGCCTTTGGGCGTTAATCCATGTAGATTGACCATCCCGGAAAAAAGACAAGACGATGTCCTTCGCCGGGTTCATGACTATGGCTCGCCGGGAAACGCTTACTTCGGCGCACTCGGTTCCTGCTGCAGCCAGGCGCGCGCTTCGTCGGCTTGGCTGTGCTCGAAATAACGAGTTTCAGCCTTTGTGAAAGGCCGACAGAAGGTCGTCATCCCCTTCTGCCACTTCTTCTCGCCAATAACGGCGAGACGGTCGATGTCCCGGTAGTGGTGGACGGCGAACTTGGTGTCTTCCCAAAGAGCGCCGGCCTTCCAACCGTGGAAATCGTGCATTTCAAACAGCATTCGAATCTTCCCGTGCTTCGCAACGAGCCGCTCGACCTCCGGCACGAAACGCTCATAGTCCTCCGTCGTGAGCTTGCCGCTGACATGGACGATGAGCACTTTTCCTTCATTCTCTTCATTCACCTGAACAGCCATGACCGCACCTTCCTTTCAGCAATAGTTTGACCTCTTCAGCCAAAGTCGCTCCGGCCGGCATGGGTATCACTTGATTGCCCTCGCAACCGATGTTATTTCGAGCATGGGGCCGCCGTCAAGTTTGTCAGCACCGATCAGGCTGACCAAGCGCTCCATGTATCTTGCGATTTGCTCGCGTTCGCTCGCGGAAATGCTCTTGAGCTTTTCGCCCAACGCGTGCTGCATCGGAAACGGCGTCTTGGCCGCCAGCTTTCGACCGGTTTCCGTCGCGGTGAGGTGGACCTGGCGGCGGTCTTCATGGCTCCGCTCGCGCCGGATAAGCCCTTTCTTTTCCAGCCGATCAAGAACACCCACCAGAGTGCTTGAATCGAGATGGACGCGTCTAGCCACGTCCGTGGAGGTGATGGACCCGTTTTCGACTACGGCCATCAGACACATCAATTGAGGCCCGGTAACGTGGTGCTGCACGGCCATCTTGCGCGAGTCAATGTCAACGGCACGGATGATCTGTCGTATCGCGTTGAGGATGCGAAGGTCGCAGCGTCTTTGTCTCGTGCGGCGCACAACTTCTCCTCGAGAGGCTTGGCCAGCCATCCCAATTCTCCTTGCGAAAACTGCAGAGGCGCCTCGAGCGACCTCTGAGGGACTCCGGAATATTTTTCCGTAAGGGCATTGACACCGCCCCTCGTGCACATTATACTCGAAATGGCTTGTGATGCAACTACTGTACGCGCAAATATCCGTGAACCAGCTTTTGTAAGAGTGTGACGGGACGTTCCCGGGGCAGACTTTTCGGGTGGTGGGGCCGCCATCCGAAAAAGTGATTTTTCGAAGTCAGTTATGGCACCCCCTGACACGAAGGCCAAGTTCGCCGGTCAGTTCGGCGGGTTCGGTTGCTCCGTCCGTCCTTGCCGGATGATGTTCGGCAAGGCGGCGCCGGCTATCCGCTCGCTCAGTCCGGAGCTGGATGGCGCAATGCGGAATTGTAGACTGCAAGGGTAATTCGGATGAGCATGACCCCGCACCCGATGCTATCGGATGCCAAGGCCCGATTTCTCGTCTTTTCTCGTGCGGGCGCCCCGGAGGAGGATCGGCGTAACTACCTGATGCCTATAGCAATATGGACAAGTCGCCGGTTTATCCGCTCTGCGGCACGACTATTGCGGTGTATTACTGGAAGGCTATGTGAAAAGGAGCATCAAGACTATGGTTATGGAAACGACGCAACTGTCGTCGGTGCCGATGATCGGCGAGACGGCCGGGCGAGTGTGGTCGTATCTGGACAAGAACGGCGAGACAAGCACCAGCAGGATGTTCCGGGATCTCGGCGGGTCCAAGGAGATTGCTCCAGCGCGCCATCGGCTGGCTCGCCCGGGAGGACAAGATCATCATTGAGATCTCGACAGGCACAGAAAGCACTCGGCTCGTACAGTAGCGGAGTTGCCGGGAGAAACCGCAGGAGGGGTCGGACATGTCGAACGCAAACGTTCCGATGCGACGAGACGAGCAGACGCACGTGGTTAAGTGCAACGAAGAGAAGCCAGCGACGGCTTCCGATCAAAAGACTGGCGAGCTTTCTGACGGGACCGAGCGGTGCGACCGGGTATTGCGGCTGCTCAAGAAAGGGCAGTCGCTAGCCTGGTGGACCTCGTTGCAACGGGGTAGCACAAGGCAGAATCGTGGATTGCAGGTGTAATTCGGATGAGTACGGCTCTATCCTGGCAGATGACAGTGATCAGGCCCTGTTTTCCTATATGCATTGTCGGACTGGTGAGACTGCTGAACGGATAAAAGGCGACCACATGAAAAAAAGTACAATCATGCTTTACTACGCTCTCGCCTTCCTCCTCGTGGCCATCGTTACCGGCTATCTCGGGTTCGGCGTCCTCACGGGCAAGGCTGCCTGGATCGTCAAGAGTCTGTTCCTCGTTTCCGTGGCGGCACTCATTATCACGCTGGTGCATCACCTCAGGCTCAGGTGGCGGGCGTAGGCGCTCGTTGAAATGGACCTTTGCACCTGTTGGGTTCGTACTTGGGGGCGGCGTTGATGACGTCGCCGTCGGCTGACGGAATCGGTCGCGCCGTGAGCCAACTTTCACCCGACTTCAGGACGCGATCCAGCAAAAGGAGGGCGGAGCAATGCGTGCAGAAAATGCGGTTGTGGCCATTTATAACAGCCACCCCGAAGCTGAGGAGGCTGTGAAGGAGCTTAAGAAAGCGGGCTTCGACCTGAAGAAGCTCTCCATCGTCGGAAAGGGCTATCACACTGAGGAGGACGTTGTCGGCTACTATAATACGGGCGACCGGATGAAGCACTGGGGCAAGTTGGGCGCCTTCTGGGGTGGTCTGTGGGGGTTGTTATTCGGCGCGGCCTTTTTCGCCATCCCCGGGATTGGACCGATCATCGTGGCAGGACCACTCGTTGGTTGGATCGTCGGGGCGTTGGAAGGAGCAGTAGTCGTCGGTGGGTTGAGTGCTTTGGGAGCAGGGCTTGTGAGCATCGGGATACCCAAGGACAGCGTCCTCAAGTATGAGACAGCCGTAAAGTCGGATAAGTACGTAATCGTGGCGCACGGCAGCCAAGCGGAGGTGGATAGAGCGCGGGATATTCTGAAGACGACGGACGCTGTGGAAGTTGCCGTACACCACGCATGAGGTGGCGCAGGTCATCGCGGCTTGTCCCGGAAAGCCATGCCAGAGGCGCGGAATGCGAGTTTGAGCCGAAACTGCAATTCGCGGAAGGCGCTTGACAACGGCGGGTCGCGTAAAGGAAGTGAACGTATCAGAGTCGTCTCTGGTCAGTGTGCCGGCGTATCGGTTTCCAAACGTCCACGGGACGAAGTTGAACTACAAAAGGTCCAAAAGAAGGGAAATTTATGATCAAGATGAAGACGATCCTTCACCCTACGGATTTCTCCGAGTCGTCCAGCTACGCTCTCGGATACGCCATTTCCTTCGCAAAGGAATTCGAGGCCAAGCTCTACATTCTTCACGTGGTCGAGGACGTCTCTACGGCATTTTACTTCGAGGCGCTTAAGGCCCCATCCGCCATGGAGATCATGACGGACATTCAAACCCATGCGCAGAGAGCGCTGGAGGAGGTCCTCCCGCAGGAGGTTCGAGATACGATTTCGACAGAGTACGCGATCCGCGGAGGTGCGCCATTCGTGGAGATCATCCGTTATGCGAAGGAAATCGAGGCCGACATGATCGTCTGCGGGAGCCACGGTCGCACTGGACTGAAGCACATGATTTTCGGATCGGTGGCGGAAAATGTTGTCCGCCACTCGCCATGTCCCGTGCTCAGTGTGCGACACCCGGAGCACAAGTTTGAAATGCCCATCTGACCATGATGACGATACGTGCCGCGATGATGAAGAAGATGGCGCCGATGACGGAGAAGACGGGCAAGGAAGGCGAAGGCCCGATGGACGGCGCGATCACGAAGTAGAGGCTCGCGGGAGTCACTGGGAATGACCACACGGCAAAATACGTCGTGCTATGGACTTGCCGCAAACAAGCCATTATCGCCTGGATAACGGACGGGGTGGAAAAGATCCTGCATGTCGAATCAAAAGCCAAAGGGAGGCAAAATCTGCGTGAGTATTACCGGGAAGTGATCCGCGCGATTCAAGACGCACAGGAGATATTCATCTTTGGGCCCGCGCAGGCCAAGATGGAGTTGAAGATCGAGATCCTGAATGTCAAGACAATTTCACACAAAGTCGTGGGGACTGAAACGGCAGATACGATGACCGAAGACGAGCTTGTCGCACGGGCCAGGGAGGTTTGCAGGTCGCGGGCTGTTTGACAGAGTCAAGAAAAGGGCATGGCAAGCGGATGGTTCGCGGCGCGTCCGTCCGGGACGGAAGACATTTACAAGATCTATGCGGAAAGCTTCCGTCGCGCGGATCATCTGCGCCGCATCCTGGAGGAAGCCCAGACAATCGTCAGCGATGCGATTGCACCGGTGGCCCAGTCCTCAACAGATCTCAAGGACAAATGATGAAGGGAGCTGATCGCATGAAAACCAATTGCGTCCTTTGGGCAAGGGCCATCGCAGTAGTCGCCCTGGGATTCTGTTTGGCGTCCTGCGAAAACAATTCGTCAGCTGTCCCGGAGGCGGAATATTCGACGAAAATCGTCGGGCGCTGGCAAGGCACGGTTGGCGATGTGAAAGAGACAATGTCCATTAACGGTGACGGCACTTTCGTCTGCCAACTGTATCCCAGAGGGTTCATTGCCAACACCCTTTCTCAAGGCGTGAAAGGCACGATTCGCGGAACGTGGAACATCAAGGGCGCAATAATCACTCTGAAAATCACTGGCGCGGAAAACGAGACTTTGAAGAACAGGACTACTTCAAGCACGATTATGGCGTTCAAGGGAGACGAACTCGTATTAAAATCTGATTCGGGTGAGACCTCGATCTTCCTGCGAGTACACACGCTTTGATCCAAGATCTCAAAAAGAATGAAAGGTAATAGACAGTATGAGCGAACAAATACCTGCCAGCAAACCGATCTATGGTCTCTTACCCACGGACGTCCAGGGATTCGATTCCTTGGCGGAGCTTGCCCTGGATATGCGCTGGGCCTGGAATCATGCCACAGACGATTTGTGGCGGCAGCTTGATCCCGCGCTTTGGGAGTTCACTCGAAATCCCTGGGTGGTCCTACAGACTGTCTCGCGGGACAAACTTCGGCGCGTGTCAGCCGATCCCGTTTTCCGCAAGAAGGTTGATGCGCTCGTGCAAGCCAGGCGTCAGTTGGCGAAAGCTCCCGCGTGGTTTCAGCAGAACCATTCGCAGTCGCCACTGACTTGCGTCGCGTATTTCAGCATGGAATTCATGTTGAGCGAAGCTCTGCCCATCTACTCAGGCGGGCTGGGTAATGTGGCCGGCGATCAGCTCAAATCGGCCAGCGATCTGGGCGTGCCAGTGGTCGGTGTGGGACTGCTGTACCAGCAAGGTTACTTTCGCCAAGTGATTGACAAGGCGGGAGCGCAAGAGGCCCTTTTCCCGTATAACGACCCCGGACAATTGCCGATCACGCCTTTGCGCCAAGCGAACGGTGACTGGATGCGGTTGGAGATCGCTTTGCCGGGTTACTCGGTTTGGCTGCGCGCCTGGCAGGTCCAGGTGGGTAGAGTGAAGCTTTACCTGCTCGACAGCAATGACGCGGCGAACTTTCCCGCTCATCGCGGGATCACCAGCGAGCTGTATGGCGGTGGCCCAGAACTGCGCCTCAAGCAGGAAATGCTCCTCGGGATCGGCGGATGGCGACTGCTGGGTGCGCTGGGCATCCAGCCGGAGGTCTGTCACCTGAATGAAGGGCATGCGGCCTTTGCCGTGTTGGAGCGTGCCCGCAGTTTCATGCAAGAGATCGCGCAGCCCTTTGAAGTCGCTCTGGCCGCCACGCGAGCGGGGAACCTCTTCACCACCCACACGGCGGTGGCCGCCGGCTTTGACCGTTTCACTCCAGCCCTCATCAAGCAATACCTCGGCGGTTATGCCGAGCAGAAGCTCGGGATTACGCTCCACGATTTGCTGGCCCTAGGGCGCCAGAACCCGAACGACTCGTCGGAAAGTTTCAACATGGCCTATCTGGCAATCCGTGGGAGCGGGGCGGTCAATGGCGTGAGCCGCTTGCATGGAACAGTGAGCCGGCATCTCTTCGCGCCGCTCTTTCCGCACTGGCCCGAGGACGAAGTGCCGGTAGGACACGTGACCAATGGAGTTCACATGCCGACCTGGGACTCGGCGGAATCTGATGATCTGTGGACTAAAGCCTGTGGAAAAGACCGATGGCTGGGGACGATGGAAACCCTGGAACAGGACATTCGCGGCGTCTCCGACGCCAGTCTTTGGCAATTTCGCACTGCCGCCAGGAAGTCTCTTGTTGAATACGCCCGCGAGCGATTGTCTGGGCAGCTGGCCGTCTCCGGCGCGTCGCCCGAGGCAGTTGACGGGGCGAAACATCTATTTGATCCCAACGTATTGACCTTGGGCTTTGCGCGGCGTTTCGCGACCTACAAGAGGCCGAACCTGCTGCTGCATGACCCGGAGCGACTGCTTCGCCTGTTAGCCAATCCGCACCAACGGGTGCAACTCATCCTTGCCGGCAAGGCCCATCCAGCAGACCAGGCGGGCCAGGCCCTGATTGAGGAGTGGACGCATTTCATTCGGCGGCCTGAGGCCCGCCCCCATGTGATCTTCCTCAGTGACTACGACATGCTTTTGACCGAGCACCTCGTCCAAGGGGTGGATGTATGGATCAACACTCCTCGGCGGCCATGGGAGGCGTGCGGCACGAGCGGCATGAAGGTGCTCGTCAATGGAGGCATCAATCTGTCGGAATTGGATGGCTGGTGGGCCGAAGCCTACGCGCCGGAGGTGGGCTGGGCGTTGGGAGACGGGCAAGAACATGACGATGACGCCGCCTGGGACGCAGCTGAAGCCGAGGCGCTCTACGGACTGCTCGAACATGAGGTCGTTCCCGAGTTTTATACCCGCGACGAGAAAGGCATACCCACCGCTTGGGTCAAGCGGATGCGGGAAAGCATGGCGCGATTGACACCGCGTTTTTCCGCCAATCGCGCGGTGCGCGAATACACCGAGCAACACTACCTCCCGGCTGCTACCGCCTGCCATTTGCGCATTGCCGATAAAGGCGCCGGCGGCAGGCAAATGGTCGACTGGCAGCACAGTCTGGGACAGAAATGGTCCACGCTGCACTTCGGCGAAGTGAAGATTGAGACTCGTGGCGAGCAGCACGTCTTTGACGTTCAGGTCTTTCTCGCTGATGTCGAGCCGAAGGCCGTGCGGGTCGAGCTTTATGCCAACGGAATCAACGGCGGCGCTCCGGTGCGGCAGGAGATGAAGTGCGTTCGCCCATTGGCCGGCGCACCGGGCGGCTACGTTTTCAGCACGACTGTGCCTGCGGCACGGCCGCCAGCAGACTACACGGCCCGAATGATACCGCACTGCGACGGCGTTACTATCCCACTTGAAGACGCACGAATCCTGTGGCAGCGGTGATCCGGGCAACGGAGAAGAAGACGATGGAGAAACCGACGGCAATCTCCTGCCTGTTTCTGGATATCGGCGGTGTCTTGCTCACCGACGGGTGGGATCATCATGCCCGCGAACGTGCGGCGGCGAACTTTAAGCTGGAATTGGCCGATATGGAAGATCGGCATCACCTGACCTTCGACACCTACGAGGTGGGAAAGGTCACCCTGGAAGAGTATTTGGGCCGGGTGGTCTTCTACAAAAAGCGACGGTTCACCCGCGCTCAGTTCCGGGGTTTCATGTTTGCGCAATCGAAACCTTACCCTCAGATGATCGCGTTGGCCCGCAAGCTCAAGGCAAAGTACGGATTGAAGATCGTCGTGGTCAGCAACGAAGCGCGGGAATTGAATTGTCACCGGATTCGCAAGTTCAAGCTGGCCGGGTTTGTGGACGCTTTTATTTCCTCCTGCTTCGTCCACGTCCGCAAGCCCGACGCGGACATCTTTCGGCTTGCGCTGGACGTCGCCCAAGCGCCGGCCCGGCAGGTCGTCTATATCGAAGACACACCGATGTTCGTCCAGATCGCGGAAGGGTTAGGGATTCAAAGCATTCTTCATACGGATTACAAGTCCACGTGCGCAAAGCTGGCTTCGTTCGGATTGCAGAGTGATAAAGGAGTCATCCATGAAACCAGCTAGGCGTGCTGATGGATTGGATTTTCATCATGACCTGCCGCGCGTGGCGCGTCTGTTGCCGATCCCGCGCGGGTACGAGGCGCAGGGCGTGCGGCGGTACGGATTTCACGGGTTGTCGTATGCGTTTCTAATAGGAGAACTGGGCCGCCTGGCCAGGACGGAAGCGGTGCGAGGCCGGGTCATCCTCGCCACCTCGGCAATGGCGCGAGCCTGGCGGCGGTGCGTGACGGAGAATCTGTGGACACCAACATGAGTTTCACGCCGACCGCTGGGATGCCGATGAGCACGCGCTCCGGCGATCTCGATCCCGGACTGGTTTGGTATCTGGCGCGCACTGAACAAATGAGCGCGAAGCAATTCAACGAGATGGTCACTTTCAAGTCCGGGTTGCCTGGCGGTTCGGAAACCAGTTCCGACATGCACGACCTGCTCGACCTGAAACACGGGACGTTCGGGCGGCTGAAGCGGTCGCACTGTTCTGCTACCGGGTCAAGAAATGGATCGGCGCTTTCGCGGCGGCCTTGGGCGGACTGGACACGCTGGTGTTCGCCGGCGGCATCGGAGAGAACGCGCCCACGATCCGCACCTGGATTTGCGATGGGTTGGGCTTCCTTGGAATCGAACTCGAAGAAAAGCGAAACGCGACAAACGAGGGCACGATTTCCGCGTTGGCTGGGCGGGTTGCGGTCCGCGTGATTCACACGGACGAAGAACACATGATAGCCCAGACGGTGTGCTGCGTTCTCGGCCTTGACAGTGCCGGTGAAAGCAAGAATTCCGATCGTACGAAGGAAAACATCTCGCGGCCGGATACGCTTACGGCACGAGGGCACGCATAGCGACGCCGCCTCTGCCGGCGACATATAAGATTGCTGGTACCCGTGCAGATCAAGGAACGAAAGGACTAACATGCTGGACAAAGCTAAAACACTTGAAGGTTACAAATTACACAGTCTGGATGGGGAAATAGGGAAGGTCAAGGAATTCTACTTCGATGACCAGTATTGGACGATTCGCTATCTCGTCGCCGACACAGGAAACTGGCTTCAGGGCACACAGGTGCTGATTTCCCCGTATGCATTGACCGCCGTGAGCAGAGAAGAGCAATACATCGCCATCGATTTAACCAAACAACAGATTGAGGACAGTCCTTCCTTGAACAGTGACCAGCCTGTCTCACGACATTACGAACTGGGCTACTACAAGTATTATGGATATCCGATGTATTGGGGCGGCCCAAACATGTGGGGAGAGCATACTCGTATTGTGCGTGACCGTGGACAATGGAGAGAACCCGCCCAAGAGGGCAAGGCGTGGGATCCCCATCTGCGCAGCACGCGCGATGTGAGTGGCCATCACATCCAAGCCACGGACGGCGAGATTGGCCATGTCGACGATTTCATCATTGACGACGAGACCTGGGCGATTCGTTATCTCGTCATCGATACGCGGAACTGGCGAGCTGGGAAAAAGGTCCTGATTTCACCGCGCTGGATCAAGCGCGTTAGTTGGAAGGAGGAGAAAGTCTTCGTTAATGTTCTCCGCGAGACCATCCAGCAGGCACCGGAATACACGGACGGGTCTCTGCTGACTCGGGATTACGAGACCAGACTGCATGGACATTACAATCGCCCAGGATACTGGGTGGATGAAGCGGCTGGCAAGAAGCCTTCCCATTGAAGCAAACACAAGAAAGGGCTTCCTTACATGCGTGGCTTGCTCGACCATGAAACGCGGGCTGTCCGGGCGGCTGAATCGGAGCGCAGTCCGCCATAACGAAGCCGCCGTTGCAGGTGCAATATGTGGTCGTTGTCGGTCATTGAGGTCAAGGAACGAAAGGACTACTATGCTGTATAAAGCTGAAACACTAAGCGTTTATTCATTACACAGCCGTGACGGGGAAATTGGGAAGGTCAAGGAATTCTACTTCGATGATCACTACTGGACGATTCGCTATCTGGTCGCCGAAACAGGAACCTGGCTTACGGGCAGGCAGGTGTTGATCTCCCCGTATGCGCTGGGCGCCGTGAGTAAACAAGAGCAACGCATCGCCATCGATTTGACCACAAAGCAGATTGAGGACAGTCCGTCCTTGAATAGTGACAAGCCCGTCTCGCGACAATATGAGGACGCCTACCACGGGTATTATGGATACCCGAGGTATTGGTACGGCTCATACACATGGGGAATGTATCCTTACATCCTGCGTAACAGTGACCTATGGAAAGCACCTTCTACCCAGGATGAGAAAACGTGGGATCCGCATTTGCGCAGCACTCGCGATGTGCGTGGCCATCACATCCAAGCCACAGACGGAGTGGTTGGCCACGTCGACGATGTCATCATCGATGACGAGACATGGGCGATTCGTTATCTAGTCATCGATACGCGGAACTTCTGGCCGGGGAGATATGTCCTAATTTCGCCGCGATGGATCGAGCGCGTGAGTTGGGACGAGCGCAAAGTCTTCGTCAATGTTCTCCGCAAGGCGATCAAGCAGTCGCCGGAATATGCGGAGGAGGCCCTGCTGACTCGGGATTACGAGACCAGACTGCACGGACATTACAATCGGCAGGGATACTGGATCGATGAACCGACTCCAGAGGCGCATTCCCGTTGAAGCGAACACGAGAAAGGGCTTTCTTACATGCGTGACTTGTTCGACCGGGAAGCGGGGGAGGTGAGGGCGGTTGAAGCGATCGCACTGTTGTGCTGCCCGATCAAGAAATGGATCGGCGCGTTCTCGGCTTTAACTGAAAAGAAGAGAATGGAGCCATGAAGACAAAAACTCTTTCGCCGGAACTGCTCCGCAAGATGAATGCCTACTGGCGCGCCGCCAACTATCTCGCGGTCGGGCAGATTTATCTCTACGACAATCCGCTGCTGAAGGAGCCGTTGAAACTGTCGCACGTGAAGCCGCTGGTGGTCGGACACTGGGGCACGACGCCGGGCCAGAATTTTATCTACGTGCACCTGAACCGGGTCATCAAGAAGTACGACCTGGATATGTTCTACATCGCCGGTCCCGGTCACGGCGGCCCGGCGATTGTGGGCAACGTTTACCTCGAAGGCACCTGGAGCGAAGTCTATCCGAATGTCACCCAGGACGAAGCCGGGCTGAAGAAGCTGTTCAAGCAATTTTCGTTCCCCGGCGGGATTTCCAGCCATGTGGCTCCGACGACGCCGGGCTCGATTCATGAAGGCGGCGAACTGGGGTACTCGCTGAGTCATGCCTTCGGGGCCGCGTTTGACAATCCCGACCTGATCGTCGCTTGCGTCGTCGGCGACGGCGAAGCGGAAACCGGGCCGTTGGCGACCTCCTGGCAGTCCAACAAGCTTCTTGACCCGATTACCGACGGGGCCGTGCTTCCGATCCTGCACCTCAACGGATACAAGATCAGCAACCCGACCGTCCTGGCCCGCATCGAGCATGAGGAGTTGGAGCAATTCCTGCGCGGCTGTGGCTGGACGCCTTATTTTGTGGAAGGCGATCAGCCGGAAGAGATGCACCAGCTCATGGCTGGCACTTTGGATAAGGCCATCGAGGACATTCGGCAAATCCAAAGCAATGCTCGGAGCAAGAACGACACGACTCGGCCGCGCTGGCCGATGATCGTCCTGAGGTCGCCCAAGGGCTGGACGGGGCCGAAAGAGGTTGACGGGCTGCCCTGCGAGGGCACGTTCCGGGCGCACCAGGTGCCGCTCCTGGTGGATTCCGCGCATCCCGAGCATGTCCAGCAACTCGAAAGCTGGATGAAAAGCTACAAGGCCGAGGAGCTGTTCGACGGGGATGGCCGGCTCATGCCGGAATTGGCCGAGCTGGCGCCGAAGGGCAACCGACGGATGGGCGCCAATCCCCACACCAACGGCGGTATTCTGCTGCGCGACCTGCGAATGCCGGACTTCCGCGTCCACGCGGTGAATGTGCCTTCGCCCGGCGCCGTTGAAGGCCAGGATACGCTCGTGCTGGGTAAATTCCTGCGTGACGTGGCCAAGCTGAATCAGGATAATTTCCGCGTCTTTGGTCCCGATGAGACACTCTCGAATCTCCTGGGTGCGGTTTTTGAAGTCACTCCGCGTCAGTGGGACGCCCGCACGGTAAAGAATGATGAATTCCTCGCGCCGGCCGGTCGCGTGCTGGACTCGATGCTCAGTGAGCACCAGTGCGAGGGCTGGCTGGAAGGTTATCTGCTTACAGGGCGGCACGGGTTGTTCAACAGCTACGAGGCCTTCATTCGCATCGTGGATTCAATGTTCAGCCAGCACGCCAAGTGGCTGAAAGTCACGTTGGAACTGCCCTGGCGCCGGAAAATCGCCTCGCTGAACTATCTGCTCGCCTCCCATGTCTGGCAGCAGGATCACAACGGCTTCACGCACCAGGACCCCGGCTTCCTCGACCATGTCATCAACAAGAAGGCCGACATCGTGCGCGTCTACCTTCCGCCGGATGCAAACTGCCTGCTGTCGGTGATGGACCACTGTCTGCGCAGCCGGCACTATGTGAACGTGGTGGTTGCGGGAAAACACGCGTTGCCCCAATGGCTGACCATGGACGAGGCGGTGGTGCATTGCACGGAAGGAATCGGCATCTGGCAATGGGCCAGCAACGACCAGGGCGCCAAGCCGGACGTGGTCATGGCTTGCTGCGGAGACACGCCCACTCTGGAGATACTGGCGGCCGTTTCCATCCTTCGCACACATCTGCCTGCTCTGAAAATCCGGGTGATCAATGTCGTTGATCTGATGAAATTGCAGCCGCAAACCGAGCACCCGCACGGGCTGAGCGACAAGGATTACGATTCGCTCTTCACGAAAGACAAGCACATCATCTTCGGGTTTCATGGATACCCCTGGCTGGTCCACCGGCTGACCTACCGCCGGACCAACCGCAACCTGCACGTCCGCGGCTACAAGGAAGAGGGGACGATCACGACGGCCTTCGACATCCGGGTGCAGAACGAACTGGACCGGTTCCACCTGGTGCAGGACGTGGTAGATCGGCTGCCGAAGCTGGGTGCCAAGGGGGCCTATCTGAAGCAGATGGTGCAGGACAAGCTCGTCGAGCACAAGCAGTACATTGACCAACATGGCCAGGACATGCCGGAGATTCGGAATTGGAAGTGGACAGAGGCAGGAAAGCGGGGATCCCATGAATGATAGAAGTCATCACCGACATGGGGCGGATCATAATGGTGTTCATGAAAGCCAGCGCCCTTACTGGAAACGCGCGCATCGTGATTGGCGTGTCTGGGTTGGCGTAGTTTTGATGCTTGCGGCCATGTTGATCTATTTGATGACCAGTGACTTGTCGTGGCGGCCTCGCGTCCAACCGCAGCAGCCGCTTTCAGGAGAAGTTCACAAATGAAGGATCATCGAAAATGAATGCGCGAATTCTCATGGACACCGCGAAGACGCTGGTCGCCGACGACAAAGGCCTGCTGGCGATGGATGAAAGTAATCCAACCTGCAACAAACGATTTGCCCAATTGGAGATTCCCCAAACCGTGGAGGCCCGGCGCGCTTATCGGGAGATGATCGTGACCACGCCCGGTCTCGGCGAGTGCATCAGCGGAGCGATTCTCTACGATGAGACGATCCGCCAGCAGAAGAAAGACGGCACTCCCTTTGCTAAAGCTGTCACCGATGCGGGAATCATCGTGGGCATCAAAGTTGACGCCGGCGCATGGGCCATGGCAGGTCATCCTGGAGAGAAAGTCACCGAAGGTCTGGACGGATTGCGCGACCGCCTGGCTGAGTATTCTAAAATGGGCGCTCGTTTTGCCAAATGGCGCGCGGTGATTGCCGTGGGCAATGGCATTCCCAGCCGGGGTTGCATCGAGGCCAACGCGCAGGCGCTGGCCCGCTATGCCGCGTTATGCCAGGAAGCCGGACTTGTCCCCGTCGTCGAGCCGGAAGTGCTCATGGACGGCGATCATACCCTCGAGCAGTGCCGCGAGGTAACGGAGGAAGTCCTGCGAACGGTCTTCATCCAGCTCTACACGCAACGGGTGATGCTGGAGGGCATGATCCTGAAGCCCAACATGGTGCTTCCGGGACTTGCCTGCCCAAAGCAGGAAGCAGTGGACGAGGTGGCCGACGCCACCGTGAAGTGTCTCTTGCGCGCCGTCCCCGCTGCCGTTCAGGGGATTGCGTTTTTGTCGGGCGGCCAATCCGCTGAGCTGGCCTCGGCCCGGTTGAATGCGATGAACGATCGATTCAAGTCGCAACGGCCCTGGGCATTGGCGTTTTCATTTGCCCGCGCTATCCAGCAGCCGGCTTTGGAGATTTGGCAGGGCAAGGAAGCCAACGTGCTGGCGGCGCAGAAGGCCCTGCATCATCGAGCCATGTGCAACCGGGCTGCGCGACGCGGCGAATACGGTGCCTCGATGGAGCGGACATGAGCGCGACCACAAACGTCCCGCAACTCGTGATACCTGCGAAATAGCAAAGACGGGAGAATACCTATCATGGAACCCACTGCCGCCCAGACCAAGGCTTCCGAACCGAAGCCCGATGCGAAGGACGATTTGAAATCCCTTCCCATGCCGGAAGTGGAGAAAAAACTGGGGTCATCGCCGGACGGCCTCAGTCAAGCCGAGGCTCAGAAACGGTTGACGCAGTATGGGCCTAACGAGATTGAAGAAAAGAAGAGCAATCCGCTCCTGAAATTCCTCACCTACTTCTGGGGCCCCATTCCGTGGATGATCGAAGCGGCTGTGATCCTTTCGGCGGTCGCCCGGCATTGGCCGGACTTTGTCATCATTTTCCTTCTGCTGCTGGCCAACGCCGTGGTCGGGTTCTGGGAAGAACACCAGGCGGGCAACGCCATTGCTGCGCTGAAGGCCAAGCTGGCGGTCAAGGCCCGGGTGAAACGTGATGGGAAGTGGGTCAACCCGCCGGCGCGCGAGCTGGTGCCGGGCGACGTCATCCGCATGCGCCTGGGTGACATTGTGCCGGCGGATGCGCGCCTGCTGGACGGCGACCCCGTGGAGGTGGATCAATCCGCGCTGACGGGAGAATCGTTGCCCGCCGAGCGCAAACCCGGTGAGGCGGTGTTTTCCGGCTCGATCATCCGCCGAGGCGAAATCGGCGCGTTGGTCTATGCCACGGGCGCGAAGACGTATTTCGGCAAGACGGCGCAACTGGTGCAGGAGGCGCACACCGTCAGCCATTTTCAAAAGGCTGTTCTGAAGATCGGCCGTTACTTGATCATCCTCGCGGCGGTGCTAGTGGCGTTGATCGTCGTAGTTGCGCTGTTCCGCGGCGATCCGATGCTTAGCACAAAGCCCGACCGAGAGCCCGTGCTGTTGTTTGCACTGGTCCTCATAGTGGCCGCGATTCCTGTGGCCATGCCGACGGTGTTGTCGGTGACGATGGCGGTCGGTGCGCGCTTGCTCGCTAAGAAGCAGGCGATTGTAAGCAAGCTGGTGGCCATCGAGGAATTGGCGGGCGTGGACGTGCTGTGCGCGGACAAGACCGGCACCTTGACCCAGAACAAGCTGACGCTGGGCGACCCGTTCAGCGTGAATAATGTCCCCGCCGATCAAGTCATCCTCGATGGCGCGCTGGCGTCGCGCGCCGACAATAACGACACCATTGATCTGGCCGTGCTGGGCGGCCTGAAAGACAAAGAGGCCTTGAAGGCTTATGAGGTGGTTCATTTCCAGCCGTTCGACCCGGTACATAAACGCACCGAGGCCACCGTCAAAGCCAAAGACGGAAAGACGTTCAAGGTGACCAAGGGCGCCCCGCAGGTGATCTTGCAATTGTCGGCCAACGCCGGGCAGGTGAAGCCCGCCGTCGAGAAGGCGGTCAACGAATTCGCGGCGCGCGGGTTCCGGTCGCTGGGCGTTGCGCGGGCCGAGGGCGACGGGCAATGGCAGTTTATTGGCGTGTTGCCCCTGTTCGATCCGCCACGGGAAGACTCCAAGGCCACCATCGCGACCGCTCTGGCGATGGGCGTAAAGGTCAAGATGGTTACGGGCGATGCACTGGCCATCGCCAAGGAAACCGCCACAA
>Ga0187852_1001394_pt1 | contig 22638 bp, 17 predicted proteins | sample June2016WEW_6_40_FD_134511 | JGI IMG/M metagenome (GOLD analysis project Ga0187852, IMG submission 134511) | Peatland microbial communities from SPRUCE experiment site at the Marcell Experimental Forest, Minnesota, USA - June2016WEW_6_40 | ecosystem: Environmental > Terrestrial > Soil > Wetlands...
CGACCCAGTTCCTCAGCTTGCCGCGTTTCCTCAATGAGGCCCTTTTTCCTCGACGCGATCTGATCCTGAGTTACGATCGTGGCGGCGGCCTCGCTTTTGCCCAACCCGAAGCCCAGGCGGATTTCCTCCGTGCCTTGTCCGGCTATGACAGCTATCACGGCACCAACTACGCTGCCGGCCTGCCCCGCAACCCTGACGGAGTGCTGAACCTGCTGGACAACTACCTGCGTCTGCGCATCGCAGAAGGCAAGAAGATCGCGCTGATTATCGATTTTGCAGAGACCATTGCCCCCGCAGGCGACGTATCGGGGATGCCGGCGGAGGACCGCAATGCCCTGGTCATTCTGAAGCGCTGGGCTCTGAATCCCGCCTTTTTGAAGGCGGATGTCACGCTTTGCCTGATCGCAGAAAACCAGGCGGACTTGAACCAGGGAATTGTCCAGAACCCATCGGTAGCTTCTATAGCCATTCCGTTGCCTGATGAAGCTGATCGACTCGAGTTCATCCGGTCGCAGTTGGCCGGAACGCCATTGCTTTCCGGTTCGGAAGTGAACGAAGCTACGCTGGCCAAGCTGACGGCAGGCCTGAAACGCGTACAGTTGCAGACCCTGATCTCGCACGCCGTGCGGAACAATCAACCCCTGACACTCAAATTTCTCACCAAGCGGAAAAAGGAATTGATCGAAGCGGAATCGGGAGGTTTGCTGGAATTCGTTCAGAGCCGATTCGACCTCTCGCTCGTGGCAGGCAATGATCAGGCCAAGAAGAAGTTGCAAAACGCGGCGGCTGCGATTCGTGCCGGGAAAACCGACGTCCTTCCCATGGGCTATGTCATCTGCGGCCCGGTGGGCACCGGCAAGACCTTTCTGACCACCTGCTTTGCGGGCGAGGTCGGGATTCCCGCGGTCATCCTGAAGAACTTTCGCAGCATGTGGCAGGGCGTAACCGAAGGAAACCTGGAGCGGGTGCTTAACCTTCTCCAGGCCATGAGCCCGATTGCGGTGATCGTGGACGAGGCGGACGCGCAGTTGGGCGATCGCTCGAGTTCCGGCGACAGCGGCGTATCGAGCCGTGTTTTCGCGCAGATTGCCCAGTTCATGGGCAACACCGAACTGCGCGGCAAAGTCATCTGGTTCCTGCTCACCTGCCGCCCCGATTTGCTGCCCGTCGATCTGAAACGACAAGGGCGAGCCGAGGAACACATCGCGCTCTTTTATCCTGACACCGATGAGGAGCGCCTAGCGCTGCTGCGCGCCATGCAAAAGAAGACCGGCATCGAAATCGGCTCCCAAGAGGTCGAGAAGTTCTTCCTCGAGCACGCCGGGACGTTGTCCGGCGCCGATATCGAGGCAGTGCTCATGCGGGCCCGCATGAAGAGGGCGCTGGAAAATGACCTCGCGGTAGATGTGGATGACCTGAAAGCGGCGCTCGAGGACTTTGTCCCGCCGTCCTACCCCACCGAAATCGAGTTGCAGAATCTGGTGGCCGTTTTGGAATGCACCAGCAAAAGCCTCCTCCCCGAAAAGTACAAAAAGATGGAGCGCTCCGACCTGATTCGCCGCGCCAACGAATTGGCCGCGCTCACCCGGTAACGGCTTTCACCACAGAGGCACGGAGGCACTGAGGAGTCTGAACGACTTTCTCCGTGTCTCAGTGCGTCCCTATTCCCTACTTGGAACCCTCAGGCGCGCGCTTGCATCTTCGTCAGCATAAGCAGCTACGATCTCTCCAAAATAGACGCGATGGAAATCGCCGCCGGGATAGAACTCCTCGCGCACCGCCTGGGTCAGCGCGTCGGGCTTGAGGTCGTTGCGATGTAGCGTCCGGCATTCATAGTGAACCACGCACTCTTTGATAATGGGTGAGCGCACTTCGCGACTAGGGATCGGGGTCAAATGCGCTTCTTCAAACTTGTCGTGGTCACGCCCGGAAGTCGTTCCGCAAAGTTCCACTGCCTCAGATATTTCTCGTGGGGGCACGTTCACGGTGAAATCGTTCACCTGCTCGAGCCGGCTATAGGTGTGGCGCGAGGGCCTGACCAGCACGATGAAGACAGGGCGCGACCATATGCAGCCGATGGTTCCCCACCCGATCGTCATGACATTCGGTTTTCCGTCCGCACCCGTGGTCACCAGCAACAATCCGTCCTCCCGCATTCGCTGGATCGTCTGGGCAAAGTAATCCGCAAAACTAACTTGTGCCTTGTTCACTTCGGTGTCACCTCGTGTATGAGTCCGGTTCTCAGTTCAGCGTAGCAAGCCGGGGGTGGCCGTTAGAGACCAACAAGTCGCGCGACGTGACCAGCGACTTACCAGCCAATCAAGCAGAGCATATCACAGCAGCGGTGCTGACACATTCTGTCACACCCTTACGACGGAAAATGGCGAGTCCGGTACTTTTGGACTAGAAATTGTGTGCCTAAGCCCTGACCGTATCCTAACTTATTGGAAGCACGTCAGTTATCTCAAATTAATTTGTGTTTAAACATTCTGGCTGGCACGGAAAGTGCTCTAGGCCATTAAAGCGTTACATGGGTAATGTATGTAACCAGGTAGGTATATGAATAACAATCCACGAGCTTTTTCACTCATCGAGTTGCTGATTGTTGTTGCGGTCATTCTGGTCATTGCGGCCATTGCCATCCCGAACTTGATGCGGTCGAGGGCCGCGGCCAATCAGGCCTCAGCCGTGGGGTCACTCCACGTCATGATTACGGCGGAAGCAACCTACAGTTCAACTTATGGCGGCTACAGTCCGACCTTGGGCTACCTGGGTCCGCCCAGCACCGGGACCGTGGCGGTCCCATCGGGCGCGGGACTGATTGACAGCATCCTCTCGGGAGGCTCGGCGGGCGCAACAGAAAGCTCCAAGAGCGGCTACTCCTTTACCTATTCGGCGGGTGTGGCTGATACATCAGGCAGAATTTACTCATTCTCAATTACCGCCGGCCCTATTACACCAGGGACAACAGGGTACAACTACTACTACACTGACCAGACGGGCGTAATCCGTCAGAACTCTACCGCAGCAGCTGGTTCCACCGATTCTCCGCTGGCTGGCTAGCTGTCGCGAACCCCTTAAAGCCACTCGAACAATTGACAACCACACTCGTCGTCACCCCCGCGGAGGCGGGGGTCCATTGCTGCTCCCGAACACAATGGATTCCCGCTTTCGCGGGAATGCCGTAGTTTTTCGATAGAATTCAGCCGATTTCTCTGCTAACCTTCCAACTACTTAGACGTCTAAGTAGTGCGAGGTTTGAACATGTCCAGGCCCGATTCGCTGCAAGGCTCGCTCGATCTGCTGGTGCTCAAAATCCTTTCGCGGCAGCATCGTCTGCACGGTTACGCCATCATGACCGCCATCCAGGCAAGGTCCGGGGAAGTGCTTCGAGTTGAGGAAGGCTCGCTCTACCCGGCGCTGCACCGGATGGAGGAGGCCGGCTGGATTCGCGCCGAATGGATCACGAAAGCGAGCGGGCGCCGGTCGCGCTTGTATGAACTGACGGCGCAAGGCAAGAAGCAACTGGCCACGGAAGAGTCGCGGTGGCTGGCAGTGACGGCGGCTGTAAATCGCGTCTTAAGGACGGCAGATTCGTAGGTGGACACGTAGCGCTGGCCTTTGAAGGCTTCGGAGCAACACCTTGCATCATGTCATTCTGAGCGAAGCGAAGAATCCCGGCAGTTGGAGTTTCGACGAACTGCGGAGATCCTTCGTCGCCCCGATCAGATCGGGACTCCTCAGGATGACATTCAAAAGGGATTTTTCCGCAGCATGTTAGCGCCAGCGTCTGCCGACCCTTGGCTACGCTCAGGGCAGGCTCTGAAGGTCGGCGCTACGTCAAATAGGAACCCTAAGGACGGTGTGAGATGTCGCTATGGTCACGCGTGGTGAACGTTTTTCGCAGCGATCGTTTGAGCCGCGAGATCGAGGAAGAATACCAGTCGCACCTCGAGGAGGCGGCCGAGCAGGGCCGCGATACCGAGGAAGTGCAAAGAGCGTTTGGTGCGGCGCTGCGCCTGCGTGAAGAGAGCCGCGACGCGAGGCTCATCCCGTGGCTCGACTCGCTGCGCGCCGACGCCATCTTCGGCTGGCGCCAACTTCGCAAGAACAAGGTCGCTTCGGCGGCGGCCATTCTCTCGCTGGCGCTGGGGATTGGAGCGTGCACGGGCGCGTTCCGGCTGATCGACGCGCTGCTGCTGCGGCCCTTGCCGGTATCAGATCCCGGCCAACTGTACGCTCTGGCTCGCCAGTTCACCGGGCCGGATGGTAAACCCCAAACATACGATTCCTGGGCGTATCCTGACTTCCAGTTGATGCGCGCGGCGGCGAAGGATCAAGCCGAGCTGATCGCGATCTCGTATTCTGACCGTACGGAGGTGACCTACGGATCGGACCAGGAGTTCGAAAAGGCCTACCGGCAGTTTGCTTCAGGATGGATGTTCAGCTCGTTCGGGCTGCGGCCGGCGCTAGGACGCCTGTTCACCGAGAGCGACGACGTGAAACCCGGGGGGCATCCCTACGCCGTGCTTTCCTACGACTACTGGGCGCGCCGCTTCGGCAAAGACCCGAAAGTCATCGGGCGCACGTTTCGCATGGACAAGAACCTTTACCAGATCGTCGGCGTTGGCCCGCAGGGTTTCACCGGCACTGAGCCCGGCACGATGACCGACATTTTCATTCCCACCATGATGCATCCCGGCGCCGTTCGTCGCGACTGGTCGTGGATGCGCACGCTGGCCCGGGTGAGGCCCCGCGTCGCCCTCGAACCGCTTGCCGCGAAGCTGGGCGCTGTCTCGCGAGCTTTCGAAGCGGACAGGGCGAAAGCGTTCACGAACATGCCCAAGTTTGAGCTCGAGGCCATGCTTAACCAGAAGCTATTGATGGAGCCTGCCGCCGGAGGCATTTCCAATCTGCAAAACGATTTTCGCCGTCCCCTTACGGCTCTGGCGGTGCTGGTGGTGCTGGTCCTCCTCATCGCCTGTGCGAACGTCGCTAACCTGATGACGGCGCAGGCAGCTGCGCGGGCGCGCGAGATGGCGCTGCGCGTTTCGATTGGCGCTGGGCGCTGGCGCCTGGTGCAACTGGTGCTGGTGGAAAGCGCCTGGCTTGCGTTGGTCGCCGCTGGGCTTGGCGGCGTGCTCGCCTGGTGGTCCGCGCCGCTGATCGTCAGCATGCTCAATCCGCGGGACAATCCCGTGCGGCTGCTGCTTCCCGCCGACTGGCGTGTGCTGGGATTCGGTTTGATCCTGACGGTTGCGGTAACGCTTCTCTTCGGACTCGCGCCCGCACTGCGCGCCTCGGCCATCCAGCCGGTGAGCGCGCTCAAAGGCGGAGAAGACCCGCACGCCAGGCGGCGCTTGATGCATGCCCTCGTCGGCCTGCAAACCGCCTTCTGTTTTCTGGTGCTGTTCGTCGCCGGGCTGTTTGTGGCCACGTTCGAGCGCCTGTCTCATCAGCCCACGGGGTTTTCAGCCGAGCGCGTCCTTACTGTCGAAACCGTTGCCGACAGCCCGCAGTTGCCCGACAACTGGGAGCAAGTGGCGGAGCATCTCCGCGCGGTGCCGGGCGTACAAAAGGTGGCTGTGGCCAGCGCAGCGTTGCTTGGCGGGTGGAGCTGGAACAACTTCATTTCCGTCAACGGCGCGCCGGTGAACGGCGTGTTGGCCTACATGTTGACGGTCTCGCCGGGCTGGCTCGAGACCTTGAGAATTCCTCTCCTCGCCGGGCGCGACTTTGGCCCCTACGACACGTACCCGGGTTCTGCGCTGGTCAACCAGACCTTTGCCAAGGTGTATTTCAACGGGGAGAATCCCGTGGGCAAAACGTTCGATGTGGCCTTCGACCAGGGTTGGCGACTTCACTTCACGGTCGTGGGTCTGGTGGGTGACGTGCGCTATCGCGATATGCGCGAGCCCATCCTGCCTCAGACCTATCTCCCGTTTCGCGAGGCGAAGGGGGGGACGGTGCTCCGGGGCCGAGACTCCGCAATACTCATGGTACGCACCTCGAGCCCCAACCCGATGGCGATGGCGTCCATCCTGCGCCGTGAAGTCGCGCGCGCTCGGCCCGGATTCCGCGTCAGCAATGTCCGCACCCAAACGGAGATCGACGAATCGCACACCATCCGCGAGCGCTTGCTGGCGCGCCTGGCGCTGTTCTTTGGCCTCGTTGCCCTGTTGCTTGCGGGTGTCGGCCTGTATGGCGTGCTCGACTACTCCGTGCTCCAGCGCCGTCACGAGATCGGAATTCGCATGGCGTTGGGCGCGCCCGCCGCGCACATCGCTCGCCAGGTTACTACCGAGATTTCCTTTACGGTCTTGGTGGGAGCTTTCGCCGGCCTGGCGCTAGGTTTGGCCGCCGCGCGCTACGTCGAGTCGCTGCTCTATCAGGTGAAGGCGACGGACCCCGCCATGCTTGCCCTGCCCGCATTGGCGATTTTCGCTGCGGCGCTCGTGGCCGCTTTGCCGCCTGTGATCCGCGCCGTACAAACCGACCCGCTCACTGTCCTGCGCTCGGAGTAGCGGCCCAGTCGTAGGGGCGGCCCTTGTGGCCGCCCCGAGGCCGCGCAGCTTCAATCTGAATTCCGAAGTTGCGAAGATCCATGAGAAGAAACCCCTCACCCGGCTCGCTACTCTCGCCACCCTCTCCCCACGGGAGAGGGCTGAAGAATATCGTCGTTGACGGCCCTCTCCCAAGGGGAGAGGGTGGCCTGCTGCCGGCGCGTTCATCAGCCGGAGCGGGCCGGGTGAGGGGTTACTTCCGAAGAATCTGAACGCCCGTTCCGTTCTCGAGGTCAACTTCGGAATTCAGCTTCAATCCTTCCCCGCGTGCCGGTGGATTTCCGCAGCCCCCGCGTTCACTTTCTTCACGGTCTCGATAAATTCCTGATAGGCCTTGTCGTGAATATCCACGAGGCCGTAGTTCGAGTTCTCGCCATCAAACCGGCCTTCCTTAGGCTCGTCAACCCACTCGAACCAGTGGTAGCCGACCGCCTCGGGCAGGCTCTCGAGTTGCGTAACATAGTCGGCGTAGGCTTTGGCGCGCGCAGCCTGATCGGGGACCCTGGGCCCCGCACCCTGCGTGTTGGGAAGGCCGGAGTTTTGCGCGCGAAACGCAAACTCACCAATCATCACAGGCCGCCCCGTCGCCTTGAAGACAGCCCGCACTGTCGCGCGTGGGTCAAAGCTGTACACATTGATTGAGACCACATCGGCGTGGTGAGCGCCGCCGAGAGCGGTCTCCGGCGGCATGCCGGCAAACCGCGCCCCCAGATAGAGGTGATTCGGATCAGCGGCGTGAACGGCTTGCTCGCACACTTCGAAATACCGGTTGGCGACCATTTCCAGAAAGTCCGCCACGTCGGATTTGTACGCCGCGGTGGAGCCGGGTGCGGGCAGGTCGTCAAAGCTCGTTGCGCTCACCCCCCAGGCCTGGTTCAGTTTTCCGATATCGTTCGAGTATCGTTCGCGCAGAAAATCGCCTGCCTTGCGTCGCCCGGTTGCGCCCGGAGGCAATTTCAAGTACATCTCGAGCATCGTCTCTTTGCCGCCCCAGTCAGGTCCCCAGCGCAGTTCGTTGTCGCTGAAATATCCCAGGAGCATGTGATCGAAGCGGCGCGGCTGGCAGACCTTTCCCGCAATGTCGGCTGCGGCTTTTTCGAACCGCGCGTCGAAGTAATCCGCTGGTATCCGTTGCTGCCAGTTCGCTCCGGCCCGCTGGGCAATATCCAGGATCACGGTGTAGGGAACGCCGTGTGTCCACAGAACGGGGTCCGACCAGGCGCCAATCGTGTTAAAACCCCACTGGCGAATTCGGGCCAGCGCCTCCAGTCCCCACGCGTTGCGGTCAGGATAAATCTTTTCGAGCGTCTCGCAATAAGGGCACGCGCCGGTGCCTCGGATTTGGTCCGATTCATAGGAGATGTTGTCAACGCCTACGGTAAGCGTGGGCGTGCCCCGCGGATCGATGATCCACCAAACGCCGTCACGGTTCTCGGCGCGGAAGTAGCCTTCCTGCGCGAAGGTGACTGTTATAGAACCAAGCACCGCCAAAGCGCAAAGAAGTATCAGGGCATGTTTCACTGCAAGCGAAGCCTTCATGGTTTTCCCCCCCCTGCTCCGGAAGTCGTAGCGCGGGCGGGACGCCCGCGCTACATCTATGCCATGAGCGGGGATAATGTACACCCGAGGCCCCAGTGTGGAAAGAGGGAAATAAAAGCGCGATACTTGACAGCCCGTTCTTCGGTGGTATTCTCCGATCGTATCTTCCTTATTACATAACTCCGCGATGTCACCACACCGACAAACCGGTTTCACGCAAAGACGCAAAGTGCGCAAAGCTCGCAAAGAAAAGCCAGGAGCTCCCCTTTGCGCTTTTTTGCGCCTTTGCGCCTTGGCGTGAGCTGTTTTGATTCTCTCACAACGCCAAGTTCAGCCCCTAGGCACTGCCACTGACCACTAGCCACTAAAATGAAAACTTCACCGCCGACTGCCCGATGCGCGCCGGATTCGCGCTGGTTACCAACCCGAAAGCGGCGCTATTGATGTTGCCCTTCGGCGTCTGGAACTGGGCGTGATTGAAGATATCAAAACACTCCGCCCGGAGTTCGAAGCTCTTCGTTTCGGTCAGGCGATGTCCCTAACCAAAAACAGTCCACTGTCGTAGGGACGCTTCGCGAAGCGCCTTTTCTCACTTATATGCAGGTTTTTGCATATCTGGGTCAAAATGCTACACATGGACGCCCATTTTTCACGATGTGAAAGCCCCTCGCACTGCTAACCCATTATTTCTCTGGGACTAAGAGTATTCATGCACATCCTTTTCACCTTTTCCCATCTTTCCGTTGCGGCCTGATAGGCTAGAAGGTTTAGGCAGTTCCCCTCCGGGGATAAGGAGAGGGCAGAGCCTGTAGGGGCGCGCCATGGCGTGCCCGTATGGGCGGTTCGCGAACCGGCCCTGCCCCCTTCAGCCCCGTCAGGGGCGACAGCGAGTAGCCCACGGCGTTAGCCGTGGGTTTCAGGCAACTCCCTCACCCCCTTCCCCCTCTCCCGCTGGACGGGAGCGGGGGATCAAGGGGGAGAGGGCATCGTTGGTCCCAGGGCTCACGCCCTGGGCTACTATCTTTCGCCCCTCCGGGGCTGTGAGAAGGAGAATATTTATGGCAACTCAAAGCAAAAACCTCAGCGGGGCGCAGGTCGATGCGCGCCGGAAGAATTCACACAAATCCACCGGGCCGCGCACCGGTCGCGGCAAGCGGCACTCGAGCCGCAACGCGCTCAAACACGGACTTTACTCAGACGTTCACTTCTTCTATTGGGACGCGGCCATGGAACTGGGCGAAGACCCGCGCGAGTTCCAGCGCCTCTTCGCGGGCCTGCTCGAAGCTCGGCGGCCCGCCGACACGCTCGAGCAGGTGCTGGTCGAAGACATCGCAGTGCTCGTCTGGAAGAAGGCGCGCCTGGAGCGCGCGGAGTCGGCCGTGCAGGTGTGCAACGTGCGCAAGCACGATCTCGAGCGCCGCAAACAGTACATCCAGGTGGGGCGCGACGTGACCACCATGTCGCAAAGCGAGGTATTGGAAAAGGGCCTGCGGGTGACGCTCGACGCCCCGGGTAAGTTCGAGAAGGTGCTCTCCATGCTGGGCATGCTGGAGGATCTGACGGCGCGTAACGAATTCTCGGATGACATGCACCGCCTGCTGCTGGCGCTGTACGGGGAGAAGCCGACCATGCGGGGCGTGGGACTGTTGAACCAGTTTGTGAAACTGCGCAAGCTGCGAGCGGAGGCCCAGGACTTCGCGAGCGCCAAGACGGTGTTCGACGCCACGCTGGCGGAAGAGACGACGGACGTGCTGGAGGAATACGAGTTGTTTCTGCACGAGCACGTGGAAAACACGCGGGCGGCGCGGATGGCGGCGACGGCGCCGTCGCACGCGCAGTGGGCGGCGATCATCCGGCAGCAGAATGCGCTGCACCGGCAACTGGAGCGGAAGATCCGGCTGCTGGATGATGTGCAAGAGCGCCGGAGAAAAATGGGCAGCGCCACAGACCTGCTGTCAAGGCTGGCGGGGGTGAGGAATCCTCCGCCCCGTTCCGGGCAAGATTGTGACGCAGACATGCCCCAAGGCGGCACATCTGCGCCACCCCAGGAGCCCACCACCCCTGCCACCGACGGAGGGGCGGTTCGCGAACCGCCCCCGCCCGAATCGGCAACTGACGAAGCCGGGGTGGCGCATACGTCCCGATGTTCTGTATCGGGATGTATGCGCCTCTCGCCCGAATCTCGGCAACCCCGTGGCGCAGACATGTCCGACGGCGGCACGTCTGCGCGACCCCTGCCTTCGGATAACACACAAAATCGTGGGAACGAAGCTAAGAAGTCATTGAAAACAAACGATGGGGCTAAAATAGAGTGCGCAAAACGAACGCATTCTTGCGCACGAAAAGCGCGAAACGAAGCGAAGAATGATGCGTTTCAATGTGCAGCGAGGCTTCGGCAGAGGGCGCATACGTACACGGCAATGTTTGCGTGTGGGGTGAGAAGGAGTGGCCGAGGAAATCGCGGCAACAATATATGAGAAGGCCCTGTCATCCTGAGCGAAGCGAAGGATCTCTGCAGTTCATCGTGACTCGCCGAACGCAGAACCAACTGCGGAGATCCTTCGCTTCGCTCAGGATGACAGTGGTGGATGACAGTGGTGATGCAGGCGGGGCAGTACTTGTGGCCGCCCGCGGGCAACCACAAGGGTTGCCCCTACATCTTCCCGACCAGCGTGAAGACCGCTTCGCCGGGCAGTTCGATTTCGGCGCGGCCGTCGTGCACAGGAACGGTTATGACTCGCTGGCAATCGAGTTCGCGAGTGGTTTCGTAGAGATCCCAGCTCGTGGGCGCGGAACCGGTCTGCGGCAGATCGATTTCGAAGCGGTTCGGGCCGCCTTCCTTCACCCCGACCAGCACCAGAGCGTCGGGCGTGGGGCCCTCGAAAGCCGAGACGATCAGGCCGGAGGCTTCGCTCGTTGCGGCGATTCGCCGCCATCCCGGCCGCACGAAGTGATAAAGCTGCCGGGTGGCGTAGTAGCTCTTCTTCCGCGAATAGACGTGGCTGGCGCTGCGAAACAGGCCGTAAAAGCAGAGCCGCCGCGCGCACTCTTCGTAATCGTCGAAGGCGTCGAAGTAGAACAACGCGCTCGCGCCTTGATTGAGAGCTGTCAGCGCGCGCCGGTTGGAGTTGAGCGAAAAACTCTTCCACTGGTTTTCGAAAGTCTTGTCCTCGTCGTTCAAATCGCCGTACTCCGTCAGCCAGACCGGAAGGCGCGGATACTTGCTGGATTTCACCCGGTCTACCTGCGCGCCGATCGAATTTTCGCCGTAGGTATGAAAGGTGAAGACGCCGACCTGCTTCATCAATTCGTCGTCCTTAAGAATAGGGTCGGTATAATCGTTTGTGATAATCGCATTGTCGGCAACAGCTAACTGGATATCCCCCAGCCCCTCTTTCTTGAGGCGCCGCCCCACGGCCTCAAGAACCTTCGGCGCCTCGTCAGGGTCGATGCGCGGGCCTTCCGGCGGGTAGCAGTCCGTTTCGTTGAAAGGGCTGAAGTAGTCGAAGTCGATATGCGCCTGGATGCGCGCGTATTCCACCATGGTGCCGACTTCCTCCGCGAAGTCGTCATAGTGCGACGGGCTCAAATAGCCCTGCAGGTTGGGTGCGACCTTGGGCTGGCAGACAGCGTGTTTCGGCGGCGGCGGATTCTTGTCGGTCATCCAATCGGGCACCGGGCCCATCAGCGCCAGCATGGGGCGGATGCCGCGCGAGTTCAGGTATCGCAGCCCGTTCCACGAGGCCTCGAAAATCGGCGAGGAGTAGCGATCGTTCCAGTACTCCCAGTCCTTGGGGCCGGGCGTTTCCTCCCAATTGCTATAGACCAGGTAGACGACGACCCGAAACATGGTGGCGCCCAGATCGTCGATCAGAGTGTCGAACATCTCCTTCTGATCGTTGCGGAAATATGGGCCGGTGTAGTTCACTCCGAAGCCCTGAATTTCCTGGAATTTCTGCGCGGGATCGATGGTGATTCGAGCGCCGGGCTGCCGGTCCTCGGCGCGGGCGGGGAACAAAATGCAAAGAACCGTCAGAACCACCAAGGCAAGGCATCGAGAATTGAACATTCGTCACCCCGAGTGCGAGATTCATTCAACTTTCTGAAGCAACCACCTGGACGGAGTCCAAGAGGCTTGACAGTCAACTCCCCAGGACGGCTATTATACTTGCGTTCATTGAACGCCGATAGGCGGGGCTTACGAGGCGGGGCTTAAGATGAAAATCGCAAACGTCGCGGGGATAATCTTGCGTCTGCCGGAGCGGGAAGCATCTGCGGAGATCCTTCGCTTCGCTCAGGATGACAACCGCAGGAAAAATCGCCCGGAGGAAAGTGGCTGGTAGCTGACGGCTGAGAGCTGATAGCTGAATCATTATGGCATCGCATTCACTTCGCAAAAACGGAATGGGAATGTTGACGACTCTCGATCTCGAGAATCGCTGGCTCAAAGTCCGTCTGCTTCCGGACCTCGGAGCGAAGATCTTCGACATAATTTGGAAACCATCGAAGAAGAATTTTCTGTGGCACAACCCGAGGATTCCTCCTCAGCCCTATCCCGTGGAAGCGGATTTCGACAACTATTGGTGCGGAGGATGGGACGATGCCTTTCCGACCGGCGAGGAGTGTATTCTCAGAGAGCAACGATATCCGAACCTTGGCGAGTTGCGTTCCGTACGCTGGACTGTCGATTCAGTCAGCCGCCGTGGGAAGGATATAGAGGCGCAACTTTCGGCCTTTGGCCCCATCAGCCCCGTGAAAGCAGTGAAGACGGTGACGCTCGAAGGACTCTCTCCTGTTGTGCGGATTCAGTATAGAATTACGAATCTCGGCCCGATGCGGGTTGACTTTATCTGGGGAACTCATCCCGCCCTTGCGATCAACGAGCACACCGTGCTGCGCGTTCCCGCCAGGCACGGCATAATTGCTCAATGCAACCAGCCGGGGTGGGGTAAGCCAGGGCAGCGTTACGACTGGCCGGTGCTGGAAGCGGAGGCCGGCAGGGCGGAAATGAATAAGGTCCGCAGCATCGAGGCTGACCTTTGTTTTGGTCATTACGCAGTTGAACTCGAGGAGGGTGTCTACGCAGTCGAGGATTCTTCTTCCGGAGAAGGGTTTCTCCTGCGCTTTCCGCTCGAGCAGTGTCCGTGCTTGTGGATGTGGCTCAACTATGGCGGATGGCGCGGCCACCATCACGTCATCCTTGAGCCCTGGACGAGCCTTCCGGTGAATCTTGCACAGGCTTACGAACGAAAGACCAGCCGGTCGCTGGAGGCTGGAGAGGAATTCAAAGTGGAGATTAGCGCCACTGTCTATCACGCCCCGGAAAGCTGGAAAGGAGCTTTGGGGCGTTTGCGATGACAGTCGTCGCGCCGGCGTTGCGCCGACCTTTAGGTGGTGGGTTCCGGAGCCCGCCGGGGCGGGCGCAAGAATGTGGCCCCCGGCGACAGCCGTGGGGAGAAAGCGGGGCCGACGCGCCTGAAAAGCCCCGGGAGGGGCGACAGAGCTGTCTTGATAATCGCAGATCTTCTGCCGCCACTACGTGGCTCAGCGTGCTCTCTGTCTGCCGTGATCCCACGGCTGGGAAGGTGTGAAGAAATCGCAGTCGACCGTCCAGACCCCCTCACCCGGCCCGCCCCGGCTGATGAAAGCGCCGGCTGCGCGCCACCCTCTCCCCCAAGGGGGGGAGGGGAAGAAACGTGAGTTATATCCTTTTCCTCCAGGGGGAGTGCGAAAGAAACCTGAGTTATCCCCCTCTCCCCCTTGGGGGAGAGGGTGGCGCGCAGCGCCGGGTGAGGGGGTCCTCGCCGGACACTGCACTCGATTCGCTGCCGCTCATCGGCTGACGGGCTGAATTCTTCGACGAACTTTTGACTCAGGACGCGATGAGTCCGGTGTCACCGACTTACGACTTCTCGGAGAAAGGTCATTCATGGTCACAGATAGACTCGAGAGACTGGCCAAGACTCTTCAAGAACATGGCATCGAGCATGTCTTGTTCAGTTCCTTCATTAGCCTTCGCTACTTCACGGGATATCAGGCCACCGTGGAACTCGAACCCTCGCCCATGACTCCGCTGTTAGGAGTATTCCTCTGGATTCGCGGCGAGCAACCGACTTTGTACCTTGCCGACATGGAGCCTGGCGAGGGCATCGCGGCAGGCGTATTGCGAGAGAGCTTCTCGAGTTACATCATCGAAAAGCCCATGTTCGCGGTCGAGGACCTCTCCGCGAAACTCGCAGCGAAGTTGCGGGAGCTTCCGCGAAGTAAAGTCGCCATCGAGCCAGAGGAAATGCCCGCTGCCCTCCTCGACGCCTTACGTTATGGTTGCCCCCAACTCGAGTTCTGCTCCTTCAAGGATGTCCTCTCGACTTTCCGCATGGTAAAAGACGCGGAGGAGATCGATACCATGCTTGCGGTGCTAGCCTTGTGCGACCTCGGGCAGGGGATAGCCAAGCAGCAGGCAACAGCGGGCCGCACCGAGATTGAGATCTTCACCGCACTACGCCGGGCCATGGAACTTAGCGAAGGAGGCCGGGTTCCGATCATTGCGGATGTGGTTTCCGGCCCTCGCACTGCCCTAACGGGCGGCCCGCCTAGCGCCCGAAAGCTCGAGTCCGGCGAATTGCTCATCGTTGACCTGGTCCCTCGACATCGCGGCTACTGGGGCGATAGTTGTAACACCTGCTGCGCCGGCGAGCCCAAGAAGGAATACAAAGCAGCGTTCGACGGCCTGGCGAGTGTCCTCTCGGATGCGATCGCGGCTGTACGACCTGGGCTTAGGGCCTGCGATCTCGACCAGCAAGTACGAAGCGGCGTGGCGAAGCTGGGAGGAAGCTATCCGCACCACACGGGTCACGGCTTAGGGATAAGCTGGCATGAGGAACCACGGATTGTTCCTTACAATACCGTCGCCCTTGAGCCCAATATGATCGTTGCGCTTGAACCCGGCATGTATTTCGACGGCCGGTGGGGTATGCGTCTGGAATACGTCCTCAGGGTTACTGAATCGGGGGCGGAACTGCTGTCGCAGTACCGTCACGAGCTTTGAAAGATCGTGTTGTAGGGGCGGCCCTTGTGGCCGCCCGGTCGCAATCGCGGGCTCGCCCCTGCTTTATTCGGCAGATCAGCGACCCTCAACGGTCGATGTTTTGGGGAGTGACACTTGAGTGATAACTCAGCTCCGAGTGAATCAAAATCCGGCGCCCCGGTTCCGCGCCTGCGGCGCGTCCTGACGCTGTGGGATCTGATCTTCTACGGCATCGTGCTGATCATGCCCATCGCGCCGGTACCCATGTTTGGAGTTGCGCAGGTCCTTTCCCACGGCCACTTCGTCACCACGATTCTGATTGCGATGATCGCCATGATGCTCACGGCTGTCAGCTATGGCAGGATGGCGACGCTCTACCCCACCGCCGGCTCCGCCTACACTTACGTCGGGCGCGGACTCAATCCGCACCTCGGCTTCCTCACTGGCTGGGCGATGTTTCTTGACTACCTCATCCAACCACTCCTGAATGGTATCTACGGTGCTCTCACGATCCAACGGTTTTTCCCATTCATACCCTATGCTCTTCTGGCTGCGATGTTCGTGGGGATCATGACCTGGCTGAACCTGCGCGGCATCCGCTCCACCGCACGCGCCAATGTTATCCTCCTCGCTATCATGTGCGTGGTGATTGGCATTTTCATGATCCTGGCAGTCCGCTACCTTTTCCATCTCCAGGGATGGGGCGGGGTTTTTTCTACCCAGCCCTTTTACGATCCCAAGACTTTCGACATCCGGGTGATCTGGACGGCCACCTCGTACGCGGCTCTCACCTATATTGGTTTCGATGGCGTTACGACGCTGGCAGAGGACGTCGAGAATCCCAAGCGCAACGTTATGCTGGCCACCGTCTCAGTTTGCTTATTCACAGGGATCGTCGGGGGTCTGGAGATCTATCTGGGACAACGCGTTTGGCCCGACTACACCACCTTCCATAACACCGAGACTGCCTTTATGGACGTGACGCGCCGGGTGGGAGGGCCGCTGCTCTTTCAGGCGTTGGGTTTAGTGCTGATCCTCGCCACGATCGGCGCGGGGTTGACTGGCCAGGTGGGCGCCGCGCGCCTGCTCTTCGGCATGGGACGCGACAACGTGGTTCCTCGCAAGCTCTTCGCCTACCTTGATCCCAAAAGCAATACGCCTACAAGAAATATCTGGTTAATTGGAATCGTGGCTTACATCGGAACGCTGTTTATCAGTTACGAGCAGGCGGGGGAAATTTTGAACTTTGGGGCGTTCCTGGCGTTTATGGGCGTGAACTTCGCCACCTTCTGGCAATTCGCTATCGCGCAGCAACCCGGCCGCAAACGGCGATGGTTTGCTGACGTTGTGATGCCTCTCATCGGATTCGTTTTTTGTCTCTGGATATGGCTGGGTCTTAAAACGCCGGCCAAGATCGTGGGGGGAGTCTGGTTCACGGCGGGATTGATTTACTGCGCCGTCAGAACCCGCGGGTTCCGCGAGCGGCCCATCATGATCGATTTTAGCGAGTCTTAGAAATCTGGTGATCGGGAGATCGGGAGATCGGGTGAACAACGCTATCGGGTGATGTGCCGATCCGGAGATCGGGTGAACAAGAAATGAGTTGCGCTTCGTCCATCACTCCGGCCGCCGCCAGATCAGCCACGCGACCAGCGATTCCGAAGGGATAGAATCAGGAAAGAATCATCGCGGTTGCTATGTTGTTCACCCGATCACCCGATCTCCCGATCGCCCAATTATACGAGGGGGAAGCCGCCCATGCTTGCCAACGCAACTGAAATCGAAAAGTTCATTCGCGGGAACCTCTACGTGGCCGCCGTGTGCGACATCCTGGATGGTTTGGGCTACCGCAACCAAGCGATGCACCAGCGACTGCGGCCTTTGTTGCCGGATCGGAAGAACTGCGGGTTCGTGGGGCATGCCCGCACGTTTCGGTGGATGGAAACGGACTACATTAATGAGGTTGATCCCTACGGACTTGAAATCGAAGCCGTGGATTCGCTCAGGCCCGGAGACGTGGTGGTGCACTCAACCGATTTTGCCGGGACCAATGCGCCTTGGGGTGAGCTAATGAGCACCGTGGCCAAACGAAACGGCGCTGTGGGATGCGTTTGCGACAGCCAGGTGCGCGACTGCAACCGAATTATCGAAATGGGATTTCCTGTTTATTACTCCGGCATCCGCCCTCTTGATTCCATGGGACGCGGGATGGTGGTAGCCTACGATGTTCCCATCCGCTGCGGCGAAGTGCTGGTGAGGCCGGGCAGCCTCATCTTTGCTGACTTTGACGGCATCGTCGTGGTGCCCAATGAGGTTGAAGAGGCGGTCCTGGTAAAGGCGCAGGAAAAGGTGCACAAAGAAAATCTTTCCCGCCAGGAACTCCTCGAGGGCAAGTCGCTTCGGGAGGTCTACTTGAAATATGGTGTGTTGTGAAGCGCCCGGACCGCACCGGCTCGATCCCTTACTTTAGTACCGTTGATCCCGCGCGTTTTTCAAGAGAGAATCGACACCGGTTTTAGCACAAGATCGGGCGGTAGGTATGTTCCTGGCTTGGCAAGAACCAGATCGCGCCGTTGTTGGGGTATTAGCCCTAGCGCTCTCGTCAAATTGAACCTTAATTTACTTGTTGCTCAAGCCCTTAACTCGTTGTATATATATGTCCCGCAAGGTTCCACTCTCGTTCCACCGGAGGCTACTATGGAGATGTCTGCGACTGTGCTGTTTACGAGTATTGTAATCGTCGCTTTGCTCGCGATTTATGTCCCAACGATTTACATTCGCAAAACGAATAGGCTCATGGCCATTTTGGAGAAAATTGAGGCCAACACTCGCAAATAGCTGTGTGTTCACTTCTTGATTTGACGTGCTGATTGCAAAACAGCAGTCAGGATCCAATAGCGATTGCCGGGCGGTGCTCCGCTTCCGGACAGAAACTAATCAACTCGAAAACGGAATTGTTCTCCGGTTTTGGAGTGGAATTGTGTTCGGATCCCACGGGAGCACTGCCCGGGATACTCATGGAATTACGCCCTCCCTGCACCCCGCAGCGCACGTAGCGGTTTCGCTCCATCCCGCGCCGAATTAACACGCTCTTAGCGTGAATTCTGACTATAGGGGCGGAGTTTGTCCGGCAGACAGAGATCGCGAGCCAGCCGTTTTCTCCCGTCCGATCAAGCAGAATCCTGCCGAGTTCGATCCGCGGACACTTCGCGGCAAGCCGTCACTTATTTCCCTCACTTCTTTCATTCGTTCAGCCGAAAATAAGGGTTGAGATCAAAGGCCCCAAGGGGGCGAGGTCGGTCTCAGACCATGCGGGATAGAACGTCGGGAGCAAATCAGGAAGATGGGATTGCCCTCGCCAGAAGGGCAAGGGCAGAGGGAGGAACATATGGCACTCGATGCGGGACTGCGCACCCTAGAGCGAGAGGTTGAGCAGCGAACAACGCCGCTATTTGGCACTATTGAGGCCCTCGCTTTCGTGATCGAAGCCAAAGACCCTTACACGCGCGGCCATTGCGACGAAGTCTCGTGGTGGGCGGCCAAGATTGCCGGCCAGGTCGGTCTACCCGAGAAGGAGATTCAAGATATCAAACTGGCGGCGATCGTCCATGATATCGGCAAAATCAAAGTGCCGGAGGAAGTGCTTCGCAAGCCCACCATTCTAACGGAACAGGAATTCGAAAAGGTGAAGAGCCACGCGGCTTGGGGCTCGAAGATTCTGGAGACCTTGAAAGAGAAAGGGATTGCGCGGATCGTGCGTCACCATCACGAGCGCTACGACGGCAATGGCTACCCTGATCGCTTGCAAGGCGAAGAGATCCCCCTCGGAGCGCGAATCTTAGCTGTGGCGGAAGCTTTCCATTGCATGGTTCGAGGTTCCCGGTACAAGAACCCTTGCACGGTCAGTGAGGCGTTGACTGAATTGGGTCGTTGCTCAGGCACGCAACTCGACCCCGGCGTCGTAGCGGCGTTGCGCGACTGGGTCGAAAGCCGCGGTGATTCGCCCGCCTTCCAGTGACAGGCATGGGTGAGCAACGATGGCTGGAAAGGGCCAGCCTCACTGACGAACGTCAAGGTGGCCGCAAACCTTCCTGCCTGGATGAAACAAAGTTTGAGTGCTCCTGTGCAGTGCTGGCATTTTCAGATGCGGTTGATGTCCCAGTTTTCGAGCACTGATTTCTGGGCACCCTGCTTGGCGACCTTGATCATGGCTCGGCCTAGCTGTTCCGTTGTTGTCACGTACCTGGGGAAGAGAGCCCTGATTACGGGGTAAACCGGTCCCGTGATTGCATAAAACGCCCTGTACAGCCTGGTCTTCGAACGGATTTGGTGCAGTGGTTGAATGAATCCTGGCCGGAACATGTACCGTGCCTTAAACGGCAGTTTCATCAGAGCATTCTCGGTCTTGCCTTTTACCCGCGCCCACATCACTCGACCGCGCTCTGAACTGTCGGTCCCCATTCCCGATACATAGATGAAGGTCATGTTCGGGTTGAGTTTCGCGAGGGTGCGCGCTGCTGCCATCGTGATGTCGTACGTGACGCGCTGATAGCGCTCCTCCGACATGCCCGCTGAAGAGACACCGAGGCAGAAGAAGCACGCGTCAAACCCCGCCATGTTTTGCTCGAGGGCAGAGAAGTCGAGGAAATCTCCGTGTACGAGTTCGCGTAGCTTTGAATGCTGTTGTCCCGTCAGACTGCGTCCTATCGAAAGGACGCCTCGCACTTCCGGATCCAAAAGGCACTCGCGCAAAACGCCTTGCCCCACCATACCGGTCGCGCCGAAAAGTACAACATTCATGGCATAAACACTCGTGAGAGAGGATACCACGAGATATTTCATTGGGCACAGGCGATATCACCTGCAGCGTATCGCCCAGTTAGCCGGAGTGCTGCTCTGCCAGGGCTGGAGATCGTTGAGCATCTAATCCTCGCGGCCAGAAGCCACCTAATGAATCTGGTTGAGTAAGCACTGGCTGGTTGTTGACGTATTTTTACTATCTTGATGGTCATATACTTATTACTAGTGTACTACTAAGTTATCATCGGCCACTCAGATTTCGAGTTGAAAATAATATTGTGAGGTGTACGATATAGTTATACAGGGGCTCGGCTTCAAGGAGGCATCCCGATGCCCGGAACTCAGGACGAGGGTTTTCTCTCAGCATCCGCCGACTCCCGAAACTCTCCTATCCGCCCGGATGACGAGCGGAAAGCAGCCGACATTGCTGGTTTGTGTGACGCCTTGCTGAAGGAGTCTGGTTTCAGATTGATACAAGTAGGTCCTGACTATGCCGCATACCGTAATGGACATGGACATCAAGTCACTGTTCGAGGCCATCGGTGGTCCTGCAGGCTGGCGAGCGGCGCGGAGCTTTCGGGTGTTGGATTCGTTGATCTTTCCGAAGTTATCAGAGCAGGTTGAATGCCTGGAGCTGTAAACCAAGTTGTATATAACTAAATCATCTTTTTAGATAATTAGAATTTTCTTAACTTTGCTTCGAAGGAGCAGCGTCCACTTCACGAGATTGAACGAATCGAGCAAGTGATCGTTTTGCCCAAGTCTTCCGTCCGAAAATACACCCCACAAGGGCGTTCCATTCACGTTTATCCATTTAGTCGGGAAGTTGATGCCCAGCGACTCGCGAGCTCCGTAATCACCCCAGTTTGGTAATACGCGATGGTCGAAATTCGCACCTTGAATAACGGGGCTCGGCGCGTATGGCTCTTCAGTTTGGGCACCGAGAGAGGACACTCCGGGGGCGGTCACCCCCAAAAGCACCCAAGCCCACAAAGCTTGTCGACTTCTCAACCTTGCACTCCCGTAATAGGCTCCCGCGTGACCGATCCGCGCCCTCCTGCTAGCGTCTCTCGAGGAACAGGAAGTACTGGTAGGGCAATAAACCCAGCCTCGTGCTCAGGCTGAACCCGGCTTTCTCGAAGTCGGCTACGACTTCCTCTTCGGAAAGTTTCATCGACTCCGGCGGGCCCACCGGGAGCGGTTTCTTGTAGAAGTCAATGACTACAATGCGCCCGCCTGGTTTCAGTACCGCGGCAAGTTTCCGATAGTACGCCGGGCGGTCCCCTAAATGGTGTACCACATCGCAAAAGAAGACCATATCCACCGACTGCGATGGCAGGTGCGGATCATCGGGTGCGGCGAGAATCGTTTGCAGATTCGCGGGTGCCTTGCTTCCCGCGATCGCCAACAGTTTCTGGTCAATATCGACGGCGTAGACCTTGCCGGCGTGCATCGCGAAGCGCCGCGCGAAGTAGCCGGTGCCCGCGCCGATGTCAGCAACTGCGTCTGTGGGCTTCAGATCCAGCGCCATCACCACTTCGTGGGGTTTCTGCCAGGCATCGCGTGATGGGTCTTCGAGCACCCTCGCATATTCCTCTGACGATGGGGGGTGATGTTGATGCGCCACTTGCCCTAGGGCCACGGCCGCAAGAGCAAATACGCAAACGCAGAATCTCATCCTAATCACCTCGACTGGATTTCCGTTTGTGCAAAAGCCTGAAGCCGTGCCCGCAACTCGTCTCGAGTGCGGCGGAAGGCGGCCAGTCTCTCGTCTTCTGAGCCCTCGACCGTGGCGGGATCTTCGATGCTCCAGTGAATCCGTTTCGTCTTCGCCGGAAAGACCGGGCAGCTCTGTTTAGCATTGTCGCAGACTGTGATCACGTAGTCGAAATCCTGCCCTACAAACTCGTCCAGTGATTTAGAGCGATGACCTGAAATGTCGATCCCCACCTCTCTCATCACAGCGATAGCCTCCGGGCGCACGCGGGTTGGTTTCGTGCCGGCGCTCGAAACCTCGCAGGCATCGACGGCATCGTGCCTAAGCAGCCCTTCCGCCATCTGACTGCGAGCCGAGTTGCCCGTACAAAGTATAAGCACTCTCACTCTGTGCCGCTCTCCTTGTCGCCCACGGTGAAAAGCGGTCAGGGCGACTAAGCCGGTTTTCTCGCCCGCACGAAACCGCTTATGAAGTTGCCGTCGACTTGAGGCGCAATGGCGTCCACATCAATCCCACGGCAGGCAAGCAATTCCCGAGCATCTTCAACCTGGTAAACTCGCGTTGGTTCGATGCTGGCCACCTCAAATCCTGCCTGTGTGAGTTTCGCGAGGTACTCTCCCTCCTCCAGCGCCCCGGCCATGCAGCCTACCCATAGCTCCACGTTGCGCCGAATCTCGGCCGGGACCTCGCCGCGCACCACAATGTCAGACACTGCGAATCGTCCACCCGGCTTGAGCACCCGGAACGCTTCCTTCAAAACCTGGGCCTTGTGAGCGGAGAGGTTGATTACGCAATTCGAGATAATTACATCGACAGTATTATCAGGTAGTGGGATACTCTCGATTTCTCCCTTCAAAAACTCCGCATTCGTAATTCCAGCCTTTCGTTGATTCTCCCGGGCCAGCGCCAACATTTCATCCGTCATATCCAGGCCGTAGGCCTTTCCGGCCGGCCCCACCCGTTTTGCAGACAGGAGCACGTCAATACCCCCG
>Ga0187852_1001395_pt1 | contig 22637 bp, 14 predicted proteins | sample June2016WEW_6_40_FD_134511 | JGI IMG/M metagenome (GOLD analysis project Ga0187852, IMG submission 134511) | Peatland microbial communities from SPRUCE experiment site at the Marcell Experimental Forest, Minnesota, USA - June2016WEW_6_40 | ecosystem: Environmental > Terrestrial > Soil > Wetlands...
GTAAAACTGGCGGCTGCCCCTCGCCCTCTCGATCACTTGCACTTTGGAAAGGTATCCCATGGGGAAAGTATGCAACTAGCTATAACGCTAGTCAAGTACAAAATGCGAAAATTTCACAGCTTCGGAGCCTTTCCGCAAGACAGGGCGGCAGAGCCGCACTTGCTAACCAAACAAAACGCAGAAACTCGACCCGCAGACCTGAAAAGCAGGTCTGCGCTACCTTGCTTGGACTGGAAGCGCGAGTTTGGATAGAATAGAGGCGGCAATTACGCATGAATTTATAGGGAGGGTACATGCAGAACGGGAGTTGCGATATCGGACTGATTGGTCTGGCGGTGATGGGTCAGAATCTTGTTCTGAATATGAACGACCACGGTTACAAGGTGGCGGTTTTCAATCGCACCGTTTCCAAGGTGGATGATTTTATCGCCAACGAGGCCAAGGGTACCGAGGTGGTGGGAACGCATTCGCTCGCGGAACTGGCGCAGGCGCTCAAACGGCCCCGGCGCGTGATGCTGATGGTGAAGGCGGGCGAGACCGTGGATCACATGATCGATAGCCTATTGCCGCACCTCGAGGCGGGAGACATCATCATCGACGGCGGCAACTCGCATTGGCCGGACACCAGCCGACGCACCAAATACCTGGCCGGCAAAGGCCTGCTTTACATCGGCACGGGCGTTTCGGGCGGCGAAGAAGGCGCGCGGCACGGCCCCTCGATCATGCCGGGCGGAAACCCCAAAGCCTGGCCTTACGTAAAAGAGATTTTTCAGGCCATCGCCGCCAAGGTTGACGATGGGGCGCCGTGCTGCGAATGGGTGGGAGAAGACGGCGCGGGCCATTATGTGAAGATGGTGCACAACGGCATTGAATACGGCGACATGCAACTGATCTGCGAGGCTTATCAGTTGATGAAGGATGCGCTGGGACTCAAGGCTGACCAACTGCACGCGGTATTCGAGGAGTGGAACAAAGGCGAGTTGGACAGCTACCTGATCGACATCACCAGCCAGATCTTCAGCAAGAAAGACGACGACGGATCGCCGCTGGTGGATAAGATCCTCGACACCGCCGGCCAGAAGGGTACGGGCAAGTGGACGTGCTTGAGCGCCCTCGACCTCGGCATGCCCGTGACCTTGATCGGCGAGGCGGTGTTCTCGCGTTGCCTATCCGCGATTAAAATAGAGCGCGTTGCGGCCTCGGCTGTCCTGCCCGGGCCCAAAGGCGCCGCCGCGCCCAACCGCAACGAGACGATCGAAGACGTGCGGCGGGCTCTGTACTGCTCCAAAATCATCTCTTATGCGCAAGGGTACATGCTGCTGCGTGAAGCAGCCAAAGAGCAAGGCTGGAACCTCAACTTCGGCGGCATCGCGCTGATGTGGCGCGGCGGGTGCATTATCCGCAGCCGTTTCCTGGGCAAGATCAAGGCGGCGTTCGACAAAAACCCACAGCTTAGCAATTTGCTGCTGGATGACTTCTTCAGCAAGCTGCTGATTGACTACCAGGCGTCCTGGCGGCGCGCCGTCGTTCAGGCGATTCAGTCCGGAGTGCCAACTCCGGCAATTAGCACCGCGCTGGCCTTCTACGACGGTTACCGCACCGCGCGCCTGCCCGCCAATCTGCTGCAAGCCCAGCGCGATTTCTTCGGCGCGCACACTTACGAGCGTGTGGACAAACCGCGCGGCGAGTTCTTCCACACCAACTGGACGGGGCACGGGGGCAGAGTGGCATCGGGTACTTACAACGTTTAATCGGGAGAATAAGGATGAAATACGGTCTTAATATTCGCCAGGAGGGCGCCCTGGATCTCTTGTCGCTTGGCGCCCTGGTTCACCGCCTGGATCCGGGGATCATTCCCTTTCGCAAGGCTACGGAGTGCAAGATTCACGTCAGCGGCGGCGAGTTTAATTGCGCCGCTAATCTCTCTGATTGTTTTGGCATGCAGACCGGTATCGCCAGCGCTATGGTGGACTACCCGATCGGAGATCTGATCGCGGAGCGCGTGCGGGCGATGGGAGTGAAGCCCTTTTACAAGCGCTTCAAGCACAACGGCGTCACGGGGCCCAATATGGCCACTGTTTACAGCGATACCGGCCACGGGGTGCGCGGCCCGGTGGTCTTCTACAACCGGGCCAACGAAGCCGGCGCCATGCTCAAGCCGGGCGACTTTGACTGGCAGAGCATTTTTGCGAGCGGCGTGCGCTGGTTCCACAGCGGCGGCATCTTCGCCGCGCTCTCGGCCACCACCGGCGAGTTGATCGTCGAAGGCATGAAGGCTGCCAAAGCTGCCGGCGCCGTTACTTCGTTTGACTTGAACTATCGCGCCAAGCTCTGGAACATCTGGGGCGGGCATGAACGCGCGCTTTCGGTGATCGCGCGCATCGTCGAGCACGCAGACGTATTGGTGGGCAACGAAGAGGATCTTCAAATGGGTCTCGGCATCCCGGGACCGGAAGTGGCCGCGAAGTCGAAGCTTGACCCTAGCGCCTTCTTCGCCATGATCGAGAAAGTGGTGGCGAAATTTCCCCAGGTTAAGATCGTGGCGACCACGCTGCGCGAGGTGCACTCGACCTGCCGGCACGGTTGGAGCGCCGTCGCCTGGATTGACGGCAAGACCTACATGGCTCCGACTGCCGAACTCGACGTGCTTGATCGAGTGGGCGGCGGCGACGGTTACGCCGCTGGTTTCTTTTATGGCCTGCTGACGGGTGAAGAGCCGGAAGAAGCAGTGAAATTGGGTTGGGCCCACGGAGCGCTGCTGACCACTTTTCCGGGTGACACCACTATGGCAACCCTCGAGCAGGTGCGAGCGCTGGCTAAAGGCGGCTCCGCGCGGATTCAGCGCTAGTGGCGAGCATGAGAGCCGCGGAGCGGCGGCAGAAAGTGGCCCACGGCGGAAGAAGCTGTGAAAAAATCGATGGCTGTCATCCTGAGCGAAGCGGAGGATAGAGGCAGTTTCTTGTGGATCAGCGATTTACGAACAACTGCAGAGATCCTTCGCTGCGCTCAGGATGACACTTCCGAATTTCTTCACACCTTCGAAGCCATGGGACGCGATGCGGCGTTATGGGGCGACAGAGATCGTACGGGAGTCTCTGCCCCCCTACCGGGGCTGAGACGGCCGAGGGTTGCTACTCAATCCCACGGCCAACGCCGTGGGCTATTCACCGTCGGCCCTCCGGGCGTGGACTTGCGATCGTTCAGACCTGGAATTGTTTTGGAATGTGCGGCGTTACAGGAGGGCCCTATAATCGCCCTTTGCCCTGAGACCAACCAAATGATCCCGGCATCTAACTTATGTTGCGGGTAATGCCAGGGGGATAGTGTAGATCTTACTCGGGCGGGGCTGGATCCAAGTTCAATCACATACAGGAGGACTAATCCTTTGGACGGTCATGCTTCAGCAGGCACGCAAAAACAATCGCTCGACCAGTCGCAACTTGACCAACTCTCGATTAACACAATTCGCTTTCTCGCGGTGGATGCCGTTCAGAAAGCCAACTCGGGCCATCCCGGCCTGCCGATGGGCGCCGCGCCCATGGCGTACGTGCTCTGGACACGCTTCATGCGTTATGATCCACTCAAGCCGCATTGGCCGAACCGTGACCGCTTTGTGCTTTCGGCCGGACACGGCTCAATGCTTTTGTACAGCCTCCTTCATTTAACCGGCTATAACCTTCCGCTGTCGGAGCTTCAACAATTCCGCCAATGGGGAAGCCGGACCCCTGGCCACCCGGAGTACGGATTGGTAGATGGCATTGAAACGACCACCGGCCCGCTGGGACAAGGCTTCGGCAACGGCGTGGGCATGGCCATCGCGGAAAAATACCTTGCGGCGCATTTCAATCGGCCCGGGCATGAAATCGTCAATTACAAAATCTATGCCATCGCGAGCGACGGTGATTTGATGGAGGGTGTGGCGTCCGAGGCGGCGTCGGTGGCAGCGCATCTCGGACTCAACAATCTGATCTACTTTTACGACGACAATCACATCTCGATTGAAGGCTCGACGCACCTGGCGTTCACCGAAGACCGCGGAGCGCGCTTCGAGGCTTACGGTTGGTTTGTGCAAAGGCTGCCCGACGGCAACGATCTGGAGGCGATTGACGCTGCGATCCGCGCCGCCCAAGCTGAAACGGAAAGGCCGTCCATCATTATGATCCGGACTCATATCGGCTATGGCAGCCCGAACAAGCAGGACACGGCGGAGGCGCATGGCAGCGCGCTCGGTGAAGAAGAAGTGAAGTTGACCAAGGAGAACCTGGGCTGGCCGCAGGAACCGAAATTCTACGTGCCAGAGGAAGCGCTGGCCCACTTCCGCAAAGCGATCGAGCGCGGCGAGACAGTCGAGGCGGATTGGCAGAAGCAATTGGAGAACTACCGCAAGGCAGAGCCCGAACTGGCGGCGGACTTTGATCGCTACGTGAAGCAGGAACTGCCTGAGGGCTGGACCGCCAAACTTCCGGCATTCAAGTGGGGTGAAAAGCCCATGGCCACTCGCCAAGCCTCGGGAAAGGTGCTGAACGCGATATCGTCCGGCTTGCCCACGTTGCTGGGTGGATCGGCGGACCTCGCACCCTCAACCGATACTTTAATAAAGGGCGAGAAGGATTTCGAAAGGGGAAATTACGGATCGCGGAATTTCCATTTCGGGGTGCGCGAACACGGCATGGGCTCAATACTGAACGGGATGGCTGTAACGGGGCTGATCCCCTACGGCGCGACTTTCTTCATTTTTTCAGATTATCTGCGGCCAACCCTGCGCCTGGCGGCAATGATGAAGGCCCATTCGATTTTCGTGTTTACGCACGACAGCATCCTTCTTGGCGAGGACGGCCCGACGCATCAGCCGATCGAACACCTGGCGGCACTGCGAGCGATCCCTGAGCTGAGCCTGATCCGGCCGGCCGACGCCAATGAGACGACGGTGGCATGGCGCGTGGCGATTGAACATCTCGACGGGCCAGTGGCGCTCTGCCTCACTCGCCAGGTTCTGCCCATCATCGATCGCAGTAAGTATGCTGCCGCGGAAGGGTTGGTGAAAGGGGCTTACGTGCTCGCGGATGCGGCGGGAAAATCGTTGCAGCTGATCTTGATAGCCACTGGCTCGGAAGTTGCGCCGGCCCTCGAAGCGTACGAGAAACTGTCAGCAGAAGGCATCGGAGCGCGGTTGGTGAGCATGCCTTCGTGGGACCTTTTCGAAAAACAACCCCAATCTTACCGCGACGAGGTTTTGCCGCCGGAAGTGACGTCGCGATTGGCGATCGAGGCAGCCGCGCCCTTCGGTTGGGAGCGGTATGTCGGGACGAAAGGGGACGTGATCGGAATGAACCGCTTCGGGGCCTCGGCTCCGTACAAGGCGCTGGCGGAACACTTCGGATTTAACGCGGCGAATATTGTAGAACATGCTCGCAGGTTGCTTGGGGATAAGGGCTAACGAGTCTGTGTGAAAATCGCATGCAGGCTGTCATTCCGAGCGAAGCGAGGAATCTCGCCCTGAGTGTTTTCAAGGCAGTGCGAGATTCCTCATCTCCTGCGGCTCCTAGGAGTGACAAGCAAAACAGGGGCTTCACACTGACTCTGACGAGGGCGGAGACGCATCATGGCTGAAACCACCACGTTGAGCAATCCTTTGCGGGAAGGGATCAGAATCCACAGTACCCCTGATCCGTGCGCCATGGTGATTTTTGGTGCCTCCGGCGACTTGACGAAGCGAAAGCTGATTCCCGCTCTTTTCTACCTGTCGCGTGAGCGCATGCTGCCCGCGGGGTTTTCTGTGATTGGCTGCGCCCGGACGCCGGCCACGGATGACAGTTTCCGGGAGAATATGGCCCACGCAGTAAAGGAATACTTGAAACTTTCCTCGGATAGCGATGAATTCCTGGAGAGTTTCAGCAAGGGTATTTATTACCTCGCGGACGATTACAGTGACGCCGCCGCCTACTCAAAATTGAAGGTCCTGCTGGATCAACTGGACCGCGAACGTGGCACGTCCGGAAATCGTCTCTTCTACCTCTCCACACCGCCGAGCTTTTTCCCGGTGATCGTGAAGCACCTAGGGGCGGCGGGGCTGGCCAGGCCGAAGCCGGAGTCCTGGACGCGAATCATTATCGAGAAGCCGTTCGGGCGGGACCTGGCGAGTGCCAGAGAATTGAACCGAGTGGTGAACGAAGTTTTCAGCGAGGAGCAGATCTACCGCATCGATCATTACCTGGGAAAAGAGACTGTCCAGAATCTCCTGGTGTTCCGTTATGCCAACGGGATCTTCGAGCCGTTTTGGAATCGCCGCTACATTAACCATGTGCAGCTTTCCGTGGCGGAAGAACTGGGAGTGGAGAACCGAGGTTCATATTACGAGGAAGCCGGCCTGATGCGCGATATGATTCAGAATCACGTTCTGCAACTCCTCAGCCTTGTGGCGATGGAGCCGCCGGCGACCTTCGATGCCACTTCCGTGCGCGACGAGAAGGCCAAAGTGTTGCGGGCGATCCGGCCCTTGACGGCAGAGCAGATCGACGAATTCACCGTGCGCGCGCAGTACGCGGAGGGTTGGGTTGGCGGGAAGAAGGTCCCGGCCTACCGCGCCGAGCCGAAGGTCTCACCCAATTCGGTGACGGAGACGTATGCGGCCGTCAAGCTGTACATCGATAACTGGCGCTGGGCGGATGTCCCGTTTTACCTGAGGTCGGGCAAGCGGTTGGCGAAGCGAATTTCTGAAATATCCATTCAGTTCCATCGCGTGCCCCACCTGCTTTTCAAGGGCGCCGGACCGGATGGCCTCGAGCCCAACGTGCTCTCGGTTAACGTTCAGCCCAACGAAGGGATATCGCTGAAATTCTGCGCCAAGCTTCCCGGCACCACCATGCAAATCCGGCCGGTGCAGATGATGTTTCGCTACGGCGAATCGTTTGGTGCTCCGCCTCCAACGGCCTATGAGACCCTGCTGCTGGATTGCATGTTGGGCGACGCAACGCTGTTCAATCGCAGCGACGCGGTCGAGCTTTCCTGGGAGTTGGTGGACCCCATACTTGCCCGCTGGCGGGAACTGGGATCAAAGGGACTCGCCACGTACGCGGCTGGGTCGTGGGGGCCGGCCGAGGCCGACGCCTTGATCGAGCGAGATGGACGGCATTGGCAGAGGGTGTGAGGAAGGCAGAATGCAGAAGGCGCCAAGTTGTAGCGCGGGCGTCCCGCCCGCGGTACCGGGAGCGTCCCGCTCCCGCCCACAGGCAGAGCCTGCCCTGAGCGGAGCGAAGGAATGCCCGCGCGACGGCGGGCGAGACGCCCGCCCTACGATTTTCAGGGCAGAAAGCCTGGAGATTAGATGGCAGGAATAATCGAGCCTGTTGGCTTAGGAGAGCCCCGACCGGTCGACGTGTCGAACTTGGAAGCAGAACTGTCGGCTCTGTGGCGAACCGCCGCGGAAGATCCCGGTGCTGAGAGCGCTGTGACGCGCGCCTGCACGCTGACGCTGCTCATCTACGTCGAAAGCGACGAGGCGGCGTATGAAGTGACCAACCTTGTGGCGGAGGTGACTCGTCAGAACCCTTGCCGCGCGATCATCATGATGCTGGAACCGGAGGCGGCTTCCAGCGGACTTGAGGCCTGGGTCTCCGCGCATTGCCATCTTCCCGTGGCAGGCGAAAAGCAGGTGTGCAGCGAGCAGATCACCATCCGCGCCCGTGGTGAGGCAGGGCGAGGACTTCCCAGCGTGGTGCTGCCGTTGACGGTTTCCGGCTTGCCTATTTTCCTTTGGTGGCGCGCGGCTGCTTTCTCGCCGCCGACCTATTTCGACGACATTCTCCGTGTTACGCAGCATGTCATCGTGGACTCCGCCCGGTTTTCACTTGCTGGAAGGCATTTGCAGGATCTCGCCGGGTGGCTACACAAGTCTGCCGGCAGGATTCAATTGACCGACCTGAATTGGAGCCGCATCACACCTTGGCGGCAGCTCATCGCTCAATGTTTCGACGCGCCGGAGAGGCGGCCCTATCTGGACCGCATCACCCAGGTGCGCATCGAGTACGAGTTAGACTCCGCACGGCTGGTGACGCAGCGCGCGCAGGGCTTGCTGCTATCGGGGTGGCTGGCGAGCCGGTTGGGATGGCAGTTTGTGAAGTCGGAGCGCAAGGACGAATCCCAGCCGCGCAGTTTCCATTTCAAGTCAGCAAACGGAACGGTAACCGTTGAGCGCAACTTGAAACGAGTCGACAATGCCTGTGGCGTATGTTTCACCATCGAGTTGATTGCTGACGGGACATCGCCCGCCAGGTTTTCGTTTAAGCGGGGCCCCGACGGGAAAGTAGTGAAAACCTCGGCTGAGGTGCCTGGGTCGCCGCCGATGGGACGCTCGGTGCGTCTGGAGGTCCTGGATGAGGGCGAGATATTGAATGAGGAGCTGAAGTTGGGTCTTCGGGACCGGCTTTACGAAGAGGCTCTGCGTGTGGTGGCTCGAATGATCAGCTCTTGAGGTGGAAGCTTCTGATTGGTCATCGTCGAAACGCCAAGGCTGCATTTGTCATTCTGAGCGAAGCGAAGAATCTTGGCAGTTGGTAAGGTCGGGACTGCAGAGATTCTTCGCTTCGCTCAGAATGACAAGTGTTGGCGGGTTTGATGGACCATGGCCTATCGGCAATCGGGAAGGGGAGCGACTGCTCATGTCTAAACACGACGTAAAGGTTTTTTCGACGCTGGAAGACTTGAGCTGGGCGGCCGCCTGTGCCTTTGAAGACCTGGCGCGCCTGAAATTCATCGAAGGCAAGATCTTCTATGCCGCGCTTTCCGGCGGATTGACGCCTCGCCTGCTCTATCAGATTCTGGCGGGAAGGGCCCTTCTGGGGCGGATCGAATGGAATAGCGTTCAACTGTTCCAAGTGGACGAACGTTGTGTTCCTCCTGACCACCCGGACAGCAACTATCGCATGATCCGTGAAGCTCTTCTGGATAGCGGGGAAATACCGGCTGAAAGCTTTCACCGCATGCGCGCCGAAGAAGCGGACCTCGAGAAAGCGGCGCGCGATTACGCCGGCGAATTGGCGCGTGTTCTCGAGCCGCAAGACGGCCTCAGGCCGCGCCTGGATATTGTGTTTCTGGGTATGGGTCCGGACGGGCACACCGCTTCGCTTTTTCCGGGAACTGTGGCGCTCGAGGAGCATAGTGTTTGGGTCTACCCGAACCGCGTTGAGAGGCTGGGGATGAGCCGCCTGACCATGACCCTTCCACTGCTCAACACTGCAGCCCATATTATTTTCCTGGTGGCCGGGGCCGACAAGGCGCAGACCCTGCGCAAGGTTTTGGAAGGAACGCCGGGAGAGCTGCCGGCACAGCGAATTCAGCCGTTAGATGGGAGTGTGAGCTGGTTCCTGGACGAGGCGGCAGCGAGAAAACTCAGTCCGGCCACACGAGGCGAGTCGTGATCCACGTAGCACCCTCCATACTTTCTGCTGATTTTACACGTTTGGGCGAGCAGGTTCTGGAAGTGGAGGCGGCCGGCGTCGACCGATTCCAGATCGACGTGATGGACGGCCGCTTTGTTCCCAATATCACTTTCGGCGGGCTGGCTTTTGAGAGCCTGCGCCCTGTGACGCGCTTAGCCATCGAGGCCCACTTGATGGTCGAGCCGCCGGAGGATTTCATTGAACGGTTCGCCAAGGCGGGCGCTGACACTATCATCGTGCACCAGGAATCTACGCCGCACCTGCATCGCGCCATCCAGCATATTCATCACTTGGGCAAGAAGGCCGCCGTGGCCATCAATCCCTCCACGCCCGCCGGCACGCTTTCCGAGGTTTTGGGAAGCTTGCAAATGGTACTGGTGATGACCGTCAATCCGGGATTCGGCGGGCAGGATTTCATCTTCGAGACGCTCCACAAAATCCGGCAGGTCCGCAGCGCCATCCGGGAACGCGGCCTCGATTGCGAAGTCGAGGTCGACGGCGGAATCAACCATGAGACCGCCCCGCTAGTCGTCGAGGCCGGCGCGAACGTGCTGGTTGCGGGCTCGTCAGTCTATGGCGCCAAGGAAGGCGTCGCCGCCGCGATCCAGAATCTGCTAGCAAGCTGCGCTGGTGCAGTGACGAGTGACAAGTGACGAGTGACGAGCCCCAGCTTGAGCGCTAGCCCTCTCCCTCGGGGAGAGGGTGACCCGCGAGGGCGCTTTCATCAGCCGCCGCGGGCCGGGTGAGGGGTCAGTCGCTCACTTCCAAGGAGATCCCCGCGGAACTCGCCAGTGGATTTCCCCTATTGCCTTTCCACGCCCGTTGGCCTATAACAATTTCCCTGAACAGAATCGGAGGAGAATTTCGGGAACGCGGCTAGCCGTTGCCTTCGGGCGACCACAAGGGTCGCCCCTACGCGCGCTAAACGGGAGGATACTGTGGCCACAAGAAGGAAGAACGGGAAACTGGAGCGGCGGGAATTCTTGAAGAAAGTCGCGGCGGGCGGCGCATTGGCAGGCAGCGCTCGTGCGATGTCAGGGCAGGAGAAGCCTGGTTCCACACAGAAGACAGCGCCCAAACTCCCCTCCTTGGCTAAGGAGGGGCAGGGGGTGGTTCGAAGCCGCATCGCCTTTCCGCGAGCCTTCACCGGTGCAAATCTGAAGATGATTGCCTTTCCTCTGGGTGGCATCGGCACGGGCACGATTTCGCTGGGTGGCCGTGGGCAGTTGCGCGACTGGGAGATCTTCAACCGGCCGGACAAGGGCAATAGCCCAGACTACTGCTTTCCCGCCATCTGGGCACAGGCGCAAGGAAAGAAACCGGTGGCACGCGTCCTGGAAGCGCGTATTCAGCCGCCCTACGAGGGACCGAGCGGACTGGGGTCGGAGAACGTGCCTGGCCTGCCGCGTCTTGCTTCCGCCCGGTTCGTGGGCGCCTACCCGTTTGCGCGCCTGGAATTCGAGGATAAGAAGCTGCCTGTCCTTGTCAATCTGGAAGCGTTCAACCCGCTTGTGCCCCTGGACGCGGAGGCGTCCGGACTGCCTATTGCGGTGCTCCGTTACAAGCTGAAGAACCCTGCGAAAGCGGACGTGAAGGTGGGCATAGTATTCAGCCTTGAGAACCCCGTGGGAAAAGAAGGCCGGCAAGCCACTTTTCGGCAGGTTGCAGGAGTGGCCGGCCTTTTGATGGACAACCCTTTTTTGCCTGCGACCGATCCGTTGAAGGGCTCGATGTTCCTGGGCGTGCTCGGCGCGCCGGAAGCCAGCGTGTCGTACCTGCGCGGTTGGACGCGCACGCAGTGGTGGGACGGACCGCTGACCTTCTGGGACGACTTCACGGATGACGGGGCGCTCACGAGCGACTCGCCCGCGGTCAGTCCGGTAGGTTCGGTTGCAGTTACGCAATCAGTGCCTGCGGGCGGCGAAGCTTCCGTGAACTTCCTGCTGGCCTGGCATTTCCCCAATCGTACACCGGAGCGTTGCGGATGGCCACCGCCCGAAGACGATCAGAAAGCGGCGGTGGTGGGGAACTATTATTGCCAGCAGTTTGCGGACGCCTGGGCTGTGGCGCAGCACGCGGCCCAGCATCTCCCTTCGCTCGAGGAGCGCAGCCGCCGTTTCGCGGCTGCAATTGAATCTTCGACCTTGCCTCCGGCGGTGCTCGACGCGGCGCTCAGCAATCTCTCGACCGTGCGTACGAACACGGCTTTCCGCACTGCGAACGGCGAGTTCCACGCCTTTGAGGGTTGTAACAATCAATCGGGATGCTGCCACGGAAGCTGCACCCACGTGTGGAACTACGAACAGACTACAGCTTTCGTATTTCCCTCGCTGGCTCGTTCTCTCCGGGAATCCGAGTTCCTGCGCAACACGCGTGAAGACGGACTGATGGGTTTCCGATCTTATCTACCGGACGGAAAGAAGATCTGGGATAAAGCGGCTGCGGACGGCCAAATGGGCTGTCTCATGAAGCTCTATCGGGACTGGCAGCTTTCCGGCGACACGGAGTGGCTGCGAAGCCTCTGGCCGAACGCCAAACGCGCTCTCGAATTCGCCTGGATCAAGGGCGGCTGGGACGCAAACCGGGACGGGGTGGCGGAGGGCGTTCAACACAACACCTACGACGTCGAGTTCTACGGCCCGAATCCTCTTTGCGGGGTTTGGTACTTGGGCGCCTTGCGCGCCGGAGAAGAGATGGCGCGCGCCATGGGCGACCAGGACGCTGCCAGTCAGTACCGCAGGCTCTTTCAGAACGGAAGTAAATGGCTCGATGCCAACCTCTTCAATGGGGAGTATTACACGCAGAAGATCGAAGGACGGCCCAAGGAAGAAGTGTTTCCCGGTGTGCTGGTGGGCATGGGCGCGGCCAACCCGGAGAAGCCGGACTACCAGATGGGCGAAGCCTGCCTGGTGGACCAATTGCTCGGCCAATACATGGCGCATGTGGCGGGACTAGGGTACCTGCTCGACGAAGAACACGTACTTAAGGCCATGAAATCGGTGTTCCGTAACAACTACTTGCCCAACTTGAGCGAGCACGAGTGTGTGCAACGCACTTACGCGTTGAATGACGAGGGTGGCGTACTGGTGGCGAGTTATCCCGACGGTAAGCGCCCCGAAATCCCGTTTCCTTACTTCGCCGAAAGCTGGACGGGTGAGGAGTATCAGTTCGCAGCCCATTTGGCGTTTGAGGGCATGCTTACGGAGGCGCAGGCGGTGGTGGAAAGCGCGCGCCTTCGCCACGACGGCGAGCGCCGCAATCCCTGGAATGAGCCGGAGTGCGGCCATCACTACGCGCGCGCCATGTCCGCGTGGGCGCTGGTGGTTGCTTTGAGCGGGTTTCACTACTCCGGGGTTGACCGCAAGCTGACGCTGACGCCGCGCCTGCCTGCGCAGAACTTCCGTTGCTTCTGGTCCGCCCCCAGTGGCTGGGGCCAGTTCACTCAGTCCATCAGCGCGGCGAACCATACGTTGGAGGTGCAGGCGCAGGAAGGCTCGTTGGCCTTGGCGAGCCTGGCTTTGGCAGGTAACGGGAAGACGACGCGGAAAACTGCTCTCGTGCGTCTTGGCCAGCAGTCCTTGACCGCAACCTTGCGCGAAGACGGGAAACTGCGGACGGTCGTGTTTGATGCAGAGGTTCGCGTCGCACCCGGTCAATCGCTGACCGTCATCCTCAAGTCGTGAAGCTGCCCTCCGCGAGTTGTGGCCGGCCCACTGCGGTGTCATTCCGAGCGCAGCGAGGAATCTCGCTCTGCTGTTCATTTTATCCGCCCCCGTTAGCCATCTCTGCCTCCATCTACTCTTGCACAGCACAGAGCGAGATTCCTCGCTGCGCTCGGAATGACAGGTCCAAACCGGAAGCGGTTACCCTTTATTTGCCCCGGGCAGCCACAAGCGCCGCCCCTGCACGCTCTTTATCTCCATCATAAAAATAATCAATCTTCCTCGTGATAGGGCATGGCATATGATACTAACCGAAGGGTGCCCTACTCACCCGTTCTACTTGATCTACACATTTAACTGTTGAGGCATTGAGCCAAAGCGCCTACCCGAAGGAGACCTCTATGATTGCGCCCCCTAGTCAAGGACCCTGGACTAGATTACTGTCAGTGATCTATCTCATCATCGTCTTGGCACTTATCAGCTTCACCACGATTCTGCCCCTGTACGGCCAGAGCTTTCGCGGTTCACTGGTTGGAACGGTGCTTGACCAGACCGGCGCCGCTATACCGAACGCTCCGGTGGTGGCGACGAACCAAGCCACCGGCGTGGCACGATCCACGACCACGGATGCGTCCGGGGACTTCTCGATTCCTGAGCTGCCCATTGGTATTTACACCGTCCACGTTGCCGTCGAGGGTTTTACACCCGTCAACCAGGCCGACATTCGCGTGGACGTGGCGGCCGAACAGCGCGTGAACATCACTCTCACGCCCGCTAAACAGACGTTGAGCATGGAGGTCAGAGCAGAAGTGCCGTTGGTAACCACCACCGAGGATACCCTGGGCGGCACCGTCGAGTCTTCGCAAATCGAAAACCTGCCTGTTAACGGCCGCGATTATACCAAGCTGATCTACCTTAACCCGGGAGTAACCGGCGGTCCAGACCAGATCACGGATTCTCCCGGTTCTTTCGGGGAGTTTTCCGTAAATGGCGCCCGAGGACGCGCCAATAACTTCCTCCTCGATGGCACGGACATGAACGACGGCTATCGCAACGATCCGGCCATCAACCAGGCGGGAGTGTTCGGCACGCCGGCGACGATTTTGCCGGTGGACGCGGTGGCCGAGCTTGCGGTGCTTTCCAACTTCGCTCCCGAATACGGCCGGAACGCGGGAGCGGTGATCAACATTGTGACAAAGTCCGGCACGAACCAAATCCACGGCACGGCGGCTGATTATTTCCGCAACGACGCTCTCGATGCCCGGAATTTCTTCAACGCCGCGCCCATTCCCAAAACCGCTTTCCACAATAACCAGTTCGGCGGCTCCTTGGGCGGACCCATTATCAAAGACAAGGCTTTCTTCTTCGGCGACTATGAAGGCCAGCGCGAAACCGGAGGATTGAACAGCACCGCGTGTGTTCCTTCGCCCAATGAGATCTCCCAGGCGGAGAGTACCCTTGCCGCGCAAGGGCTGGGCGTCAATCCCGTGATCGCCGGCCTGCTCGAGCGCAACCCCTGGCCGGCGCCTACTTCCTCGACGCCCGATAGCTGTTCCCCGGTCAACAATGTGTCGGCCACCGCCGGCATCTTCAACAGCGTAAACAGCATCATCGCAAAGGCGGACTACAACATCAACGAGAAGAATATGCTGACCGGCCGCTACTACTACTCGACCAGCAATCAGAGCTTTCCGCTGGGGCTTGGTGGAACAGGCGACCTGCCCGGTTACAACACCGTCACGCCGACCAATGTTAATCTGGTGTCCATCTCATATCTCTCTACTCTTTCGCTCACCAAAATCAACGAAGTGCGGTTCGGCTATAACCGCTTCTACGAGACCTTCATTCCCGAAGACAGCAGTTTCAACCCCGCTTCCGTCGGGTTAGATACAGGCGCCGGCAAGCAGGACTACGGGCTGCCGAAAATCAGCGTCGCCGGCTTCACGTCGATCGGCGCAACCAGTTCGGACCCGCGAGGCCGCACGGACGTCAATTGGCAGTTCATTGATAACTTCTCGTGGAAATTCAACAAGCACGCTGTGAAGATCGGGTACGAGTTCCGCCGCACGACGGTGAGCCAGTTCTTCGATGAGGGGTTCCGCGGCAGCCTCTCATTCGCGAGCTTGACCGATTTCCTCGAAGGTATCCCCAGCGGAGGCGGCAGCATCCTCGAGGGCGATACCAACCGCAATACCTACGAAGATTCGCACGCCTTTTACGTCCAGGACAGCTTTCGTGCCAATCGCCAGCTTACTTTCGACTATGGTCTGCGCTGGGACTATTTCGGAGTGATCACGGAGAAGAACAACCTCTTTTCGAACTTTGACCCGGCGAGCGGCGCGCTGAACCAGGTGGGTACCAACGGACTGGCAAGCCTCTACAAGCCCGACTATCGAAATTTCGCGCCGCGCGCCAGCGTGGCGTACGACCTCACGGGGAAAGGCACGACAGTAATTCGCTCTGGCGTCGGGCTCTTCTACGACCTGTTCTCGCAGGACTTCTTTCTGGGCCAGGTGCCCTACGACGCCGCGACTCCAGGCGCTGCCTACAACGATATCGGGCCCAAGCCGATTCTCTCGGGGGTGGCGTCGTCTACATCTCCGATCGTCTCTGGACAGCCCGTTTTCGGCGGCTTTGGCGCCTCGTCCAACTTGTTCGCGGTGGACCAGCACCTTCGCACACCGCGCATGCTGAACTACAATTTGAATCTTCAGCAGCAGGCCGGCAAGAGTATTGTCTTCCAAGTGGGCTACGTAGGTTCCGAAGGTCACCATTTGTTTCGTTTCCGCGATATTAACCAGACTCTGTCGCGCGTGACGGTTGATCTTCCCTACCCGCAGTACGGCTACATCAACTACCTGGAAACGTCGTCCAACTCCGTCTACAATTCACTTCAGACGCAGCTTCGAATTCGCAACCTTCATGGGTTCGAGTCCACGCTGAATTACAACTATTCGCATTCGATTGACAATGCCAGTGACGGCACGGATTTTGAGCCGAATGCCGCCCAACCAAATGACAGCTACCGACCCGACCTCGAACGCGGCAACTCCAACTTCGACGTCCGCCATCGTTTTACCTGGATGGCCAATTACCGCTTCCCATCGCCACAGCGCGGTGGCGCTTGGTCCAAACTCGGTAGCGGGTGGGCAATCGACAGCGTTCTGACCCTGCAGACGGGCCAACCGTTCCAGGTGAACTTCAATTTCAGCGGCAACTACGATGGCACCGGCGAATACTTTCCGCGGCCCGACGTGATCGGCAATCCTTACGCGGGAACCAGCACTCCCGACGCCGTGGTCAACCTTTCCGCCTTCAAGGTGCCTTGCACCTTCTCGAACGGCGCTTGCGTCCCGGGTACACAGCACGACGGCACCGAAGCTCGCGATTTCCTGTTTGGCCCCGGATTCAGGCAGTGGGACCTGGCTCTTTACAAAGACACCGCGATCAACGAACGCCTGAAGATGCAGTTCCGCGCTGATTTCTTCAATATCGTGAATCACCCGAATTTCACCAATCCGTTTTTGCCCACGTTTTTTGCCGCGTGCGATTCCATTGGGATCAATCCCAACACCGGCGCGTGCGAAGGCTTCCTCCCTACCACCGCGACCGGCGATGTGGGAGAGGGTAATCCCTTCATCGGCGGAGGCGGGCCGCGGGGAATCCAGTTGGCTATTAAGTTCACGTTCTAAGGGCAGGAGTCAGGATTCAGGATTCGGGATTCAGGTCCTCGTTCCTACTCGGGTGGCGCATACGTTGTAGTCAATGTATGCGCCACAACCGCTCTTTTCCCCATGGCAGTACATCCTTAAAACGCCGTGCCAAACCGAGGTGCACTACTCCCCATGGTCCGAATTCGGGTAGAATTGGGTTTTGCTGAATCCTGAATCCCGAATCCTGAATCCTTGAACGACGTCCTTGTTATCGGCGGCGGTTTTGCGGGCCTGGCGGCAGGTGTCGCATTGGCGGAAGGCGGTTGCCGTGTGCGCGTACTCGAGCAGAGGCCCTATCTGGGTGGTCGGGCGCGCTCGTTCCTTGATCCCACAACAGGCTCCGTGGTGGACAACGGCCAGCACATCTTCATGGGTTGCTATCACGCGACGATTCGCTTTCTTTCGACGATCGGAACTCTGGATCGTGTGCGCTTTCAGGCATGTTTAACGGTTCAGTTCCTGGACCGAAATGGGCGCCTCTCGCGCCTCCAGTGTCCTGACCTTCCTTCGCCCTGGCACGCGCTGCTCGGTGTGCTTCGCTCCGGGAGCTTCACGCTTCGCGAGAAATTGGAAGTGTTGCGCTTGGGAATAGCGCTCCGGCAGAACGATGAGGCCCATCACGGCCCGAAGCGGCTGAGCGTGCGCGAGTGGCTGACTCAGCTTGGCCAGTCCGCACGTTTGCAGCGCAACTTCTGGGATTTGCTCTGTATTGCCGCACTCAACGAGGATCCTGAGATCGCCAACGCGGCGTTGTTCGAGCGTGTGCTGCGGTTGGCGCTCTTCACCTCCCCGGCGGATTCCCGCCTGGGGATTGCCCGCGTGGGCTTGAGCGAAGTCTATGTCGATGCCGCGGCAGACTTCATTCGCGCCAAGGGCGGGAGCGTCGAGTGTGGACAGGGCGTGGCCGGCTTACTGGTTTCCGAAGGGCAGTGCCGGGGCGTGCTCATGTCCACCGGCGAGCGGATTGAAGCGGCGAACGTCGTGAGCGCAGTGCCCTCGTTCCAGCTTGCGGCACTGTTGCCCGGCGAGTTTCTGCCCGGGGAGCCATTCTTCGCCTCGCTCGGTCGCTTGCGGCCCGCGCCGATCATCTCTATTAACCTCTGGTTCGACCGTCCCATTACAGACCTTGATTTTGCCGGCCTGCGCGGCGCGACTATTCAGTGGCTGTTCAACAAGGGTAGAATCTCCGACCGTGGTGACGGTTATGTTTCGCTTGTATTGAGCGGGGCTCACCGCTACATTGCCACAAGCAAAGAAGAGTTGTTGGCCACGGCGCTTCGCGAGCTTGAAGACTTCTTCCCGGAGGCGCGCGGGGCTCGCTTGCTGCATTCGCTTGTGATCAAGGAGCGCTTCGCCACATTCTCGCCTACCTGGGAAGCTGAGGCATTGCGCCCCGCCGTGCGCACGCCGATTCGTGGCCTTTTCCTCGCGGGTGATTGGACTGCGACGGGATTACCGGCTACGATCGAAGGCGCCGTCCAGAGCGGCTACACCGCCGCGCGGGCGATAATGGATAATCGAAGAACTTAGCGCACCACCCCTTAGTCCCCTCCTCAGTGAGGAGGGGATTGAGGGGTGGTGCTGAGTGAGGTGAAAATGCAAAGACGCGCGAACGCACATCGTCTAGGATTGCTTCTTACCTTTTCGCTGCTGCTAATGTGCCCCCTCATTGTCCGTCAGTCAGGCCGGGGCACGCCATGGCGTGCCCCTACAAGGAACCTGCAAGCGGCCGGCGAGGTTGCCGACCCTCGGCTGAAGCCGGCCTATCGATTTGAAAAGGGCGGGTGGATTTACGTTCACTTGGAAGGAACGCCGCGCGACATCGGCTTTCAGCACGGCTACCTACTCGCCCCTGATATCGCGGATGCCTTTGAAGCCATCAGGCTGCTGGACACGCATGATACCCGGAAGGATTGGGATTTCTTCCGCCGCGCCGCGCACGACATGCTTTGGCCCCACATCGACCAGGAATACCAGGAGGAACTTGCGGGGATCGTGGAGGGGCTGAAGGCGCACGGGGTCTCAATGGATATCGATGACGTGGTGGCCTTGAACGCCTTCGAAGAACTGCCGGACTATTACGTGCCCTGGTACAACTTGCAGCACAAGGTGGCCAATGCTCCACACCTGGTGAGTCCGGGGAATTGCAGCGCTTTCGTCGCGACCGGCGGTTACACGCGCAACCACAAGATCGTCATCGCCCACAACAACTGGACGAGCTATCTGGATGGCGAGCGTTGGCGCGTTGTCTTTGATATCGTGCCGCAACAAGGCTATCGAATTCTGATGGACGGTTTTCCCGGCGTCATCACCAGTGACGACGATTTCGGCGTGAACTCGAGCGGCATGATGGTGACGGAGACGACGATTACGCAATTCGCCGGCTGGAAGCCGAATGGCAAGCCCGAGTTCATGCGCTCCCGCAAGGCCCTGCAGTACGCGGCCTCGATTGATGACTACACGAGCATCATGCTGGACGGCAACAACGGCGGCTACGCCAACGATTGGCTGCTGGGCGACAACAAGACCGGTGAGATCGCGCAGTTCGAGTTGGGCCTCGAGGCGTACCGGGTCTGGCGCACTAAGAATGGTTACTTCGTGGGATCAAATTTCGCCCGGGATCCGGAAGTGATTGCTAAAGACACGAGCTTCGATCCCACTAAACTCGACACCTCTCCTAACGCCCGACGGGCCCGCTGGGAGCAGCTAATGAAAGAGGCAAAGGGCAAGATCGACGTGAGCATGGCGGAGAAGTTCATGGCCGATCACTACGACTCTTATGAGAAGAAAGCGGATGCCAACGAACGAGCGATGTGCGGGCACGTGGATGCTTCGCCGCGCGGCGTCGAGGTTTGGGAGTGGGCCCCTTTCTGTCCGGGCGGCGCAGTGCAGGGAAAGGCCATGGACGGCACGATGGCGAAGGCCATGAGCTTCTACGCCCACGTCGGCCGCCCGTGCGGCCAGGACTTTCTGGTTGCGCCTTTTCTCGAAGCCCATCCCGAATTCGCCTGGCAGGCGCCGCTGCTGCATGATATGAAGGCCGGGCCGTGGACACTGTTCAGAGCGGGGGAAAGAGAACCGTAGGACACTCGATGTCACGCCCTCTCCCTTGGGGAGAGGGTGGGTCGCGACGGCGATTTCACCAGCCGTCGCGAGCCGGGTGAGGGGTCACTTGTACGGGTCGCCCTCTCGAGGCGTCACTGGACTGTTGTACTTTCTACGCGCAAGGAGCTGAACGGAAAGATGGGAAAGCGGCGAAGCGGGGGGAGACCCAGCCCGGTCAAAAGGCCGAAGAAGCGCCTTGCGGCGGCAGACTGCCATCGTCCGTTTACGGGATGCAGTCCGAATGAGAGCTTGCCCAGTGTTGCACCGGTTCTCACTCGTGCCACAAATCCTCGTAGAAGGAGCACAGTGAGCGAGCACGAGGCTATTAATTGGATTTGTGATGCGCGCGAAAATGAGCCCACATACCCCCTGAAACGGCTACTTCCACAATTCAATGGGAAGCAGCGAGTCAGTGCCCGATTGGCTTCAGAGAGGGAAGGGACGCGTGGGAGTGTTAAGGTGAGCGAGGTGACCGGTGCCACGACGGAAGTAACCCCTCACCCGTCACGCTCCGGCTGAAGAAAACGCCGGAGCGCGACACCCTCTCCCCAGGGGAGAGGGTATTTATTCGGTTAGAATTAACTACACTAATATAGGCTACTTGCGTCAGACCCTTGCCGCCATGGGATGCCGCCGCTTTTCATAGAGCGGGAACTTCGCCGTAAGGGCTTCGACCTGGGGGCTGATATGCCGCTGGACCGACTCGTCCTCGATATGGTGGAGCACCTGGGAGATCCACTCCGCGATGATTTCCATCTCGGGTTCCTTCAGGCCTCGAGTGGTGACGGCGGGAGTGCCGATGCGGATTCCGCTGGCGACCGCGGGCGGGTTGGTGTCGAATGGAATGGCGTTTTTGTTGACGGTGATGCCGGCGTTGCCGAGGGCCTTTTCGGCCAGCTTGCCGGTTACGTTCTGTGAGAAGACATCGACCAGCATCAAGTGCGTGTCCGTGCCGCCGGAAACGATGCGGAAGCCTTTGCGCGCCAGGGCCTCGGCCATGGCGCGAGCGTTTCGCACGATCTGCTGCTGATATTCGCGGAAAGAGGGTTGAAGAGCTTCCTTAAAGCAGACGGCTTTGGCGGCAATCACGTGCATCAGCGGTCCGCCCTGAATGCCGGGGAAAACGATCTTATCCAAATCCTTGGCATACTGCGCCTTCGAGAACACAGTGCCGCCGCGCGGACCTCGCAGGGTTTTGTGGGTGGTGGTGGTGACGAAATCGGCGTGCGGAAAAGGACTTGGGTGGAGGCCCGCCGCGATGAGCCCGGCGATGTGCGCCATGTCCACCATCAACAGCGCGCCGCTCTGTTTGGCGATGTCGCCCAGGCGGGCGAAGTCGAGCACGCGCGGATAGGCGCTGGCCCCCGCCACGATCAGCCGCGGTTTGTGTTCCTGCGCCAGGCGCTCGACCTCGTCGTAGTCAATCGTCTCAGTGTCTTTGCGCACTCCGTAAGACACAATCTTGTACATCTTGCCGGAAAAGTTAAGCGGATGGCCGTGGGTGAGATGCCCGCCGTGCGCCAGGCTCATGCCCAGCATCGTATCGCCGGGCTTGAGCACGGTCATATAAACGGCCTGGTTGGCCTGGCTGCCGGAGTGCGCTTGCACGTTGGCGTGCTCGGCTCCGAAGAGTTGCTTGGCTCGCTCGATGGCCAGTGTTTCTGCCACGTCCACAAACTCGCATCCGCCGTAATAGCGATGTCCCGGTAAGCCCTCGGCGTACTTGTTAGTCATGACGGAGCCGAGAGCTTCGAGGACCGCCTCACTGACAAAGTTCTCCGAGGCGATCAGTTCGAGAGTTCGCGCCTGGCGATCGACTTCGTGGTCGATGGCTTGGGCGATTTCAGGGTCAACTTCGCGCAAAGGAAGGGTATGGTTCATGGTTGCCTCTCCGAATGATAGCGTTGCTCAAGAGCTTCGATTTTCTGCACGCGCCGCTCGTGGCGGCCTCCGGCGAACGATGTAGAGAGCCAGGCGTCAACGATCTGACGCATGTTGGCAGCGTCGATCATACGGGCCCCCATGGTGAGGACATTGGCGTCGTTGTGCTCGCGCGCCATGCGTGCCGAGAGCGTGTCGTTAGCCGCCACGGCGCGAATGCCCGGCACCTTGTTGGCGGCAATCATCATCCCGATGCCCGTTCCGCACACCAGCACCCCGCAGTCGGCCTGCTTCGCGGCCACCCGCGCGGCAACCTTCTCCGCAAAGTCGGGATAATCGACAATCTTATCATTCAGCGGGCCGCAGTCTTCAACCTCCAGGCCTCGGCTTTTCAGGTGCTCCAGCACGAGCTGCTTCAAAGCAAAGCCCACATTGTCTGCCGCCACCACAATCTTCATTTTAGGGTCGCACTCCCCTCTCCGAACCTCGTGGGGGCATAGGCTTACGCCCAGCACTCCCTTGGAAATTTTACCGGAGCTGGGTTAAATAGGGAATAGAGAATCATGACGTGTCGAGTCCTAGCTTGGGCGTACTCCCGACCTTCATGTCGGCATAATTGATTGCTTCCGCCGGCTCTGCTGACCTAAAGGTCACCGCTACCCACCGGCGACCCTTTGTTTTCATAGACATTCTCGCTTTGTTCCCAGTTTTCGATGTTACAACGGGTGTTCACCATTGAGTCGGAGTGACGCTTTACGTCCAAGTTGCTGCAAGCTAACGAGGTTTGCGACGCTTGGGCAGTTTCTTGCGCGTGACTACAAGAATCTTCCGATGCGGAA
>Ga0187852_1001399_pt1 | contig 22596 bp, 15 predicted proteins | sample June2016WEW_6_40_FD_134511 | JGI IMG/M metagenome (GOLD analysis project Ga0187852, IMG submission 134511) | Peatland microbial communities from SPRUCE experiment site at the Marcell Experimental Forest, Minnesota, USA - June2016WEW_6_40 | ecosystem: Environmental > Terrestrial > Soil > Wetlands...
GCCTATCTTGGCATCAATATCGCAGCCTCATCAAAAATCTAGAATTTTGCGCTCGATTAGGGTCGGGGGTGTACGATGACCCTTATTTACGATTGGAGGGACTATCACATGTCGGGCGTTGAACGAGACTACCTCGACAGCTACCTTGCTGACAAAAAATCCAAGACAGACCCAAACTCCAAAGATGACGATTTCTTTGTGAACTTCTGTATTTCGCAAATTCTCAAGTCGAAGGATCTAGACATAGATGAACTAGAGTCCGGCTACACCGGAGGAGACAATGATGGCGGCATAGATGGGATTTATTTCTTTGTCTCTGGAAAATTCATCACGGAAGACGCTGACCCATCTGAGTTCAAAGACTACGACGTTATCGCGATGACGCTGCATATTATTCAAGGTACGCGTTCGCCTCATTTCACCGAAGAGCAAATCAGGAAATTCGAGGACACCTGCAAGGATTTATTGGACACCACTAAGGACATAGACGCGAAGCCAGAAAAATACAATCTCGACGTTAGAAACTCGCTTCGTAGATTTCGAGAATGGTGGGGCGCGTTAAAGATGAAGCTCCCGACTCTCTCGATAGCTTTCCATGTCGCAAGCAAAGGAGATCAGGTACATATTAACGTTGAAAATCGGGCTAACGGCTTAGTTTCAGTGATCAAGGATATCTACCCGTGCGAGTGTGAAGTAAACTTCTACAATGCTAAGCGCTTACTGGAGATGGCAAAGAAATCGCGCCGCGATCCAGTTGAGCTCAAGTTCGTTACGCAGTTAGCCTCCGATCACTGGGGGAAGGCTTTCGTATGCCTTGTAAAACTCACTGACTATATAGAGGTGCTTCGTAATCCTGGCGGGGAACGTAGGGAGTATATTTTAGAACCAAATGTGCGCGGTTATCTCGGCTCGAAAGGTGTAAATGCCGACATTCATGCAACCCTAAGATCGAAGTCTCAGCAAGGAAACGAATTTTGGTGGCTGAACAATGGTGTTACCATAACGGCATCCAAGATCACTCCAGAAATCAGCTCCCTCATTCTCACGAATGCCCGGATAGTAAACGGACTACAGACCTCGCGTGAAATATACAATTATTTCCAGAAACATGAAAAGTCAGCGAAGTGCGATGAACGCCACATCCTAGTAAAGGTTCTGGAGGCCGACACCAAAGCTGCGCGCAAAATTACTAGAACGACCAACAATCAAACAAGAATCGATCCGATCTATCTTCGCACTACAACAGACGATATTCACGACAACATAGAAGCGGCTCTTCCTCACTATGGCTTTTATTACGAGCGCGTTAAAAACCAGTACTACGATGACGATAAGGTTTCAAAAGGCGCGATCATCACGCTCGGATATCTCAGTCGCGCTTTAATCGCCATCGTTATGGAAGAACCGCACCAAGCACGGGGCGGACCTGCAAAATACGTTGATAGGCACTATACGAAGATGTTCAACCGCAATAGCAAGCCCGAGTTTTACGGAAACACAGTTAAGCTAATGAAGCGAGTCGAGAAGTTCGTAGAGGAAAATGTCAAAGCGAGAAATGACCGTACCAACCTGAAGTATTATGTTGCGTTTGATGCTGCTTGCTCGTTCGCCAAGAAGTCTCACTTGCAGCGGGCAGTCTTGACCAATCTTAAACTAGACAAACTAAGTAACGAATTGTTGCACAGGTCTCTGGCGCGAGTTCAAAAGATATATCGTGATCTCATCAAAAAACGCGACGAAGCGCCGGATGTAGTTGCGAAAGGCGGTCACATCACAATCGGCTTAAAAGGGAAGCTGCGGGTTGCGTATCCCGATAAGAAAATCAAGGCAGGCGGGTGGCGCAGGTGCCGGGGGAGCAAAGTGAGTCTCCCCGCCAATGATGGGTGCCCCAGGTGCCTCGCCTTTGGGCACCTGGGAAAGCATAGACCTTGGCCGTGGGTTTTTCGCTTGTTCTCGACATCCGTTGCCGGGCGCCCCACCCTTGACCGGCCGCTGAAGCGAGGGCGCCCCGTCCTTTTCGCAGTCTCATCGTGGAAAGGGTGCGAGACCACGAACCCCGTAGATCCGTTCTCAGGAAGGCGACGCCCCAAGGCACGCTGAGGTAAAAACACGCGCCCTCAGATCAGATGTCGAGGTTCTTCACGTCCAGCGCGTTGTCCTCGATAAACTTGCGGCGGGCTTCCACGTCTTCGCCCATCAGGGTGGTGAAGATGGCGTCGGTTTCTGTATAGTCTTCCAGCTTTACACTGAGCAGGGTGCGGCGCTCGGGGTCCATGGTGGTTTCCCAAAGCTGCGTGGCCGTCATCTCGCCCAGGCCTTTGTAACGCTGCACCTGGTAGTCCTTCTTGCCCTGCTCCACGATGTAAGCGAACAGCTCGCGCGCGGTTTGCTTTTCCACCGGCTCGCGAAGGACGCGTGCGGCGCGCGCAGCAGACTTGGTTTCCGCCTTGCCCTCGGCGCCTTCGGTCTCTTCTTCTTCTTCCGCGGCAGCCGCGGCGCCTTTGCCCGCGAACTCCACCAGGAAAGGCGGCTCGAGAAACTCCTTGATAAGCGAGAACTTGGCCATCATCTGGCGGAACTCGGGGCTGGATGCCAGCGTCCAGTCGATGCAGCGCGTGGCGCCCTGGGCATCGGTAAAGCAGAGGGACCAGGTGTGGTGCTCCTCGTCCTCCACCGGCTTGCCCAATTTGATCTGGAACTCATCGGCGAGCTCGGCGAGCTGGGCATAGAGCGCGGCAATCTTTTCCGGAACTCCGTTGCCGTTCTTCGCGGAGAAGTCGGCGCGATGCGTCAGCTCCGCGCGGGCCAGCATCTCGGTGAGCTTCTCGTTGCGGATGCGCTTGTCCACCTTCTCCACAAAGCCGAGATATTCGTTGAGCGTGGCCATGAACCGGTTCAGTTCGGCGCCTTCGATGCGGCTCGCGGCTTCTCCATGGCGCACGATCATGCCCTCGGCCGCGCGCTTCACCATCACCTTCACGAACTCCCGGTCGTCCTTGATGTACTGCTCGAAGCGTCCCTTCTTGATCTTGTAGAGCGGCGGCTGCGCGATGTACACGTGATCGCGCTTGATCAGCTCGGTCATGTGGCGGAAGAAGAAGGTCAGCAGCAGGGTGCGAATGTGCGAGCCGTCCACGTCGGCATCGGTCATCAGGATGATCTTGCCGTAGCGCAGCTTGGCCGGATCGAAATCCTCCTTGCCGATGCCGGTGCCGAGGGCGGTGATCAACGCGCGGATCTCTTCGTGGCCCAGCATCTTGTCGTAACGGGCCTTCTCCACGTTCAGAATCTTGCCCTTGAGCGGCAGAATGGCCTGGAATTTGCGATCGCGTCCCTGCTTGGCCGTTCCGCCTGCCGATTCGCCCTCCACCAGGTAGAGCTCGCACCGCTCCGGGTTGCGCTCGCTGCAATCGGCCAGTTTGCCGGGCAGTCCGCCGCCGTCGAGCGCGCCTTTGCGCCGCGTCAGGTCGCGCGCTTTGCGCGCCGCCTCGCGCGCCCGCGCCGCCTCAATCGCCTTGTTGATGATGCGCCGCGCCACGGGCGGATTCTGCTCCAGATACATTCCCAGGCGCTCGTTCACGAAGGCCTGCACCGTGCCGGCGATGTCGGAGTTGAGCTTGCCCTTGGTCTGGCCTTCGAACTGCGGCTGCGACAGCTTCACGCTGACCACGGCCACCAGGCCCTCGCGCACGTCGTCGCCGCTCAGGCTTTCTTTTAGATCTTTAAAGAGGCCCATCTGCTGGCCGATAAAGTTGATGGTGCGCGTTAGCGCCGCGCGAAAACCGGAGAGATGCGTGCCGCCGTCCACCGTGTTGATGTTGTTGGCAAAGCTGAACACCGACTCGGAATAGCTGTCGTTGTACTGCAGCGCGATATCGATCTCGACGCCGTCGCGCGAGGCCTCCATGACGATGGGCTTGTCGTGCAACACGCTCTTGCCGCGATTGAGATGCTTGACGAACTCGGAGATGCCGCCGGCATAGCGGAACTCGGCGCGGCGCGATTCGCCTGTCTTCGGGTCGGCGGTGCGCTCGTCGGTCAGCGTGATCTCCAGGCCCTTGTTGAGGAAGGCCATCTCGCGCAACCGTTGCGCCAGCGTGTCGTAGTTGAACTCGGCGGTGACGAAGATGGACTTGTCGGGCAGAAAGTGCACCTTGGTGCCGCGGCGCTTGCTGGTGCCGGTCATTTGCAGCTTTGAGGTGGGAATGCCCTTGGAATAGCTCTGCTCGTAGGTGTGGCTGGCCTCGCCCGGCTTTTCCGGACGCCAGATCTCCACCTCGAACTCCTCGCTCAGCGCGTTCACGCAGCTGACGCCCACGCCGTGCAGGCCGCCGGAAACTTTGTACGTTGAAGAGTCAAACTTGCCACCCGCGTGCAGCTTGGTGAGAACCACTTGCGCGGCGGGAAGCCGTTCGCCGCCCGGCAGATCCATCATGTCCACGGGAATGCCGCGCCCGTCGTCGACCACGGTGATGGAGTTGTCCACGTGGATCGTTACATCGATCTTCTTGGCGTATCCCGCAAGCGCTTCGTCGACGGAGTTATCGACTACTTCGTAGACCAGGTGATGCAGCCCCATCTCGCCGGTCGAGCCGATGTACATGGCGGGGCGCAGGCGGACCGCTTCGAGGCCCTCGAGAACCTTGATGTTCTCGCCGGTATAGCTATCATTGTCGCCGTGCTGCATGGAAGTGCCGCCGAGAACTTCAGTCGCCATAAGATTCCATTCGCGAGGTGCGCCAATCGAGGCTCGCCGGAGACGATTTTCCGGATGCTGGAGAGCGACTAACCGCTTGAAAAACCGGGGGCATCAAGCTCGTTTGACTATGCTGATTTTACCATGCGGGAGTGGCGCGAAAGAGGGCTATGCAAAGGCCTGCAAGCGGTTACCAAAGGCAGTGATGTGTCGCGCGGGGATGACTTTAGTAATTGTCTTCCAAGAGAATTGTCATCTATATGAAAACAGTTGACTTATATTATTCTTATGGATATGATTTTTGTCCATAAGGGAATTCTTCCCTTCGATCTTGAATCCAGAAAGGTTACCAAAAAATGAAATCCGCGATTCGCCTGTTCGCCCTGATCGTTGCCCTAGCCGGTCTTGCTTCCGCAGCCTTCTCTCCCGCCACCACTCACGCCCAGCCCAGGCACGTCTCGATCATCGCGAATGGCCCTGTGACCGCCGGTTATCCCGCGCCTCCGACTTGCGGCATTGATGGCTGTGTCGCATCCACCCCTGGCCGCTAGGGTCTTTTGAAAGCCGTGGAATGTAGCCCCCCTAGCACGAAAGTGTAGGGGCAGCGCTGCATTGATGATTGAGATTATGGCGAATTGGCGCTATTCTGAGTCCTGTCGCAGACTCGCAGGGTGGCGCCTATGTCCTTGAATCCGGCAATGTGGTTGATGACCGGGGCCGAGTTCCTGCTCTGGGCCGTGCTCGCCGTTCTTTTCTGGCGCAAAGGGTTGCGCCGCCGCTTCCCGGCCATGGGCTATTACCTGGCCCTGCGCGCCATCTCAGGACCGCTCATGCTGGCTCTGCTCCACGAGGCATCCCAGCCTGGGAGCCGGGCTCGTTATCAACTTCTATATAAGGTCTATTCGATCGATTTCTTTGTAACCTATCTTGCGGCTGCCGTGCTGCTGTTCTTCGTCTGCATCGAGGTCTTCCGCTCCGCTCTCGCCCCCTTTCCCGGCATTGCCAGGCTCGCTATTGTGATCTTCCGTTGGGCCGCCCTCGTCTCCGTCATTGTGAGTCTCTCGTCCGTCTCCTATACACACACTGGCCTGAGCATCATGGGTGACATCTTGTATAACCTCATGCGTTCGGTGAGCGTCCTCCAGTTGTGCATGTTAGCCTTTCTCTGTCTGAGCATGAACACGCTGCGCCTGAGTGTGCGCGATCTTGCCTTCGGCATCGCATTCGGCTTCGGCGTCATGGCGTCGGGCGACTTCATCATCGCGTCCTTAAACTCCCGCATTGTTTCCCTTAACGATCCGATCGAGTTCGTCTACGAAGCCCTGATCCTGATGGCGCTGGCCACCTGGACGGCGTACTCGGTTCTTCCCGAGCCGGCCCGCAAGCCGATTCTCATACCGGCGAGCTCGACGATCTACCGCTGGAACGAGATCGCATCCGCCCTGGGCCACACCGGAACCCAAGTTGCCGTGCAACGGCCCGCCAACGAATACTTCCTCTCCGATGTGGAGCGCTTGGTGGAGAGGGCGCTGGCGCGCAACATGAAGGACCGCAAGTCGGAAACGTAAAGCCGGGGATCAGGGATCTGGGATTCGCATCGTTCCGCTCTAATTCAAAAACATCGTCCGATACAACGTATCCCGCTGCACGGGCTTGAACCCGGCGTCGCGGATGATTCTCCGCAGCTCTTCTTCCGTGGTGCAGTTCGACGTGCCCGCCGCCTTCACCACATTTTCTTCGAGCATCACACTGCCCACGTCGTTGCCGCCGAAGTGCAGGCCCAGCTCCAGCACCTTCAATCCCTGAGTCACCCAACTGGCCTGCACGTTCTCGATGTTGTCGAGATAGAGACGTGAGATCGCGAGAACTTTAAGGTATTCGACCGAAGTCGCTTCGTCCCAGCCGCGTCCGCCCAGCGCCGTGTGCTTGGGTTGGAAGCTCCACGGGATGAAAGCAGTGAACCCGCCGGTCTCTTCCTGCAGACGGCGGACCACCTCAAAATGGTTGATGCGCTGGTCGAAGCTCTCGCCCACGCCGAACATCATCGTCGCGGTGGTGCGCATACCTAATTGATGTGCCGTGCGATGCACGCTCACCCAATCGTTGGTGTCGCACTTCAGGCGCGCGATGCGATGCCGCACCTCGTCGTCGAGAATCTCCGCGCCGCCGCCGGGAATCGAGTCGAGGCCCGCGTCGCGCAGCCGCGCAATCGTCGTGCGCAGGTCGAGGCCCGAGTATTCGGCGATGGCAAGCACTTCTGAAGCCGACAAACAGTGCAGCCAGATCTGCGGGAAGCGCTCCTTAATGCCCCTGAACAGCCGCTCGAACCAATCGATCTTGAGATCGGGATGAATGCCGCCCTGCATCAGCACGCCGGTGCCGCCCATCTCGAGGGTTTCGGCGATCTTCGCGTAAATCGTCTCGAAGTCGAGGATGTAGCCCTCGTCCGCGCGCGGGTCGGGCTTGCCGGCGCGAGGCAACGGGCGATAGAAGGCGCAGAAGGTGCAGTACTCGGTGCAGAAGTTCGTGTAGTTGATGTTGCGGTCGATGATGTAGGTGACCACGCCCTCGGGGTGCAGGCGCCGGCGCACCGCATCCGCCTCGAACCCCAGACCGATCAGGTCGGGTGAGCGGAAGTAATCCAGAGCTTGCTCGCGCGAGATCGGCATGGATCGATTCTAGCAATCCAGTGGGAGCGGGGTGAAACGAAGCCGGGGGCCGCGGCCGCTTCACTTCGGAATGGAGAATTCACGGCATGAGGCGGCGAAAAAGCATCACGGGCCTTTCGCCATGCCGACGCCAAAGGGTCCTCGGCACAAGAAGGGCGCCATTTCGGCGCAAGTGCCCTCGCCGGATGGCGATGCCCAGGCCTTCTCCTTACTTGTCCTCGCAGCTGAGGATTACATCATCGCTGGTGAAGTGATTGCAGTCGATGCTTTCGCCCGCGTACAAGTTGACGAGTTGGATATCGTCAGCTTTCGGCGTGGCCGCGCTGACCGTCCAGGATACCGTTGCCCTTCGGTGCAGCAGTTGGGCAAGATTCTTGATTTTGAACGATTCGAACGCAAAAGGCATACCGCCGTCGTTCTGACACCCTGTAATCTTATATGCGTCGGTTGTGGCCTTGCCGCTATTAAGCTCCCCAACGGTTACCGGCGGTTTCCCTGTGACCACTGTAGCTGGTGTCAGCTTAAAGGTGCGGACCCCCGTCGGGTCATACCTTCCCTTCTCCGGGCTCCAGGGGATGACCGTGATGGTGCTACCAGCCTTGTCTAGTCTGCAGACTGCACCGTCCATGCTTTGAATCTTGGTTGCGGCGATGTCTTGACCGAAAGCGAGTACGGCCAAAGCAGGAAGAATCATGATTAGAAGATGGCAAGCTCGCGCCCTCCCGAGCCGGTTGAAGGATAGACCCATATTTGCGCCTCACAATGAGAGATGCGTCATTATAGTCCGTGGCAGCACCTGAGTAGATGAGTGTGCACGGCGAGACCGCGTTCATTTCCACACGAACGCCGCTTTGTCCTTATCCTTGCGCGCTTTGGAGACGGGGAAGACCTGTCCGTGCATCACGATATAAACGCCGGGCGTGAGCAAGCGCGCGGCAAGCAGGCTTTCGGTCAGGTTTTGCAGGCCGTCGCTGCCTTCGAAACCGAGCGGCGTCATGGCTCCGGTAAGGACGATAGGAACCTTGAGATCGGGAAAAGACGCCTCAAGAAATCTGCCCGTCTCGACCATGGTGTCGGTGCCGTGCGAGATCACGATGGGCGCGCCTTCTTGAAGCAGCTCCGCCACGCGATCTCTCACCTCGGCGCGATCCGCCTCCGTCATCTCCAGGCTGTCCTTGTTCATCAGGTGCTCGGGGCGGATTTCGGCATCGGGCAAGCGCAGCATGCGCAGATAGCGCTCCAGCTTGGCGGCGCGATTCTCCACCACGCCGCTTTGTTCGGAGTAGACCTTCTCAATCGTTCCGCCCGTCGAGATCAGATAGATGCGCTGCATAGCCGGTTCCTGAGTGATCTTACCCGCGGTAGCGTTTCTGGTGCCAGATCCACGCGGTGCGAATGATCTCGTCGAGATTCGTGTATCGGGGCTTCCATCCCAGCTCGCGCATGGCTTTCGCCGAGCTCGCGACCAGCACCGCCGGATCGCCCGGCCGGCGGGGATGAGTTTCCGCTGGAATGGGATGGCCCGTAACGCGCCGCGCCGACTCCACAACCTCCCGCACGCTGAACCCCTGGCCATTACCAAGGTTGTAGATGAGGGGAGCCTGTTGCCCCCTGCCAGCCGCGAGCGCGTCGATCTTCAACGCGTCCAGCGCCAACAGGTGCGCGTCAGCCAGGTCCGAGACGTGAATATAGTCGCGAATGCACGTCCCGTCCGGCGTCGGATAGTCGTCGCCATAGATATGAATTGCAGCGCGCCGGCCCAGAGCCACGTCCAGAACCAGAGGGATCAGGTGCGTCTCCGGCTGGTGCGATTCGCCCCTCACAATGCCCTCGGGGCCCTCCGCGGCGCCGGCCACGTTAAAGTAGCGCAGCGAAGCATACTCGAGCCCGTGGATGCGATGGAGCCAAGTGAGCATCTGCTCGACAAGCAGCTTGGACTGGCCGTAGGCGTTGGTCGGCGCAAGGCGCGCATCTTCCTGAATCGGCGTTACTTCCGGCTCGCCATAGACGGCCGCGGTGGAAGAAAAAACCAACCGCCGCGGGCCGCAGGCCAGCATGGCCTCCAGCAGCGATAGCGTAGACGCGGTGTTGTTGCGGAAATAAATCTCCGGGCGCTGCATCGATTCGCCCGCCTCAATGAGTGCCGCAAAGTGAAGAACCGCATCAAACGGCTCATGAGCGTCGCGGGCGGCGGCAAAAATCCTCTCGATGTGGGCGCGGTCGCTGAGCTCGCCTTCGACGAACTCCGCGCCGGCCGGCAACAGGTCGCGTCGGCCGTGGCTCAAGTTGTCGTAAACAACGGCCTTATTCCCTTTTTCGGCCAGAAGTCCCGTAACTGTACTTCCGATGTACCCTGCACCGCCAGTAACCAGGATCTTCACAAAAGGACTGTCCTTTCCAAGCCGATTTGAGTTACTTTGAGTCTATAGGAGCAATGTCCGACCGGGCGGCGAGGAGAGTCCTCCGGCGGCCATTGCCGATGCCGGCCACAGATTCGAGCGGGAAGCAGATCCACGCCGTTATGTATTGCGCGCGTGGGGAGCCGGAGCCCCGATTCTGTATCTTGGGATCGTCGCTTTTGCCCAAGGCAAAAGCGCGATTGTTTCGCTGTTGTCTTGGGTGGAGTGATTGCATGTCCTTAGGCCGGCCATCGGGTGGTTCCGGTAGCGAAATCTATGCGACAGCAATGCGCAGCGAGGGCTCCTTGCGGGCCGATCCCCCAACTAGGCGTTGGGTCCGGAGTTCGTGCAAACGTATAATAGCCACTCCCTCCTTCTTTGCCTGGGATCGGATCTCCAGGTGGGGTGATCGACTAGGTTCGACCCACATCATCCGGGGAAAGCAGATCTTGCCGGGCAGTTGGGAACGAGGCATTGTAACGACGCGACGGTTTTTTTGCGGCAAATCTCCATGGGCGGAATCGCTTCCCGCGCGGCCGGAGGGCCATGCTCCGAAAGATATGAGCGCAATACGGGATTCCGGGCGCAAGTTCGCCATTGTTCTTGCCGATAGTCGTAAGAGTTGAAGGGTTTGTGCGCCGCTCTCGGGCGGCCTGGAGCGAGGATTCAATCATGTCGACGAATGACATCCCGGGTGGGATCAACTTCGGCCTTTTACCCGAGCCGGAGGGAAGATCGGTTTCATTCTTTATCAGCTCGACGCTCAATACGGCGGTTCTTCTCACTCTCATCCTCGCCGGGATGATGGCCAAGCAAGTGATCCAGAAGCACTATGAGATGACGGAGTTGTTTGTTCCCAGCACGCAGCCGCCTCCGGAGCGCGTCAAGCCGCCGCCGCCCAAACTGCCTCCGCCGGAGCAGCCGAAGGTGGAGTTGCAGCCGCAGATTCGCCAGATCCAGATGCCCAAGCCGAAACCGGAGCCGAAGCCTGTCCAGTTGGAAGCCAAGGTGAATCTGCCGGAGGTCGCCAAGCAGCCGCAGATTACGCTGGCGCCGCAGCCCAAGGCGGCGCTCAACGACGCCATGCCGGCGCAAAACAACCTGAAGAAACCCACGGTGGGCCAGGTACACTTTGGGGATACCTTTGGCGTAACCCCCAATCCCAACGCCACGCGTCCGGCCACGGTGGCTGCCATCGGCAATCCCTACGGCGGCATGCATGGCCCGGCCATTGCGCCGCACGGCGTGGTGGGATCGACGGGTATGGGGACCAACACCAGGCCCACCTCGGGGCACGGCACGGTGGGCAGGGTCGCGTCGGCGGGCATTCCCGGCGCAACCGGCACCGGCAACGCGGGTTCGAACTATGGAAGGGTTGGCTCGGCGGGAATTCCTGCCGCCACCATTCAGGTTGCCGTGGCTCCCAGGCCGGTTGTGGCCACGGTTGCGACCGACCTTGAAGTGCTTTTCAAGCCTCCCGTTGAGTACACGCCGGAGGCGCGGCAGTTGCGCATCCAGGGCGACGTGGTTCTGCGCGTCACCTTCCTGGCTTCGGGCCGCGTCGTGGTCCAGAACGTGGTGCACGGCCTGGGCCATGGGCTCGATGAGGAGGCGCGCCGCGTGGCGCAGGAGATTCGTTTCCGCCCGGCCACGCGCGACGGCCAGCCCGTGGACACCACGACAACCATTACCATCACTTTTCAGTTGGCGTAGCATCAAGGATGTAAATCTCACATGGCCCGTGCTCAGCCGTGACGCGCCGCAAGGCGCTCGAGTGGAGACCAAAGCTAGGTAGTATTCAACCAGGAGTTGCACATGACGTTTCGGAAGATCCCCCTCGCCCTGCTGATCTTCAGCCTCAGTGCGGGCTGCGCTTTCGCCACAAAAGAACCGAAATTCGAGCCTGCCCGCCAGCTTACCCCGGAGCAAGCGGCACTGGTCGAGAGGGCCATTGCTCAGGAGAAGGTGCTGATCGCAAACATCCGGCAGCGCACGCCGCTGGTGGAGACCTACATCCAGAACACCAAGCCGGATGTGAAGCTTTACGAAGTTCCCATCGCGGATCAATACATGCTCAGCCGCGTGGACTTCGGCAAGACCTTTTTCGACAAGGCCTATACGCCTAAGGAGGAGAAGAGCCGGCATGGCTTCTTCAAGGGCTCCATGGACGCCATCACGGATCTGACCAAGGCGCTGCATCTTGATCATGAGTGGGTCTACTCGAACACCGGCTTCATGCAGATGATGTTCCTCGATCCCAGCGGCTTCGACCAGCAGCACTATGTCTTCAGCTTCGTGCGCCGCGAGTTCCTGGGATCGGTGCGCACCTGGGTCTTCGACGTGCATCCCAAGACCGACGTGAAGGGCGTCGGCCGCTTTTACGGGCGTATCTGGGTCGAGGACGAGGGCGGCAACGTGGTGCGCTTCAACGGCACCTACACCGGCCCCACCTCTGAGGATGTGGCAAAGTACTACTTCCACTTCGACAGTTGGCGCATGAATGTGCAGCCCGGCATCTGGCTGCCCGTGGCCGTGTATGTCGAAGAGTCGAGGCGCAGCGAGGGCGACAACACCGGGTTGAAGGCGCAGACGCACTTCTGGGGCTATTCGCTCAAGCTGCCCACGCGCGACAGCGAAAACGTCAGCGTCCGCGTAGACGACGCGGTCGACAAGAGCGACGACTCGCAGGACGTGGGTCCGCTGCAAGCCTCGCGCATGTGGGTTACGCAGGCTGAGAACAATGTGATCGACCGCTTGGTCGAAGCCGGCCTGGTGGCGCCTGTCGATCCCGGCGGCTATGAAGAAAAGGTCCTGGGCCAGATCGTCATCAACCTTGTGGTGCCCAACAACCTGGCCTTCACCGACCAGATTCATTGCCGCATGCTGCTCACCAACACCGTTGAAGCCACCACCGTAGGCAACACCATTCTCATCAGCAAGGGGCTTATCGACAGCCTGCCCAGCGAAGAAGCCATCGCCTCGGTGATCGCCATGGAGCTGGCGCACATCGCCATGGGCCATCACATCGACACCCGTTACGCCTTCAACGACCGCCTGCTCTTCCCGGACACGGCCACCTTCCAGCGCATCGAGATGAACCACAGCGAAGTGGACAACGGAACCGCCTCCAAGCGGGCCATGGAGTATCTCGAGAACTCCATGTACAAGGACAAGCTGGCCAACGCGGGCCTCTACTACAGGCAGCTCGTGGATCGCGCCAGGATGCTCAAGGCGCTGAATTCGCCCCGGCTGGGCGATTCGCTGCTCCGGCCTGACGGCACGCCGTGGCTGGCCGGACTGGTGCCCATGGCGCCGGCGATCAACTGGGACGATATGGCGCAAACCGCGGCCCTGCCGCTCGAGAGTTGGCTCAAGACCGATCCCTGGGACGACAAGGTGCACATGCTGAACGCCAAGCGTTATGCGCCCATGAATGCCCGCGACAAGATGCCGTTCGAGGTCACGCCCATCTTCTATAAGCTGCAGCGCTACGACGCGGCAGCGGCAACCCCGGCGGCCCCGGCGGCCCCGGCGGCCCCGGCGGCCCCGGCGGCCCCGGCCAGCGGTGACCAACCGGCTGCGACGGCCCCGGCCAACGGCGAACAGCCGGCCGCCGCGCCCGACAACGCTCCGCCCGCGCAACCGCCGCCGCAACCCCAGAGCGGAGCGGCGCCCGTACCCGATCGGCAGTCAACGGCCGCACAGAATCCGCAGTTGTAACGCAATCAACCCTCCGGGCCCGGGCGTGGTGCACCCCAGTTTTCGAGCGCACTCCGCCGGGCTCTTGAGCGTGAGTCCGACTGGTTCTCCCCGCCGTTCGACGATTCACAGGAAGTGGAATTGGGCTGTGCTCATAAAACGTTCGATCTTGGCTTTCTTGTTCATCGCGTTTTCGTCGGCGGCAATCGTTTCCATACACGGCCAGTCCGCGCCGTCCGCCTTCAAGCAAAACTCCGGCATCCAGATCGGCGGATTGGGCTCTGTCTTTCAGCCCGACTACGCGGGCAATGGCGCGGGAACCGGCCCCCAACGCCTGTATGGCGCGGGCGCCTATGCCGACGTGAGCTTCAACCGCTGGGCGACGATTGAGGCCGAGGCCCGCTGGATGCACTTCAACGAGTTCCACGGCATCTACCAGAACACCTACTCCATCGGCCCGCGCATTCCCATTGTCACCTTCCACAGGATCACTCCCTACGGCAAAGTGCTCATCGGTTGGGGCAGCATGAGTGCGGCCGATCTGACGGGTAAGGCCCTGGCTTTCACCTACGGCGCCGGCGTGGATTACCGGCTAAGCCGGAGAATCACCGTCCGCATCATCGATTACGAGTATCAACAGTGGCGCGTGGTGAATTTCGAGAATCAGCCTGACGACCTCTACCCGAATGGCGGCAGCGTCGGCATCAGCTACAGGATCTTTTAGAATCCCTCCACAAACCTGGTTTTTGCCCGCTTCTGAGAGACACCTCGCCGGAAGAGAGCCCGCTTGAGCCGGCGTGAGACTCCCGGCTTCTTCCGTAGCCCGTAAAACCTGTCCGCTTCTAAAAGCCGTTTTTGGACAGATTCGTAAGCACACCGGCTTCGGCATCGCGGCAATCCTATTTCAAGATGGAAGCATTCTGTTCTGAATGGGGACGACTTCACAGCTTGGTGAAAAAGTCCGATGGTGCACTGTTTTGTAACAGGGCACGAGTTTACTCGTGCCGCAAACCGCAAAATGAATGGCGGGGCTTTAGCCCCTGCCGGCTGCATTTTCGCGATTCGACCGCAGTTTTGGCCTTCTTCCACATCCTCTTAAGCCGCGCCTTTTCAAGCCTGCCCTCCTCCATGTTTCCAAATCCAGGTGCGCTCGTCCTCTGAACTCTTGCGCCGCCCATTTACAGTTCCACGCCTCACGTGGCATGATGGCAGAATCTTCCTCATACATCTTGCAGGGTGGTGCGCTAGCACATGAGTATTCGACTGTCTAACGGTTCTGAGATTCCTATCGAGATGCACAAGATCCGCATTGTGCAAAAGGTCCGGCTGGTGCCGGCGCGCGAACGGCTTCGCGCCATTGAAGAAGCCGGCTACAACACGTTCCTTCTTCGCACGCGCGACATTTTCCTTGACATGCTCACCGACAGCGGCACCAATGCCATGTCCGATAACCAGCAGGCGGCCATGCTGGTGGCCGACGACGCCTACGCGGGCTCAGAGAGCTTCTATAAGCTGAAAGACGCAGTCAAGGAGATTCTCGGCTACGAGTACCTGCTGCCTTGTCACCAGGGGCGCGCGGCCGAGCATCTCCTCGCCAAGACCTTCATCAAGCCCGGGACCTTCATCCCGATGAACTACCACTTCACCACCACCAAGGCCCATTTCAATCTGATGGGCGCCACGGTGCTGGAGCTCTTTGGCCCGGAGGCTCTCAACACGCAGTCGAGCGACCCCTTCAAGGGCAACATGGATCTCGGCCGCCTCAAGGCAGCCATCGATGAGCACGGCGCCGCGAAGATTCCCTTCGTGCGCATGGAAGCCACGACCAACCTCATCGGCGGCCAGCCCTTCTCGCTCGCCAACCTGCGCGAAGTGAAAGCGCTCATTGCCCCGCTGAACATCCCGCTCGTGCTCGACGCCAGCCTGATCTCCGAGAACGCCTACTTTATCCGCCAGCGCGAGCCCGGCTACGAGAATGCCTCCATCGCCCAGATCGTCCGCGAGATGATGGACGTGGCCGACATCTGTTATCTCTCCGGCCGTAAGAGCTGCATGGTGCGCGGCGGTCTCATCGCCACCAACCTCAAGGATCTTCACGAAGCCATTCGCCCCTGGCTGCCGGTTTACGAGGGCTTTTACACCTACGGCGGCATGTCCTCGAAAGAAATCGAAGCTATGGCGGTTGGCATCCGCGAGATGACCGAGCTCGAAATCGCCAGTTCGTCGGCCGACGCCATCAAGTGGTTTTGCGTGCGCCTGATCGAAGCCGGAGTTCCCGTGGTCACGCCTCCAGGGGGTCTCGCCTGCCATTTAGACGCTATGCGCTTCATCCCGCAAATCCCGCAAACTGAATATCCCGCCGGGGCGCTGGCTGCAGCGGCCTTCATCGTCTCCGGCATCCGCGGCATGGAGCGCGGAACGGTCTCGATGGATCGCGACGAGGCCGGCAACGACGTGCCCTCCGATATCGAGCTGCTGCGCCTGGCCGTGCCGCGCCGCGTCTTCACCATGTCGCACTTCATATACGCCACCGACCGCCTGCAATGGCTCATGCAGCATCGCGATCTCGTCGGAGGCCTCGAATTCTTCGACGAGCCGCCCATCCTGCGCTTCTTCGGCGGCCGCATGAAGCCGAAAAACAACGACTGGGGCGCGCGCCTCACCGAAGCCTTCGAAAAGGACTTCGGAACCGAGTGCTGATCGATGTCGGCTTACGCTGGCTCGAAGCCCATCCCGAAAGGGATGGGCTTTGTGCATTTGGAATCGCTCTGAACCCTCAGCATTGACGAAAGCTCGCGCTCGTCACAGGATCACTTCAAATCCCTTGCGCTTGATCACGTTCAACAGCGCCAGCGCCGGTCCTTTTGGCTGCTTGATTCCCCGCTCCAACTGCGAGATATAGCCCACGCTCAGATTGAGAGAACGCGCGAAGGCGGCCTGGCTCATGTTGGCGCCCTTCCTCATTTTCTGGATCTCTTTGGCCTTGATCGGCTTGGCCATGGGGAGCGGTTGCGTGCCGAGCAGGCGGACCGTGATCTTTTCGTACTCGGCCTTATCCATCAAACCGCTCTTATACTGGTCGCCGGCCATCTCAAGAATGGGCTCGGACAACCTGCTAAGTTTCTTCGTCATATTCGACGTTCTAACACTATGAACTATAGCACATAGAACTATAGTTCGACGCGAAGCCGGCAAATGCTTGCGGGAAAACCCCCGGTACCGCCGCAGTCCGGCTTGCTTCAGCCCACGATCCTGAGCCGATTGCGCATTGTCCGAAAATGAACGATCCTGCCTAGAATCGGACAGGGGCAAGGCATCCGCGCTCCCGTCGCCGGCGGGTTAAGTGGTGTTCTATCAGCGCCGCGGCCGAGATGCTCTTTGGCACTTCAAATGCAATATCCAGATGGAAAACCATCGCGAGGGGGGCCTATGCCAACCTGGATCAGGGATATTCGTTTTGCCGCCAGACAGCTCATCAAGTCGCCCGGATTCACCGTCGCCGCCTTGCTCTCGCTCGCCATCGGCATTGGCATCAACACGGCCATGTTCAGCAACATGGATGCCGTGGTGCTCCATCCCCTGGCGGTGCCCCAATTGGACCGGGTGGTCACTGTAGCCGAGCAGAGTTCGCGCGGCACTTACGAGTGGGTGACGTTGGCCAACTACGAGGACTGGACGCGCCAGAGCCGCTCGTTTGAAGCGCTCGCTGTCCGCCGCGAAGATGCCATGACGCTGACCGGGAGCGGCGATGCCGCGCAGGTTGAAGCCGCGGTCACTTCGGCCAATTTCTTCTCCGCTCTTCGCGCCCATCCGCTTCTCGGCCGCCTGTATAGCGAAGATGAGTGCCGTCAGGGCCGGAACCTGGTTGCGGTCCTGGCCTATGGACTCTGGCAGCGGAAGTTTGGCGGCGACCCGGCGATTCTAGGCCGCACCATCGAGCTCGACCAGCGCAACTACACGATCCTCGGCGTCATGCCGAAGACCATGCAGTACCCGTCGCAGGCCGATCTCTACCTGCCCTTTGCCCCCTCGCCGCCGCAGCTCGCTGATCGCAGCACGCATGACTACCTGGTCACCGCGCGCCTGCGCGACCATGTAACCGTCAAGCAGGCGCAGGCGGAGATGCAGACCCTCGCCGGGCGTCTTGCCCAGGCATATCCCGCAACCAATGCGGGTTGGTCGGTCCACGTCGAGCCGCTTCTGGAGGGCATCAACGGCCCGTACACGCCGCTCTACTATCGTCTGGTTCTCGGCGCAACTTTGTTCGTTCTGCTCGTGGTCTGCGCCAACATTGCCAACCTGCAACTGGCGCGCGGCATTGCCCGCAGACCCGAGATCGCCATGCGCGCCGCGCTGGGCGCCCGCCGCTCCCGCATTCTCCGCCAGTTGCTCACGGAGAATCTCCTGCTCAGCCTCATCGGCGCCGTGGCCGGTCTGGGCGTCGCAAAGCTCTATTGGCAATACCTGGCTGTCTCCATGCCGGAGAGAGTGGCGCGCTACATGTCCGGATGGTCGAATACCAGCCTCAATGCTCGCGTATTGGCGTTTTCGTTTCTGCTTGCGGCACTTGCCGGAATCATCGCCTGCATCGCTCCGGCACTCGACGCGTTGCGCGTCAATCTGGTCGATCAGCTCAAAGCCGGCTCGCACTCAGCCATCGGCTCCGGCCGCGCTCACCGCCTGCGTAGCATCTTTGCAGTGGCGCAAATCGCGCTGGCTGTAGCGCTGGTCATCGGCGCCGCTCTCATGTCGAAGGGCACCATGGCCTGGCTGCACACGGCCGACATCTACGCGCCAAACAAGATGCTCACTTTCAACATTAACCTTCCCGTAAACCGCTACGACACACCGCAAAAGCAGGCCCAATGGTACGCGGAGAGTCTTGCCAGGTTGCGCGCTCTGCCGGGCGTTACCCACGCCGAGCTCACCACGGCGCTGCCTTATAACGATAACGGATGGGTCCGCGACGTTGCCATCGAGAATCGCCCCACCGTTCCCGGCAAATTCCAGAGTGCGTTTAACCTTCCCGTCAGTCCTGGCTACTTTCGCATGTTGCACATTCCCCTCGTAGCGGGCCGCGGCTTCGACCAGGGCGATGCGGTCGAATCAACGCCCGTGGCCATTGTGAGCGAGCGCTTTGTCGCGCAGTATTTCCCTGGCGAGAACCCTCTCGGCCGTCGCATTCGCATGGGCGGATCGTCGAGCCATGAGCCGTGGCTGACCATCGTGGGCGTTGCCAAAGAGACCAGCTATTCTCTTTGGGACCAGACGCCGCACGCCGCGGTTTACATGGATTCCTTGCAGTTACCGCCGGCCGGCACGGAATATGCCGTGACCACTAATGGGGATTCACTCGCTTTGGCGCCCGCGGCGCGGAAGGCTCTGGCCGCAATCGATCCGCTGTTGCCGCTCAATACTGTGGAGACTTACGAGCAACTTCAGAACGACAACCTCACAGGGCTCAAGTACGCCTCAGGCTCGCTTGTGATGGATGGCTCGATTGCTCTCTTGCTGGCGGCCATCGGCATCTTTGCTGTCATGGCCAATCTCGTCGGCGAGCGCACCCGCGAGATCGGCGTTCGGCTGGCCATGGGGGCTCGGCGCGAAGACGTACTGCGCATGATTCTGCGCCGCGCTTCGTGGCTCACAGGCACGGGCCTCGTTTTGGGATTGGTGCTAGCCTTCGGCCTTGTGCGCCTCATCGCGAACCTGCTGCCCGGCGGGCGTCCCGACGACCCGTTGGTCTTCTGCAGCATCACATCGGTCATTGCCGCCGTGGCCCTTTTTTCGAGCTGGCTTCCGGCCCGCCGCGCCGCGCGCATCGACCCCATGGCGGCCCTACGCGACGAGTGACCGGCGGCAGGCGGGGATTGCCGATGCAAGCTGAAAAAAAGCCCGTTTCTCGCAGGAGAGACGGGCTTTTTTCTTGGTTTTGGAGGAGGGTTATGCTTTGGCCGAGGTTAACGCTCCCAGATCGGCGGCGAGTTTCTCCGTGCTGAAGGCTTCGATCAGGTCGCCTTCCTTCAGGTCGCTGTAGTTGGCGATGCCGATGCCGCACTCCATGCCGCTGGTGACCTCGCGGGCGTCGTCCTTGAAGCGCTTGAGCGAGCCGATCTTGCCCTTGAAGATCTGCGTGCCGTCGCGCATCACGCGGACTTCGGAGTCGCGGCGGATGACGCCGTCGCGGACCGAGCAGCCGGCGATGGTGCCCACCTTGGGAATCCTGAAGATGTTGAGGACCTCGGCGCGACCCTGGTAGTTCTCCTTGAAGGCGGGCTCGAGCAGGCCCATCATGGCCAGGCGAATCTCGTCGATCAGTTCGTAGATGATGGAGTGCAGGCGGATTTCGACGTTCTCCTGCGCAGCCAGCTCGGCAGCCTTGCGCTCGGGGCGCACATTGAAGCCGATGATGATGGTGTTCGAGGCCGTGGCCAGCAGCACATCGCTCTCGGTGATGGAGCCCACGCCCGAGTGCAGCACCTTGACGCGCACCTTCTCCGTGGACAAGCGGACGAGCGAATCGGCCAGCACTTCCACCGATCCCGTCACGTCGCCCTTGATGATCAGCGGCAGGTCCTTCACGCCCGATTGCTTGATCTGCTCCGACAAGCCCTCGAGCGACATGCGCGAGCTCTTGGCCAGTTGCGCATCGCGCTCCTTCATCTTGCGGTATTGCGCGATCGACTTGGCCTTGTCGCGATCGGCGACCGCAAGGAAAGTGTCGCCGGCGTCGGGCATGGACTCGAGGCCCAGCACTTCGACCGGCGTGGACGGGCCAGCCTCTTCGAGCGAGCGGCCGCGGTCGTCGAACATGGCGCGCACTTTGCCGTAAGTGTTGCCAACGATGTAGCTCTCGTTCAGGCGCAGGGTTCCATCCTGCACCAGGACCGTGGCCACGGCGCCGCGGCCGCGGTCGAGCTTGGCTTCAAGGACAGAGCCCACGGCCTTGCGGCCAGGCGTGGCCTTGGGCGCCTTGATGTCGCTTACCAGGCAGATCATTTCGAGCAGCAGGTCGAGGTTGACGCGCTTCTTGGCGGAGACCTCGACAAAGACCGTGCCTTCCTGGCCCGCTCCGGCCCACTCTTCGGGGATCAGGCCGCGATCGGCGAGTTGTTTCTTGACGCGATCGGGGTTGGCTTCCGGTTTGTCGATTTTGTTCACGGCCACGATGATGGGAACTTCGGCGGCCCGCGCGTGGTCGATGGCTTCGAGGGTCTGCGGCATGACGCCGTCGTCGGCGGCCACGACGATGACCACGATGTCGGTAACTTTGGCGCCGCGGGCGCGCATGCGCGTGAAGGCTTCGTGGCCCGGGGTGTCGAGGAAGACGATCTCGCGGCCGTGCGCGGGCGAGCCTTCTTTCGCGAACTTTACCTTGTAGGCGCCGATGTGCTGGGTGATGCCGCCGGCTTCGCCCGCGGCCACGTCGGTTTCGCGGATGGCGTCGAGCAGCGAGGTCTTGCCGTGATCCACGTGGCCCATGACGGTGACCACCGGCGCGCGCGGCACTTCGACCATGTCGGTCTTCTCTGTGTCGAGCACCTCTTCGATGGCCTGGTTCTCCAGCTCTTCTTCGTAGCTGATGACGTTGGCGGCCGCGCCGAACTTCGAGGCCACTTCTTTCACCATCTCCGCGTCGAGCGACTGGTTGACGGTAACAAAGACGCCGCCCATGAGCAGAGTGGCGATGAGGTCCTTGGCGCGCACGTCGAGCTTTTCGGCCAGGTCCTTGACGCTGATGCCCTCGGTGACGGTGATCTCGCGGGTGATAGGCACCGGCTCGTTGCTGTATTGCATGCCGCTATAGCGTGGCGGCGGCACAAAGCCCTTCATCGGGCCTTCTTTGGTCTTGGGATACTGCTGCGGGCCACGGCCGCGGCCGCGCGATGAAGCGCGTTGCGGGCGCTGCGTTTCCGGCGGCGGTGTAGCGCCTCCGGGACCGGGCCGTGCGCCGAAGCCGGGGCGTGCGCCAAAGCCGGGTCGAGCGCCAAAACCGGGCCGTGCGCCGGGACCTGCCGGGCCGCCTGCAGGGAATCCGCTTGCAGAAGTGCGTGTGGGATGCTTGGGACGCGGGCCTCCCGCGTAAGGGCCGGGCGTAACGGGGCCGTGCTGGCCAGGTCCGCCGACGGGCCTGCGATCGAAGATCGGCTTGCCACGCTGGATTCCGCCGGTGGCTCCCGCAGCCGGAGCGGCAGGAGGAACATACGACGACTTGTAGACCGGACGCGGGCCGGTTTGCGGCATCACCATGCGGCGCGCAGGGGCGGCCGGTTGCACGCGTTCCTGGGGGCGGTGCGCGGGAGCGGCCGTTGACTCGGCGGCGATAGTGGGAACCGACGCCGCGGCCTCGGACGGAGGCGCGGCAGCTTCGGGAACGGCCGGCTCGGCGGCGACGGCCTCGGCTGTAGCGGCCGGCGCTTCATGAGTCGCTGCCGGCTTGGCCGCGGCGGGCTTCTCTTCGCGCGCAACCGGAGCCACAGGCTTGGCGGCGCCAGCCGGAGGCGGCGCAACCACAACCACGGGACGCGCGGCAGCGGTCGGCTTGGCCGCGACAGCGCCCGCAGGCGGCTTGGCCACAACGGCACCCGAGGGCGGATGGCTGGCAATGGCCGGAGGAGCGGCGGGTGGAGCGACGATCGGCGGGGCCTGGCGCGGCTGGGGAACGATCTTGCGCGGCTCCGGACGCGCCGGAGCAGCGGCAACGGCCGGGGGCGCGGCGGGTGCAGTGCGAACCTCGGGCGTGGCCGGCGGCTCAGGCGGGGCCGCGGGCTTGGCCGGCACTCGCGCGTGACGCGCCTCTTGCTCCTCTTCCTTCTTCTTGGCCTGAATGGCCTTCAGCACATCGCCGGGCTTGGAGATGTGCGACAGATCGATCTTGGGAACGATGGCGGGCGCGCCGTGACGGGCCAGCGAGGCTCCGGCATTCGATGCCGGCCGCGACTCCGAGGTAAAACGCGCACGAACCTTATCCGCTTCGTCGGCTTCGAGCGAGCTGGAATGCGTCTTGCCCCCAGCGATACCCAGTTCCGAAAGAATGTCGAGAATCGCGCGAGACTTGATTTCCAGCTCTTTCGCGAGATCGTTGATACGAACCTTGCTCATCCGCCTCTTTTCAATTCTGTGCCGCCAAACC